>Ga0209491_10006593_pt1 | contig 15940 bp, 12 predicted proteins | sample BON02_FD_187213 | JGI IMG/M metagenome (GOLD analysis project Ga0209491, IMG submission 187213) | Freshwater microbial communities from Lake Bonney liftoff mats and glacier meltwater in Antarctica - BON-02 (SPAdes) (version 2) | ecosystem: Environmental > Aquatic > Freshwater > Ice > Glacier...
ATATTATATTCTTACACCAATTTGGTACAATCGGCGAGTCCGATCGACAATTTGTGATAGTGTAATAGGTTTATCCGATCGGGGATCGTTAGAGTTTAAATCTGAGGTGGTGAGGGTTGGGATAAACTAATGGTTCTTTCCCTGCTTTGCTTCTTCCGTGTCATCGCTCGTTGATGAGCGACTAATGGAGAATTGGTAACGTGACTAGCAGTCGATCATTCCGTCTTTAATAATTAATTATTTATTCACAATTCACGGTTGATGAGCAAAGTTTACATTGTCGGTGCTGGGCCGGGTGATATCTCTTATCTGACGATTCGAGCACAACAGATTCTCACTCAAGCGGAAGTGTTAATTTATGATGCTTTGGTCGATCTCTGTGTACTAGATTTAGTCCCAAATGCGTGCGTACTAATTAATGTGGGGAAACGGGGCGGTAAACCGAGCATGCTCCAATCCGAGATCGATCTGTTACTAGTAGAATCCGCCCAAACTGGACGGATCGTGGTTCGGCTCAAAAGTGGCGATCCATTTATCTTTGGGCGAGTAACAGCCGAAATTGATGCGTTGATTGCTGCCGAGTGTGAGTATGAGGTCGTACCAGGATTATCTACGGCTCTAGTTGCGCCGCTGTTGGCAGGGATACCACTTACAGATCCGGTATTGAGTCGAGGCTTTGCGGTGATTACCGCTCACCTCCCTGACGATCTCGATTGGGAGGCTTTGGCGCGGATGCCAACTGTAGTAATTTTGATGGGAGCTAGACAATTAGGCGAAATAGTCACTCAGCTATTAAAACACGATCGATCCGCCAATACACCGATCGCGATTATTCGCTGGGCGGGAACACCTCAACAACAAATTTGGGTATCCGATTTAGGTCAGATTATCTCTGAAACTACCGATATCGAGCTATCACCGGCAGTAATTGTCATCGGACAAGTGGTAGAGTTGCGAGCCTACTTAAATTGTGGCAGATCGACCCCAGTAAGTTACAATCCGACGTTAGATGAGCTGCCCAATTCTGCTGCTATTGCTGGCAAAACTATCCTTGTGACTCGCGCCGCCGGACAGTTGAGCGAATTTTCTCAAATGCTGCGATCGCGTGGCGCACGGGTGCTAGAAATGCCGACATTGGAGATCGTGCCACCGACTAGTTGGCAGGATCTCGATCGACAGATCGACAGATTAAGTGATTTTGATTGGTTGATTCTCACCTCTGCTAACGGTGTGGATTCATTCTTTGCACGGCTGCACCAAGCTGGCAAAGATAGTCGCGCCCTCGCCGGAATTAAAATCGCAGTCATCGGTCAAAAAACCGCCCAATCGCTCCAACAGCAAGGGATTACGCCTGACTTTATCCCTGCCGATTTTGTGGCGGATGCCTTAGTTAGTAGTTTTCCAATCTCTCCCGCAGCTCTGAACATATTATTTCCACGGGTAGAAACAGGTGGGCGCGAAGTATTAGTCCAAGAATTTACCAATCTGGGGGCGAAAGTAGTCGAAGTACCTGCTTATCAATCTCAATGTCCGGCGGCGATCGATCCTAGCATCCTCCTAGCTCTACAACAACAGCAGGTCGATATTATCACCTTTGCCAGTTCCAAAACAGTCAAACATTTCTATCAACTAATTGGCGTTAGCTTACCATCAGGTTGGCAAGAACGAGTGTGTATTGCGTCAATCGGACCCCAGACTTCGGCTACCTGTCGAGATTTATTGGGGAAAGTCGATATCGAAGCAACTGAGTATACTCTACCTGGGTTAGTTGCTGCGTTGGAACTAGTTTTACTGCCGATCGAGTAACAATTAAGCCGAGGTGCAGATCGAACTACTCTACCAGTTTTTCCCAGACAAAGCCGCAATCGAGTCATGCTAGATCTTGTTAAATCAGAGAGGGGGAGTAGATCGATTCCCCCCTTCCCTCAATGTCAATCGACTAGAACGGAATTTTATCGCTGTCATCATCGAAGCTGGGTGGCTCCTCAGTCCGAGCAGGAGGAGTTGAAGTACTAGCGCGACTACTTGATGGTGGCGAACTGGGTGTCATAGCCGCTCCTGTCTGTGCTAATGGAGTGTCGATTGCCAGATGATAGATATGACTGGCGACTAATTTGGCGCGTTTTTCCTTGAATCCATCTCGCTCGATTGTCATCATCTCTAGGCGACCTTCGATCGTCACTCGATCGCCGATTTTATAATTTTCCTTAATTTCTGTTGCCAACTTGCCCCACCCAACAACTTCGATCGTTGGGGATCTCTCGTCTGGACGACTTCCAGGTGGTGGCGAAAACTGGACGAACATATCAGCTACTGCCATCTGGTTATCAGAGGTGTAGCGTAATTCGGGATTTTTGATAATCTCCGCCATTAAAATGCAACTATTCATTGGTTAGGTAAGGATTAGGGTTGAGGGACAAGTGACATCAGCAGGTAGATGCTTCCTCGCTCGTGCATTGCACCAAGCAAAACACCAGCTAAATTACAGTTACAATTATATCTTAGTATGAAAATACTGTTCGATCGCAATTAATTTTGATTGTGAAGGTCGAGCGACTGTAACATTGACGATCGAGCCTAGACGATAACATTGCGGGATTGTTAACTGCGCCGGAGGTACCTAAGCTCATACGTGGTCCCTCGAAGGGCGAGCTTAATGTTCTAGTTATAATTAAGGAAACGATCGAGAAGTTTGGTAAAATTATAATTTACTAGCACTCCAGATTGGCAATAACTTTTCAGATATCGCTACTAGTCACAAATCGATTGTCCTCACTTTTGTCCATCCCTATTCACTTTATCGATGATAGATAAACCGATCGAGTCCCTTGTAGATGTAGGTATGTCTACACCAATTCTCCTCCTAGTACTAGTCGCATTAGAAGCAGTACTATCAGCCGATAATGCGATCGCGCTAGCATCCATTTCTCAAGGCTTAGTTGACGAAAAGCTGCGTCCTAAAGCACTAAATATTGGTTTACTGTTTGCCTATATTCTGCGGATGACATTAATTGTTGCCGCTACTTGGGTGGCGCGCTACTGGCAATTTCAGGTTTTAGGTGCTGCTTATTTACTATGGTTGGTGTTTCAGTATTTTACGGCAGGTAAGAATGAAGACGGCGAACAAAAACGACCTCAATACACTTCTCTATGGCAAGTGATTCCGATTATTGCCGTGACGGATTTAGCATTTTCGCTAGATAGTGTTGCTACAGCAATCGCTGTATCAACTGATACTTGGTTGGTAATTACTGGCGCAACGATCGGGATTATCATGCTCAGATTTATGGCTGAATTATTCATCCGCTGGCTGGAGGAGTATACTCATCTAGAAGATGCTGGATATGTTGCTGTAGGTTTGGTGGGAGTTAAACTATTGGTACGTGGCATCTACCCCGATCTGGAGATTCCTGAGACACTGACGATCGCCCTAGTCGCAATTATTTTTACTTGGGGATTCTCTCAACGGAAGGAATCCGCTCAACAGTAGCTAATCCTCATAATTCATCCAATAAAGCCCCGACTTCTTCAACAAGTCGGGGCTTTCTTTTCATCATCTCCATCCTCAAAAGATCGCCGTCTCAATTTACTGTCAACTAGCAACTATCAACTGCTAAAAGTTACTGTTTAACTACACTGCTAAGGTTTCATATTTGACCTTGGCGTATTGTCCCATCGGTTGATATTCAGGAACTAATAAATTGAGAGCTAATACACATTCAGTGACTTGGCACTCAGTGGCTGCATTGAGGAGATTGGTAAGTTGGGGTGAAAGTTCATTCCAGCTTAATTTAGCTTCACGAGCGCAGAAAATCTTGGGATGTCCTGTCGGTACAGCGGCATTACAATCGATCAACAGCTCCTCATATATTTTCTCACCAGGACGTAACCCCACGATCTCGATGCTGACATCTTGATGTGGTTCCATGCCGTGTAATCGGATCATCTGGATCGCCAGATCGTAGATTTTGACAGGTTCGCCCATATCGAGCAGAAATACTTCGCCACCTTGCGCCATTGCACCAGCTTGGATCGCTAGAGTAGCAGCTTCAGGGATGGTCATGAAGTAGCGAGTGATATCTGCATGAGTGACAGTTAATGATTTACCATTAGCGATTTGTTTGCGGAAACGGGGCACGACAGATCCGCTACTACCCAAGACATTCCCAAACCGTACCATTGTAAAGCAGGTATTGTGAGTGGGCAGATCGGCTAAACCTTGAAGTACCAACTCAGCGACGCGTTTGGTTGCACCCATGATATTAGTCGGGCGAACAGCTTTATCGGTGGAGATCAAGACAAATTTATTGACTCCACACTCGATCGCACATTTAGCAGCAGTGAGCGTACCATTGATATTGTTGAGGATACCAGCAACTGGGTTCTCTTCAACGGTCGGTACATACTTGTAAGCTGCGGCATGATAGATGGTTTGGACACCGTATTTGGTTAAAATTCTGGTCAAAACTCGCTCGTCGGTGACAGAACCCAAACAGGCAACTTTGTGAAGATGGGGATAATTTTCATCTAGTTCTATCCCGATCTGATAGATCGCTAACTCATGCAGTTCATAGATAATCAGCATTTTAGGGTGCTGCTTGGCGATCTGACGACAGAGTTCAGAGCCGATCGAACCACCACCGCCTGTAACCAATACTACTCGATCGGTAATATCATGTTGTAGTAGTTCTGGACGAGCGGCGATCGGTTCACGCCCTAATAAGTCCTCAATGGCTAGCTCGCGAACTTTGCCGGTCGAGACATGACCGCTTAAAATCTCAGTCATACTAGGTACCGTTTTGATTGGCACTCCCAGCACTTGTAGTTCAGCCAAAATATCACGTTTCCGCTCTCTGTCGAGCAAAGGCATTGCCAGGAGGATTTCCTCAAACCCGCTGATTGACTTGAGCTGGAGTAATTCGCTTGGAGCGTATACTCTTGTACCTTGAATGGTACGACCTTGAAGATAGGGGCTATCATCAACAAACCCAATTAGACGTTTGCTATTTTCTCCAGCCAAAGCTTGAGCGAGAATACAACCAGCACTTCCAGCCCCATAAATCACCACTCCACAACTATTTTTGCCGATTGCGTCGATTTGTCGGATCTTGCCCATCGTCAGGCGGACACTGAGCCGAAAGGCGATAACTAAAATTAGCGTCAGCATTCCATCATTAATCAAGACAGAAGCTGGAATTTCTGGTGTGATAAACCAGTTAGCGATGACTGCGATCGCTAGGTAACTAGCTACTACAGCCTTGGCGATCGTGAAGATAAATTCGCCATCTATATATCGGGATACTTGCTGATATATTCTAAATGCCCAAAATAGTCCAATTTTAATGGTAATCTCTAGCACGATAAACTTACTGAGGTACCACATGCCGATCGGAATCGCTCCAAATCCACACTCAAAGCCGATCGCCGCGATAATTGAAGTCAGGAACAAACTAATATCGATAAACGTCAGAATACTATACTTCTGATGATTAGAAAGCGCATTTATAAGTTTTTCAAGAGTTGCCGCAGTAGCTTCAATACTCAACAAAGATCGGCTTTGAGTGGACATTATATTATGACACGATCGACGGTTTAAATAAGTTGAAAATTAGGTTGCGGTCGAACTGTAAACTTGATTTCTGACCTTTACGAGTACGGACGCAATTAGTATTGTAGTATGATGCAATAGGTAAGCAACCGATAAATTGAAGCGAACTAAACTAAGAAACCTTAGTGAGTAGCAATGCTAAAAAACAGTTTGTAAAAGTTCGATCGATACATCTAAAGTATATTTTTTTTACCCAAATGTACTCAGCCAAATATCTGAACTTGGCAGGTTAAGGCTTAAATCGATCGACTCGCTGTCTGGGTATTTAAGTCTATAATTGAAGTACACGTGAATTAAACCGATGGGTAAAACACAATTGACTCCAAGATCGCTCACTGTGTAAACTTACAATAAACAACCAATCTCGCTCGATCCGAAGATTTGCAGTACCGTCAGAAGTTACAACATTTATCCGGTGAAGAGTGCCCTAGAGAAACCATGAAACTAAACAAACAAAAATCTCAGTTCAAACGTGCCCAGGTCGGTCGAATTGCATCCTTAATGCTAGGTTCGGTCTTTACGGGTGCGCTAATTGCAACTAGTCCTGCGCTAGCAGTGCCAACTGCACCTAATAATAGTCAGTTAAATAAAGTTACAGCATCTACACCTTTGGCTGAGGCAGTAAAATCAGTAAACACTACTACTGCACCAGCAACGCCAAGAAACAATCAAGTCGCTCAGGCTAGTGATGTTGCTGGCAACTGGGCAGAACCTTTTATTCGAGTTCTAGTTGAACAAGGGATTATTGCTGGCTATCCTGATGGTACCTTCAGACCAGATCGAGCCATTACCCGAGCTGAGTTTGCCGCTCTACTAAACAAAGCTTTCAACCTTCAACCAATTCGGGCTGCACGTACATTCAGAGATGTACCCAACAGATTTTGGGGAGCCGCAGCCATCCAATCAGCTTATCAAAGCGGATTTCTAGCTGGATTTCCCAATAATACCTTCGCACCCAATCAAAATATTATTCGGATTCAAAGTCTAGTTTCCCTGATTAATGGTAGTAAACTAGAACCTTCTGGCACCCTAGACCTCAGCAGCGTATTCGGTGACGCAGCTCAAGTTCCCAGCTACGGACAAAATGCCCTCATCGCCGCAACTCAACGCTGCGTAGCTGTCAGTGTCGAGTATGATAGCAGTAAGCTGCCTGGTGGTAACTTTGGCCCCAACACTGTAGCGACTCGTGCTGATGTAGCTGCTTATGTCCACCAAGTATTGGTTGGTGCGGGCAGACTGACAGCTCTAGACAAATCTAGCCCTGCAAACAAATACATTGCGTCTTGTCCTAACGGTATCTATGTCACCAGTATCCCTGCTATTCCAACAGCGGCAGTAACTGCTGATGAAGCGATCTCCAGGTTGAGCATCCCCGGTCAAGTACCAGAAATTACCAACGCTAGCGTAAGGACTTACCCAGTTGGTGGTTTAGGTACTCCGACGGCTTTTGGTGCTAGTACTGGTTTCTTTGTCGGTGCAGGCTACCAAAACCAAACTCGTCCGAACATCTATGGTAATCCACCAAATAATCCAGGAATACAAGGCGGTAAAGGACCTGAAACTTATGCCTACTCCGTCGGTTTAGGTTTGGGTGACGCTCGTAACTTTGTCGGTTTAGAAACCGTTAGGACTACATATAATCGTAGTAACGCTGGTTCCTTCGATAATGGTGGAATTAGTTTCAAGCTTCACAAACAGCTAAGTGACAACTTTGCGATCGCTGGTGGTTATGAAAATGCGATTACCTTCGGCAGTAATTCTGGGGCTGGATCTAATCCTGACGGTGGTGTCAATGGCGGTCGGACTGGATATGGCGTAGCTAGTGTCATCCTCAATCCCGATCCAAATCTGGGCTTCTTTAGCAACACCACTCTATCAGTTGGTGCTGGTGCTGGTCGCTTCCGGTCTGTGGGCGATATCCGCGCTGGTCGGGATACCATCAACGTCTTCGGTAGTGTTGGTACTCGTCTATTCCCTGGTGTTTCGCTAGTTGCTGACTGGAACGGTCAAGACTTGGGCGTTGGTTTACCAATCTCGATTCCTTTTGGTGGTGGTACTTCTTTCCAAATTACCCCAGCACTAGTCGATCTAGTAAACAATGAAACTGGTGGTTCTCGCTTTACTGTTAGCGGCGGTTTAGGGTTCAGTTTCTAATCTGAGCTAATCGATTTGTTACCTGATGGCAATTTGGGGAGCAATCCTCAAGTTTCCATCAGTATTATTCATCCTCTTCATCATCATCAACATGAAAATCTCGTCTTATCTCTTAGGATTGGGTACTGTAGCTACTCTAGCCGCAATCAATCTCGCTCCCGCTAGTGCCCAAGTTGGCAACGGTTCCGATAATGGTAATACCTTTAACTCGATCGTCAACACTGGTGGTGGCGGTTCTAGCGGTGGTGGTGAAGCATCCTATGCTCCCCAGAGCCAAAGTGCTGTCAACCAGCTCTCACAATCCTTAACTGCTAATACTGTTGGCGATGCAGCTATATTTGATGTAATGAATGGCGCAGCAACAGCACCGCTAGTTGCAGCATTGTTACCGACTGGTGCTGCGGCTGATGGCGCAACCAGCAGAGCAGCGGCTAATCTAGCCAATAACGTTCAAGGGTTGCGGTCTGGTGATGGTAATATCAATCCAACCAAACTCAACGCATCGGTTGGTGCGTACAATGAGTACGTCAAGGCTTTAGTCGGCGAACTCGGCCCTGAGAACGCGTTGGCTAACGCACCTATCGGTCAAAAAGCTCTGCAAGGAGTATTGGGTCAACTAATTCAAGTTGCCAACCAATCAGCACCAGTTCCTAGTGCTCCACCTACTCCGAGATAGTAGACAGCTCTGGATGATTTGCTGGATAACTAGTTACTAAAAAATGGGAGTAAGAAAAGCTTTTTCTTGCTCCTGTTTTTGGAGTGTATGCCAATAGTTACGGCGGTTCCGACGGTACTGGGCGGGTCACCCGACCAGACAACTGTCAACTGTCAACTGAATGAAGGTATACTGATTAGACTGGACAAATTTAGAAAATTCTTGGGAATCGACCTCCGTAGCTACGTTTTTATAGATCGCCTGCAACGCCAACATGCCGCATATCTGGGCACTGAAGCCCAGGGATTTTTGCCATTGCCATCGGATTCCTCTTTATGGATCGAGGTGTCGCCTGGGGTCGAAATCAACCAAATGATGGACATCGCCCTCAAATCCGCACAGGTAAAACCAGGGGTGCAGATCATCGAGCGGTTGTATGGGTTGATGGAAATTCATGCCAGTAGTCAGGGCGATGTCCATGCAGCCGGACGGGCAATTTTGGCATACTTGGGAGTACGTCAGGCTGATTGTCTCAAGCCGCGCGTCATATCGAGTCGAATTATTCGGAATATTACCGCTCATCATACTCAGATGATCAATCGCAGTCGGCGGGGTAATATGATCCTGGAGGGACAAAGCTTATATGTGTTGGAAGTAGAACCAGCCGCATATGCCGCGCTCGCCGCTAATGAAGCAGAGAAGGCAGCAACGATCGATATCCTCCAAATTTCGGCAGTAGGAGTATTTGGGCGGTTATATCTGGGGGGAGAAGAACGAGATATTAAAGCGGCTGAGGCGGGGATTATCGCCGTATTAGAGAGTTTACCAGGTCGTCCATTTCCAGAACGAGGCAAGCAGGAGTAGGGAATGGGCGTGAGTGCGGATGAGGTGCTGCGGCGTGGTGCAGTAGCATGGTTGGAGTGGAGATTGCAGCAGGTGGAACCAGATTTGAGCGATGCTCGATTGGTAGGGATGAATCTGCGCGGGGCGGATCTTCACGATGTCAATCTCCGCAAGGCGGATTTAACTGGTGCCAAACTAGTAGCAGCAAATTTGCTGGGGGCAGATCTGACTAGCGCGATTCTGGATGGTGCAGATCTGATCGATGCTAATTTAAGATCGATCGAAGCCATCACGACTAGTGCTAAAGGCGCAAATTTTCGGCGAGCAAATCTCTCAAATGCCAATCTGATGGGTAGTAATTTTACTGATACCGATCTGCGGGATGCTAATCTATCAGCAGTAAAGGCGATCGCAATCGATCTCACCTGGGCTAAATTGCGGGATGCAGATCTCGATGGGATTAATTTACATCGCGCTACCCTCTGTTATACAGATTTAGTTCACACCAATCTCGCTCATGCCGATTTGTCTCAGGCGATCTTAACTGAAGCCGAATTGGGGGCGGCACATTTATATCGCGCCAACCTCCGCCAAGCACGGCTGAGGCGATCGCATTTAGTCGGTATTTATGCCGTGTTAGCCAATTTTGAGCGAGCAGATTTGACTGATGCGGATCTATCTTGGGCAACTTTAACTAAAACTAGCTTTAAATCGGCAATTCTTCATGGCACTAACCTACGTGGTGCAAATTTAATAGGTGCGGATCTATCAGGTGCGGATCTATCAGGTGCAAATCTGACGGGGACAGATCTCAGCTATACCAATCTCCGTCATGCGAAGCTCGATCGGGTAAACTTGGCTGAAACAATCCTCACAGGCGTGATTCGGTAGATCGACTATTCGCCGTTGACGGGGACAGATCTCATTGCTTATCTCCCGATCCAAAAGCACAAGAATTTTAATTTAATTTTGTGCTTTTGGGTTAAATTTGGGAACAATATATATCTGGGTGTCGTTTTAACTATTGATGGTAATCGATCTCTTCGTAGTCTAGCTATCAATAATCATCAATCTGTCCTAAATTTTACTAGTACCATTTTGCCGTTACTGAGATCGAGATTTATTAGTTTATCACCCCAGCCAAAATCTAGAGTGAGTAAACCGAATAATCCAGAGATAAGTAATAAATTAAGCGATCGATTTAGTGATCCGATTAATACTTCTTCTTCACTCGATAATTCTTCAGCAAAGCAAGCACCGTTGATTGCTTGTATCGATAATAGTATCTTAATTTATCAATCTTTAGAAAGACTTCTTACTGAATACGGCTATCGTTCTTATGGAGTCCAAGATCCACTCAGAATTCTGCCTAGCTTGATTAGAAACAAGCCAGATTTTATCTTTCTAGATTTACTAATACTAATCACTAATGGTTATGAAGTATGCGGACAAATTAGAAAAACTCCCAGCTTAAAATATATACCAGTAATTATTTTAACTGGTAAGGATGGATCGATCGAATGCGATCGAGAATAGTTGGTGTGACTGGTTTTCTTGGTAAACTAGTCGAGTCAGAGTCAGTCTTAAAAATGATTGATAAATATCTAGTTGAAGTACTATAATTGTAAATTATGCGATTAAATTATCATAATTCTAAGCTGGATACCAGTAATTATTTTGACTAGTAGGGATCGAAGTTGGGGCGATATGAGCGGTGCTGATGCCGATCTGAGCAAAATAACCGACTTGAATTGTGCTTGTTTGTATGGAGCTAATTGGTCTAGTGTCAACTTGAGCATAGCCAACTTGCAGTTTGCTAACTTGACCCATGCCAGTTTGAAGAACGCCAACTTGTTCTTCACTAATCTAGAAGGAGCTATTTTGGTTCAAACTAGCTTGAGAGGATCTACCAATACTGAATCGGTCTTCCGCACTCACAAAGCTTTCATTTGGAATCTGCGATTGCCAGACGGACGTATTGATGAAGGACCCCGCTTTGAATTCCTTGAGAACTGAATTACCTTCTACTTCAAAAGCAGCACTTAGGGCAGAAACGTAGGGTGGGCAGTGCCTACAGACCATTTACAGCCGTAGCAAAAAGAATTTAAACTGTTTTAATCGATTACCTACGGTACGCTACGCGAACGAGCAATCTCTTCATCAATCGTTCATAGAGCGTGCCGTAGGCAATCGAACTTAAATCTGAAAATATTGTATTATTCAATGCACGATCGCTAAATATTTATCTTACTAAATCGATAATGGTGTTGGTGGGCATTGCCCACCCTACTGGGACTGTAGGTTGGGTTGAAGAATGAAACCCAACCTACGAATTTCTCGAAACTATTAGATTTATTTGGCTCAAACTTTCTCACAGTAACGTTTTTGGGATCTCTCTACTGAACTTGCTATGCAAGTTCAGTAGAGCCTGTTTGTCTAGCACAATGAGCATAAAAATCAGCTATTTTACTGAATACAAGTATTTTCTGTTGTGATACTATATCTACTGTGCAAAGGAGACACTACCAACTAATAACAAAAGCAAGACTAGTTATTTTAAAAATTAGCTACAGTTTGATTTTGTCAATCATCAGTTTGTTGTAATGAGAAACTCGGTAGTTGCGTACTTTATGGTGGAGTGTCTGATTGAGAAAGAATCAGGATAGATTAGTGCAATTTTCTAACATACTTTCTTGAAAAATATGAACATTCGACAAGCTAGTTTATTTTTCCCCCTAACTTCGTTACTGCTAGCTACTGGTTTCGTAGTCAAACCAGTGCTTGCCGATCACCTAAACTTTACTTTCTATAATGAGAGTAGTAAACCAATTTATGCACTTTATGTCTCAGCGGCTCATTTTAGAGACTGGGGTTCAGACATACTTGGTACGGACACTTTAGGTATGGGTGAATCAACGAGAATTACTTTTCCCGGTCAAGATAATGATAGCCCTTGTATTTATGACATCAAAGCTGTGTTTACAGACAATTCAGTCAGTACTGGTCGCTATAATCTTTGCGCAGCAGATTATGTAACTGTTCGTTAAAATCACAACTATAGTAATCAGCAGTCTCAATCATAAGGCTAGAAGATAGTTCTATCGATTCCTTATCCCGAACTCACGTTAATAAATAGATAATGGTGTGGGTGGGCATTACCCACCCTACAAAATTTGGGTTTAACTACTCTTTTGCTTCAAAACCTTTTTGAATCTCTGCGACCACTTCCGCCGCTTCATCATCGTCGATATCCATTACCGCTTGCAGCTCTTTAAGAAATACATGTGCTGGTGCTGGGATCTCGCCTGTATCTGGATTCATCTTGGCTAAAATCGCCGCCGCATAGGCATCCGGAACTAGATCGTCAGGAATTGCCTCATCCGCCGCATTAAACAATGCGCCTAATCCTTGGTCGGAGACAATCGCTGTCAATCGATCGACCATCGATAATAAATCTTCTTCGGAATACTCCACATATAAATCAAAATCTGCCAGAATGTCCAAGAACAAATCTGGGGCTACTAACTCCTGAGGATTGTCTGCTAAAGCAGCGATCAGCACAATTGATGCCAAGCCTTCAGCTTCATTTAATGGCTCTTCGGTATACTCTTCAGAGTTGAAGATATTATCGTATTTTGGCATGTTCATACTTTATTCGATCGACTACCTCTCGCCTAGTAATACCAGATACCACGAGTAAATGGAAGGGATATTGATGTTATGTAACAAAATTAAGCTTTGAGTTTCACCTACCAGGACATTAAGAGGACGCTTGCGTCCCAAAGTTTCAAGCCAAACCCCTAAAACCTAAAACATAACCCCTAATCCCTAACCCCTTGCTCATACTTCCACCAAATGGGATGATAAGTAGCAATTGTTAAGATCGATGCAGATTTATTTGCAAATTTTAGTTGCAGCGTTAAAACAGTATTCCTATGGGGTATCTACTTTACTCAAATTGAGTAACGCGTAAGCTTAAAAATTGTCACCTAGATCCTCCGTCTGCACTCGTGCCATACTTTTAACACCTCTTTCACTAGTTATATAGTTCGATCGATATATATTATGCCTGTAACTGCTCAATCATTAGACCAACTTGCTATTAATTCAATTCGGTTTCTCGCTGTCGATGCGATCGAAAAAGCCAAATCTGGGCACCCAGGTTTACCAATGGGTGCGGCTCCGATGGCTTATGTCTTGTGGCAAAAGTTCATGCGGTACAATCCCAAGAACCCCCAATGGTTCAACCGCGATCGTTTTGTCTTGTCGGCTGGACATGGTTCGATGCTGCAATATGCACTCTTACACCTAACTGGCTACGATAGCGTCAGTATTGAAGATATCAAAAACTTCCGGCAGTGGGGTTCGAGTACTCCTGGACACCCTGAAAACTTTGAAACAGCCGGAATTGAAGTAACTACTGGTCCCCTCGGTCAAGGGATTGCTAACGGTGTCGGTTTGGCTCTGGCTGAAGCCCATTTAGCTGCTAAATTTAATAAACCCGATGCCATGATTGTCGATCATTACACCTATGTCATCGTTGGCGATGGTTGTAATATGGAAGGGATTTCCAGTGAAGCTGCTTCGATCGCGGGTCACTGGGGCTTGGGTAAACTCATCGTCTTGTATGATGACAACCACATCTCGATCGATGGTTCGACCGATGTTGCCTTTACGGAAGATGTCTCCGCCCGGTTCGAGGCTTACGGCTGGCACACGATCCATGTCGAAGATGGTAACACTGACTTAGCCGCGATTGGTGCAGCATTAGAAGAAGCCAAAAAAGTCACCGACAAACCCACGATGATTAAGGTGACTACCATCATCGGCTATGGTTCCCCCAACAAGTCCAATACTGCTGGTATCCACGGTGCAGCACTAGGCGAAGCCGAAATCAAGCTCACCCGCGAAAACCTCGAATGGGACTACGCTCCCTTTGAACTACCCGCTGATGCCGTCGCTCACATGCGCGAAGCGATCGATCGCGGTGCTAAAGCTGAAGGCGAATGGGAAGCAACCCTCGCTACCTACAAATCCAAATATCCCACAGAAGCTGCCGAATTTGAAAGTTTGATCTCGCGCCAGCTTCCCGCAGGGTGGGATAGCGTCTTACCGACCTACACCCCCGAAGACAAAGCTCTAGCTAGCCGCAAACACTCCGAAAATTGCCTCAATAAACTGGCGACAGTTCTACCAGGTCTGATCGGCGGTTCGGCTGACTTGACTCACTCCAACCTCACCGAAATTAAAGCATCGGGCGACTTCCAAAAAGGTGCCTACCAAAACCGTAACGTCCACTTCGGTGTGCGCGAACATGCGATGGGTGCCATCTGTAACGGTATCGCCCTCCATAATTCCGGTTTGATTCCTTACGGTGCCACTTTCCTGATCTTCACTGATTATATGCGCGCACCGATTCGCCTCTCCGCACTATCGAAAGCGGGGGCAATCTGGGTGATGACTCACGATTCCGTCGGACAGGGCGAAGATGGCCCCACGCACCAACCGATCGAAACGATCGCGTCCTTACGTGCTATCCCCAACCTCACCGTGATCCGTCCCGCCGATGGTAACGAAACATCCGGCGCGTATAAAGTCGCGATCGAAAAAGCCAGCCAAACCAATCCGACTCTGCTGGCATTATCCCGTCAAAATCTGCCCAACTTGGCAGGTACTTCGATCGCAGGTGTTGCCAAAGGTGCCTACACGATCGTTGAATCTGAAGGTACCCCCGATATCATCTTAATCGGTACTGGTTCGGAAGTAAGTCTATGTGTCTCTGCGGCGGAAAAACTCACAGCCGAAGGTAAAAAAGTCCGCGTCGTCTCCATGCCTTCATGGGAACTATTCGACGAACAAGACGCAGCTTATCAAGAGTCCGTCTTCCCTAAATCAGTCACCAAACGGGTCGCGGTAGAAGCAGCTTGCAGCCAAGGCTGGCACCGTTTCACCGGATTTGATGGTGGTTTAGTCACCATCGATCGTTTTGGTGCGTCAGCTCCTGGTGGCGTAGTGATGGATAAATTCGGCTTCACCGTCGATAATGTCGTCGCGACTGCTAAGAAAGTTTTAGGTTAATCGATGATGAATTAGCTTGATATTTAGGGTGGGCAATTGCTCGCCCTTTTTTATTTTCGATAAATATCTAGCTATAGTGAGTTTACAGTTTGAGTGGGAAGGGTATTACTAAAACTCCAGGGGTCTGTGGTGGAAGAGCTTGCACTGCTGGAATGCGAATTGCTGTTTAGCTATAAGTCGAGGCACGGTTGTTGCCGCTCGCGGCAAAATCCGGCGGATGGCACTATTTAAGGCTTGATTGTGGTTAACGTGGACATCAGATTCTGAACTAATCGCCGTGAATGGATGTTCTGGATTGACCCACTCTCACCGTGGATTCCCCTGAGAGCCTTTAATTTTGATGGCAACTTCGATTCCTTCTCGCCAAACTTGGCGATATTCGTCATCTCTAGCTCGCAGATCTAGCCGCACACTAGCTCACTTCCATCACTCAGCGGCAGAACTAATTTAAGAGCCAGTGCCTGCATTGCCAAGGGCAAGGCTAACGTCAACTGTCAACTGTCAACTGTTTAAGGCTTGCTAAATTTACTAAGTGTTCGATTTTCCGAATATTAGGATCGCTAGCTAGATACCCAATCCCCCGATGTAAATGTAATCGAAAT
>Ga0209491_10006598_pt1 | contig 15933 bp, 17 predicted proteins | sample BON02_FD_187213 | JGI IMG/M metagenome (GOLD analysis project Ga0209491, IMG submission 187213) | Freshwater microbial communities from Lake Bonney liftoff mats and glacier meltwater in Antarctica - BON-02 (SPAdes) (version 2) | ecosystem: Environmental > Aquatic > Freshwater > Ice > Glacier...
CACGAGCGACGTAAATGTGCCTTCTACCTACTCACAACCCTTTCTTTCTCCTCTACTACTACTTATCCACAGGGTCGGGGCTAGCAGCATGGCCCTGCGGCATCATGTGGGAGCGGCAGGCCTCCTCGCCTGCAGCCTCCTCCTCGTCGTCGTCGTTGACGTTCAAGCTTTCCTCCTTCCCTCCGCCAGGCCACCGACAAGAGGTAAGCAAAGCACACCCTGCACAGGCCAGCACGTTGCCTCCATCCACGCATCATCTATGCAACACCCGAAGCCCCCGCCTTGTCTCACCGTCGTCTCCAATCACCTAGTTCTCCCAGGCACCCGATCAGTCGTTCCTATCCGCACACGGCCCAGCCGCACCCTGACCGCCGCCAGCACCATGCCCAACGTCCTGGCCTACGGCAACGAGGAGGAGGACGAGGCAGAAATAGCGTGGTTCAAGGCCCTGCAGGTGTATGGGGGGGATGCCAAGCCTTATGACCCTCTCTTGAAGATCTTGTCGGGCGTCTCGTCCTGGAAGCAATTCCAAACCAAGGTCGAGAATGATTGGGTCACCGCCCGGGTGGAAAGCGATGGGGACCGAGGCCGTCTCAGTTTTAAACTGGAGGAATACTTGGACGCCTTGCAAGAGTATATGTACGTGCACACGCTTTTTACGGATGTCTTGGCGCCGACGGCCAATGGGTGCGATGGCATGTTCCTGGAGCGGGTGCGCATGGAGGCGTTCGAGTCCGCGCAGACCGCAATTCGAAGCAAGCAAGAGACCTATTTCACAGCACACGTCGCGTTTTGGGCGGATTTGGCCGCAGTATTGCGCTCGCAAGAAGATATTCCTCTTGGGGAAGTGGCGAAGTTGGATCAGGTTTTGCCGTTGCCCGCTCCGTATGGGCAGGGGGAGAGTGGGTTGGTGCTGTTGCCGATGCCGAGCTTGTTGGAATGGACGAGGGATGAGCTGGGAGGAGGGGTAGAGGAGCAGGTGGGCTCGTTGTTGTTGTTTAAGTCGGTGGTGTTGCCGGCGTTGGAGGGGGTGAAGAGGGGGGGAGGGAAGGAGGCACTGATGGGGTATGCTTCGATGTGGGGGAGGTTGTGGAGGAAGGCGGGGAGGTGGTTTGGGAGTGATGCGGAGTCGGTCGGGTTTTTGGAGGACCTTTATACGCAGGGAGGACGGGTGGAGACGAAGGATGATGTGACGAGGACGGGGATTACTTTGGTGGGGGTTGAAAAGGTACAGAGGGGGGGGTTGGAGGATGCGTGGTTGCAGACGTAGGGGGGAGGGAGGGAGGGAGGGAACAAAGTGAGAGGTTGGAAAGGAGAGGGATGTGGACGAGAGAGTGGCGTGTCGCCACACAAGCCATGTGTGAAAGCCAAGAAAAAGACATCAGACACAAAAACGAACAAGACATCAATCAACTCCTCCGGTTTGTTTTCATTCATTGTGTCTCGATCATTCGATTTCTCATTTCTTCATTGGCAATCATTCTCGATGTACTCATCTCACCCATCCACCACCATCGACGCCTGGCCCAACTCCAATGCCGACACATCCAACAAAATCACATCCCCAAACCTCCATCCCTCCCTCAGCGCCTCGTCCACCTCCCCTCCCGCCGTGAACGCCCCTGGCCAGAAATAATTATGGTTTACTTCAGGCTTAAGCGCGCCCATCTCCCGCAACGCAGCTGCGACTAGATTGCTGCAGAAAAAGCCTGCTTCCTCCTCAGCGGCATTGCTATTTCGTCGGGTGTGTGATGTTGCTGCTGCTGCTGCTGCTGCTGCTGCTTGTTTATCTATTCTTTCTCCGTCCGTCTTTTTCAAGCTCAAGTTTGATAGTTGTGACGCGGCGGCAGTCCCCAGCTGCCTCCACCGCCCTTGCAAGACCTCCAGAGAAGAAAAGGCCGAAGAAGAGGAAGAAGGGAGGGAGAAAGAGGAAGAATCCGTCGCCGCCGCTGCTGCTGATGAAGGCCCAGCATCGACAGCAGGAGCAACAGCAGCAGCAGTCGTCACATATTTCTTCGCAAACAACGTTCCGAGCGAAAACCCGTAAGGTTTACCTTTCACGCGCTCGACGAACGCTTGTAATTTGTTTTGCATCGCTTGGGTCCGTTCTCCCTCCAATTTTCGGATGCCCATGTAAGAGGTGAATTCGGTGGCATAAGCGCTGATACGAGAGGAGAGCGGCCAGCACGTGACACCGTCGGCGGTGCTTTCAAGCAGGTCGAACCCACGGCCGTCTTGCCGGTCGACGACGAGGGCTACTGAAAGGAGGGAGGGCGAGGAGAGGAAAGAAGCAGGTGGAAGGAGGGTACGTCAAAATACAGTAAGACCTGTTGGCACGGCGAGGCACAAAAGCAGAATTGCAGATGGAGGTGGAGTCTCATTATGTGAAAAGAGTATGTCATCAGGGAGAAAATATCTGGCCAAAACCTTCCCAGAAACCTACCATGATCCCATTCTGCCCGCGTCACCGTCCGTTGCAGCCCAGCCAGATTATGCGCACACTGAAATAAGACAATGTCGCCCATTTGCAGCGTCTTTTTCAAAGCCGAGATGTGTAACACCTGCCGTTTTTTCATCTTGCTGGTTGTGTCGTTGATGTCTGTGTTGGCGTCGAGAGCAGAGAGCTCGGCGCTCATAGAGGACAAGATTCCCAGGAAGGCGAGCACGTGCGGATTTTCCATTGAGAAGGGTCGATCCACCACTTGCTGTAGGTAGGTCTCGAGGCGTTCTTGCCTGCCTTGGACGTTCTGGAAAAGCTTTGGTGGGAGGTCAGGCAGGGGAAAGGCAGCCACTTCTTCTCCTTGCTTCTGCTGTTGTTGCTGTTGCTGCTGCTCGTGCTTCTTGAGCTTTTCGTGCATGGCAGCAAAGTCGGAGTAGCGCTTGCTGAGTTGCCACGTCAAGAGGCCGTTCTTGACGGTGATCTCATAAGCGATGTACTCCTTGCCAAACGCGTCCATATTTTTCCTTGTGCCCGTGACCCGGACTAGGAAACGCGCGGGTGGTAGTTCGTGGGCAGGTACGAGGCGCCATTCCTGCTGCCCGACAGCCACGAATTCCTTGTCATCCAGAAATGTATTTGCTGTTTCTCCCTTGAGCTTTGTCAAGAGCAGGACGTAGCTGTCGGGCCCGCGAGTCAGTAAGGGCTGCACATCGCTCCGTTGGGCCGCCGGGTGGAAGGCCGGGGGTTTACCAAGGGTCAGAGTGCACCACGGTTCGTTGCTGCTGCTGCTGCTGCTGCTGCTGCTGCTGGTCGTGGTGGCTGCAGCCGGTGCCATGGCTAGGGCTTGGAACAAGGCGGTCTTGACCTCACCCACTCGCGTGCTGGATGTGCCTGCGGGCAAGCGAATGCTGCAGCCGCTTGGGCTTAGTGAGGAGGATGAGGCGGATGACGGGAGCAGGATGGTGACCCGCTGGGGGTGGAATGGGGTCCGGGGGAAAGGCACAAGGAGAGGCAGGTCCGCCGCGGCAGGGTCCATGGCGTGCTGTCGCTGCTCCTGTTGCCTGTGTTGTACGATATGGTTGGTGGTGTGGGTGTGGGTGGGGTGGATGACGGGGGAGAGTTTGAATGCTCGAGCGTTTCTCGCAACGGCCGCCAAAGAAAGCAGCATTTCGCATGCCCCAATTTTGACTAATCGCGGCCACCACTCACTTTGAGCTCATATATTGTACCGGTACATTTACAGCTGACACAGAATAACAAGACAAATGGAAGACGGAGACGGCCCGAGGGTCAACACAGGCATCCTCTTGTCCCACCCACCATCCTCCGCAGCGGCACCACCCGCAGCAGCGCCCACCTCGCCACGCCCCATCCGCCTGCAGGACATTCCCATGCGCATCATCACCCGTCGTCGACGCTCCACGGCTACCACCATGTCGCTTTCGAGGGTCACTCTACCACCGCTTCCAGCTTATAAGCCTCCCCTGCCGGTAACAGGGGCCCACCACGTAGCCATGCCTGTCGTCTCTCTCACACCAGCAGTGGACGTGGAAGCCCTCCGACAAAAGGCAGACATGGCGGAGCTGGAGGCCAAGTCCCAAAGAAGCACGGCGCTCAAGGCTTTAGAGTACGTATGGTGTTGTGTGTCTGGGAATGGCTGGTCTTGTGCATGTCTTTCTTATTTCTTTCAACATGTCCTTGATCCATCTACTGAGCCTCACACACACATCCATGATAGCCTTTCTTCTCAAGGCATTTCCGTGCAAAAGTTGTTATTTGCTTACATCTACTTTTAAATTTACCCCCAAAACAGGGGTCGGCGACGCGCGGAGCGACAGGCAGCCGAGCTGGTTGTGGAGAAGGAACGGGTGGAGCAAGACTTGCGGCAAGCCACAATCGCCCATCGAAGGCTGGCGCAGACTTTCCAGCAGGTGGTGGCGACCAAACGCAAGATGGAAGCGCAACTCAAAAAGGAGCAGAAGCAACAGCAGCAGAAGCAGGAGCAGGAAGAGGAAGAGAAACGCCAGCAAGGACTGGCGGAAAGCACGGCCTCTGCCACCACGACCGCCTCTGCGGCGCCTTCTTGTGCGACCATCCACGACCAAGAAGCAGCACGAGCAAGCTTTTTAGCCCAGGGGCTGCAAGAGGAGCTGGCGCGGCGGGAAGCTGATCTGGTGAATTTGCATGCTAAACTAAAGCAGCAAGGACAGGCACGACGCACACAGCTCAAGGAATGGGAGGTCGAGCTGCAGGAGAAGGAGGAAAGGGTCCGCCGCGTAGCTGAGAAGCTACAAAAGGAAAGGGAGCACCTGCGGGTGTGTCAAGAGCGGGCTCAACGCAAGGGGCGCACGCGCCAAGCGCCGAGCAAGTCACCGCGGCGGTCCCTTTCCTCTTCGCCACTGAGGTTAAGGCGGGTGCAAGCAGCAGCAGAGATTCAGAGCCAAGCAAATCGTCATGCTCCAGCACTACCCCCGGTCGTGGAAAATCAGGAGCAACAGCACCAACTGCTTTCGACGCTGCTCCTTTTGGTCAAGAGGGGTGGGTCTTTGTCCATCGTGAACTCCTTCGCAGAGAGGAGAGAAGGAAAAGACGAGGAGGACATGGAGAGGCGAGAACCGGTAGCAGCGGTATCGGCAGCACTTGTGCAGTGGGAAGAAGCGCCGCGTCGTCGACATTGGCCACGGTATAGCACCTCGTCAAGCGCGGTGGACGGCAAGGAGGAAGAACGTGACGTCGCCTTGGACAGCACTCTGCCCGTGTCTGTCAATGGGGCCGACGATGGCGATGGACTGGATGAGCAAAAGGAGAGGTATCGCGGCGTGGGAAGGACGATTGAGGAGGAGGGAATAGGGCAAGAGGAAAATAGATTGTTTTGGACTTTGGACAAGGTGATTGCAGCAGAACCGGGCCATGGGAACGGAAGTGGCCATGATTTCATCGAAGGGGCAACCGTGTCAAGAGCTGCAGTGGCCCCTAGCCATATTTCTTCTGCGCTGCTGACACCACCTGCCATTCCTCAGCTTCCGCCGCCCATGTACGTATTTGTGACAACGTCTCTATGTTCTTTCTCCCATCGCCCCTTTTTCATCTCACCTCTTTGCCCTGCACACAAATACGCAGACGCAGCAGGACATTCCAAAAGGAAGTGGCCACCACCCTCGACAAAATCCAGACAGCCAAGCTCCGAGTCGCCGAGACGTGTTCGCTTGCAAAGACGGATAGTCGCAACCGCAGTCGCAGCCAGCCCCTGCCGCCGCCAAAAGCCCCACCGTCAATCGCTATTACTACCGAGTGCAAAACGACGAGGGAGAAGAATGGGATGGGACCAGTGGAGTTGAGGCGAACATCCAGCAGCAGTCAAGGTGACCGGTTGCAGTGGTTGAACGCATTTGACGGGCGGCTTGCCAAGAGCATGCGCGCTTTTGAACGACTAAAAGCATAGCTGGAAGATTTGAAAGTAAAAAAGGAACAGAAAAAAAACAAACAATTTTTATGATAACATTCTTTGCGTTGTACTTTGTTTTATTTCAATCAGTTATAGGTCCTCATGGCTTGCCCGCCCCGCGGCTTCCGCTATGTTGCTTATAATACTCCCACACTATCAGAGAAGCACTCACGTGCACATTCAAACTCCGCACCAGGCCCAGCTGGGGGATCTGCACCACCAAATCCAACTCCTGAAGCAGCGGAACCGGGATCCCCTCCTTCTCGCGCCCCAAAAGTAACAGCATCTTGCGAGGCAAGGCCACCGTGGAGAGGCAGGAACTGTCGTCTGTTTGCTCGAGCCCCACCACTGTGTAACCTTCATGTTTGTACCGCCGAAGGAACGCGCGTGTATGACCCTCGTGGACCTCCTCCATCTGGATCCACTTCCCCGCCGAGCTCGAAATCTGGTCGAAAAGCGGGTCTTTGAGCATGCGCAAGTCGGGAATGATAAGCTTGGACGCGGCAAAGATCTCGCACGTTCGGGCGAGGCCAGCCACGTTGGGTACCCGCTCCAACAATGACGCGCACACCACCAGCTCTTGCAACTGAATCCCACGGGCGTTTTGAGATTTGTCGGCGGGCAGGGGCGGAAGCAGAGACGCCAGCACGTCGGAAAGCACAATCTTCTTCTGAAGAGAAAATGTCTCGGCAGCCTCTGCGTCGGCGTTCCCCTGCATCAACAAGGCGCGGGCACTGCTTGCGTCTTGCTTGAGCTCAAAGAGGTTCTCGCCTCGGACCACGGGCGCCATGGACGTGTAGGTCATGTGATGCTCGGCCTCCAGATCTCGGTACAGCGATGTCATCGCCTCGCGCAGCACCTCTTCCACATGCTCCGGGACCAGGTCTTTCAGGGCGCCGCCTTGCTCGTTCGAGTGCTGGGCGAGCAGGTGCGTCACGGTACAGCAGGCAGGAACGGAGGTTTCCTGGAAGCGCTGCATGGCCTTGTTACGCAAGCTCGCAATCTCCCGGTGATTTCGCAGGAAACGCAAGGTCTGGCCCAGATATGTGGCGTCAATGCTGCTGGCAGAGGTGGTGCTATTGCTGGCGCTGCCATTTCCGCCCATGCCCGCTTCCGCCGCCTCCTCGTCTCCGGCCGGCAGTCGCGACAGAAGGTAGAACGACAGCAGCTGCGCCACGATACGGGTGATTGCATGCTGCCCCGAAAGCCATGGCAGAATCGCTTGGAGCAAGGGGCCCACGTACGCTTGGGGCAACTCTCCACCTGGAAACGCAGGGTCTTTCGTCAGACATGCGGAGCCGGCAGCAAAGATGAGGGAGCCGCTGGTCAATGGCGGGACATGCAGGTCAGTCAAGGCCGCGACAAGGAAAGGAATCGTCACATGAGGGAACTTTTGACAGAGAAGAGCAAGGACTGTGTCTTGGTAATAACGCACGGATGGCACGGCCACTACCCGCATGGCTGCGTACACCGAGTCCTGAACGAGCGACACATCTTCCGCTTTCACAAACGGCATTAGCACGCAGATGGCTTGCCACGCCCGAAGCTTGCAAGAATAGTCGGGGGAGGTCAGAATCTGTGCACGCCGCAAATCAACAGCTGCTGCTACTTCAAACAAATGCACAAGGAGAGGGATCAAAAGCTCGGCCTGCTTTGCACTTCCTCCATTATCTAAATTTCGAAACAAATCGCATAAGCAGCCCAACACCAAGATGCGGAGCAAAACAGCAGATTGTTCTTCTTCCTGGCACTCTCTGGCCTCTTCCTTGCCAATGTCCGCATCAAAATCTCGCTCATCGTCGTTGGCTTGCTGGTACACATCCTCTTCCAACTCACGCAGCACCAACAGTTGCGCCAACTCCTCCACAAACTCCCCAGCGAGGGCCGCGGCCGCCGGTTCCGCCCGCCAAACAGAGGTCAGCCTGGCCGTGGCATTCAAAAGGATGTAGGCCCGCTTGACCGTGCCGAGGTCAACCAGCCGATGGAAGAAGCGCCGCACAGGATTGTCAGCGCCTCGACAGAGGGCGGGGTCTGCAAGGATGGCCGGTGAGAGCACCATTTCGATGGCGAGTTGTGTGACACTTTGTCGGTAGTTGCACTCCTCCACGCAGCCCAGCACCAAAGTGACGATAGTGTCAAGGCGCTCTTGTCGTTGCTGCTCCGTGCTGTTGCTGATGTGTGACGGGAGGTGACGACTGATGCAGTAGAGAATGTCTGGCACCGAGCTGCGGCTGGATGTCTCCAAAGCCGAGGAAAGAAACTCCATGTCGACAGGGAGGGAGGCATCCGTATTCTCCACCACCGCACCCGCCCCTTGCATCCTGTAAAGAACAACCAAGCACCGCCACACATTCTCAAGCGCCAAGGACAACAGCAAGTCCCGCCCTCCTCGCCGGAGCCCCAAGCTCGCAGCGGCCTTGACAAGGCCACCCATGAGACGCGCAGCCCACTCTCTCCTCACATCGCCAAAAAGTCCCGTGCTGGATTGCAGCAAGAGGGCTTCCAGGATGCTTCGCAGCACGGCCACCGCACGCCCCTGTCGACGGACTTCCTCCGCATCTCCCGCCACTGCGTCGTCCACGCCAGCATCAAGTACGCTCGCGCACGTTTCCAACACACGCTGGGCGGCGCCGGCAACTTGCCTGATAAGGGATGGAGAAGAGAGTGGAAAAGTAGTGAGAATAACGATTGGAAAGAGGACGACACAGGGCACGATAGCACCTACAGCCCAATCACTTACCCGATGTCTGCCGCTAGCCGCACCACCGTCCCCAGCGCCTGCGTACACAGACCAAAGACGCCCCCACTGCCACTGTCGTACAGGTTGGCCTGGGCACACGAGCAGCTTTCTTGAAGCAGGCTTGCAAGGAACTCGGCCACCTCTCCCGTGTGCTGCCGAAGCAGCTCGTACATTACCGCGTGATGCTTCCGTTTCAAAAGTGCACCCAAAGCCCGTAACAGTGAGAGGGAAGCTAAACAGGACCGCAAGGTAAGGTAAGGGTGAGAGTGAATGCGGCCTAGGACTCGCAGAGCTGGAGCAAGCGCATGTGCCAAAGCCGACGCCGGCAAATACACGCAGGCCAAGGCGCAGCAGGCGATGCTGGACTGGTCAATGTCTTCCAAGCAGTGGGCCCCTTCCACAGAGGACCAGACAGACCCTCCTGAAGCTGCCATGGTCATCTCGCTGCTGCTGCCGTTACCACCGCCGACAATCAAGGCATCAATAGCCCGCGCCGTGCTCTCGCCCCACCACTCTGAAACCCCACCCGCCACCGCCGCTGTATCCAGCCAATCCACAAGGCGGTCATAGTGGCTTTCCAAGGCGACCTTTTGCGGGAGGTCCAGAAGGAAAGTACGCACGACAGCGGCGCCTTGAGGCCCGGCAGCAACGAGGGCACGAAAATCAGTGAAGGCATCAAGGCAAGCAACCACTCGCCCCGCCAGCAATTGACTGAGCCCTTGATTACACTGCGTCTTCATGACACAGACGAGGAGACGCGCTAGCTCCACATCTTCAATTCCGAGGCATGGTGAGGTCTGTGGGAGGACATCGCGATACTCAATGAACCCCAGCAGTGTTTGCCGCACCACGGCACTTCGCACGGTGTCCTTGCAATACTCAAACACAGCCACAAGCACCTCCCACCTCGCTCCATTCACCTCTGCCTGAGCAGCGATGGCACGCGCTAGAAAACGTCCAAGCTTCGGCCTGTCGTCCTTCATGTTGCTCATCTCCTTGAAAGCCGGCAAGATTTTCTGAATCAAAAAGCGCGGCCCCAGCTTGCCCAAGGGGACGCACGCGACACCCTCTTCGCTCATCAACCACAACAAATATGTGCGCTGGACCGCAAAGTTCGTAACCGTCACCGCACGGCCAAGGAGCGTCTCTGCCCACGCAAAGGAAGGCACAGGAAGCAACGAGCCCGCGTCGCCGTTGGGTATGCCGTCCTCCCTCCCTTCCTCCTCCTCCCCCTCCTCTGAGACGGGAAATGCCTCCCGCAACAACGACGTGCAGACATGCAGAGCTTGATTCAGCAAGTGGGTTTCCAGCGCCGTGTTGAAGGTGTCCATGACTTGGACGAAACGCCGCCACCAGGTGAGGGACTTGGCGTTGAAAGGAGACGAAGCAGGAGCTACACCATTACGGGTCTTGGCACCAGCAGTAGAAGGAGCAGTACCAGCCATTTTCGCGGTCTCCACTTGGGCACCTAGTACGTACAAGGCACGCTTACGGACCGCGTTGCACTCGCTGGCGAGCCCGCGTCGAAGCATTGTCCAGAAGGCAGGGTCAGTCCGATTTAGGCCAAGGGCTGGCACAAGGACCTCGTGCAGGACGCAGAGCATGGCGTGGGCATCTCGCTGTAAGAAAGAAGAAGACGATGAGCATTATAGATAAAAACAGGTAATTCTGAAAGGATTGTTGGTCGCTAAAAGTGATTAGAGCTAGTAATGCGAACGCAAAAGCAAACGTGAAAAACACAATGCACCTCTCCCCCGACTCTCTTTGTATCTACGACACTCACCTGCTCCTCTATGCTCCCTTTCGCGTCAAGTCGTTGTATAAATGCCCAGAGCTTAGAATAAATACCACTCGCTGCCGCTTCCTCCCCCCTGCCTTGCAGCACGTTCGCCAAGGCAGGCGACACAGCTCTCACCATGATGGACCGTAGCGCCGGCGGCGGACAACTTTCCAAGTTGGCAAGGGTGCAGTCAAGGACAGTAAGCGGGAGTTGTTCTCCATTTTGTGCCTGGCCGTTGATGAAAGAAGCAACCCACCCACATTGCGCACCAATCACCTCCAGCAGCTCCCCGTCTTTTTCTGCCCCCGGGCTCATCACGCGCACGCTCATGTCGTCCAGCAAGATCAACGTCGCAGTCTCCATGGCTGCGTGTATCGCTCCCACGCTGGCCGAAGCCAAGACACGAGCCATGCGCATGCCCATAGCATTTTGCGCGGGACCAAGGTCGAGACGCCGCGAGGTAAGAATAGACAGTCCCACCCTCTCGATCCAGGTTGCCACCACGAAATTCCAGGCTTCGTCTTCGTCTATGCCGGTCCCTTCTACCCCAGCTGCCAGCAAGAGCTCCATCGCGTTGACGTGCAGCAAAATGGCATCCGCCGAGCCCTCCTCCAAGTCTAGGTTCTCAGGGATTAGACGCGTAGGGCGACGGCTGGTGGTGGTGATGTTGGTGCTGAGTGCCTGGAGAAGGGCCAGGCGCTCTTTGAGTCCCAAATTGAAAGCCTCCCCAGCCTTGGCCACCTCCCCCGCCAGCCCTAGCAGCTGCTCCGCCATGCCTACGGGTCGTACGTAGATAGGTGGGGTTGGGTGGTGGATGGACATGGGAGGCAGGAGGTTGGCATGTCAACAGAGGGGGTACCGTGTCGTTCCTGAGCAACAAGGAAAGCAAACAAAGGCTGCGAGCCACACTTCTAGTCATACACATGTATTGTTGCTTGCTTTGCTGGTATGCTTTCTTAATGGTTCAATTGTCTTCCATTCACAAATTCAAAGGGCGGGTTGGGGGTCCGGGGCCGCACGAATGGAGGCCCTCGCTAACTCGCCCTATTTCCCTGTCCGTTAGACGCCGCGCCCTCCCTCCCCGCTCCGCCGCCATCGTCCTCCTTCCCCTCCGTCGACAAGCTGCACGAAGAGACCGACAACGCCGGCGAGGACGTCGCCACCGACTCGTGCGAAGAGGCGCGCCGGGGGGAGGCCCGCATGGGCTTGTCTGGGGGTCGTAGGGGTAGGGTTGTGGCGAGCGGGTTTGTACGTGCCTTAGCGACCCGAGGCAGTGCGCTACTACCGCTTTTGCCACCAATGCTGCTGTTGCTACCGCTGCTGCTCCTGCTAGTAGATTTAGGACGGCTGCTGCCGCTGCTGCAGCTGGTCGTGTTGCTTGCTATAGTATTGATGCTGCTGCTGCTGCTGCTGCTGCTGCTGTTGGTGGTGCCCTGGTGAGGCCGCCCCAAAGGCTTAGGTGGTGGTTTGAGGAAGGCGGGTGGTGCGACGATGTCTCTGTCGTCTTCCCCCCCTCCTGTTGCGGGGAGCGGAGCAGTCCTCCGTGCCATCTCGTCGGTCAAAGAGAAGAAATGCCGTGGGGTGCGGCTGGCTGGAGCAGAATTTATGAGTCGAGGGGCGTGGTAGGGCTTGGGGGGAGGGTGGGCTTTATTTATGCTGCCGGCTCCGTCCAAAGGGAAAAGGGCGGGGGAGAGGGCAATTAGGTCCATGATGACCAGACGCTCTTTTTCCAGCTGTTGGATGCTTACTCCTGTGAGAGAGGCGAGGAAAGGGAAAAGAGGAGATGTGTGTGAGGAATTGAGAAAACTCCCACAAGCAGAATGACCTCCTCCCTCCTTCCCCCCCTTCCTCCCTCCCACACACCTACCTGCGACCGACTCCGACTTTCTCAACAAATTCAACCCCACCGTCACCGCCAGATTTTCCGCCGTCATCTTGTTCTCCTCACTCCTCGCCACCACCCTCCTCAAATGCCTCAAAAGATGGCCCAACAACTCTCTCGACGCCGGCCTCAACTGCAGCACCAACCCACGATACCTCGCCTCCTTGCTGCTGCTACTCAGACTACAAGTACTACTACTACTGCTGCTACTGCCAGCACCACTGTTGCTGAGAGTGCTGCTCCGTCTTCTTCTTCTTCCCTCCACCCCTCCCTCCCCCCCTCCCTCCCCCCCTTCCTCCCCCCCTTCCTCCTCCAGCACCACCACCTCGTCGTCTTCAAGCATGGCTGCTGGTGGTCCTGCACCGGCTGAGACAAAGTCAGAATATAAATGATAGCCTAGGAGAGGCTCGTGTTCTTGTAATACCTGGAGGAGAAAGAGAGAGTAAATATTTGTGTGTTCGTGTGTGTAAGTTAGGAGGAGGGAGGAGAGAAAGAGGTGGGTTTTGGTAAGGAAGCTAAAAGGAAGAAGTACGAGATGGAGGGAGAGAAGTGAGCGACGATTCGTTGTCGCACCTTCTTAATGGCCCCTGCAATGACATGCTTGTCCGGGTAGTGCGCTTGGAGCGTGTCGGATGAGACTAGAAGCCCCGCAGCCAGCACGGCCTTGAGTCGGTCGACGTCTAGCTTGTTCCCTGATACTCGATAGAGGCCTTCTTCCCCCAATGCTGTTGACCTGATTGAATAAACAGAAAATAAATGCATGAGATTTGAGTTTATCTATTCAGTTCAGACAAGAAGAAAAAGACAGTGGAACGAAAGACCAGACTTTATAAACCCTTAATCACTCCCTCCCACCCCACCCTCCACTATACAACCCCCCAACCACACTCTCACCCCAAATAATCCAACGCAATCTTCAAAGCAGCCACCGCCGTGGGGGTCAAAGGAGCCAAGAGCCGTTGCGAATTCACCTTTCCTCCTCCTCCTCCACCTTTTCCTGCTTTATCAGGACCACCACCCTTATCCCCTCCTCCTCGTCCCACCCCTTCAGTTGCCTTCACGCCCGCCCCTGTCAAATGCCGCAAGCTGGGAAAAGTGGGCGCAGAGGAGCCTAGTGGAGACGCGGGGAAATGGAACCGATAATGATGATGTGGATGCTCGTCTGGACGACGCGTGGGGGACGAGGCCCGCCCTTCCTCCTCCTCCTCCCTCTCCCCATTCCCACCCCCGCTGCTGCCATGCCCTCCCCCACCGAGTTTGAGACTCCCCTGACGGGCAAAGAGTTTGTTGAGAAACCCACCCTTCTTGATCCCATGCTCATGCTTGTGTGGGTCGTGGCCGTGTCCTTGGTCTCCCATGCCTGCTGCTGCTGCTGCTGCTGCCGCGTCGGGGTGGAGTGCTCCTTAGCCGCCTTCAAGGGGGATGGGCTTGCTTTCCTCCCTCGCTTTTCAGGTTTGTAGAAATCGCCTGCTCATCCTTGCCGCCGCTGAGGACCACCAGCAGCACCTCGCGGTCAATCTCTTGTGTACTTCTTGTGCGTATGCGTGGACGTGGGATCAGTGGTGTGTGAAATGCCATCGTGCTGTAAAATAAACACTCAGCGGCGTTGCAGCTGAAAAATCAGCGACGAGGGCGTCATCGGCCTCCTCTGGCTTCCCCATCCAAGCCCTTTGGTCATGCCCTATCTCCACGTGCAGGCTTGCGTCAAGCACGCCACCACCCGCCAGACAAGCGCATGCTATCCTTCTTGCGAATTGCTGACCCGCTTTCCCCCTTTTGTCACCTCAAACAGGCCAAGAAGCATGGGGGCCAAGAAGGAAGGAGGCAGCAGCAGTGGTGGAGGGGGAGGAGGCAGCAAAGGAGGCCGGCCACAGCCTTTTTTCACAGAGGTGGACCCTGCCATTGTCTACTTCTCGCACGCGCGCATTCGAACAACCTTCAGTGGCTGCGGCAGGAAGGTGGAAGACACATTGACGGAAATTGTGGAAGGGAGACTCAAGCCTGAAATGCTCCCCTTCATCACAGTGATGTTTGACCGGGCGACAGGGACGTATTTCTCTCTCAATAATCGGCGCTTGTGGGTGTTTAAGGAATGCAAGAAACGAGGTCTCTTGGAGAATATCCGCGTGCGTGTGCGCTCGGAAGAATCTAAGTATAGCTCTGAGACCTGTGCGCTCGAAGCAAAGGTCTGTCTGAAGTAAGGCAGGGTGGGAAGGAAGATAGAATGGTTTTTAACAAGGACACAAGGCAATAATGTACAGAAAACGAGAACTTATCAAGCTTTGTGAAAAGAAAGAGCTTTTTCAAGGAAAAGGAATACGACCAAGGGATTAGAATCTAGCGGCAGTTTTCTGGTTTCGATTTTCTTTCTCTCTTTGTTGCGGCCGGAAAAAATGTAGAGCATAAATACACACACGGACATAAGACAAGGGGCGCAAACAAAAGAGACCTCTGTTGCAGGCAAACCCTTTCATTTCCTCCCTCCCATCCTCCTTCCCTTCCTCCTTCCATTCCTCATTCCCCCCTTTACCACAAGCCATCCCTCCCTCCCTCCTCTCCTTTCCTCCCCTCCTACTTCCCCTTCCTCCCTACCACCACACACTCACATCAAGAGGGAATCTTTAGCTATCTAACCAGTGACCCGAGAGAAGATCATCGACAGGATGCCCGTGGGCTTGGGGCTCAGGAAACGGAACTCCTTCTCCTCCCCCAAAAAACGCTCCACGGTGTCCATGTAAGCTGTGTGTGGGAGGGAGGGAGGAAGGAAGGGAGGAAGGGATAGGTGAGTAAGCTTGCAGAAGAGCTGGCGGAGGACCAAAACCGCTGTCGACGGGTTCTGTTTCTCTCTTCCCTCCCTCCCTCTCTACCTTGATCCGGCATGCAAATGACGGGCTGCCCAATGTTGGTGGCAGTGAGGACGCACTTGCTCCCGAAAATCATACCCAACCCGTCCCTCCCTCCCTCCCTTCATTCCTCCCTACCTTGTCCTGCGTCTTGATCCGGCATGCAAATGACGGGCTGCCCAATGTTAGTGGCGGTCAAAATGCACTTGCTCTCCGGAATCACACCCAGCAGCTCTAGCCCCAACAGCTCCTTTTCGTGTGAGAAAACAGAGGGAGGGAGGGAGGAAGGGAAGGAGGGATAAGTCAGAAATGGAAATGACGGGCTGACCGATGTTGGTGGCGGTGAGGATGCACTTGCTCTCCGGAATCACACCCAGCAGCTCTAGGCCCAGCAATTCCTAAACAACAAGGGGAGAAGAAGGAGAAGGAGAAGAAAAAGATGGTGAGTGCGGCAATGAGTGCAGAGATTGATATAGAAATGTAGGTGGGAAAATAAATAAGTAAGTACGAGGAGAAGTAGGAGAAGAAGAGGGTGAGTGAGTGCGGGTCGGACAAAAACAAAAGGACAAAAACAAAAGGAAGTTGGAAAAGAGAACAGGAATCAAGCTCATACGTGCCCCTTAGATTGGCTAGCTTGAAATTCGTTCAAGTCACATGCATAAGTGAGCTCACAGCTTACCTTGATATCATCCAATCGCGAGCACTCCTCCTTCTCTACCCTCTCGGGATCATATCGCGTGACTAACACACAAACCGCCACAAGCAAGGCAAAACTGACAAAACTTTTTGAACAGAGGAACAAA
>Ga0209491_10006601_pt1 | contig 15925 bp, 21 predicted proteins | sample BON02_FD_187213 | JGI IMG/M metagenome (GOLD analysis project Ga0209491, IMG submission 187213) | Freshwater microbial communities from Lake Bonney liftoff mats and glacier meltwater in Antarctica - BON-02 (SPAdes) (version 2) | ecosystem: Environmental > Aquatic > Freshwater > Ice > Glacier...
GGCTTTCTTTCATATCCTTGGGGATCGGCTACCGTCTAGACACGTGTCCGATGTGGTTTCCTTGCCCTTTCCGAGGCTTTCCCTTGCATCGCGGGCGTGGTCAGGCTATGTCGGTGGGTCTGTGTTTTGTGGCGCAAGGGAAGGCACACGGGTGCGCCATGCCGACTGCTAGAACTGGTACGGGTCGCGGGGCGAAGTCGCAGCCGATCGAGTTGCAGCGGGCGCGGGGGAATCCGAACCACAAGAAACTGCCGCCAGCGCCGATGCCCGATTCACCGAATGCGGTTATTGTCTATGCTGGCGATATCCCGCCGACACCTGAGTGGTGCGATGAGCATGGTGCACGTTTGTGGGTGCAGTTGTGGAATGCGGGTAGCCGATACCTGTCGAAAGGACATGATCTGCTGATGATGGAGTTGCTTGTGGAGAAGTTGCAGACGAGCCAGTTGTTGCGTGCGTGGCTTGGCACAGATGTGCGTAACCGTTGGTACACGACTGCGAATGGGCAGACGGTGTCGCATCCTGCGGTGAAGCAACTTGAAAATGCCGATGGGCAGATCACGGCGTGGTTGGTTTTGCTTGGTTTCCCTGTCAGTGAGCGGGCGCGGCTTGGTTTGTTCGAGGTGAGGGTCGCGGATGAACTCGATTCATATCGCCAACGTAGCGATGCACGTGCCGCTAAAGACAGCAAGAAGTAGCCGTGTCTAGCGCTGTGGTTGTTGCGGGTTCGCCGACGTGGGCGACCAAGCGGTTCACTGGCAACCCTGATGGTGCGGATGTGATCGATTTCGCCCGTACGTTCATGCACGTCACTAAGGGGTTGCGTGCTGGTGAGCCGTTGGTGTTCACTGACTGGCAGCAGGATCTATTGCATTCGCTGTATGAGCGTCGCGTGGATGGGCGTCGTCGTCACCGTCGCGGGTTGCTTGGTTTGCCACGCAAGGATGGCAAGTCGTTGATCGGGTCGGCGATCGCGTTACATGGGTTGGTCGAGGGTGGTTTAGGTGCGGAGGTGTATGCGGCTGCGGGTGACCGTCAGCAGGCTCGTATCGTGTTCGGTGAGGCACGTCTGCAGGTGATGCGCAGTTCTGCGTTGTCGGCGATCTGCAAGGTGTACCGCGATGTGATCGAGATCCCTGCGACTGGGTCGATCTTCCGTGTGTTGTCAAGTGATGCGAAGTTGCAGCAAGGACTGTCGCCGTCGACGGTGGTGTTAGATGAGTTGCATGTGCAGCCGAATGCAGATTTGTATGATGCGCTAACTTTGGGATCGGGTGCGCGTGTCGATCCGTTGACGGTTGCGATCACAACAGCAGGCTATGATCTAGAATCACTGTGTGGCAAGATGTATCAGTATGGCAAGAGTGTCGCTGCTGGTGATGTGGTCGATGATGCTTTTTGGTTTCATTGGTGGGAAGCCGCAGCCGACTGCGCGCTGAATGACCGTGATGAGTGGTATCGGGCGAATCCGAACCTAGCGCTCGGTTTGATCGATATCGAGGACATGGAGACCGCTGCGAAGCAGACCAGTGAGAGCGCGTTTAGGCGTTACCGTTTGAACCAGTGGACTAGGTCGTTGGAGTCATGGCTTCCTGTTGGTGCGTTCGAGGCGTGTAGGTCGGCGCGTGAGGTGTCGTTCGATCTGCCGATCTATGTGGGTATTGACATGGCGTTGAAGCATGACTCGATCGCGGTGGTGGTGGCGCAGCCGCAGGATGGTGTGTTGGTTGTCCGTGCGAAGATTTGGCATCCGCAGGATGCGCCGTTGGATGTCGCTGCGGTCGAGGCACATTTGCGTTGGTTGCATCGTACTTACGAGGTGCGCGAGTTCGCTTACGATCCTGCCTATTTCCAGCGTAGCGCGGAGATCTTAGCGGATGACGGGTTGCCGATGGTGGAGTTCCCGCAGAACGCTGGGCGGATGATCCCTGCGTGTGGCAATGCGTTTGAGTTGATCGTGAACCAGCGTGTCGCACATGATGGGTCGCCGATGTTCGTGGATCAGGTGTTGTCGGCGGCGCAGCGGATGACTGACAACGGTTGGCGGCTGTCGAAAGGGCGCAGCAAGCGCAAGATCGACGCGGCAATTGCACTAGTGATGGCGTTGGATCGTGCTACACTTGTCCTTAAATCGGGTGATACGCCGTCGATCATAGATGTGTGGAAGGATTGAACAGAATGCGTGAGCGGTTGACGATGGCTATCGAGGTTATCGGTTTCGCGTTGATCGTGGTCGGTGTCGCGTTGATCTCTGTGCCGATCGGCGTGATGGTCGCTGGTGTTGCGTTGGTGGCGATCGGTGAGTTTGCATGAGCCTGTTTAGAGAGAAGCGTGCACTGCCGTACACGATAGATCCGAATCAGATAACGGCACGACCGTATTACCCTAACTATTCTGGTGAGTTGGTCAACGAAACCAATGCATTCGCGTCGTCGGCTGTGTTGTCGTGCGTGTCGTTGATCGCCGATTCGGTGGCGACTATGCCGTTGGAGTTGACACGGGAACGCAATGGTCGTTTTGAGTCGATGCCGACACCTAGCGTGTTGATCAAGCCGAACGCGACACAGTCGATGTTTGAGTTCGTCCATGAGGTGGTTGCGACGTTGGCGTTGCACGGTTGCGCCTACATTTACGCACCGCGTCGCGCTGGTGAGTTGCCTGTAGAGATGCGAGCGATCCATCCGCACAGTGTGGTTGATGGTTACGATCCTGCGACTGGCGAATTATACTACAAGATCGGGAAAGACCGCTATGAGAATGGCGATATCCGCGCCATCCATTGGTTGTTGTTGGCTGGTCAGCGTCGTGGTGTGTCACCGTTGGAAGCGCAACGCAACACGATCGGGATGGCGTTGGCGATGGATCGTTTCTTGTCGCAGTTCTATGGTGAAGGTGCGACACCGTCGTCGGTGTTAGAGTCGGACAAACCTGTGACGCTTGAACAGGCGCAGGTATTGCGCGAAACTTGGGAAGAAGCACACAACAAACGGCGTCGTCCTGCGGTGCTGAGCAACGGGTTGAAGTGGCGTTCGATCACGACGAGCGCGTCTGACATGCAGATGATCGAGCACCGTGAGTCGGTGATCCGTGACATCGCACGCGTTTACCGTGTGCCGTTGAATCTGATCTCTGGCACTGGCGGCGATTCGCAGACCTATCAGAATGTCGAGTCGATGGGCATCAACTTCGTGCGTTTTACGTTGTTGGCGTGGATGCGTCGCGTCGAGGATGCGATCTCGGAGATGTTGCCGATCACGCAGCGTGTGCGGTTCAACGCCGACGAGTTTTTGCGTGCCGATCTGATCACACGTGTGCGTGCACAACAGATCCAGATCATGAATGGCACATTGACACCGAACGAGGCACGCGCCGATGATGACCGCGATCCGTATGCTGGTGGCGACCAATTCATCATCGGGATCGCTGGTGCGCCGATGTCATCGCTAACTGGTGGTGTCGACAGCAAATTGCCTACGCTCGGCGTAGATACGTCGCCACCCGAATGACAGGAGACTGCGATGCCATATGGGATCAGTGATCAAGAGAACGACTGTGCAGGCTGGGCGGCGGTGAAGGTACATGCGGATGGCAATTACGAGACGATCGGTTGCCATACGGTGAAACAAGATGCGATCGATCAGATGGTCGCGGTGTCGCTTGTCGATGGGATCGACCCGATCGGAGATGTCAACACAGGGATGCGTGCGATCGACGGATGCACCGATGTTGGTCTGTCGTCAGATACTGGAATGCGTGCGACGTCGACAAACGTGTACACTGTGAACAACATGGCAACCGATATAGCACCTGTCCAATGGGTAAGCGGCTTACTAGACGAACGTCGCAGTGTCGCATACACTAATCTTGAACTGCGCGCCACCGACGACGGCAATACCTTCGTCGGCTACGCCGCGATCTTCGACTCGCCATCTGAGCCGATGCCGTTCACGGAGTACGTCAAACGCGGTGCGTTTGCAAAGACCTTAAATGATGGCGCAGATGTACGGCTGTTGATCGACCATGAAGGTGTGCCGCTGGCACGCACACGGTCAGGCACGTTGGTTCTTGAGGAAGACGATCGTGGGTTGCGTGTCGAAGCCGCATTAGATCCGTCGAACCCCGATGCGCAGCGTGTCATCTCGGCGATGCGACGCGGCGACTTGTCGCAGATGTCGTTCGCGTTTCGCACGATCAAAGATTCTTGGAACAATGACGGCAGTGTTCGCGAGTTGCGCGAGGTGCAGTTGTTTGATGTCAGCGTGGTGACCTATCCAGCCTACGAGGACACGGTAGCCGAACTGCGTCGCGCGCAGGCTGTTGATGTTGTCGATGTCGTTGTACCGTTCAAGTCGTTGCTTTTGCGCACGAACCAGTTGGCGCTTGCACGCTACGCACGCCAACGTTAACCACCTATTGCAGCGGCACGCCGCACACGGTCTGCTATGGTTTATTCACTGACAGCCGAACACCAGCCGACCATATAGGTCACTGGGGGAAGTTCACTCGCGGGATAACAACAACAACGAGTCAAGGAGTCCACCAAATGAGGAAATACACCGACCAACTCAGCGAGAAGCGCGATGCCGCGCTTGCCCATGCTGAGCAGATCACACAGATTGCGATCACTGAGGAACGCGATTTGACGAAAGATGAAGACACAGCCGTTGCGACGGTACTTGATGAAGTGCGTGAGTTGGATGAGCAGATCACACGCCACGCTGAACTTGAAGCACGTGCAGCAGCCGCTGTTGAAGTGCGCAAAGAGAAGCATGTCGATGTCGCTACAGTGGTCAAATCTGAACCGCGTACCTACACCCGCCAGTCTAGCAACAATTTCCTAGCCGACGCGTACGCTTCGCAGTTCCAAGCCGATGCTGACGCATCGCAGCGCATCACGCGCCACATGACTGAGGAACGGATCGAACGTCGTGCAGTAGGCACAGGTGCTTTCGCGGGTCTTGTAGTTCCGCAGTACCTCACCGATCTCGCCGCGCCTTTGGCTCGTGCTGGTCGCCCATACGCTGACATCATGCGCAAGCATCCGCTTCCAGATTCAGGGATGACTTTGAACATCAGCAAGGTCACGACTGGTTCAAGCACCGCAGCACAGAGCGAGAACGCTGGCGTGTCTGAAACCAACATGGATGACACGCTGTTGACACTGAATGTGTTTACCGTTGCAGGTCAGCAAACAGTGTCGCGTCAAGCGATCGATCGTGGCACTGGCATCGACCAGATCGTCATGGAAGATCTGGTGCGCTCATATCACACCACACTCGACGCCGCTACGGTCGCCGATCTCACTTCTGTTGCGGGGATCACCGTGTCTTACACCGACGCAAACCCAACTGTTGCCGAGATGTACCCGAAAGTTGCAGACGCAGTGCAGCAAATACAAACTGCTTACTTCGGCAACCCCGATTACATCCTGATGCATCCACGTCGTCTAGCGTTTCTCTTGGCGGCAGTAGATGGACAGAGCCGACCACTTGCAGTGCCAACACCATACGCGATGAACGCAGTCGCGACAGGCAACGGCAGCGCGATCTACGGCAACAGCGGGTATCAGATGATGGGCTTGCCAATTATCACTGACGCGAATGTTCTTACGAACACAGGCGTAGGCACGAATCAAGACACCATCTACATCGGCGTTTCTTCAGAAGCGCACTTGTGGGAAGCAGCCAATTCGCCGCTGATGTTACGATTCGACCAGACATCTGCAGCGTCGTTGGGTATTCTAGTGGTCGTGTTCGGGTACAACACCTACACACACAACCGCTATCCGAACGCGTTCGCCAAGATCACTGGCACAGGTTTGGTGGCGCCAGCCTTCTAATCCTGACTAGATGACGGGATCGACGTCGCCAGTGTCAGGCTGGCGACGCCGACCACCAATTGAAAGAAGCGCGCATGAATCCAAACATTGAGAGCCTACTGAGAGAACGCGCAGGATACGAACGGCGTGGTCTTGTTGAACGTGTTAAAGCCGTCGACGCCGAACTGCGCGAACTCGACTTCGATCACAAATACATGACTAGGCAAGATGAAACGGCAGCAGTTCAGCCACCTGCAGAACGCGCTACACGCGTCAAACCACAAAAACGCAGGCAGTAGTGGCGATCGTCAACGGCTACTGCACATTGGCGCAAGCCAAAGCCGCGCTGCGGATCGCAGACAGCACAGACGACACGCTGCTTGAAAACGCGATCACAAGTGCATCACGGCGCATTGATGGTTATTGTGGTCGGTTCTTCTATCAAACCGCGTCATCTGTGGTGGCGATGAACCCGTATAGCCTTTATCTACTCACGTTCCCTGCTGACGTTTCTAGTGGCACGGGGTTGGTTATCAAAACTGACACCGCTGGAGATGGCACATACGCTACGACATTGGTGTTGAACACTGATTACATACTCACGCCGACTGATGCGGCGTTGCAGTCGCGACCTTACCGCAATGCGTATATCGTCGGCAGCGAGACGTTTCCGTTGCCTGTGTTGCAGGCTGTGCCGCCGATACAAGTAACCGCGCTGTGGGGATGGGCGGCAGTGCCTGCCGACGTCGAACAGGCTTGTGTGCTATTGTCGATCCGTCAATTTGCACGTCTGAACGCCGCACTCGGTGTGGTCGGTTTCGCAGATATGGCGATAACGGTTCGCGCTGTCGATCCAGATGTGCGTGATCTGTTGTCACCTTATGTCGAGTTTGGTGTTGCCTGATGGCGGCTACAGTCGGCGCGATCGCCGCAGGTTTGAAAACTGCGTTGTCGACCGTATCGGGTTTGCGTACTTTCGCATCACAACCCGACTCATTACAGCCGCCAGTTGGCTACCCTGTTCTGAACTCGATTAGTTACCACCGTGCGATGGGTGGTGGCAATGTCACCACAGAGTGGTCGATCGTTGTGATCGTTGGCAGGTACACCGATGATCGGGCATTCGCCGATTTGGACAATTACCTGTCTTATAGTGGCAGCAAGTCTATCCGCGCAGCAGTCGAAGCAGATCCAACGCTTGGTGGTATCGTTAGCACGCTACTGCTGCCGACTGGTGCACGTATCCAACCAGAGACCCAAGCAGACGCCGAGTTTCTTGCGGTGCGCTTTGAGTGCACGGTACACGGTTGAACGACCCGAACATGCGGAAGGTGTAGGCTAAAAACATGACGACTTACAAAGTGACAAGTGACCGATTAGCGGATCACAAACTCGGCGACATCGTCACCGATGACGCGCTTGCCAATGTGAACATCGACGCGTTGATCGAAGGCGGACACATCAAACCGCAGGCAAGTATAAAACCAGTAGACAAACTAGATAACAAGGAGTAGAGAACAATGGCTATATTCGTACTAACAGACGCCGTGATCACCGTGAATGCGGTGGAACTAAGTAACAGGTCGAACAAGGTGGAACTCAATTTCGAGATCGACAGTGTCGAAGTCACCACGATGGGTGCTGTCGGTCATGTGTTCGCTGGTGGTTTGCAGAACAATTCGTGCGCGGTCGATCTCTTCCAAGATTTCGCTACGTCGAACGTTGAAGCAACCATCTACCCGTTGGTCGGTACGACTACCAGTGTCACGGTGAAAGCCACATCAGCCGCCACATCAGCGACTAATCCGCTTTACACTTTGAGCGGTACGTTTTTGGCGGCTCACACGCCCGTATCAGGCTCGACTGGTGACGTTGCGATGACGTCGCTATCGTTCACTGGCGGCACACTTGTGAAAACGACTGCATAAACTGACATGAAGATCGACCTGACAGTAAAGATGGAAGACGGCGAAAGTGTCGATGTCACGGCACGGTTCGCAGATTTCGTTGCATTCGAGCGCACTTGGAATCGCTCTGTCGTGAAACTGGAATCCGATATGCGGCTTACTGACATCGCGTGGCTTGCCTATCACGCGTTGAAACGGACACGCAAAACCAGCCTACCGTTCGACCCTGAGTGGATCGGGCTGGTTGAGGAAGTTTCGGTGCGCGAGGATGAGTCGCCAGTAGGTGATGATTTTTTGGAGAAGACAGCGCCCACTGGATGATCGCTGCTGTTGCGGCTGAAATGCACATCGCGCCAAGCGTGTTACTGGCAGAATCTGATGAAATGTTGGATGCTATAATCGGGTATGTACAGTGGCGTAGCAAACGAGCAGAAAACGCGACACGAAAGCGGTAGCCGATGACGGTGCAAATGAATGTCTACGGGATCGATGTCGCGTTGAAAGAGTTGCGCCATTACGACAGAGAGATGTATATACAACTCAGCAGGGGGATGTTGGCTGGCGCGAAGCCGTTGGCTTTGGTTGTCGGTGCTGAGTTTCCCCAAGCCGCGTTACGCAATTGGGTTGGTGACGGTCGTACTGCAGCACCTTCCCGTTTCCCGCGCGACTATGGGTATGCTGTTATCAGTGTAAAGCCGAAACTGCCGAAAACATCACGTAAAAGCACAGCGGGCAAGGGAATGGTGACGCGGCAAATCTTGCGGATCGAGGCGAGCAACGAAGGTGCAGCGATTTTTGAACAAGCAGGCAGGCACTCGAACCACATCTTCGTGCGTAACCTAGATGCGAAATTCGGCGGCAGATCATCAGGTGGTGGCACACGGTCACGTGTCATGTTTAAAGCAGTGAAAAACAACCAGCCGCTGGTCGAGCACGCTGTTGCCACTGTCGTGGCGTTGACAGACAAGATCGTCACACAGAACATCATCATGAACGCAGGGAAGTAGCACATGGCTGTAGGCGTAAACATCATCTCGACTTTCAACTCGGCTGGTATCAACAAAGCGATCGCAGATTTCGGCAGGTTGAAAACGAGCGGACAAAAAGCGGCATTCGGACTACAAACGGTGAACGCTGGCTTCGCGAAACTAGCGAAAGTTGGCGCGATCACTGGCGGCATCATCGCTGCCATCGGCTTTAAACTGGCTCAAGCAGGGGAGACTGCAGAAGCATCGGATAGGCGCATCCAGTCAATCGCCAAATCGATGGGTATCTTCGGCAATGAAGCGGGAGTGGTCGCGTCACGGTTAATAAAATTGGCAGATGCACAAGCACTGCTCACTGGTATCGATGACAGTGCGATCAAACTGACACAAGCAAAGTTGCTGACTTTCAAGGAGTTGGCAATCACTGCTGATCAAGTTGGTGGCAATTTCGACCGTGCAACGATGGCAGCGATGGATCTCGCAGCGGCGGGTTTCGGTGAGGTGAGTATGAACGCCGCACAACTTGGCAAAGCGATGAACGACCCGATTAAGGGCATCACCGCGCTGCGGCGTGCTGGTGTCACATTCACCGAAGCCGAACGCGAAAAGATCAAGGTGCTGATCGAATCGGGTAAAATGCTAGAAGCACAGGGTGTGGTGTTGGCTGCGATCGAGACACAAGTCGGCGGCACAGCGAAAGCAACCGCGACCGCGACTGACAAAATGAGGGTCGGTTTCAGCGAAATGGCTGAGGACATTGGCTCTCTGTTAGTGCCTGTCATCAATTCGTTGGCGGTGTTCATCAATGGCACGCTCGTGCCTTACATCAAGAATCTTGTCGCGGTCATCGGCACAGATGGACTCGGTGCGGCGCTACAAATAGTGGGCAAGGATCTGCTCAATTTCACTACGCACATGGGTGCGGTCGGCAACACGATCCTAGCGGTTACCACGTTATTTCTCGCCGTGAAAGCGGCAACTATCGCATATACGACAACGGTCGCGATCCTTTCGGTGGTCTTGCCGTTGCTGCGGACATCTTTGGTAGGTGCGACGGTGGCACAAACTCAACTCAATGTGGCGATGCTCTCAAACCCGATAGGGCTTATAGTCGCAGGCATTGCTCTGTTGGTTGTCGCGTTGGTTGCGCTCTATCTGAAGTTCGAATTTGTGCGCACCGTGCTGAACTCCATATTCAACTTTTTGATCGGCATGTTCGAGAAATGGGTGAATGCGTGGATCAGCGCCATCAACATCATCATCAAGGGCATCAATTTTTTGATTAGAGCAGCCAATTTCTTTGGTGCTGACATAAACGAAATCGGCTACATCGGGGAAGTGGCATTCGGTCGTATCGGGGATGCCGCGAGCGGCGCAGTCGCGCCGTTAGGTGAAATCACTGAACAGTTACGCCAGTTCCGCATACAGGAACACCAGTTAGGCAACACGACTGTAAAAACTCTGAGTGCGCTAACATCGGTTGCGTTGGCAACCCGCGATATTGCTACATCGCAAGCCGAAGTAAACGAACTGCGCAAGTTGGCGATGGCTGGGGAGATGATCGACCCTGAGGAACTGTCCGATGCACTTGACGCTCTTAGCAAAGCCGAGAAAGTGTTGAAAGACATCAAAGGTACAGGCGCGGGTGGTGGTGCGGGCAAGAACATCGACACGGCGACCGACAAACTGAAGAAGTACATCGATGCGTTGAAAAGTTCGACAGCCGCAGAACGGTCGCTGCGTGATTCGGCGAGATCGCTAGCCGATGCACGGGCGGCACAGATCGCGTCAGTGCAAAAAGTGAAAGACGCGCAAGAAAAGTTCAACAATGTTACGCGAGGATATTCTGCTGCCAGCAAAGAAGCAAAAGACGCTACAGATAAAATGACTTCCGCAAATAAGAAGTTGCGCGACGCAAATATTTCTCAGCAAGATGCGATACGCGGTGTGACCGAAGCAGAAAAAAAACTTCAAGCATTACGCGACATTAAAGCGAACCCAGTCGATGTTGCTGAGGCTGAACGCAGCCTAGAAAAATCAAAATATGCGGTCGAACAATCGGTGTTTAGTGTTGCGGATGCGGAACAGGAACTTGCCGATTTACGCGCTGACCCTCTTTCGTCGCCAACTGAAATACGCAGAGCCGAAATAAGTCTTGCCGAAGCAAAACTTGGTGTCACCGAGGCGGCGATCGCGCAGACTGATGCAGAAGCGAAACTGACCGCTGAACGTGACAAGGCTGCGACACCTGAAGAAATCGCTGACGCGGAACGTGATCTAGAGACTGCGAAATTGCGTGTCGTTGATGCGATCGATGACACCACCGAAGCAACCGCATATCAATTGATCGCGCAAGCGTACCTGAATGAGATCCTAAACGGCGCGAAAGAAGGCAGCGACGCGTACAGAGACGCGCTGAAGGAACTGCAAGACGCGCAACAAGAAGAAGTCGACGCCATTGATGCGGTGACTGTGGCGGTACGCAACCAAGCCGACGCGATCGACGCACTGCGAGAAGCCGAGCAGAAACTGCAAGCAGTGCGCGGCGCTGTCGGCAAGAAGATAGTGCAACGTGGCAATGCTGCTGTCGCTAGCAGTCTCGCCACTGCCAGCGCATTGCCACCTGTGATACCAGTGGCATCGATCGCCACACAGATCGATGACATTTTCAAAGGCATGACCTTCAATTGGGGTGGTCTGATGATGGCTGGTGGCGGTATCGTCAACAAGCCGACACTCGCGATGATCGGGGAGAAAGGCAGTGAAGCAGTCATACCGCTCGACCGCATGAACGGGATGGGCGGCACGACCGTCCTGTTAACAGTGAACGCAGGGATGGGTGTCGATGGTGCAGCGGTTGGCGATCAGATCGTCAACGCATTGGCACGTTGGAACAGGCGCAACGGCAACCTGCCTTTGAAAGTCATGTAATGGCGACCACACTGCCTTGGGGAGAAACACTCACAGTCACGATGACGTTAGGCTATCTGGTGCGCAAATTCACGCTCGATACCAGCCTGCTCGACGGCACTGATGTACTCGATGGCACGCTTGATGGTGTGTTCGTCGAGGGTTTCGTGCAGTCGATCTCGATCGTGCGTGGCAGGAAACAACAGTTGTCTAATTTCACAGCAGGCACATGCCAAATCACGCTGCTAAACGATGATCGTCGTTTCGATCCGATCAACCAAGATTCGCCGTATTGGGATGTGGCGTTAGATCAGACTGGTGTCGTGCCACGTCGGAATGTCACAGTCACTTCAGGTAGCACAGTGATCTTCTACGGCACGATCACCGACATAGATGTGTCTTACGAACGGACTGTGACAAACAGATCGACGGTCACTATCTCGGCTGCTGATGATTTCGTGTTGTTGGCTAATGCGTTCATTGGCGACGCGTTCACACCTACCGCAGAACTGTCAGGTGCACGTGTTGCGCGGATTTTAGACCTACCTGCCGTCAACTACAGCGCGACTAGGCGCACTATCTCGACAGGTGTCGCCACATTAGGCGCGTACGAAATTAGCAGCAGCAGCAACGTGCTGTCATACCTGCAAGACTGTGCGACGGCAGAACAGAATTACTGTTTCATGTCGGCGGATGGTTATTTCATTTTCAGCGATCGTGTTGCTGCGGCGTTCAACACCGCAGCGGTGTCATTCTCTGATGTTAGTGGTGGCGGCGTGCAGTACACCACACTCAGCGTGGTGTACGGTCAGGAACTTCTGTACAACCGTGTACAATGTACGACCGTTGCTGTGGGTGCTACCGTACAGATATCCGATGGTGTTACAAGCCAAACGCAGTACGGCATCTCGACGTTGGCGTTGGACACGCTGCTATTGTCTGATGACGCGGCAGCGGCGACTTTAGCGGTATCTTTGTTGGCACGCTACAAAGATCCCGTTTACCGTTTCGATCAGATGGATGTTGCGATCAACGGGCTGTCCGCGCTCAACCGTAACGCGGTAGTCGGTCTAGATCTGTCTGACACCATCGGGATCACACGAACTTTTTCAACGGGTTCGCCTTCAAGCGTGACGCAGTTGTACAATATCGATGGGATCTCACACACGTACACACTTAACAGCCATGCCATGTCGTTCCAGTTGGCAGTGGCTGACACGGTCTACGCGTTGATCTTAGATGATGCGGTGTTCGGTGTCCTTGACGCTGACAACGCGTTAGGCTAGTGTAGGCTGTAATCATGGCAATCTTTGATTTCACAGCCGCACAAGTCTTGACTGCCGCGCAGATGGATAATCTGCAAGCAAACGACTACAACCAAACCGTATCAACCGAGACCGCTAACTATGTTTTAGTTGCCGCCGATAAAGGTACACGGGTCGCGATGAACGCCGCAGGCGCAACAACGATCACAGTGAACACCGATCTGTTCGCCGCTGGCGACACGCTGGCTATACATAACATCGGTGCAGGAACTTGCACGATCACCGCTGGCAGTGCGACGGTTGCGTCTGCTGGTTCGTTGGCTGTACCTACGAACGGTTCAGGTACGCTCTATTTCACTTCGGCTGGTGTAGCGATCTACTTTCCGTCAGCGGTCACTGTCGCGGCTAGCGGTTTAGTGTTGCTAGAAACCTTGAGCCCGTCGGCGGTTACTTCCGCACAGTTCACAGACGGTCTATTGACGTCGACATATTTCAACTATGTTGTCACCATAAATGTAACTTTCGCCGCCCACGCTTCTTTTCTATGTCAGTTGCGTAACGCGGGTTCAACTATCTCATCAGCAAATTACGGTATGTATGCGACAGGTTTCGGTAGCAACAGCGCGACAGATAACCGTGTTACGAACGCTGGTACATCGTGGATAGTTGGCTACGGTAATACCGAAACTCTTTCAGGCAGTTTTGACTTTTTCAGTCCGTCGGTTTCACGTTCAGGCAATAAAGGCGTAGGTATAACTGGCAGTATTAACGGCGCAGCGAACGCGAATGTCACAAATAATGTGGCGTTACAGTTTGCCGCCGCCCAAGCGTTCACAAGCCTTCTTTTCACTTCGGCGCAAGCGTTCACAGGAACTATCTGCGTTTATGGGGTATCAAAATGAAAATACTTGACGGTGACACTTTGCGCGATATGACAGCCGATGAACTAGCGGAACATAAAGCGACAGTCGCAGACGCTAAAACACAGACCGCCGCACACCTCGCCCAAGCCGCCGCCAAAACTAGCGCCTACAAAAAACTTGCCGCCCTCGGCTTGACAGCCGACGAGATAGCCGCGCTCTGAGTAGATCGTGCGGCGGTTCTCGCGTTGGCTGATTATTGCGCCAGCCGTTTTCTTTGCGCTTCTACCACAGCAGGTTGATGCCGCTGATGTTCTAGTTAATCCGAGTTTCGCGTTTGATGGTGGCGGTTGGACTGGCGCACTCACCACAGGCACAGACAACAGCGCATGTGATGGTGGACTACCGAACATTGGTACTTGGACAGCGAGCAGATTATCGTTCTCGTATGCGCTGACATCGGTGACACAGACAGTCGCTATCTCTGTTCCGTCTGCAGTGTCGTTTTCTTGGTCGTCGGTGAATCGTAGCGATCAGCCGAACGCGACCGCGACAGTCACACTCACCGATGCCGATGAGAGTCTGACTACAGGCACATTTATCACGCCGATCACAGACACGGCAGGCAGTCTCGGCACGGTCACGACTACAGCCGATGACGAGATGGTGACGGTTACTATTTCAGGGCAAGACAGTCAAAGTTGGGCAGGCTGTTACGGTACACAGTTCACGGTAAGCGCGTTAGATGTCACGCTGATCGCACCGCCGCCGACGACCGTACCTGAGACAACGACGACCACTACGACGACGACCGTACCTGAGACTACGACGACGGCTACGACAACTACCGTACCTGAGACTACGACGACGGCTACGACAACTACCGTCGCCGAGACAACGACCACCACAACGACGACGACCGTACCTGAGACTACGACGACGGCTACGACAACTACCGTCGCCGAGACAACGACCACATCAACGACAACGACGACGACACAGCCGCCGCCGCCAGCCACGACTCAGGCTGAGATAACAACCACAACAGAAACAACCACGACAACCACAACAACCACCAGCACCACAACAACAGAACCTGCAACGACGACCACATCATCTACCGCCTTTGTGCCGATTGAAACAACCACACCATCAACAGCGTTGCCACAAACAACTTCCACGACAACCCAAGAAACCACCACAACAAAGCCGACAGAACTAGAGCCACCTGTCGAGCCTAGCACGTCTGTCACCACACCGCCACCAACATCGACCACACCACCGCCGACCGTACCGCCGACAGTTGTGGAGACATCCGCGATCCGAAACGAACAAGCCATCACCACGCTATCCGATCCGACAGCAGTCGCCGAACTGACAGATGACCAAGCGACAGAACTGTTCGATCAGATCGACGTCGACACACTCACCAACACACAAGCCGCCATCCTAGTCACAGCAGTGCAAAACGCACCTGAACCTGTGCGTGCTGCTTTCGAGCAAGAAATCAACATCTTCGGCGGCACGTTCGATCAGTACACGCCGATCGGGTCGTCAGTGACGGTGGCTATGCGGCGTGCACTGGTCGCTGCGACTGCTACGCTGGCAGTTATGTCAGCAACAGCCGTGATCGACAGGAAACGCCAATGATACGCTACCTACGCGACAACGCTTGGGTGTGGGCAGGCACTTCACTGGTGTTGCTTACTTTGAGCGGTGCGACGTTCAGGATCGCATTGATAATCTCGATCACCGCCGCAGTGCTACACTTGTTGTTTAGTGTTCTATCAAACGAGGGAGATGCGCAATGAGCCTACTGAAGCAGCAAACCACAGACCAAGCCGCCAAAGGCGGTGTGCTAGGCATCATCACCTACTTGCTGATCAAGTGGAATGTCGATGCGGCACTAATCGCGATGACCACGCCTGTCCTAGCGGCGGTGTTGTCGTGGGCTTCAACGAAAATCGGTGATCCAGCGATCGCGTCGTTTTTCGGCACTGAAGGCAACAACGACGGCAAACCGATGAAAGTGGCAAAAAAGAAAACAGCCGCCAAGAAAACAACATCTAGGAAATGACGGCGCGCGTCTACACGGGTAGCAGCGATGGCGCTGCTGTCAGGCTCACAGCAGGGATGAAAACGTTCATCGATCGAGTGATCTACCTGTCGGATGGTGCGC
>Ga0209491_10006605_pt1 | contig 15921 bp, 18 predicted proteins | sample BON02_FD_187213 | JGI IMG/M metagenome (GOLD analysis project Ga0209491, IMG submission 187213) | Freshwater microbial communities from Lake Bonney liftoff mats and glacier meltwater in Antarctica - BON-02 (SPAdes) (version 2) | ecosystem: Environmental > Aquatic > Freshwater > Ice > Glacier...
AGAAACTAAGAACCATGGCTATAAAGCAAACAGTTTTTTCAGGAAAGGGCTTGATAAATGGAGAAGGGTATGCGTAGAAACCGAAGAAAACGCCGAAAAATTCAATAAATACATTCTGATAATGCACGAAATATTTAACCGAAATTTAACAGCAGATCTTTGCACCTAAATTTATTCATGTAGAGTTAGATTAATCATACTGCCATCGGACGAATAATAAGATATGTTGGCGATTACTTTGCCATCATTGTGCAAATATAATACGCCTAATTTTTCAATTAAGCCTGAGGAAACTACGTATTGGTCTCTGAGATTATATTTCTTCAAAGTATCTTGGGAAACAGCGTCACTCCTGACTTTTGCATCAAATCCTCCATAGAGGGGACTAGGTGTGTCTTTTATTTGTATTGAAATATTTATATCCATATCCCCTTTGCGTTTTATTCTGACGAATGAAGTAGGGGGTAAGTCATTAAAGGATTGTTTACTGGAATCTGGATAAATGATTGTATAACTAACATAGTAGGCTTTGGCCAATTGAGTAGTCAAATCCGGACCGTCCCATGCTAGGAGGCAACTAGCTAAGCCTAGGGTTAGACACAGTAAGACTATGTAGGATATTACTTTCATCGTCGAATTTAAATTACTTTCCTTGAATTTGCTCGGCAAGCAAGGCAATGCCTTCTTTAAAACTATGGGGTTCGTAGCCTAGTACCTTCCTTGGCTTGTCGAGTATAAAACCTGTCCGGGCCGGGCGTTTTGCCGGTTGGGTAAAGGTACTGGAGTCTGCTTCGGTAATCAATGACTCATCCAGTTTAAAGAAATTAGCGGTCATGTGTGCCATTTCGTTCGGGGTTAGTAAATCCTTACCAGAAATATTGAAAATACCCTCCGCTTCCTGACTAGCAATCAGAAAACACCCTTTGGCCAAATCTTCGGCAAGGGTTGGGCTCCGCCACTGATCGGTTACTACTTTGATCGTCTTCCCATCTTCCAACGACTTTTTGACCCAAAGAATGATATTGGATCGACTCATATCGTGGGCAATACCGTATACGAGTACGGTGCGGGCAATAGACCACCTGATGCCACTATTGATGATCGCCTTCTCGGCGGCGTATTTACTCCAGCCGTAGAAGCTCAGCGGGTTAGCTTCCGCCGATTCGGTGTAGGGACCATCGGCTCCGTCAAAGATAAAGTCAGTTGATAAATGTACCAGAATAGAATCATGCTTGCGGCAGGCTTCCACCATATATTCCACCGCTTTCACATTCTGGGCCCAGCAATCTTCCTTCTCCGACTCACACTGGTCTACGTTAGTCATGGCGGCCGTATGAATCACTACGTCAGGCTTTACCAGGTTCATAACCTTTTCTACCTGTTCGGGATTTGTAATGTCCATGGGGTAGTACTCATACCCATCAGTGTAGGGAAGGCGATTTTTTCCTCTGGCGGTGGCAATGGTAGTTACCTCCGGCTGCTTGATGAGTAACTCTACAAGTTTCTGGCCAAGGAGCCCGTTGGAGCCGGTTAGAAGAATCCGTTTTTTGTTCAAAACTGCTATAATTTAGGGGGACTGAGAGAGTTGTTAGATTGAGTTACTAAAAGATGTAACCGTATTGTTTGGTAATTTTTTTCTTTTTGGTTTTCTCTACCGAAACCGTCATGACAACATCTTTTAAAGGACGATCATTCTGGTCTTTTGGTTGGGTTGCAATGGAGTCAATTATTGCCAAGCCATCAATTACTTGTCCGAACACGGTATAGTTGCCATCTAGGTGCGGGCTGCCTCCCTCATCAAGGTATACCTTTTTTTGTTCCTCGGTCAATGTACGTGGTGTGTAGTTTCTCTGTTTTGACCGTTCGACCTGTTTTTTCAGATCCGATTCTGACCATTTTTTTCCTTGAACGATATAAAATTGGCATCCACTGGACTCTTTTTCGGGGTTGTTGTCCCGGGCGGCTGCAACCGCTCCTTTTTTGTGAAAAAGGTCAGGGTGAAATTCCGCGGGAATGCGGTACCCAACACTTCCATTTCCTAGCGCAATGCCTTGCTCAGCATTGCGTGAGTTAGGATCTCCACCCTGAATCATGAATGACTCAATGACACGGTGAAACAGAAGGTCATCGTATTGCTTGTTTTGAGCCAGTTTGATAAAATTTGCTCTGTGAAGCGGAGCTTTGTCGGATAATACAATCCGCATAGTACCATACTCCGTTTTGATGGCGATCAGGTATTCTTTTTTTGATTTTCGCTTAGCGTCAACGGGTAGTACCCATAATACGCTCACAATACATAGTGAGACGATACGTCCGATAGTTTTTTTCATTACTTAGAGGCCAGTGCTACATTATTGGAAGGTGTAAATACCAATTTAAGTCCATAGTCTTTTCCTACGGATACTTCTTCTATCGTAGCATTTACATTACTATTTTTCCAGTTGACCAACTTATTACTTTCCTTTTGGGGTGCCCCGTATTTAATACCAAAACGTTTGAGAATCGACTCCCATAATTGCCGGGTAGCGGTGTCACTGTTGAGATAAATGTCAACAGTGATCTTACTAACTGCACCACCTTGGGGAGAAAAATAATAAAGGACGTCAATAGTCTCTAACTGCTCGGTTTCGAAGGTATAGCCCAAGTGATTGGTCGAATCCTCAAATATTTCAAATATTTCGTTCGATCTGACTTTACTAATTGGGTCGCCAAAGTCGATTCCCCTAATTACCCCATCGTCCGTTGAACCGATGATTTTATTGAGTAATTGGATCTGATTGCTGTTGATATCGTCAGCAACTGAACCATTTATTATGGAAGAATCAGAAAGAAGTGTAGTCTCTTCTCCTTCGGTTTTTTGGGTTGTACAGCTTGCTACGGCTATACAGAGCACGCACACAAGCAGATAGCGTACCGCTTTTAATGGAAACATAGTTTGAATATTTTGTATAAATAAACGCAAAACTAATTATTCTAAACGTGAATTTCAGGAAGGTTTCCTTAAAAAGAGCGACCAACCTGAAAAAAGAAGCGTCTTTCACCCAGCGCATTAATCGTATAGTTGAGGCGGAATATAATGTTATAAAAAGTTACCACATCTAATCCTAATCCAGCACCAACGAGCAGTTGGTTGCCCAAGCGGGTATTACTAAACTCCGGGTAGTAGTTACGTACGTACCCCAGATCAGTAAAGGAATTCAGATAGACGGTAATGGGGATGGTGTTAAACTGACGGATCGGAATCCAGGGTATGGTTTTCTTGAAATCAAAAAGCCGGTACTTAAATTCGTTCTCCCAAAGTGCATAGTGTTGTCCGTCGATTACGTATAGTTCGTAACCTCGTACGAGATTGAGCCGATACCCGAGGCCGAGTGTTTGTGGGTAGGGTTGACGAATTGGAGCCGAAATCCGTGCTTTTATTCCGGTGTTAAAAAACCAACGTTCACCTACCGGAATGTATCGACGGTACCAGCCATACACATAGCTTTGGTTCAGGTTGTCAGTAGGGAGGAGTCCTAGTTTACCGGCCTGTACCCCATAATTGAAGCCTCTAAGCGGGTATTGCACATTATCGCGGCGATCGTAATTGTAGGTATAGGTCAGCTGGAAATAGTTCTGTGATTTTTTAAAGCCTCCTAAATAATTGGGGTTTAGCCTTGTTATCGTATCCGAAAGTTCCAGGTAGTTCCAGCGCAGATCGAGGGAATGGAACCCGTAAAACTGATTTCTTCGGGTAACATTCAAATAGGTATAGAATCGCTCACGATTCAGGTTTTCGCTGTTGAAGTAATCTAACTTATCATTCCAGGTACGGAAGGGCATTGTCTTGTTAGTGGTGTAGGATATCCCTATGTTTACTCCGGTTTTCTGGGCTTTATCGATGTAGGGTAGGGAGTAAGAAATTTCGTATTTGGGAGTAAATCCAAACTCCGCTAGTAGTCTTAGTTGATCGGCACGACCCGTGAGGTTACGGTAGCTCATGTAAAGCCCGTAGGTAACTCTTCTGATATCTCTGTTTCGATCGTACCACCATTCATTAAAATTACGGTCGGCGAGTTGAAATACAGGAAGCGTGAGAAAGTACCATCGCTCCTTTACTGCTATCCGAATATTTATGAGACTGTTATCATCCTGGTCAGGGAAGTGCTGCATCTCGACCGAAATGAAAAGATTGGTGTTAACGATTTTCCGCCGGTCAATTTCGAGGCGGTTCAGTAACTCTTTCTCGGTCAGTGAATCGCCTGGTTTCAGGGCCATTTCCCGTAGAATGATGGTAGTACGGGTGCGATAGTTTCCTTCAACGCTAATATTCCCAATCGTCAATGGAATTGAAGTGGTAGTATCAGATACCGTTAGGCTATCAGCGGTATTTGATAGAAGGGGTTGTGCGTAAAGTTTCGCACAAGGGCAAAGCAGTACGACAGAAAAAAAATAAATCCAGAAATTACGCCCCATTCAGTTTAATTAACTTTTATGACCTCACTGCGGTAAATTTACTTTTTCGGTCAGATGCAGTTGCTGCCAAACTAAGATTTATTTAAACTCAACTGGATTAGAGAGTAAGCTTTATTTTCCAATTAAGTAAAAGTCTCTCTTACTAATTACGGAAAGCTAGGTAATAAAGTTGTTTATAAGAGGTCATTTTTCGGTTGTATTAATTTAATAAAAGTGTGCCAAAGCTATCGGGACGATGGAAACGAGGCGGGTTGCCGCTCATGGTAGAGCCAAGGCATTGGAATGATGCATTGTCGGCTGAGCATTGCCAGTCAGGGGTCGTTTGTGGGATAAGCTGAATAATGCGGTAGAAATTAAGCCGGTAGGTAGCTGGGCGGCGGGTATGGTTAGAACCAATGAGTGCCAGCGGGATGTGCATTTCTCCTTGCCAAGAGTCGGCGGTAGTGTGCGTAATCTGATGTCGAATGCCTGCTTCGTCGTAGGGGATCATTGTCAATGCAACAGCGTCGCCCTCTCCGGTGGGGTTCTCTACCCGACCTATAAATAATGCATTGGTAGGGTTAATTTCAATTTCCAGGTAGCGGGTTGGGGTTTCTGATCCTTCCGCAATAAAGAGTTCGAATACCTCCTGATTCCAAAGGTCGCTGTTGTGCTCAGTGTAGGTACTTTGCTGCCAATAGGGGTCATCATTACATTCAAAAGCAATGGTAAGGAAGTCATTATGGTGCTTGAGGCGGACGCTGGTTTGTTGTTGCATTTTTGTGCCATCCACGGCGTTGTAGAAGTTTTCGGGCGCTAACTCGATCCATTCTTCCACAGGGAGGGTAATTGCAAATGCTTTATCAATCATAATTCTTCATTTAACCTGAGAAACAAACGACAAACTGGCCTTTAAAGATGCGATTATACCAGACCTAAGGGTTACCCGGTATAAAAGTAGGTGGGAATGATGATATACTGGAGCAGTTTCAAAGAAAAAGAATGATTTGGAGGTATTCAGGAAAAAATGCGAAATTGAGACGGGGCTTTAAGCCTGCTCCTACCTGCAAAGTTTATCAAAGAGGGATGTTTACAGGTAGGTTATTTTAAAAAAATGACTGTTTCAAAATCTATGGCTTTAAAAAAATACGGCTTAGTTGCGGCGGGTGAATTACTGGTTGATTTGATAGGAATGGACTTTACCGAAGACTTATACTCGGCGGAGTCTTTTCGTCGGGTACAAGGAGGAAGTCCGGCTAACTTATCGGCCAATATGGCCCGACTGGGTCATAGTACAGCCTTGGTATCTTGCGTTGGGCAGGATAATCCAGGTAGGTATTTGATTGAACAAGTGGCAAAAACCGGAGTAGATACCGGTTTTATTACGGTAGATGCCGAGCACCCTACCAGTATGGTGCTGGTGTCGCGTACCAAGGGGACTCCTGACTTTGTGGCTTACCGGGAGGCCGATACACAGTTATTTGCCCACCATTTCCCTGATATATTACTCGGCCAGGCTTCGGTCTTTCATACTACCTGTTTTGCGTTGAGCCGCGATCCGGCTCGCTCCGGAATACTGGATGCAGCCAGAAGAGCCCGTGCGTTGGGTGTCGTATTAAGCCTTGATGCCAATTACGCGCCAAGCCTGTGGCCCGACCGAGTGGAGGCTCAGCGGGTGATTGCCGAGTACGTGAAAGGTGGTTTACTGAAACTAAGTGATGACGATGCTGAGCGGCTCTTCGGGCGGGAAGTGGAAGCCGATGAGGTGTTTTCGTTGTTTCATGGTCAGGGTATACAGTTGATCTGCTATACCTTGGGCGGAGACGGCAGCATGATTTCCTGGGAGGGCGGAGCGCGGCGTGAGCTATATCCTGTGGAGCCGGTGGAAGTAAAAGATGCTACCGGAGCGGGAGATGCCTACTGGGCGGGCTTTCTTACCGCTTTTTTGGATGGGCATGACCCGGAAGTATGCGCCAAAGCCGGGGCCCGAATGGCGGCAAGAAAAATAAGCTCTACTACCCCTCTTCCTGCTCAACTTTCAAGTGAGTTTTTGTATGCGTAAATAGTAATAATATTTACCAATAGAATACTGATTGAATAGATTCATCATAATGTGATCAGACGCGAAGTTGTTATGTATCAAAAAGCCCGGCGAAGACTTCCTCGCTGGGCTTTTTACTATTACGATATGCTAAAAATGCTACACTGATACCTTTTCTGACGTAATTCCCTTCGATTTGGTTGACTGAACGATGAGATAGATACCCAACAATACAGCGGGAATACTCAAAAACTGGCCCATATTGAGTGGTAGTGAGTCCTCAAATTGCACCTGATTCTCTTTGAGAAATTCATACATAAAACGGAGTCCGAAAATCCAGACTAAAAACAGCCCTAGTAGTCGACCCGGAGGAGTGTTAGCTTTATACTTGTTCCAAAGAGAGAAAAGAATAAAGAACAGTATGAGGCACGAGATAGATTCGTACAGCTGGGCCGGGTGGCGCGGGTACTGACTGAACTCCATATTTTGCATGAATACCATACCCCAGGGCATACCAGTGACGGTACCAACTATTTCGGAGTTCATGAGGTTTCCGAAACGGATGAAGGCACCAGCCAATGCCACAAGAATAACCATCCGGTCGGTCAGCCACAGGAACGTTTGACCCGTCGACTGACGTTTTCGGGTATAGAGCCATAATCCAAAAAGAATTCCGACCAGTGCTCCGTGGCTGGCAAGTCCGGCATAAGGGGGTAGTATTACTTCAAGAGGGTTCTTGTAAAGAATGGATGGCTCATAAAAAAGAAAGTGTCCGATGCGAGCGCCGAGTACCGTGGAGGCCACCATCACCAAGGTTAAGGAGTCGATGTCTTCCAGTGGTTTACCCTCTTTCTTGAAGATATGTGCCATGATTTGCTGACCGATCAGAAACCCTGCCGCGAATAATAATCCATACCAGCGGACGGTAAACGGCCCGAAACCCATGATTTCGGGAATAGTGAAAATATCGGGGCTGATATTCCAGGTGATGTAAGTAATCATGTGTATTGTAGCGAGTAGTAGATGTGATATTTTCGGTAACGGAATAAGCAGTAAGCTCAAAACGGGACCGATTTAGAATTTAGTAATCTGACAAAGTTAAGATTTTCAAACAAACCCCTATGAAATTTTTGATCATATCCTTGGTGAGGCTTTATCAGGCCGTTCTATCTCCCTATTTACCCAATGCGTGCCGTTATACCCCCACCTGTTCGCAGTATACGATCGAGGCGGTAAATCGGTATGGCTTTTGGAAAGGAGGCCGTTTGGGGCTTCGACGCTTGGGCCGTTGCCACCCATGGGGAGGTAGTGGTTATGATCCGGTACCTTGATTCAATTTTGAATGAGTGAATGATAGAATCACAGCATGTGGGGTTTTTCAATCAAACATTAATGCACTCATTCCGACATTTAGTAATTATTTACCCTCCAATCGCCACTTTACGAAGGATCGAATCAATAATGGTGCTGGTACGTACACCGTCGGCTTCTGCTTCGTAGTTGAGTAGTATTCGGTGATTCATAATATCGGGTGCCAACTCTTTAATATCTTCTGGTAGTACATAGTCGCGTCCTTCGAGGTAGGCTAGCGCCTTGGCTGCCAGATTAAGGTATATGGTGGCTCGGGGCGACACCCCAAACTGTATATACCGGGCTTCATCACGTAGGTTATAATCGAGCGGACGGCGGGTAGCAAAAACTAGTTCAATGATGTACCGTTCGAGGGTTTCGGATATATTTACTTTATTGACTTCGTTTCGAATTGCAAATATCTCTTCTTTGGTCATAATCGCCTTAACCTTATAATCGAAGTTAAGGTCAGCCATTCTTCTCATAACCTCCAACTCATCCGTCTTGTTGAGATAATCTACGTAGACCTTCATCATAAAACGGTCGAGCTGAGCTTCGGGGAGGGGGTAAGTGCCTTCCTGTTCTACGGGGTTTTGGGTCGCTAGTACCAAAAAAGGGCGATCGAGTAGGTAGGTATCATTACCGATGGTAACCTGTTTTTCCTGCATCGCTTCCAGCAGGGCCGACTGTACTTTGGCGGGAGAGCGGTTAACTTCATCGGCCAAAATGATATTTGCAAAAATGGGCCCCTTTTTTACCTCATAATCTCCTATTTTTGGTTTATAAATCATCGTTCCGATCAAGTCGGCTGGTAGCAGATCGGGGGTGAACTGGATCCGGTGAAATTGGAGGTGAAGTACCTTAGCCAGCGTATTGATGGTAAGAGTTTTGGCCAGCCCAGGGACACCTTCGAGGAGTACGTGCCCACCGGTGAAAAGGCTAATCAGCAGGCGGTTCAGGAGTTTTTCCTGGCCCACTATTACCTTACCCATCTCGTCAAGTACTTCTTTTATTTTGGGTAAATACATACGTTGCTAATTCTGACGGAATTACCCGTGCTATTTTGAATGCTGAATCAGGAATTAATAATTAGCCTGCCTGGTGTTTTTGGTATTGCAAAGGCTACTTGGATACAAAACCGAAATTTTAGTCACGAAAAGCACGTACAAAACGGTTTTTCCCGTGTATATCACGAACAAGCTCTACGTGGTGGTAGCCACGCTTTTCAAAAACCAACTGTGTTTCCGGACCAAAGTGCTCATTGATTTCCACATAGCAACGCCCACCTGCTTTAAGATGGTGCTTCCCAAAATCTGCGATGGCTTTGTAGAAAAGTAGCGGGTCGCTGTCTTCTACAAACAATGCTTCGTGGGGCTCAAAGCGCAATACGTTAGGCCGCATATTGTCAGCCTCCGAATAAGTCACATAGGGAGGATTACTAACAATGCAGTCAAATTTTTCGGGGGCGTCTTGCAAGGGAAAGCTTACATTTAGCATGTCTTGCTTGTCGAAATGTACATCTGCCATCAATTGACGGGCGTTTTCCCTGGCTACCGAAAGGGCCTCGTCGCTTACTTCCCAGGCATGAACGGTAGCGTGGGGAAGGAAACGGGCCAATACAATGGCAATACAACCACTACCGGTACCGATGTCAAGTATCGAAGGCTTTTCGTCTGGCTCGGCGTAGTCACGGGTAACGAGGCGTACCAACTCCTCGGTTTCGGGTCGAGGAATTAATACCGAAGCGGATACCTGGAAGGTTAGCCCGCAAAACTCGGTAGAGCCAATTACGTGTTGGATAGGCTCATTACGGTTGAGTCGATCTATAATTTCATCCCAGTCGGGTTGTACTTGTGAGTCAGAAATAGGCCGATCTACAAGAACATCTACATTCCGCAAACGCAGGTAGTGTTCTAATAACATAAAGGCAATTGCCTGGGTTTCTTTGGGCGGATAGACGTTGATCCGATGTATAAGTTGTTGATAAAGTTGACGCGCCGAGGTCATGATCAAGATGATTTCGATTTCTTTGGCAGGAAAGTTAGTAAATTTAGCACAGACGGTGAACCTGGGGTCGTAAGTTTTATTGAGACACCGACCAATTGATGGTTCTGAATGCGCCTTTATAGTTATAGAATGACACAAGAAGAACTGTATATGCAGCGGGCTTTTCAGCTAGCTGAACATGGTCGGGGAACGGTTAGCCCTAACCCTATGGTGGGTTGTGTACTTGTTACCGACGGTCGTATTGTTGGGGAAGGGTGGCATCAGCATTATGGTGGCCCTCACGCGGAGGCACACGCGGTGCGCGACGCCATCAGGCGAGGGAATGAATCACTACTTTCGGAAGTAACAGCCTACGTCACGCTCGAACCTTGTTCACACTTTGGGAAAACACCTCCCTGCGCCGGACTGTTGATTGAGAAGAAAATAAAGCGGGTGGTTATTGCCAACGACGATCCTAATCCTTTGGTGGCTGGCCGTGGTATAGCCACGCTGAGGGAAGCAGGTATCAAGGTAGAAAGTGGTTTGCTTACCACTTTTGGTACAAAACTCAATGCTCGTTTCTTTACTTACTTTGCCAAAAAAAGACCCTATGTTATTCTAAAATGGGCCGAAACTGCCGATGGTTTTATCGCAAAAGAGGATGGATCACCGATTCAAATCAGTAACATCTATTCATCAACGCGGGTACATCGGTGGCGCTCTGAGGAGGATGCCATTTTGGTGGGGCGGCAAACTGCACTTACAGATAATCCCCGGTTGAACGTACGGCTTTGGAACGGTCATGATCCGGTGCGGGTAGTGCTGGACCGCTCTTTATCACTACCTTCCTCACTTCATATTTATGATCAATCCCAACCGACCATTGTATATAATTACGAACAGCAAAACGGAATAGGGGAGGTGCCCGAGCGGTATGCAGTTAATCATGCAGTTTCGTATGATATACTAAAAAAAAATAACGACGAGCTAAATCAAGTATTAACTGACTTGCACAACCGTAAAATACAATCCGTGTTGGTAGAAGGTGGGGCTCAGGTTTTACAAGCATTTATACAGGCAGGACTTTGGGACGAAATCCGTCGCTGCCAGGGTAAGGATTTACTGGGGTCAGGAATTAAAGCCCCGACCGTTGCCGGAGCTTTAACGCATTCAGAAATCGTGGAAGGTGATTACTGGACATTCTATGAAAACGTCCAAAGCCAAGTAGGATTACACCGTCTGCCCCTCAGCCCAGACTTGCTGTAGGGCAAGGTCAGGTGAAAGTGCTACTACATTTGCCAAAAAACCGGGTTTGAGATACCCTATTTGATGGTTCATGCCCAAGTGTCGGGCGGGATAGGCCGAAGCCATCCGGAACGTTTCCTCCGGAGATATACCTACCTTCCTGATACAGTTACGAACAGCGTCCAATAGTGTGATGCACGACCCGGCCAATAGTCCATCATCGTTTAGAAAGCGTTCTCCATTATAATTAATCGTAAAGCCCTCAAATTCAAATCGGGTACCTTGGTACTTGGCAAAAGTTGCGTCCGAAATCAGGAAAAGTCGGTCGCCTAGGAGTTTCTTGGCGATGCGTACTGCGCCAAATTCACAGTGGTGGCCATCAACGATGATACTGGCGTGTACATCGTCCCGATCAAACACGGTACCTACCACCCCAAGTTCACGACTTTCGAGCGGCCGCATGGCGTTGTATAGGTGGGTAATGAGGTTAAAGCCCTTATCGAAGTAGGTATTCAGTTCCGCAGAGGTAGCATTGGTATGTCCGGCCGCGATGGCCCAGTTGCTTTGCTTCAAGAGTTCCAGAAGTGAATCATCAAAGCACTCTGGGGCTATGGTTAGTACTTTCACTACATCTTTTCCCTTTTCGAGTAGTTCCTCTATTTCTTCATGGCTGGGGGGGCGTACCATTTTATCACTGTGGGCACCCCGCTTTATTGGGTTGAGGAAAGGCCCTTCTACGTGCAAACCTGCAACGCCGAGTCTTCCTTGCTTCCAGTACTCTTCCACCGCAGCAATAGCGGCAAGAATTCGCTCCTTGGTAGTGGAGTATACGGTCGGTACTATAGTAGTAGTACCATCGGATAGGTGGGTTCTGTACATATTATCCAGTGATTCCACCGAACCATCACGCGTTAGAAAACCACTATCTCCGCCGTAGAGTTGAAAATCAATAAAACCAGGCACCAGCCAGGCACCTTGCATATCCCGAATATTCTCGCCCTGAGGTATTTCTGATGTTGGGAGTACAGCTTTTATTTTACCATTTTCCATCCACAAAGCGTGGTCGGTTAGCTGTGCTTCTCCGGTAAAAATGATTGCGTTTGTAAGTATTATCGATTCCATAAATCAATTTCCATTGTCCAGATTTCCCATGCTTTTTCGGCTTGTAGTTGTAGCATTTTGATTCCTCCATGTGTGGCGGCGCCTTGTTTTTCACCTTTCTGCAAAAACTCAGTTTCTAATGGGTTATACACCAGATCATACAAGAAATGATGATGATTGATGAATTGATAAGGAATAGGAGGGGCGGCGTCAACCTTGGGATGCATACCAAGTGGCGTGGTATTGATGATTAGCCGATACTCTTGCATAATTTCTTCCGTTAGGTCCTCATAGCTTAGTATACCCTCGCTACTAGTGCGGGAAATAAGCTGGAACGGAGCTTCCAGGTCAGTAAGTGCGGCGGTAACGGCCTTAGACGCACCGCCAGTACCCAGTACCAGAGCTTTCAGATTGGCGCAGGATTCACCCCGATGGTCGAGCCATTCTTCCAGCGATTGCCTGAAACCATAGTAGTCGGTGTTGTATCCTTTGGTACTACCGTCGGCAAACACCCGGATTGTATTGACGGCACCGATGCGGCCGGCGGAGGCTTCGTCTAAATCATCAAGGTAGGGAATGATTGCTTGCTTGTAAGGGATTGTAACATTGAGTCCTTGCAGATTAGGAGTTTGGGTGAGTAATGTTGTCACTTTGCGAATATCACTTAACTCGTATAAATCGTAGCGGCTATCCGTTATCCGTTCTCGGGTAAACTTTTCTGCGAAGTAGCGCTTCGAAAATGAATGCGACAAAGGGTATCCAATAAGGCCGTAAAGGTTCATAAGCTTAGGTTGTTGTTTCAGAATAGTACCCTTGGGTGTAGTAAAAAAAAAGGACACTCTTTCTGCATGAATTGAGCAGTAGTAATCCGGTCCGTAAATTAGTGAATTAAATAATGAGCTGTACGAGGAAGTGGTTCGAAACGTTCCGAAATCATAAAGACCCTGGTCCTTTTATGGCCAGGGTCTTTACATATTATACGGTATAGAAGGTGTTAATCAGGCAGCCGTTGGGGAAGAAAATTTTGATTTAATGTATCCCCAGATAATTGGTACAACTGAAATCCCAATTACCCCAAAGATGACAATTTCAAAGTTATTTTTCACAATCGGAATATTTCCCAGGAAGTACCCAGCCAGAGTGAGTGTAGGCACCCACAGTAATGCGCCTGCTACACAGAATAAAATGTACTTAGAGTATTTCATGCTTCCGGCTCCTGCGACAAAGGGCGCTACCGTGCGGATAATTGGAATAAAACGAGCCATAATCACTGTTTTGCCACCGTGCCTTTCATAAAAATCTTCTGTTCGTTCGAGATACTCCTTCTTTAAAAAAAGTATCTGTTTGCGTTCTTTGATTTTTGCCCCGAGAAATTTGCCTACGAAATAATTGACGTTGTCGCCAAGTAGGGCCGCAATGATCAGAAGTATAATAATGAGCCAGACATTTAGTGCTCCCGTTGACGCCGCCAGGGCTCCTGCCGCAAATAGTAGTGAGTCTCCCGGTAGCAGCGGCATAAACACCAGCCCTGTTTCTGTAAAAACAATCAGAAATAGAATTAGATAGGTGAGTGTCCCGTATTCATTGATAATATCAAAAAGATGCTTATCAAGGTGTAGAAAGAAGTCAATTACTTGGCTGATAATTTCCATTTATTTCTGGTTTTTGAATTAAGGAAGTGTGAAAAAGTATCACCACGAAGTCCCAGACGAATAGTTTCGAGCGGGATCAAATCATTGGTTGCAATATTACCCAAGTTGACGTTGGCTCCCAGGAGCTTCACGAACCAAACCTGTTGCGACTTTTGGGGTGCTTCCCATAAAATTTTCTCGCTGGGAATCTGGGTTAGAATTTCTTCTACCAGTCCCTGCCGCACTTCGCCACTTGAACGGAACAAACCTACGTTTCCGGATTCGCGAGCCTCGCCAATTACTTTCCAGGCACCAGCGTCAAGTTCGGCACGCATCAGCTGAATCCATTTGTAGGGAGGTATAATTTTCTCTTCATCCTTGGATCCAACCTCAGAAAGGACGGTTACCTGCTGGGCTAATGTACGGATATATTCACATTTAACGTCTTGTGGCATTTCTACGGAGCCATCCGAAACTTCGGCATATTGGAGCTTATAGCGATCAATCAGACGCCGAAAGTCGTCAAATTGATTTCGCACGACGAAAGCTTCAAAAAGCGTTCCACCAAAGTAGTACGGAATGTTTGCGCTACGGTAGGCATCCAGCTTTGCGTCCAGGTTGGGCGTAACGAAGGAGGTAGCCCAGCCAAGCTTTACAATATCAATATGAGGTTCGGAAACAGAAAGCATATCTTCAATTTCCCGAACACTCAATCCCTTATCCATAACCATAGTAATACCGTCCTGGCGAGGCTTAACGGTGCGGTCGGGTATTTGTGATAGATTATAATTCATATATTAGAGGAATGAAAAGACGGTTTATAATCTTTCAAAGATAGCAATAACCTCGAATACATACACAATAAAATACAGGAAATTGGTCCTAATTGGGTAGTTATTCTATGTTTATTCCTATTTTGCTTATAAATGGTCACTCTTACTATTAGTTTTACTAAACCTATGTTGTGCAAATGAGTGATGTTACTCACATGAATCCGCGCCTCGAATTTCTCCGTTCTCAGATCGGAAATGACAGTAGTTCCAGTATTTCGCCGCTCGGTAGATGGCTTAACGGTACGTTACGTTCGGTCGAATACGGAGTAATGAGTGTTGAATTTCTAGTAAGGGATACTATGACCAATCCGATGGGCGTATTGCACGGAGGTGCTGCCTCAGCGATTATGGATGAGGTAATTGGTTCTATGGTTTTTGCGATGGGAAGAGAGTTTGGGTATACCTCGGTAAACCTGAACTGTGATTTTCTGAATCCGGCCCGGGAGGGCGAGGTATTAACGGCTAACTCCAAAGTGGTCAGGGCGGGCCGCAACATTATTCATTGCGAGTGCGAAATTGTCGCTTCGGAAGGTAAAATCATTGCAAAGTGTTCTTCTAACCTTATTCAAACCGGAGTACGACTGCCCGTCTAGCAGGTGCCAAAGTAGCACTGTTAGGCTAAGAAAAGGTAGATATTTAAGTATAAGTTGGTGGTGTTGAAGCCACCAACTTATACTTAATGTGCTCCTACTGGCTCAGCATTAATCTTAGCTTCTATCGCTCGCCAGATGGAGTTAACTATTTCCGGATCAGGAGCAGTGTCATACAAACTATTTAAAACCACAATCAGGTGTCGAGCCGTTTCGATGACGCTTCCTTGCTGTGGGTTTTTGGAACGATATTCCTCCCAGTAGAAATGATCAAGAGAGTCTGATTCTAAAACCCAATTGCGAAAGGAGTCTTCTAAAACAAAATCTTCAACTTCGTACTGGGCAATGTTCTTGTTCATAACGCGTAATTTTATAGATTCTGATAAGGTAAGTGTTAGACGATGATAGTAGCCCGGTCGTCACCTTTCGGATGTAGCAAGGCGGCAAAATTAGTAATGAAGCTAAATATTAAAATAAAGGGTAATGGATTATATGGGTTGATTTCGCTATATTGGTGTCATGCTACATACTCATCCCATCCTGTGCCCCCATTGCGATAGTTCCGACACGGTCAAGAACGGCCACCGCCCCAACGGCGACCAGCGTTGGCGCTGCAATCGGCATAGCTGCCAGAAAAGTTTCCAACTCTGCTACCGCTACAACGCCAACAATATAGGCATGGGTCAGCAGATAGAGCAGCAGATACTCAA
>Ga0209491_10006606_pt1 | contig 15920 bp, 19 predicted proteins | sample BON02_FD_187213 | JGI IMG/M metagenome (GOLD analysis project Ga0209491, IMG submission 187213) | Freshwater microbial communities from Lake Bonney liftoff mats and glacier meltwater in Antarctica - BON-02 (SPAdes) (version 2) | ecosystem: Environmental > Aquatic > Freshwater > Ice > Glacier...
TCCTTCCCTCCCTCCTCCACCATTACTTTTTGGTCTTTTTGGTACGGGTTAAGATGCCCTCGAGGAAATTACGGGCCACCTTTCTCTCCTCCATTCGCTTGACTGTCTCGTAGCCACCCCTCGCTATGGCACTTGCTGTGCCTAATAGAAAAGAGAGAAGAAGGGAGGGAGGGGAGAGGGAGGTGTAAGAAAATCGATGAACAGAAACGTGTGAATATTGACGAGCCTCTGCGGAGTGCATGAGCGCGGAGAGGCGGTGCTGGCCCAATTTTTGGTTGCGTGCGGAGAGCTCTGCGAGGGAGGAATGGAGGGAGGGAGGGTGGGAGGGGAGGGAGGGGTGAGCATAAGCACTGCGGAAATATTGAAAGCCTTTGCCGAGCTTCTGATGACACTAGGACCACTCTGCGAGGGAGGGAGGGAGGGAGGGATTGGAGGGACGGAGGGGAAAACCTCTTACCCCAACCTTGATCACTCTTTCCCAACACAAACATCCTTACACAAGCCTCCCTCCCTCCCTCCCTCCCTCCCTCCCTCCCTCTCAAAATTCTGGATATTGTCCACACATTTTCAGCGGCGCTTAAGGACTCAAACACAATTATACTGCCCTCCCTCCCTCCATCCCTCCCTACGTACCTCCCTTCGCCGCTGTGTGTTGATGTGGAGAGAGAGAGAGAGAGGGGAAAGAGGAAAAAAGAAGGATACAAGTGTGAACAACATCCCAGAATACGACACCAGCAAAAGCATATCGAAGCTGCCACAAGGTCAGGGAGGGGGAGAGGGAGGGAGGGAGGGCGTGCTATGTAAGCATGCTTGTGTTGTGAAAGAAAAGAGTGTGGGAGGTTGAGGGTACAGGCAGAATTAGACACGAGTTCTTGACCAAAGGAGGGGAATCTGCGCGTCCTGTGTGCTGCTGTCGGGACACTGGAACATGTGTATGTACGCGTTCCTTCTGCTTCGACTCGGTCGACCCTCTTGGCGTCTTTAGTTTGGCCAAACCCTTCTTCAGACCCACCCACCACTCTCACTAGACTAGCTTGACAAGGACGTACCGAGGTTCTCGAAGGAGACAGTGCAGGGGCCGGGGGCTGAGACGGTGGCAAAGTCGTCCTGGGGCGCGTGGGGGAGGCCGGCGGCGGTGTGTTGCTGTTTATGTTCTTCTGGAGTCATCGTGCGTTGTCGTGCTGGAGTCGTGTGGAGTACCTGTCTTTGGGGGGAAAGGGAGTCGATGAGCACCAGTGCGTGCGTGAGCGAGCGATGTGAGACACCAGAAGTGTAATTAATTCGGTTTTGCCCAACACATATTTCCAGCAGTTAATTTGCTTAGGCAACACGCGGAAAATGGCCGCCAAAATTTGCCTGCTTCGGCCCCCAGAGAAGAAGAAGGGGGTGATGAGGCAGAGGAGGTAGCGACCTCCTAGTGGCAACGTAAAGTCGTGTGGCTGCTGGCGGTGACCCCGAGTTCATCATCATGCTCTTGTGGTCCGCTTCCCCTCTGACATTTTTGCACACACATCAAGGGACTGCTTGTGCAGCCAATTGCTTGCATCCCTCCCCACTCTGCCTCACGCACCAACATATCTCTGTACCCCCCGTCGTCAACACAGCACACACCAACACTCGCCCGGCACGCCTCGCATGGACAATCAACAACCGTTCTCCTTTCAGCCTGGCCAGGGCGGCGGCCAGCATCCTCCTCCCTATCAGCCGCCTATCCAGCAACGAGGCTTCCTTCCCGAAGGCTGGCCACCTGTGCCGGTGAGTAGACTGATTTGCTTCACATGCATGCCTTCCCTCCAGACTGTCTTTGATCCAGAATGCGGAGTATGCATCTCAATTCACCTTTGCCGATATTCGCGCGTCATGTCCCCCTCTGCAGGCCGGCCTTCCGCAGCGATCAATGCCCCAGCCGCCTGTTCCGCCCCTACAGCAGCAACCTTACTGGGCCAATCCCCCCCTCCGGACTACTTTGCCCCAGGTGCGTTCTTTTCTCCCCCTTTTTGTGAGGGGCTGTAGCAGCCTTATGCCGCAAAGACGAAAACTAATGCCTCATTTGTCGCACTTTTCCACGCACTCACGCACAAACACTTTGCCCCGCCGCAGCACTACCAGGCGTACCAACAGCAGCACCCGCCGCAGCACCACCAGGCGTACCAACAGCAGCACCAGTACCAGCCGTACCAGCAGCACTATCCGTACCAGTATTATCATCAGCAGCAGAACCGTCAGCAACAGCAGCAGGCATATCCTCCCTCGCCCTACACCAGTCCCCACTTGACACTGCCCCGACATCCAGAGGTTCCAGCCATCCCGCCGCCTCCTCAATACGGCCCCCTGCCTTCCGAGATTACGGCCCCCTCCATCCGTGCCACGTACATATCCATGCAACCCTCCGCCTGCACCGATTGTACATTCCCAGCAGCAACAACGACACCCATTCGTGGTAACTCCTCCCACGTCTACAGCAGCCGCAGTCCCGCAAGTCTTGCGTGAGCACTCCTCGCAGCAGCAAGAACAGCCCCACCAGCAGCAACAACAGCCTCAGAAGGAGCAGCCCCGTCAGCAGCAGCACAAGCAACAAGAGCGAGGCGTGCCCTCCCATTAGCATCCCGAACGCTTAAAGCAACCACCTAGTAGTACTAGTGACAACAGCAACCAGCAGCAAAAAGAGAGCGACTTTGATGCATTAATGACAGCGGTCTCTGCCTCTTTCCGACTCTCTCCACCTGCTCGCCTGGATCTGAACACACTTCCTTCCATCAATCACTACTCGGCACTGCCAACGATTCGCGGCCCCTTTGACCAATTCCTCCCTCCAGAGTTTCAGGTCGTCCTACCCCTCCCACAGAACAGCCGCAACAAAAGCAACAACAAGAAAAAGAACAGCTCTCCAAGCATCTGATGCACCCAAAACCCGACCAGCAACCCAGTACTTTCCAAACTCCCCCACCAAGAGCAGCACCACCACCAGGAGGGCATCACTTTTTCCCTCCCCCTTCACTCCCCCCTCTGCGTCCCTTCCCTGTGCGTCGTCTCAATCTTAATACACTCGCCGCCACCACCAACGACAACAATCCTTCCAGGAACATCATTCCCGCGCTTAAAAACCCCTTCATACTCGCGTACACTACTTCTTTCACGACACCTCCAAATCCCGTGGCTCGGGGAAAAGAAGAGGCCGCCTCTTCATCACGGCTTGGACACACTAAAAATTTGCTTTTCCCGAAAGCATTAACAGCCTCCAGCGGCGAAGAGCATCGGACGGAAGGTGGAAAAGCCGCGAAAAAGGGAGAAGCTGTTACTGGGGGAAAGATGTCTTCCTCGCACCAAAAGAAAACAGAGAGTAACGCTGGGAACGAGATGGGGGATGGCGCTAAGGCCCTAGATGGTCTCGGCTTTGCGCCGCAATTGCGCCCCAATTTTGTGAGCGAGGCGACCCTGGAACGCCGTCGGCAAGAGATGGCAAAGAAGGTGCAAGGAGAAAAACACGAGAGACTGCGCGCAAAGAAAGCGCTAGCAGAGACTGCGGCTGCAGCGCGAAAAGCGGCGCGTGAAGGGGAACCTCCAGGGGTCGAGCCCGGCGGCGGCCTCAAGTCCAGCAGCGAAGCCAAGTCCGACGGCAGTGGCAAGCCCGGCGGTGGTGCCAAGCCGGGCATCGACGACAACTATTCTCACAAATATTACTGCGGTGTGTGTGAGCTGTACGAGGTCTCCGAAGAGACTCTTCAGCTGCATCAACGCAAACATGCTGAGTGTGCTCATCCGGGCGGCAGTGTCGTGGGTGCACGGCAAGTCTTGCAGTCGCACTTTGATTTTGCCCATGGCATGTACGCTGCACCGGCTTATCACATAGTTGATATGCGCTTGGCACCCACGACCGAGGTGGCCGCCTTCCGAATCCTGGCTGGCGAGGACCCGACCCTTCCCGAAGAGTGGCTGTGGGAACGTCGGACTCGCTTTCCCATACGGGCACGATTGGCGGAGTTGGAGGCCACGGAAGCACGGAAGCAGGCACGCTTGGATAGGTTGGAGGCACGACAGTTGGCGGTGGCCTTGGGAACGAATCCAGGTAGGAAGGAACGCGATGCCAAGATGACCAGCGCGAGAAGGGGAAGAGACAACAGCTGTGATCTTCCGCCGCGCGGTGCCTGAGCGATCTAGCAGTCCTAGCGCCCCTACGTCATCTTTGCCTCTCATCAATCGCAATGAAGATCAGCGTGTGTGGTTTTGTGACGCCTGCGAGATAGAAATCAAGAGCGACGAGGCTTTAAACCATATGGAGGATCATGTCCCTTGCGTCGCCCGGGGCTGTAGCTTTGCAGCGGACCGTGATATGGTTGGTCGGCACTACGATTTTTGTCACGGCAAGTACCACAATGTGGAGAACATCCTGGCGTCCTCCCTTACAGAGTGACGGGCGTGTTAGGCCAGACTTTCGAGATCTTGATGGGGAATGACCCTGTCCGTGTCGAGGCGTGGTTGAAAGAACGAAAGCGACGCTTTCCTGTCACGGTTCGGCCCACACCTGCGCTCACGCCTGCGCCCACTACCCGCACCAGCAGTGTAATCAGCGCAAGCAGTGCAAGCAGTGGTAAGGGCGCGCTAGATCCGGGCGTGCCTTCGGCGAGTCCTCAGGTGCTAGCAGCGACCGCGGCTCTCATCTCACCTCTTTCGTCGCTTGTCGGGTCTGGGGTACAGGAAGCTGAAAGGAAGGAAGGAAGCCAGGAGATTGAAGCACAGGCGGGCTCCGCACAGTCTGCTCCAGACCGCGGGGCCAACCTTTCTACCCGAGAAGACGAGAATCCTGGTGATGCCGCCACCCAGAGCACTGCCATCAGCAGCAGCACCACCAGCAATCCCTTTTGGACATTAGACCACCCGGAGCGCATGCGCCGCTTCTACGCCCTGTATCAACCTAGCAAGATCGCTCAGGTCCCTCTCCTCTGGCAAGAGCACCAGCACCATCCAGCTGTCATGTGGGCAGCGCTCTTCGACAAGTATAAGGGGCCCCAGCGCGACCGGGCTGCGTTATTTGTTGAACAGACGGCGGCTCCTGTTGTCTTCTTACAGCCAGCGCCGCCCAAGCCGCCCAAGACCAAGACCAAGCGCACCAAGCGCACCGCAGCCCACCCCGAGGCGACTAGCACCGACAATAGCGGTAGCGGCGAAGAAGCGGGACACAAACGTGCGCGTACAGAAGGATGATGGACACCAGAGAAATGAGAAAGTAAAGAAGAGAGAGGGGGGTAAGTTGTGTAGGCAGGAAGTGGGCAAACTTCCCTACGCCATTTGGAGCAAGGCGTGAATATCATTTCAACACGGAGGCCGGTGACAGCGCACAAAACAGCGAAATTTCATCCAAAAATGAAGTAAAACTTACACGCTATTTGTTCCAAAGCACCGAGGGCTTGACCACATGAGCGAATCTGCTTTTGCATTGTGTGTACCTTAAAAACTTTTTGGCGTCCTCACTTTCATCCTTCTCTCACACTGTATATGGAAGGGCATGACTTCAGGGTCGAGCCCCTCTTCCCTGCCCTTTTTTCCTGAATCCCCCGATAAAATTCACGAAAATTAAGATCAACCCTTTCCTTTCACTCTTTAAAAAATACAATTTGTCTTTCCTTTTTCTAAAACCCAGCGGCTTACACGCCTCACTCACTGTCGCTGCCTTCCTCTTTCACCGCTCTACATTTCGTCGTCCTTTCTACCTTTTTGAAGCGTGCATCGTATTTCTTCCTTTTATATTCGCCTGATCAATCCACCTCCTTCTTTACTTGGTCAACGGCCACGGTCGCAGGACACGGGGCTGGAAAAACTTGCGGGCCCGCCATATCTTCTTGTCCCCAAGACGCACCTCCAACGATCCATCCTCCCCGTACATCGCCACATACTTGCCATGCTTGCTCGGCCCCGGCTTGCTCTTCCAAAGGATCTTAGTGGGTTTGCTGGGCGTGGTTCCCCGCGCCAAGATCAACTGGCCATCGTCCCGGAGCTGGAAAAGGGTAGGCATACAAGAGGCCGTGCTGCCCTTCCCATCCTTCACGCAGTTAAAGATGTAGTCGCCGGCGTACAAGACTGTCCCCCGAGGCAGCGCCTTACTGTGACGAGGCCCCAGCAGAGAAAGCTTGACACTCGCCTTGTCGGCCAGGCCGTTCCAGGAGCGAGTCAGATCAATACGGGGCAAGCCCAACAAGTCCATGTGCTTCGAGTAATCCCCCATAAAGGCCGACACCTTCTTGGTAAGGCGAGGCAACACCTGCTTGGACCGCTGCTGCGAAAAGTCCCCGCAGTACAAGGCAACGAAGAAGAGGGAGATCACCAAAATGTAAATCCACTTGGCCAAGACCGAAAGGCGGGACTGCCTGTAAAGCTGCCACGTCGTAAGCTGGCCATTTCCCCCGTTCGAGCCCCGCGCCGCCGTCCCCGCTCCAACGGTGGCACCCGTGGCAATGGTGGCAGGCACGACCGTCGCATTCCCTCGGCGGTTGCGCAACGCCGCGGCTTGCCCTGCAGGGATGGCCGGTTGCGCAGTGGCGGTGGTGGTTGTGGCGGCGGAAGCGGGAGCGACGGGACGGGCGGGTTCGGCCGGGATTTCCTCCCCTGCGCCGGAGATGCGGGGGGTCATGCCTTTAATCTTGTCCATCAAACCACTTTTGCGGGAGGTGGCGTCGCCTGTGAGGGGTGTGTGTGTGTGAGGGAGGGGAGAGTGGTGAGGGAGGGGTGGATGAGAGGATGAATGAATATTCAGAGGAAAGGACAGTGGCTGCATCCTCTACACACGGTGATGGGGAGGAGTAAGTGGAGAGTTGGATCTTTGCGCGTGCACTGTACGCATGCCTGGAGCAATCGGTCGTCCAATCAAGCGGAAGGTGTAGTGGAGGGACCACACATGCTGCGTCGTGTGGAGAAGAACACGAGGCCCATAGACTCTGCGAGCTCTCTCTACACACCACTATAGCGAGACGTACCTTCGGGCGTCGCCCCCTTGTTGGGAGAGACGGGAGAAGCAAAGCGCATGGTGTCCTGTGGTGGTGTGTGGGTTGGGGTGGGGTTTGGATAGAGAGATAGAGAGGTGAGCCCATAGTATTGTTGTTGATGATGGTGCTTGCTTGGGATTCGAGAAGAAGGGGAGGAATGAGGGGTGATTGATTCATGGTGTAACACAAAGGCCGGATCGACAAGGTTGATGGATTCTTACACAAGATGGACAAGGCGTGTTTGCGACGTGGGACGCGCCACCATGCATTGTACACGCAGTGTGCTAAGCGCAGGTCGAGGTAGGCTTCCAAACGGTGGCAGCTGATGCTCTCAACCGACTTGCGCAACGACTGGCCCATGCCCTCTTCTTTTTTGGTTTTGGTGTGCATTTTTGGTGGTCAGGCCCTACGTCTTCTTCCTGGCGACAAGCTGGAGTCACAAGTGTGACCCTTTTTTGATCCTGTACAAAATTTGCCTTGACCGCAATATACCATGGAGCCGCCCCGCCCCATTGCCCCAGCCAGCACCCACTGCTTGCCCTCCCCTCTCCCAACCCCCAGCCAAAGTGAACTTGTTGCTTGGCCTCCACACTCTTTCTTGGCGTGCAAAAAGGCTCCTCGCTGTTTCCACATGAAAAACTATGGATAAAAAGTTTCTGTGCTCACTTCCCTGTCCTAGGCTCTCCCCCCAATGCCAAGGCAAAAATGAAAACAAGTCTGTCAAAATTGCCTGCGCAGCAAAGACAATTTCACTGACCCACCACATCCCTCTCCCCTCCCAAGTCATAGGCTTAAAAATTTGCAGAAATTGCATTGACACTTACCAAAACCATGCAGCCGTCGTCGTCCCACCGCACCAGCACCCAGCACCTGCCACTGAGCCCGTTTCGTCCTGCCAACCACGCCGCCCACGCCATCGCCCACGCCATTGCCAAGCGAAAGCCCTTTTCAATCCCACCTCTCGCCTCCACCACTACTACGACCGGTATTTCCCGTCTCCAGGACATAGAGTCCTTGCAACACGAAAATCGACGGCTTAAACTTGGGTTGCGACAGAGCAAGGAAAAGGCCCTTCTCCTCCAAACCAAAAACCAACGCCTCGAAGCCGAAATGAAACGGCGCGACCGCCACATCGATGTCCTCCTCACCAGCACCAAGAAGCCAGCAGCGCTTGTCTCGACGCCCCTTCGGCAGGAAGTGCACAAGATTCGGCAGCACCAGGAGAGGAGTACGGCCATCAAGTCCTTGCAGCAGGAGCTGGTCAGCTTGCGCTCCACCGTCACGAGCTTGAAAGAAAAGACGAAGTCCCCAAAGGCCCAGATCCTCGCGGAACTGACGGCAGAGCGCGACGAGTACTTGTCCGAAGTGATGTATCTACGTGATGTTTTGCAGGAGATCTCTGCCGCAAAGGGGAAGAGAACCGAGGCAATGGGCACGACGACGACGTGCCTGGTCGTGCCCCCAGTCACCGGCCTGTCTGCGGGGGCGACCGTGGCCGAGAGGGAGGAGAGCACGACAACTGCGGCGATGGCAATGCCCGAGGTGCTGGCGGAGCTAACAGGGCCAGCAACGACGACTAGCACGCCGAGCGAAGTCGTGCCAATCCCCTCTACCTCGTCGGCACCAGAGGAGAAGGAAAGCGCCGCCGCGCCGACGACCACCATAACGACAGCCCCACCCACCAATGAAGAGATGGAGCGTGGCATCCCGCAGCCGTCGCCGTCTCTGTCGTCGTCATCGCTGCCCTCCTCGTCTTCCTCTTCACGAATCCCCAAATACCATCATTCCTCTCAATCGCTGCCTGTTCGGCCTCAGCATATGTTTCGGGACTCCCTTGTGTTTTTTAAGCCGCCGTATTTGGAGGGCTCGAGGCTTGGATCGATTTCGGAGGATGAAAATGATAGGGAGGAGGGGGAGGGGGAGGCAGTAGTGCCGGCGGTGTTGGTGGAGAAGGGGGAAGAGGGAGAGGAGGAGAAGCGGGAGGAAGGGAGGGAGGAGGGTGATGCTCAGAGAGTGCTAGAGAGAGGTGTTGTGACGTCGAAGGAAGAGGGACTCGTGGTGGTGAAGGAGAATGAGCAGACAGGGGAAGAGGAGCAGGAGGAGGAGGGGGCCTGCTTGTCGACCTGCTCGCTGTACCTTTCGCAGCTCTCACCTTTGGGTCAGCAGCCGGACCAGAGCGCGGAGGAGGAGAGGGAGGGGGAGGAAGTGAGCTTTGAAGGGAGCATGCAGCAAACGATTAACATGATGCCGATGGAGGAGGTGGAGGAGGGGAAAGAGGAGAAGGAAGAAGAAGGAAAGAGGCAGGAGAAGGAGGGGGGCGGGCAAGGAGGGGATGTGCTTGAGATGAGTTGTGAGTTGTAAGGCAGCGGGTAAGACGTGGAGGGGGGGGAGACAGCATATGATACGAGGATGGAGAAAAAGAGAAGGTTTATATAAATCCTAAACAGAAAAGTCAAAAGAAAAGAGCAAAAACAAGAGCAAGTGCAAAGCGAAGAGCTGATGGGTGCTTTGCTTTGTTATTTCTTTGATTTTGATTTTGACCTAGTCTGATATAAAACAGGAAGAAGAAGGTGCATGATAAGCCTGCACACGATTACCTTCGCTTCTATTACTTGATGATGTTGCCTTCTATTCGCTTCTCTTCTTACACTCCCAAATCCTTTTATGCCTTCTTCCCCTTGTCCTTGCCCGGCGTCGTCGTCGTCGTCGTCGTCGTCTTTTTTTGGCCCGGCGCCGCCTTTGCTTCGGGCTTCGCGCTGGCAGCAGTCGCACTCTTCTTAACCGCTGTCGTCGTCGTTGCTCCTGCTCCTGACACCTTGCTCTTCGTCTTCCCCCCTCCTTCTCCCTCAACCCCCACCGACGTTTTCTTACCCTCCTTCTCCTTCTTCAGCACGGCCACCGGCGCTGGTGGGGCCGCCTCAGGGAATCTTTCCACAAATGCCTTGATGACCCTCTCCTCCTCCCTCACCATCTCTTCATACTCCGTCTCCGTCTCATGATCATACCCAAGCAAATGCAACGCCCCATGGATCACCAAAAACGGCAAACGCCCCTGCACGTCATACACCCTCGCCATCGCCCCTGAGGCCCCCCTCTCCTCCGACCACTGATTCTCCCCCTCCGCCACCCAATCCGCCTGGTCCCTCTCACACTGCCGTTGCACATATGCAGTCGACACCATCATATCCCCCAAATCCTTAATCTGACCATTCAGAGCCATAGATTCCGGTGTAGGCATCCCAGGGGTCTTATACTCGTGGAAAGGGAAGGATAAAATATCAGTTGCGGAGCGCTTGCCTCTGTACCGATCGTTGTATTCACGGATGCTACGGTCGTTGGTCAACCAGAGGGAGACGTCATGGTCGGGCTTGCCGATAATTTCCATGATCCCACGCATGTGATTGTGTAACAAGTCCATGTCGAGGGCGATGCTCCGTTGGGAGTTGCGGATTTGAATCGTGCCGAGGTTGTCGTCCTCCTCCTCCTCGTCATTTTCCGAGAAGGAGGAAGGGGAGGAGGAAAGCCCACGCTTCCGGTCCATGGCCTCGGTGTTCTCGGCGTCGCTCTCGTCATTCTCGTCGTCGTCGTCGCTGTCCTCCTCGTCAGAAAGCTCCTCCTCCGCGTCCTCCTCCTCGTCGTCGTCACTATCGTCATCGTCGTCGTCCTCCTCCTCATCTTCACCTTCCAACGCCCCCGTCCCTTCCATCTGGCTCATCATCCGCTGCCACACCGCGTCCATGGCCTCCTCACTCTGCATCACTTTCAGGAGCTCCGCCTCGGTCATTTCGTCCTCGTCGTCTTCCTCCTCGTCCTCATCCTCGTCGATTATTTTCTTGACTGGTGGTGCTTTTCCTTTTGCTTTTGATGAAGGTGCTTTCTTCTTTTTGCCGGCGCCTGACGAGGCAGACGAGGTCGCAAAGAGGGCCGTGCTGGTAGCCGGTAGGAAAAGGAAGCGGTGGTGGAGGGACAGGGGATGTAGGTGGGAACTTGATCTGGAGCTGGAGGAGGAGGAGGGGGAGGAGAGGGGCAGGGCCCAACTACTGGTGAAAGACGCCATGGCGCGGCGTGTGTGTGTGGGGACGACGCTGCCATGATGAAACCCGGACGCCCGCCTCGTCACTGTGCACAGGAGCAGTAGCACCATCAGGCTCAAGGAGGAGGAGGAGCGCTGTGGCATGGACCGCTAGTGCTCGTGATATCCGAGGGGGGAGGCGAAGAGGGGTGGGGGAGGCGAAGAGGGGAAATGAAGCGGCTGCCTTCTCGCACGTCGTTTGCTGCGCGGGCTGGGTGCTGGGGCGCGTGGAGATTCCTCGACTTGATGTAGCTGTGTTGTTGTGAGTGAGCGTGGGTGAGAAACTTGAAACTGACCACAAGTCAAAAGCGAGGCATCGTTGACCTCCTGCCTCTCCTCACGAGAATTGACTGCTGCTGCTGTTGACGAACTTCAATCACGGCCTTTCCATTCATTCGTTTGCCCCACGTGCTTTTGCACGCAGACAGCACAGACACACTCTCCCTCTCTCGAAGCAAAGCTGTAGACAAAGCTTTTGTTGGCCTCATTCTGACTCCCGCCCTCCTTTTTCCCACCACAAACCACACAGCACCAAGCACCAGCCGCTCTCCCAAGCCCATCTGCTGCTCTTCACCCAAATGGAGTCGACGTTCAAGCTCCACCCTTTGCCCAACGTGGCCCTGGAGGCCCTCCAAGCCGCGGCTTCGGCCGAGGGCTGCCCGGAGGGCATTGCCATTGTCGGGGGTCTGACGGAGGTGAGTTGTGGGGGTTGGGATGGGTGGATCAGGGAGGGAGACAGTTCAAAAGGACGAAGTTGAAGATGAAATGGGAGGGCGCCGCCTTGCCTTCCGCGCGGCATGTTTTGTGTGAGTGCTGCGGGGGGCTGGTTAAGGCTTGGTTGTATAAAGCGCATGGCGTGGGCAGCGATAAGCTGAGCCTGTGTGTGTGAGTAGCCCGTGACTTTCCCCCTTGTCCAATCACCACCCTACCTGGTGCAAGGCACCCGCTTCCTCCATTCCAGAAGGGGTATGGTGGTGATGTGTAGGTAGTGTCTGTGCAAGGCCAGCACGCAATTCGTAGCTTCTAACTCCAGCCATGAGGTGTCTTAGCAAGCCTTTTTTCTTCCCTCCACTCTCTTCCTCCTTCCTTCTCACAGGTCCAACCTCTCACCTCATCCCTCCCTCCCCAACCCACCCACCCCTCCCTCCCCTCACAGGAGCAACGCACCCTCCTCACCCCCCAAGTCCTCACGCACATCCGCGACCTCGTCCGCACCGAACGCACCTTCTCCCCTAACCTAGAGGGACTTATGGCTCTCCGCCGCGCGCGCCAAGAAGAGATCTACACCAACATCCTGACCCAAAAACCCGCCATCTCCTTCCCAGCCGCCACCCAAGCGATCCGCGACGGCGACTGGAAAAGCGAGACCAATCGCCCGGCAAACATGTCTGATCGTGCCTGTGAGAATACCCATCCGAGCCGCGCGGCGAATATGGCGATTCATGGGTTGAATAGCAAGGCAGCCTCTGATTTTATGGATAACGAAGACTCCCAAGCCCCTCTCAAGGCAAATGTCCTCGCGGGCTATCGCACCATCTACAAGGCGGTCTGTGGGACCATCATGGACGATCGACCCAATTCCAAGACGGTGCTCAAGGGGAGGCTGTCCCCCGCTGATCTCTCCCCCTTCTCCTCTGATGTCAATGTGACTTTTGCCGCTCTCCTGGCTAAGGGCGTGCTGAACGAGCATGGGCGGATTACTGATCTGCTCTGCGAGCCTTCTTGGCGCTTGGATGCTGAGGGGGTGACGGATGGGAAGGGCCTCGAGGCGTTTCTGCGGGAGAGAAGGCCGGCGACGATTCAAGTGAGGGTGAGGGGGCTGCATATGTTGGAGGGGCATGTGCTAGTGGATGGGAAACCAGTCTCGGCGCCTTTGCTTGATTTTGCGGTGTTCGTCGCGACGTGCCATGGGCCGTTGAAGGCAATGAGTGCGCAGCCGACGTTGTATTTGCCGAAGATGGAGGGGAGGTTTGAGACTGAGTGGTGGAGTAAGATTTTTGCGGCCTATGCCCAGCAGCTCGGTATTCCAGCGAAGACCATCCGCTCCACGACGATGATAGAAACCATCACGGCCAGCATGGAGAAGGAAGAAATGAACTACACCCTCCGCCAGCACTCCCTGGGGCAAAACAAGGGCCGATACGACTACCTCTTCAACTTCATCAAGCGCCTGACCCTCCCCAAATCCCTGCAAGCCGACCTCCCCCCCTCCTCCTCCCCCAACAACGCCGAGCTCCTTCCCTCGGCACCTCACCGTCGGTTCCTCCTCCCTGATAATGCCCACACGGGGATGGGCGTCTCCTTCCTTGAGGCCTACTCCAATCACACCTCGCAAATCAACTTGAACCGAGGCTTTGATTCTGTAGGAGGGATGGTGACCAACATCCCTACAGGCGATCCTTCTATCGATGGCAAGGCACAAGCCAAGCTGAGGGTGGACAAGACGAACGAAGCCTGGAAGGGCGATGCGGGGGGATGGAGCGGTCATCCGGCTTTTTCTCCCTATGTCCGTGAGCCTTTTGATGTGGTGCGGACGTTGCACCGGGGGTTGGCGTTGCTTGCCAAGATGGTGGGGGAGGAGAAGGTCCGAGGGGCGATCAAGGGGGAAAAAGACGCAGTGGGGAGCCAGCAGGCGCTCGCTGCGCTGGTGGCATCTGTGAGTGTGGAGAGTGGGAGTCAGGAGGCTGCAACGCTGACGGCGTTGTCGACTGCGTTGGAGACGTCGTTGACTTTGCATGTGGCGGCGAATGTGAGTCAGTACCAGGATGGGCTGGCTCGTTTCATTCACATGGATCCTCCCTCCCCTCCTGTGCATGATGACGAGCTCATCGCCGTGCCTGCCGATCAGCACACCCCCGATAAATTCACGTATGCCGGCCTAAAGCAATACCTCCGTTTGGCCCTCTTTTACACCGCCAGCTTCATCCATGGCACGGGCTGCATCGCCCTCGATGGTGTCTTCGAAGATCTCGCCACTGCAGAGAAAGCCCGAGTCAACGTATGGCAATGGCTCACCCTCGACCAACCCCTCCTCCTCCCCTCCGGCACCTCCGCCCCCCTCACTCCCTCCCTCCTCTCCCAAGCCATGGACGAAGTCTACACCACCGCCTTAGACGAAGAAAGGGAGATGTGGAGCAAGGTCTGCAAATCCGTCCCTCCTCTCCAACCCGACACACTGGCCGAGAAGCACTTTCGCGTCGCTAAGACCATCTTGATGATTCTGATGACGAACGACCGTTGTATTGAATTTATCCCTGACCTGGCTTATCCCTTTCTGCTGGACCCCGTGAGGGAGGATGACGGGTTGTGGGCGAAGGTGGAGGAAGGGTTGGAGAGCTACGCGGACCCGATGGGGAAGTATGCCGTAAAGGAGATGAAAGCCTGACTATAGTGGAACGGAGGAGAGGAGGGAGGGAGGGAGGAAGGGAAGGAGGGAGGGAGAGGAGGGCTGGTTGTGTGGACCCGATGGGGAAGTATGCCGTGAAGGAGATGAAAGCCTGACTATGGTGGAACGGAGGAAAGGAGGGAGGGAGGGAGGGAGTTAGGGAGGGAAGGAGGGAGAAATTTTGACGTTTTTGAGTTGGTTTGAGTTTTGATTATACATTTTGAGGGAAGACAGACACGCGCACACGCACACCGCGAAGAGAAAAAGGAATAGTAAGCAAAAAAGGAGGGAAGAGAGGAAGAGAACAGAAGAGGAAGCAATAAGAGCAGCAGCAGCAGCAGCAGCAGCAGCATCAGCAGCAGCAGCGACAACCAGAACAAACAAGAAAGAGGCGATTTTGAGACGGGATTAGGAAGTAAGGTGGTAACAATTTTGTGATGGTCGTTTTCTTTGCGGCGCGAGAAAGGAAAGGGACTAATAATGAGAAGCGAAAAGTGGAAGGAGGGCAAGAATTAAAGAGAGAGAGAAAGAGGGAGAGAGAGAGACTGAAGCTGTGATGGGTGAGATAGCGAGCGAACGAGGGAGACGAAGAGCGGGGGAAAGGGATAGAACTAGAACCGGTGCGTGCTTCTTTTCTTCCCTTTTCCTACTCTAGACATCTCTTTCTTGGCATGGCGAAGAGAGTGCGGGAACGTCTAAGTTTGGCCTTGCCACACGAACACAGAGGAGATTGAAGAACAGAGATGAAAGGAAGGGAGAGAGACGAACATAGCGAGAAGACAAGGGAAAACATTGTGCTCAACTCCTAGCTTCATATTACATACAATTCCTCTACGTTCTTCCTTGTCTTCCATTCCTCTTCCTCTTCCCTTTTCGTTCTCTTTCTGACACACACCGTCGCTTCCGTTTCGAATCCGTAATTGAATACCACATTAACAAGCCAACCTCATACATCCCTTCTTTTACTCTTCCTTCCTCCCTTCTATAGCAAAAATGCCATCAAGAATCCATCATCCTCCCCCTCTCCCTACCCCCTCCCAAACGGCGCCGTATTAAAAACTGGTTGCTGGCGCTACTGGCCCCTCGAGTCTTCCGTCTTTCCGTGTTGAGGCTCGTCACAGACCCTTCGGGTCCGTTCCTCGCCTTTGGATCCTCCCCTCTCCCTACCCCCTCCCAAACGGCGCCGTGTAAAAAATGTCCCCACTCCCCCGCGTATAACAGTCATGGGCAAAATACGCCTCCACCTCCAACAACAAAAACTTCCCACTCAACCTCCTAATCCCCACCCTCTCAACCCCCCTCCCCGAATCCAACACCAACAACGCCGGCTGCCTCTCCCTATCAGGCTGTCGAAAGTACTCCACCTCCACCCGTTGATTCATCAAAATCCGTCTCAGCCGTGCATACTCCACACTCCCTCCTCCTCCTCCTCCTCCTCCTCCCTGCGGCGTCAACGTCCCCACCGAACCAGTCGGTTTCCGAGGCG
>Ga0209491_10006609_pt1 | contig 15908 bp, 6 predicted proteins | sample BON02_FD_187213 | JGI IMG/M metagenome (GOLD analysis project Ga0209491, IMG submission 187213) | Freshwater microbial communities from Lake Bonney liftoff mats and glacier meltwater in Antarctica - BON-02 (SPAdes) (version 2) | ecosystem: Environmental > Aquatic > Freshwater > Ice > Glacier...
CCAGTGGCACCACGCGTCCACGGAGGATGTTCATCGCTTCCGAGAAAAAGAAAACCAGCGTCTCCTCGCTGGACGCCAACGCGACGATGCCCAACAGCAAGCGTGGGACCGGCAGGCCCTCCTAGTGGGCAGGCGAGAGATGGGCATGACACGTGCCGCGGTCGAGGAGGCGGTGATGCAGGGTCCGAGGATTGAGGTCGGTCTCGTCTCATCCAACCTCAAAGTGCGTGGGCGCCGGGGGGTCATGCTGGTTGCGGCGGCCACCGCACTCAGGAGCAAACCTTCGGCGTTTCCGACGGGTGCTAGGTTGACGAACAGTGGAGCATCTGAGCAGCGCGCGGGGGTTTACCCGGCTGCGGCCGGAAGTACTAGTACGGGCGGCGAAGCAATGGACTGCGACGACGACGGCCGCAACTGTGTCGGTGTCGGTGATGCGAGGATGCACCGGGGTGACAAGAGGGTAAGGGGCTGGGGAGACGAAGGCGGAGGGGACAGAAGGGATGACCGGGTGATGCGTTGCGATGGGCCATCTGGCGTTGCGAGGCGCACACGGGAGGACGACGCCCCTATGTAACGTAGTCGCAGTCCATCGATGTACTATCAGTATTGTAGGTATATTATAAGTCGGGACCACGTGCCCGGGCATCTCCTTCTGCCCCCAAGGAGAGGGGACGCCCGCGGAGGTGGCGTCCATCAGTTTCATTGCACGCCACTGAAATACAAAAGGCGTGCTACACGAACGAGTTTTGCAGACTAGTGCTGTCGCGACTCGCTCACAGCCCCCCAAGCCTGCATCACTTCGTGATGCAGGGTTTGCCCCCCGTGTGGTGGTGCTGGGATGTGGCTTCTCCTTGGCCCGTGTGTGGCTTTGTGAGGACCTTTGATTGATTGATTGAGAGAGGCGAGAGGCGAGCAGAGCGGCGAGTAGAGAGTCGAGGGTAGAAAAGCGAGTCGAGAGACGAGTAGAATGTCGAGTAGAGAGGCGAGTAGAAGTAGAAAGTTGAATAGATAGTCGAGTAGAGTCGAGTAGCGAGTCAAGTAGAAAGGCGAGTAGAGTGAGTCGAGTCGAGAGTCGAGCAGAGAGTCGAGCAGAGAGTTGAGTAGAGAGTCGAGTAGAGAGGCTAGTAGAGAGGTGAGTAGTGAGTATAGAGGCGAGTAGAGAGGCGAGTACAGCGTTGCGTAGAGAGGCGAGTAGAGATAGAGAGGCACGTCGAGAGGCGACCAGAGAGTCGAGTTGAGAGTCGAGTGGAGAGGCGAGTAGAGAGGCGAGTAGAGAGGCGAGTAGAGAGGCGAGCAGAGCGTTGAGTAGAGAGGCGAGTAGAGAGGCGAGTAGAGAGGCACGTAGAGAGGCGAGTAGAGGGACTAGCAGAGAGTTGAGTCGAGAGTCGAGTAGAGAGTCGAGTAGAGAGTTGAGTAGAGAGTCGAGTAGAGAGGCGAGTAGAGGGGTGTGTAGAGAGGCGAGCAGAGCGTTGAGTAGAGAGGTGAGTAAAGAGGCAAGTAGAGAGTCTAGTAGAGAGTCTAGTAGAGTTGAGTAGAGAGTCGAGTAAAGAGTCAATAGAGAGTCGAGTTGGGAGGCGAGGAGAGAGGCGAGGAGATAGTTGAGTAGAGAATCGAGTCGAGAGTCGAGAGTCGAGTAGAGAGTCGAGTGGAGAGGCAAATCGAGAGGCGAATAGAGGCGAACAGAGAGGCGAGTAGAGAGTGGAATGGAGAGTCGAGTAGAGAGGCAAGTAGAGTGGCGAGTCAAAAGGCGAGTAGAGAGTCGAGTAGGAAGGCAAGTACAGAGGCGAGTAGAGAGGCGAGTCGAGAGGCAAGAAGAGAGGCAAGTAGATCGACGAGAAGAGAGTCGAGTCGAGAGTCGAGTAGAGAGTCGAGTAGATAGGCGAGCAGAGAGGCGAGCAGAGAGTCGAGCAGACAGTCGAGTAGAGAGTCGAGTAGAGAGTCGAGTAGAGAATCAAGTAGAAAGTAAAGTAGAGATGCGAGTAGACATGCGATGCGAGTAGAGAGGCGAGCAGAGAGGCGAGTAGAGAGTCGAGTCGATAGTCGATAGGCGAGCAGAGAGGCGAGCAGAGAGTCGAGTAAGGAGACGAGTAGAGAGTCGAGTAGAGAGTCAAGCAGATAGTCGAGTCAAGAATCAAGTAGAGATGCTAGTAAAGATGCGAGTAGGGAGGCGAGCAGAGAGGCGAGTAGAGAGTCGAGTAGAAAGGCGAGTAGAGAGGTGAGTAGAGAGGCGAATCGAGAGGAGAAGCAGAGAGGCGAGTAGAGAGGTAAGTAGAGATGCGAGTAGAGAGTCGAGTAGAGAGTCCAGCAGAGAGTCAAGTAGAGAGTCTAGAGAGGCGAGAAGAGAGGCGAGTAGAGCGTTGCGTAGAGAGGCGAGTAGAGAGGCGAGTAGAGAGGCGAGTAGAGAGGCGAGTATATAGAGTCTAGTACATAGGCGAGTAGAGATGCGAGTAGAGAACCAAGCAGAGAGTCGAGTAGAGAGGCTAGTAGGGGGGCAAGTAGAGAGTCAAGTAGAGAGTCGAGTAGAGAGGCGAGTTGAGAGGCGAGTAAAGATGCGAGTCAAGAGGCGAGTAGCAGCGTTGAGTATTGAGGCGAGTAGAGAGAGAGCCGCATAGAGAGTCGAGTAGAGAGTTAAGTAGAGAGGCGAGTAGAGAAGCGAGTGCCGAGAGTCAAGTAGAGAGGTGAGAGAAAGGCGAGTAGAGAGGCGAGCAGAAAGGCACGTAGAGAGGTGAGTAGAGAGGCGAATCGAGAGGAGAAGCAGAGAGGCGAGTAGAGAGGTAAGTAGAGATGCGAGTAGAGAGTCGAGTAGAGAGTCCAGCAGAGAGTCAAGTAGAGAGTCTAGAGAGGCGAGAAGAGAGGCGAGTAGAGCGTTGCGTAGAGAGGCGAGTAGAGAGGCGAGTAGAGAGGCGAGTAGAGAGGCGAGTATATAGAGTCTAGTACATAGGCGAGTAGAGATGCGAGTAGAGAACCAAGCAGAGAGTCGAGTAGAGAGGCTAGTAGGGGGGCAAGTAGAGAGTCAAGTAGAGAGTCGAGTAGAGAGGCGAGTTGAGAGGCGAGTAAAGATGCGAGTCAAGAGGCGAGTAGCAGCGTTGAGTATTGAGGCGAGTAGAGAGAGAGCCGCATAGAGAGTCGAGTAGAGAGTTAAGTAGAGAGGCGAGTAGAGAAGCGAGTGCCGAGAGTCAAGTAGAGAGGTGAGAGAAAGGCGAGTAGAGAGGCGAGCAGAGAGGCACGTAGAGAGTTGAGTAGAGAGGCCAGTAGAGAGTCGAGTATAGAGGCGAGTAGAGAGAGGCGGGTAGAGAGGCGAGTAGAGAGGCGAGTAGCGAGGCGAGCAGAGAGGCGAGTAGAGACGAGTAGAGAGGCGAGTAGAGACGCGAGTAGAAAGTCGAATAGAGAGTCGAGTAGAGAGGCGAGCAGAGAGGCGAGTAGAGAGGCGAGTAGAGAGGCGAGTAGAGAGGCGAGTAGAGAGGCGAGCAGAGAGTCGAGTGAACCCGCGTCGGGTCGGCTTCCGACGGCGCGCTCTACACGCGTATGCAGGAGCGGTGGCGTACCGCGTGCACGCCCCGCCTTCCGTCTCACCGCGCCACGTCGGCTGCATAGCCGACGGCCCGCTCTACGCGCGTAGAGCAAAGGCGATGACATGCCTCGTGCGCCGCCACGCTTGATTTTGTCGCGCCGCGTCGCGGCTTCGTAGCTGTGGCGGCGGGTTCAACACATGTAGAGAAAAGGGCGATGGCGATGTTATGCCTTTTGTGCGCCGCCCTGCCTGCCCAGCCGGCTCCACAGCCGGCGGCGCGCTCTACCCGCGCAAAGCAGAGACGGTGGCGTGCCTCCAGTCCTGCCTCCTGCTCCCGTCTCGTTGCGCCGCGTCGACTCAGGGCTGCCGGCGGTGCGCTCTACACGTGTAGAGCAGACGCGGACGCGGGGTCTCGCGGCGCTGCGCGAGGCATCGGCTAGAAGACAGCCGGCGGCGCGCTCGACGCGCGTAGGCGGCGAGCTCTACGCCTTGCGTTAAGCCCTGCATTAAGAGCAACGCCATATATAGGCACAGGCACAGCGGCATACCTCGTACGCGCGCGCAGACATTTGCATTGAGGGCTTTTAAAGGTAGCGCATGCCACGGTGCCCACGCCCACGCCCCCCTATATTTGATGCGTGTGAAGTATAAGCACTAGGGCGCTGCGCTGCCGCTGCTGCGCGGACTTTTTTTCACTAAGCGGCGCGTGCGGTGGCGGGCGAGCGCGGGGCGGAATCCAAAAACGGGCTATACTCTCTTGCATTACACGTTGGTTATGGTTATGTAAAGCCTGGGATGTATGCGTATGCACGTATGTATGTAAAGATTCGGCGGCACCAGCACACGCGCGTACACGCGCACACAGGCCCGCGGCGCCACGCCAGAGCCCCGGCGTGTCGCAGACACCACATCCCATGGCTTGTCTGCACGCAGGCATTCTACACGGACCACCATAAATAGCCCTAGTCTGTGTGAGGCGGACCGGATCACATCTGGCTACATCAGACTACTAAACACACGAGCGCAGCACGCAGGGGGCCTGGGCCGCACGCAGAGGGAAGAGGGATGGCAGACGCAGTCGCTCCGCACACCCGCACCACTATCGCGGTTACGGTCCACACTCGTACCACTCGCATGGTCATTCGATCCGAGGACACGGTCATGCCTAACAATCAACACAAGTGTTCGACCCCCTGTCTACTGTCTAGTCCACATATCAACCACCTAGGCGCGTGGCGGGCCGTGCACTGCACTGCAGTAGATAATGTAGATATCTAACCATGTATCTAACCATGTAGCTGCGGCTGCTGCACTGTGTCTAACACTAAGTGCTCTGGTTAACCCTCTGCTCGACTCGCCTCTCTACTCGCCTCTCTACTCGCCCTCTCTATCGCCTCTATACTAGCCTCTCTACTCGCCTCTCCGCTCGCCTCTCTGATCGACTCTCTACTTGCCCCTCGACTTGCCTCTCTACTCGCCTTTCTACTCGCCTCTCTACTCGCCTCTCGACTCGCCTCTCTACTCGCCTCTCTCCTCGCCTCTCTACTCGACTCGACTCTCTACTCGACCCTCTTTCTACTCGGCTCTACTCAAAGCTCTACTCGCCTCTCGATTCGCCTCTCTACCCGCCTCTCTACTCGCCTCTCTAATCAACTCTCTACTTGACTCTCTGCTCGCCTCTCCGCTCGACTCTCTACTCGACTCTCTACTCGCCTCTCTACTCGACTCTCTACTTGCCTCTCTACCCACCTCTCTCTACTCTCCTCTCGACTAGCCTCTCTACTCGCCTCTCTGCTCACCACTCTGCCCGCCTCTCAACTCGCCGCTCTACTCGCTTCTCTACCCGACTCTCTGCTTGACTCTCTCTACGCGACTCTCTACTCGACTCTCGCTACGCGACTCTCTGCTCGCCTCTTTACTCGACTCTCTACCTGACTCTCGACTCGACTCACTATTCGTCTCTCGACTCGTATCTCGACTCGCCTCTGTACTCGCCTCTCTACTCGGCTCTGTACTTGGCTCTCTACTCAACGCACTACTCGCCTCTTTGCTCGCCTCTCTACCCGACACTCTACTTGACTCTCTACTCGACTCTCTGCTACTCAACTCTCTACTCGCCTGTCTACTCAGTTCTCTACTCGACTCTCTACTCGACTCTCTGCTCGCCGCTCTGCTCGACTTTCTACTCGCCTCTCTACTCGCCTCTCTACTCGACTCTCTACTCGTATCCCTACCCGCCACTCTGCTCGCCTCTCTACTCGTCGCTCTACTCGCTTCTCTACTCGACTCTCTGCTCGACTCTCTCTACGCGACTCTCTACTCGACTCTCGCTACGCGACTCTCTGCTCGCCTCTTTACTCGACTCTCTACCTGACTCTCGACTTGACTCACTATTTGCCTCTCGATTCGTATCTCGACTCGCCTCTATACTCGCCTATCTACTCGGCTCTGTACTCGCCTCTCCACTCAACGCTCTACTCGCCTCTTTGCTCGCTTCTCTACCCGACACTCTACTTGACTCTCTACTCGACTCTCTGCTACTCGACTCTCTACTCACCTCTCTACTCACCTCTCTACTCGCCTCTCTACCTGCCTCTCTACTCGCCTCTCTACTCGCCTCTCTACTCGACTCTCTACTCGACTTTCTACTCTACTCTACTCGACTCTCTACTCGACTCTCTACTCGCCTCCCTACTCGCCTCTCTACTCGCCTCTCTACTCGACTCTCTACCTCTACTCGCCTCTCTACTCGCCTCGGGTTAACCCGGGGGCCTCATGCGACCTGTGCGCTCACAGGTCGCCGCAGATGAGCTCGAGGTCACTTCGGAAAAAATGATTGCCGCGGCCCCAGACTCGAACCAGCTCCCACGCGGCGCTTTTCGCCTCGTGCGAAGAGAGAAGCTCCCGCACGGCTTGCTTGCGTTCTTCCGTTCCGAACATGGTTTCTCCGGCAAAAAGCTGTAGTGCCGCCAGGGTGCGCTGAGTCAGCACCGGCGCAGTAGCCTGGCTGTTGCGTGGTGCAACTAGGGCTGGCTTGGACTGGGTGGAGCCCGAGTCGGCATGCTGAAGCAAGTAGGCCGCATTCACGACGAAGTTGGGGCCGGCCGTCTAAGCCCAGGCAAGGCCGAGTAGCCGGTCCGCCTCCCACTCCGAGACCAGAAGGCAGCATCCAGACTTACCGAAGACGACGACCGCGTCGACCGGGCGCATGTATTCGGTGAGATCGTTGAGCCGCGCGCCGTCGCTTCCCACCACCGTCTCAACAAAGTTGCGCGTGACCCAGACATCCGAGAGGCCCCACTTAAGGGCACGAAGCTGGGGCAGGTAGTGCATTGCAAACGCGTCCGAGAGGCGCATTGCTCCCGCGGCCACATCCAACTTGCTGAGATGGTGAAAGCCAGGGGCCGTAGGGTCAAACACGGCGTCGAATCGCCAAGTCGTGGGCGCGGCGGAGGGGTCCATAGAGAACACGGCGTCGAATCGCCAAGGCGTGGGCGCGGCGGGAGCACGCCGCGGGATCTGCATCTCCATCTCGCGCTCGAGCTCGCGTTGAACCTCGAGCTCGCGCTCGCACTCCTCGTCTAGGCCCGTGACGCACAAGAAGACGTCCAAGCCGTACTTGCGCGCGCGCTCCTTGATTGCCGCCTCAGCGACGTCGTCCTTCCCGGCCAGATCAACGCCCAGCGCCTTGCACCGCTGCAAGTCGCGCGCGAGCGTCGCCGAGACCACTGCGCACGCCGTATCGCGCTGCACAGCGCGGCCGTACAGGTCTTCTAGCTCTAGCTGTTTGTCTAGCGGGCGCGCACGCGGGTCCGCCGAGGTGGAACAGAAGTTGCTGCCCTGCTTGCCCCACTCGACCAGCCCCTCGCCGATTGCCTTGCCCGTGTTGCGTATCACCCAGTGCAGCAGGTCGCGCGACGTGAGCTGCGCACGTGCAGAGGACGACACAGGGAGGGCACCGCGGATCTTGGGCTCGAGCTTGGGCGGCACCGCAAATAGCAGCCGTTGTTCCTGGTCCAGCTTGCGCAGCCGGCCCGCCGCCTGCATCAGCGTATCCTTGCTCATGTCGGGCCCCAGCGTGAGCACCGCGAGCGCGTCGGTGCGTAACTTCATGTCGGCGCCGCGGCAGTGGCTCTCGTTGTAGATAACGAAGCAGTCGCGCTCGTGAAGGGGCGAGCTGCCGAGCGGCCAGCTTTCGCAGAGCCGGCTGCGCACGTACCAGGTGTTCTCCTTCTGGTCAAAGAAGACGACGCCCTTGAGGCGCGAGTCGGCCGCCTGCAGCCGCTTCATCACCTCGTCGGCCACCTCCGAGTTGGACCAGCCCGCCATCGCCGCGCCGGCATCGACCAGCGCCACGGCGCCCTCGGCCACGCAGAGGTCGAGCGCGGCACTGCGGAGGTCCCCGGCGCGCGCGTCGAGCACGGCCACGCCCTCGTCGCGTAGGATGAGCTCGATCATCTTGCCGTCGGTGCCCGCGATGGGACCGTCGTCGGGCGTCCGCTGCGACACCCGCGACGGCAGCAGCAGGTGGCAGTCTTTGGTGCCCGAGAAGCCGATGGTGTTGGCGGTGTGGCTCGTCGCGGTGAGGTTGAAGGAGTTGGCGACGAGGCGCCGCTCGAACTGCATCGTCTCGCGCGGCAGCACGCATGCGTTGAGGAAAAAGTCGACCGCGGTGCAATTGTGCCGATAGGTGGCGTGCAGCAGCTTGAGCTGCGCGTCGTTGGACGGGTTGAGCTTGTTGACGTGCTCGAGCGGCGCGCGCTGCTCCGCTGAAAGCGTCGGCGCCGCCGAGTCGAGCCAGAGGCTGTACTCGGCCTGCTGTGCCGCCGGGCCGAGCGAGAGCAGCGCCGCCAGCGCCTCTTTGACCTGGGCTACCGAGATGCCAGAGTGGTAGTACGCGAGCAGGGTGTAGACGATGAGCGTGTCGGGCTGCGCATACTCGGAGCGCTCCGATGGCGTATCGCTCCCGCGGAAGGGCACCGCCACGCGCGTCTTGTGGCCGCGCCGAGCGTCGACGCCGTAGTCGACGCGGTGCCGGCGGCAGAGGCAGTGCGACACCAGGCTGCACGCGAGCAAGCTGCGAAGCGCGAGCAAGGTCTCCTCCTGCAGCTTGCCGCCGAGATCGCTGCGGAGGCCGACTGTCTCCAATCGAAACTGATCAAGACTCATGCTGGGGTCGGTGACGAAGCGCACGATGGCCGCGCGAGCGGGCCCTTGACGGTGCTCGTTGAGCCAGCGCAGCTGGTACGGGCTGTGGTCGATGACGTCATCAGCCTGAGCTCGAAGCAGGTCAGGCGTGTGGCGCTCGAGCTCGTCGCCAGGAAGCAGCCGGATATCGTCGAAACTGCCGGCGCCCCTCTCCGCAAGCAACGACAATCGGCGGCTGACATTGTCACGCGATAAGAGCTCGCACACGCGGCCGTCGTGCCGGCTCACCGCCCGAAGCACGGCCTGCGCGGCGACCCAGCGGATGCTGCCCGAAGGCAGCAACGTTGCGCTTCCAATGGCGTAGATGAGCTGGAAGCGGTGCGAGAGCAGCGCGTCGCATTCGTCGAGGATGTCGTGGAAGTGGAGCTGCCCGTCGAGCCTGGTGAGCTCGGCGACGAGCGCGTCGTTGCCTGCCAGCCGCGCCGCGTGCCACTTCAATTGGAGAGAGAGGCGCTGCTCAGGCGCGACGACCACGCTGCCGCCCGCGGCGCGGCACCGCTCGAGGAAGACGAGCACCCGGCGCACGTCGAGCGCAGAGAGCCGCACGTCGCGGTGGAACGGGAGCTGGACCAGCCGGCGGAAGGCGAGGCTGGCTGTGAGGCTGCGGTGGAGAAAGTCGTAGGCCTCGCTGAGGAGCTGCGATAGGAAGTTGAGCCGGACGATTTGATCGCTGCCAGGCCGCGCGAGCTCGAGCACGAGCATCGGCAGGATGACGCGCGTCTTTCCCTGTCCCATGTTTAGCTGCGACGTGGTCCACTCGTTGTCGAGCAGGAAGCGCGCCATCGTGTGCTGCTCGCTCCGGATCTGCAGCCGCTGCTCCACCTCGAAGACGAGCTAATGCGAGTGCGCGTTCGGGTTAACCCTAACCCTTAACCCGACGGGTTAAGGGTTAGGGTTAGGGTTAACCCGTCCCACGCGCGGCGCGTCTGTCTCGCCTCGCGCCCGAGCTCGAGCAAGTTGCCCACGGCGGCGTGAGCAAGCATCTGCACCAGCTTGTCCTCGGCGACGCACAGTTGCAGCCACAGCAGGATTTCCTCGTGGAGCGCCTCGATGGCCTCGTCTGAGAGGAACGGGTTGAAGGCGCGTAGGCCCGCTGGCGCGCAGGCGACACTGGCCAAGTCGCGCGGCGTCACGCGCGGCTCGAGGTTGGCCGCGCGGCGCATGTTGAAGGCGGGCGCGTGCCAATGGTGCTCGCTCGGCACGCGGTCGACGTCGGAGAGCAACTTCGCCTCGAGCTCCGAGCGCGAGCACTGGATGGCTGACTGCTGCTGCGCAAGTTTTTTTGCGAGAGACGAAGGCGAGCTTGTTAGATGCACTGTTGTCGTCGCCTGGTGCGCCTGCCAGCTCTGCTGCAAGTCGGTCTGGATGCTCTGGCCAAGCGCAGTGTCGACAAAGTGCTCCGTGCTGAGCGGAAAGGGCTCCCGTTTGGCTGCAACCGCGCCCTCATCCAAGCACACAACCATCGCTTCCAGCGCCTGCGCTAGCCCCTGCAGCGTTGCCAGCGTCTTGACCGCTTTGACTCGCGGCACCTGGAGCCCGCCTGCAACGGGAAACTCTCTGCCGTTGGGCCACGCAACCACCTTGTGGCCGATGGCGGCCTTCTCCTCGTCCGCAGTCAGCAAGGCGCGCGAACAGCCGCGCGAGGCCTCCTTACGTAGAATGTACTCGGTGCCAGCCGCTCCATCGCGCGCCAAGACCCCGCTCTCCTGGCGGCTGCCGGAGATGTGGAGAAAGGCGAGCTCGCGCGCACTTGTGTGGAGCTCGTAGGCAGGCAGCGAGAGCGCTGGCGTGAGGCGCGAGAAGCCGCCGAGCGAGCTCAGCTGCTTGAATTCGGCGGCGGTGTGCGGGTGCGCCTTCCACGAGTGGCGCAGCAGCTCCAGAGCAATCTCGCCGCCCGTCTTCTTTAAGCCGGCCTCGGGCAGCGCCATGCCGGTCGCGGCGTAGAGCGCCGCCAGCTGCAGCCGCGCCTCGATGGCGGTCGGGCCGTGGCGCGCCTCGATTGAGACGAAGCGCGGATGCACCTCGTAGGCGTGGTAGCGCCGCTGGGCGTCGAACGCGGACGAACCCTGCACTTCAACGAGGACGGCCGTCCAAACGACGGCGCCGACTGGGATGATGACCAGGCTAGGCGCGTCCTGGGTCACCGACTCGAGTAGGAGGTACTGCTGGAAGCCGTGAAGCGTGTCCTGCAGCTGCTGCCGCGGCGCGAGGACAAAGCCGACAAAGTTATCAGAGTGCAACCGGCCGTCTCGAAGCTCAAAGCCTAGGCCGTAGCGCGGCAGCTCAAAGAGCAACGTCCGCCTGCGCGTGGCAAAGCCATGGATGAATTCGATGTCCGTCTCAAACTTGGAGAGGACGCGCAGCACAATCGATGGCGACAGCAGTACGAGCCGGTCCGCCTCTTGGCCGGCGGACCAGGCGAAGGGAGCCGCAACAGACTCGTCTTCCGAGTCATCGCCTCCGCCGACCTCCTCGCCCTCGTTCTCCTCCTGCTCCGCGTCGTCGTCGCCCTCGCCGCCTCTGAGAATCCGTCCTTCCATCTCTATCTGCAGATGCTGCGGCACCCGCTGGTGCGCCAGGAGCGCCGGCACCACCGCCGGCGCTACCCGGCCAAAGGACAAACTCAATTGCGCGCTCGGAGAAGGGCCGCGGACGGAGCACGACGATGTCCAGCTCGCGGCTGTACCAGTGCGAGTGCATCTCCTTGAGCCTGCTCGGCAGCTCGGCGCCCCAGCGCTTCACGCCGTCAAGGCCATCCAGCAGCTCGAGCTCAACACCCGCGCGCCAATCGTGCGGCCCCGAGCCCGGACGGCTCTCGCGCACCTCGAGCTCGCCAGTGGCGTCGACGTAGAAGGTGTACTTGCACCCGCCCACGCGGCGCAGCGTGGTGAGCACGCCGCAGCCGTTGCGCGTCACCTCGAAGTTGGAGTCGGCAAAGACGCGCTTGTACAGAGGCATCTTGAGGATCGAGGCTGGCAGTCGGCTGGGCGGCAGGCCGTCGAGGGGCACCACGCCCGTGAGCAGGTTGACGCTGAAGAGGAGTGACGCGCCGTTGCCCCCCGAGGCGACGGCCTCGTAGCAGCAGGTCTGTAGCGCGCCAGCTTGGACGACGCGCGTCCAGTTGAGCCGCGGCGGCGTCTGCGTCTGCAGTACGCAACGCACCGCCTCGGTGAGAACGTGCGTGTCGAGATCCACCTGGACCAGCAGCTCTGGCATCCGGCGCACCATGACGCCCAGCGAGATGGAGCTGAGCGCGCGCACGTCATTGTCGAGAGGCGTTGGTTCCTCAAACAGGCGGTTGTAGTCTGCTAGAACCACAAACTGACAGAGCTCGCCCACGTCGGCCGCGTTCAGCGGCCCGGCGCCGTGGCAGAGGATACCGTACATGCAGAAGAGGCAGCGCCGCGCGCGTTTGAGCGGCCGCTCGTCCTGCAGTGCGAGGTCCTCCTGCTCGGCGTCCGCCCACGCGCGCGCGATCTTGGCGAAGTCGCGCGCCACCTCACGACTCGCCACGTCCCACTGCGACACGTGCGCGGCGAGCTCGCCAAGGACGTGCAGCGCGCCATACTCGCGCGGCTTGTTGCGCAACTCGTCGGCGAGGCCGTCCAGCTCGAGGCGCAGCACCGCCCAGCCGCCGTGCGAGGCGAGGTCGGTGCGCCAGAGCCGCGGCTCCTCGGCGCCTGTCACGTTCGGGTCGAGGTCGCCCAGGTGGTACATCGCCGACTGCAGGAGCGTGCGCACAGCTGCCTCTTGAAGAGGCAGGCTGCGCTCGGCGAGCGCAATGCAGAGCTTGCGCGCTTGTTGGTTGGGGTACGCACACAGGGTGCAGAAGGCGAGGAAGGCGGCTTTGCTGCTGAGCCACGGGGGACTCGTGTCAAGCGCCGCCTCGGGGTCGTTGCCACGAGATGGCTGTGCACACGTGCCGTGCTGCTGCACTGCCCAGTCCAAGGCGCTGTCCTTCTTGCCCAACGATTCCGTGAAGCCCACGACCAACGCTTCCGAGGGAACGGGCGCGAACGGGTTGAAGAAGGAGACGTCATCTCGGCGGTCCAGAGCAGAGTCACCGCCGTCCCAGTACAGGCAAGGGTCAAGCGAGTCGGGATACCACACATCGTCCTCCGCACTGGAGAAGTGGCGCACGTTGCGCGGCTGGAATATGGCTTTCGGAACAGACTCGGGCGAGCCCAGCCACATATTCGTGTCGTTCGTGGAGAAGGCTCGGGCCGTGCTGGTCGAGGTGTAGTAATCGCGCCAGTTTGTTACGTAGCACGCTCGCTTGATGTACTCGCCCACGCCTGCGCGCGGAAGCAGTGTCTGCTGCGCCGAGAAGGAAAGGCGCGAGAGAACTCGGAGCGAAGGCGGCATCCGCAAGAAGAACAGGATGACGTTCGCCGCTGCTTCCCCTCTAGGCAGCGGCTGGTATATGGCCGGCGGGGGAACCTCCATCTTACGTACTTCAGAGGTTTTGCTCTGCACCCGTATGCAAAGGCAGTCCACACGCAAATCCGCAGCTTTCCACGCCCGATCTTGCGCGCCGGTGGTGTAGGGGGTGATGCTGGGAAGTCGCTTAAGCTCGGCTTTAGCGTTGGTCAACTGCTGATCAAGCGTAACCAGCTCCAAATCGAGCTTGCGGAGAGCAATCTTCTGGCTCTGAACTTGAGCCCAGTGAGCCGCCTGTCGCGCCCAAGCATTCGTTTGCTCAGTAGCCCACTCGCCACGCAAGTACTGGCGCGCAAAGCCGCGCGTGAAGTCGAAGGTCCCGTCACGCTCTCGAAGAGAGAAGACGGGAGGACCGCTGGCGCGCGTCAGCTGGAGGTAGGCGGCGACGTGCAGTGCGGCGTCGACGGCCACCTTGTCTTGCAAGACGATGTGGCGCAGGTCGTCGGGATCCAGCGCTGGCGCGTACGACGACAGGTCTGAGAACTGCACCGCCGCGGCCTTGTAGACGAGGCAGAAGCCGATCCAGGCGGCGAGCGTCTCACGGCTGTACATCTCCGCCGACAGCTGCGCCTCTGCCGCGGCGGTCATTCGGAAGGCAGAAGCGACCGTGCGATAGTCGTAGACAACCTTCTCCACAATCTCAGCGTCTAGAGCTAGTGGCTTACCGCTGCCCAGCCGCGCGGCCCAAGCGTAGAGGACGTGCTCAACGCTGCTGAGGACGAGCATCGCCACGGCAGCATCAGTGGCGCCAGACAGCTTTGGGTGCGCCATCCACTCGACGACGCGAGCCAGCTCGGCGGCGCCTTCGAGCGGAGCTGGCAGCCATCTGAGGTTGGCCAATGCAGCCAAGCGCGCGGCGTTCAGACCACCGGCCGCTGGCTGCCGGTCCTTCTCTGGCGGGAGCGTCAGCGTCGGGAGCCGGTAGCCCAACTCCACACGCGTCAGCAGCGGCAGGTCGTACGTGCGCGCGGTGGTCACAACGCGCACGCGCCTGACGCGCTCGAGGTCCCAACGCACCAGAGCGCAGCGCGCCTCAAACTTCTGCAGGCAGAGCCTCGTCGCCTCGCCGTACCGCGCGTGGGTCTCGTCGTCGGCGAGCGCCGCGCCCTCGAGCGCTGCCGCCGTAAGCATCTCGAAGACGGAATCCAACTCCGCAGCGGCCTCAGCGCAGCCCATACGGAGCACTGCAACGCGCGACCCGCGCCAGCGCTGCTCCGCCGCCCAGAGCGCAAGCTGCGCCATCGCCATCCGGTAGAGCTGGCGCTGGCCTTGCTCCCCCAGCAGCACTTGCATCACCGCCCGGGCCAGCGGCCATGACGTGTCGCGTGCGTGGCCGCCCGTGTGGATCCCGACGTCGGTGAAGCCGCCATGCGGCGGTGTTTCGCCATCCTCCTTCCCGTCCAGCGTGTCCACGATGATGGCCTCAATCATCGCTGGGGTGTGTTGGTGGCCTTGCTTGTTGATCGCGGCGCTGTGCCCCTCGCCCGTTCGCTTCTGGGCCTTGTTCAAGATCGCCCACAGCCGGTCGAGGAACTTGGTGTAGCCTATGGCGCGTCATAAAGGGACACAGGTGAGCTAATCAATCCGACTCTGGCGTTCTCTTAGGCCGCTCAACACGGGAGTGCGGTAGGCTATCAGCGCGCGCGTGCAGGCCGCCACGCGCGTTGGGCACGGGACAGGCGAGGCGCACACGCACCCTCTAAGAATGGTGCGCAGCCATCGAGAATGATGTCTTTGGAGAAGAGCAGTTGGCGAGGCGAGTCGAGCGCAGGGCGGGAGGTGTGCGTGCGGCCACCCGGGTGAGAATGCTCCGAGAAAGTCCATCCGTCGAGGCAGACGAGCCTCACGCGCACGGCTGCCACATTCGGCATGTCAGCGAGAAGGACCGCGCTGTATTTGCCGAACCAGGTCACGTGTGGGGGACCCTCAAACTCGGGCGCAACCGAAACCAGTGCCGACACACCAAGGCAGAGCGCCTCCCACTCCTCAGGCGACGGTTCCCACATTGCAGAAGGCTGGCCCGGCGCAACTTCATCCAGAAAGCCGCGCAGCAGGCCCGCGCCAGGCGCAGACTGAGATGAGGCCGGTGGCACGAGGCTCGATGCAAACAGTGGCGAGAGCTCCAAAGGTGGAGACGGATGGTCAGCAAAGTCGCTCGGCAGCAGCCAGAGCGTCGATCCGTCCACAACGCCAAGCTCAGATAGCTGTATCGCGTCCTCCAGTACGCATCCGGCGTAGACGAGCTGAAAAAGATCGACGTTCTCGCCAGACACAGCGGCGTCAGACGCCGTTTCCTTGACATCGCTCACCAGGTCACTGGGCTGCACCTCGATCACGAGCGCCTCCCGATTCGCGGACCGTCGCAGTTGAACTCGCATCGCTCAGGCGACGCGTTAGCAAACGGTCGGGACTGAAGAAGCAAATGGTTGGGATTGAGCCTGGGGGGAATGGCTGTCGGGTTCGTTTGCCTCCTCCCAGGTATTTGTTTTGTATTAGACAGTAGAGAAACGGCGGGGTATTCCCAAGATGCCTGTAGATTGACTTAAAGAAACATGACAAGGAAACAGTGCGGGGAATGACAGAAACCCCGTGCAAGGACAGGCACACCAACAAAACAGAAGAAACTGGGACGGGTGGCCGGGTGTTGGCTGACGACGAAGATCGGCGGCCAACAAAAACAGCGTCCTAAGGGAGGAATACCGGAGGGAGGACCAATACCTAAGCATCGAGATACAACCATATTAGACAG
>Ga0209491_10006610_pt1 | contig 15905 bp, 15 predicted proteins | sample BON02_FD_187213 | JGI IMG/M metagenome (GOLD analysis project Ga0209491, IMG submission 187213) | Freshwater microbial communities from Lake Bonney liftoff mats and glacier meltwater in Antarctica - BON-02 (SPAdes) (version 2) | ecosystem: Environmental > Aquatic > Freshwater > Ice > Glacier...
GTGTGTGTGTGTGTGTGTGTGTGTGTGCGTGTGTGTGTGCGTGCGTGCGTGCGTGCGTGTGTGTGTGTGTAGAGAGAGCGCGATTGGGTGGGTGGGCGTGCCTACCGAACCGCCTTGATCAGGACGGCGGGATTCGTGTGCGATCGGCTACTGCAGTTACGTGGGTACTCGCCTTGTCAGATGCGTGTGTATGATATATACAAAAAATGGCCGGGAGAGCCGCCGTCCATTCGCACCGCGGGGATCGTACGCGAGAGGCTAAGACAGGTGAGGCGCGGGTAACATATATATAATGTGTATGTAGATATAGAAATAGAAATGGATACGCACATCCACACATACATCCACACATATAGATAGATAGATATATACATACATATATACACATATATACATATGCATATACATACATATACATATATATATATACGTATGCTGGCATGTATTTATGGTGTGTGCGTGCGTGCCGTGCGTGTGTGTGTGCGTGTGTCTGTCTGTGTGCGCGCGCGGCTGTGTGTGTATTGACGTGTGTGCGTGTGCGGGCGGGCGGGCGGGCGTGTGTCTGCGTGTGTGTGCGTGTGTGCGTGTGTGCGTGTGCGTGCGTGCGTGTGTGCGTGTGTGCGTGCGTGTGTGTATGTGTGCGTGTGTGTGCTAACCTACGAGTTGCCGTGCACCGAGCCAGGTTCAACACGAGTTGACAAAACCACAACCCTCCTTCTGTGGCGGCTAAGGAGATCAACGTCCTCCTCTTCAACAAACCTTGCTTGCTAGTGTGTTGACCGGCGACGTGTGGTGCAGGTTCTGTAGAGGACAAAAAACCACCGTGCCAGTTGTCCTCTAAGCGCTTAGAGGACAACTGGCATAGTGGTCTTTTGTCCTCTACAAAACAGCCACTATCTGGGGTTCCACTCCCGGTAGGCCGTATCTCTGCTGCAATCGGGTGAGCACCTTCCAGAAAGCCGATATTCTGTAGAGGACAACTGGCATAGTGGTCTTTTGTCCTCTGCAGGTTCGGCAAGAGTTGACGATGCAGCAGCCCTCCTTCTCGCTCGCAGCCAAAGAGGTCAAATTCGACCTCCTCTAAAACAAACCTTCCTTCCTTGTGTGTGTGTTGACCGGAGACGTGCGGTGCACCACTTGCCGCCTACCGGGAGTCGAACCCCAGACAGTCGCTGTTTTGTAGAGGAAACGTGGCGTACTGTACCCGTTCTGCCACTCTTCCCCTAAGCGGCCCCTTTCCTCTACAGGTTCGGCAAGAACTGACGATGCAGCAGCCCTCCTTCTCTCTCGCGGCCAAAGAGGTGGCCGTCGACTTGCTCGAGCAGTGCACGCGCTTCCACGTGATGGTCGAGCACCGCTGCTGCGAGCTAGGTCTCCGAAACCTGTGAGTTTCTATGTATAGGACCTGCAACGGATGTGAAGAGAAGCACTCCAACTCAACAGCCCACCATCCCGTGGTCAAGCCTCCTGCGGCAGCGTCCACGGCAGTATAGCACACTCCAACTGACACAACAGGGTTGGGAAATTACCAGGAACTATCTTGTAGTCTATCGCCTGTCTATCATTAGTAAGCGACCCTGTATAAAGAACCGCGTCCGAGTTCTGACTAGACGCCCGGTTATAACCCGACGGCCCTATCTGTAGTGTCTACCCCTATTTATGGAAGCGCTTCCATATGATGGTCGAGCACCGCTGCTGCGAGCTCGGTGTACGCAACCTGTGAGTTCCTCTTATAGAAGGACCCGAGCCTATTTCAAGAATGGACTCCGTCAGACAAGTAGCTGCATCCATGGTCACAGCAGGCGCGACAGCCAACACCACAAAAGGGAACAGTCGCACATCCAGAGAATCAGGTGGTGGGGTTCACATTCAGACGGGGAAGATCGGGTTATTCTATTCATAGGACTACACACAGGACCTGGCCCTATCTGTAGTACCTACCCCGATTTGTGGAAGCGCTTCCACGTGATGGTCGAGCACCGCTGCTGCGAACTCGGTCTAGGAAACCTGTGAGTTTCCATTTATAGGACCTGTCTATCATTAGGTAGTAGTAGTAGTAGTAGTAGTAGTAGTAGTAATAGTAGTAGTAGTAGTAGTTGTAGTATTGTAGTGGTAGTGGTAGTAGTAGTAGTAGTAGTAGTAGTAGTAGTAGTAGTAGTAGTAGTAGTAGTAGTTGTTGTAGTTGTAGTTGTAGTAGTAGTTGTAGTGCACGCGCTTCCACGTGATGGTCGAGCACCGCTGCTGCGAACTCGGTCTACGCAACCTGTGAGTTCCTCTTATAGAAGGACCCGAGCCTATTTCAAGAATGGACTCCGTCAGACAAGTAGCTGCATCCATGGTCACAGCAGGCGCGAGAGCTAACACCACACAGGGGAACAGTCGCACATCCAGAGAATCAGGTGGTGGGGTTCACATTCAGACGGGCAAGATCGGGTTATTCTATGCATAGGACTATACACAGGACCTGGCCCTATCTGTAGTACCTACCTCTATTTATGCACGCGCTTCCACGTGATGGTCGAGCACCGCTGCTGCGAGCTAGGTCTCCGAAACCTGTGAGTTTCTATGAGCAGGCCCTAGTTTTCCTTTCTAATAGAGAAATTGTCGACGCGAGCAGAGGGCGGACATTTCATTGCAAAATGGCGAATAACCGTTTAATAACCGTTTTTTTCTCTAATTGGGTTGGCCTTATTTATTTAGCCGTTTAGCCGCCTTCAATTATAACGGCCTTTGTACGCCCTCCCTCCACGTTAGCCGTTCAGTTTTTTTACAGTGAAACTAGGGCCTGCTCATAGGAGCTGTCTATCATTAGCAAGCGACCCTGTATAAAGAACCGCGTCCGAGTTCTGATTCGACACCGTCGAGTTCTGATAAGACGCCGTCGACTTTTCTCGAACACTGCCGCTACGAACTCGCTCTCCGCAATCTGTGAGTTCCACTTATAGAAGGACCCGGGCCTATTCATAACCTGTGCGAGTCGATAGATGGTTGCTATATGTCGCCCCTTTCCACGTGTATTTTCTCCGTGTGCCTAGCAGGCTCCTCTATGGGGTAGCCTAGTTACTTGTGTAGAGTATTGTTTGCGCGCGCGCCAGTCTTAGGGCTTTGTTTCTTTGTTTCTGTGAATGTGAACCCCAACACCTGATTCCCTGGATGCGCGACTGTTCCCCTTTGTGGTGTTAGCTGTCACGCCTGCCGTGACCATGGATGCAGCTTACGGGTTAACCCCCAAAGCGGATTACCTTTCCTGTTCCGTATCGTTTCTGTTCTATTGTTGTCCTCAGCCCGCCGGACGACGCCGAGATCGATTCGAGGATGCATATGCAGATGTAGAATTAATTTGTTCTTCTTGTGTTCCTACAGAGATAGCTTCAGTTATCGAGAGTGAACTGCCAGGACCGTTAGAAAGTTGAGCGTGCTAAGGCATACCGGAGGGAGAGCCGATTGTAAAACACTACGTGGTCCCGTTCAAGGATCCCGCGCTCGTTATTACGCTCGTGGCTCGGATTCACTCCGTTGAAGCCGCCTAGCGCACACACTGCAAACGCTGCGTACTTCGTTTCCCATGTTTTTATTCTGTTTTGTTTTTGTCTTCAGTCCGCCGGACGACGCCAAGTTCGACTCACGGATGAACATGCAGATGTACACGCAGGCGCTGTCGGGTCTGCAGCAGCTCTACGAGGAGCTACGGCACCAGGGAGTCCAGGTACGCCACACCAAATCCCAACTTCGGGTTGACCCGAGGTAAACCTAATCCCAACGTTCGTTCTAACCCCATGGTGACCTAACTTACCCTGCACTCCAATCCTAACCGTGATAAGAACGTTAAAGCAGGCGCGCTCAGGGCTGCAGCAGCTCTACGAAGAATTAAGACGCAATGAGCGAAGAATTAGAACTCAATGAGTGCTGATACGATAGTCGCGTTGGCAGCCTCAGCGCACTACAGCATGCACGGCGTAAAGGATTCTCCTGTAGGCTGTAGGTGGCTGGAGCTACTTGGCTAGAAAGGTGTGGCGCAGCTGCAGGGCTAGGTGGAAGATGCGCGCCGCGCAGGACAGTGACGGCAGGAAATGGCGCGGAGGGCTGCCGCGGTCGCGTTCCGAAACAGCCGCATCAGCACCAGTCCGAACCCAATCCGAACTGGCGTTTTTAACCGCAAGGTGGCCCAACTTACCCGTTTACTTAATCCTAAGCGTAATACTAGCTTTAAAGCAGGCGCTGTAGGGGCTGCAGCCCTGCAGCACATAATTACGACCCAGGGCGTGCTGGTACGTTGAACACAATTACACTCGCGCTCTAACCCCAAGCTGACCAATCTTACCCGTTAACCCAATCCTAAGCGTAATACTAACTTTAAAGCAGCTGCTCTCAAGACTGCAGCAGCTCTATGAAGAATTAAGACCCAGTGAATGCTCGGGTTAACCCTTAAACCTCTGCGTCGGTGCCGCAACACATGGTTCTGCAACCGCGAGTGCCAGGTCGTCTCTCGCAAACAGCTGGGCCACAGAGGCGCCAACTGCTGCCCCGCCGACGGAGTCAAGGTTCACCCGAAAAAGACCCAGTGAATGCTGGCACGTTGCAGTCAATTCTACTGTCGTTCGAACCCCAAGGTGACCCCAACTTACCCTTTCACCAACCCGGATGACAATAGTAGCTTTGAAGCAGCCGCTTTCGGGGCTGCAGCAACTTAATGAACAGCTACAGCACCAGGGAGCTAAACCGCTATACCCAATTCTGTAGAGGAACGGTGCTGTACTGTACCAGTTTCGCCACATTTCCTCTAAGCGCTTAGAGGAAAAGTGGCACAACTGGTACAGTACGGAACTTTTCCTCTACAGAACATCGGCTTTCTGTAGACGAAAAGTGCCGTACTGTACCAGTTGTGCCACTTTTCCTCTAAGCGCTTAAAGGAAAAGTGGCACAACTGGTACAGTACGGCACTTGTCCTCTACAAATTCGAACTCTCGTTAGAAGTCGGGTGAACCCGAATTCCAGGCCTACACATCGTCTCCCCCACCGACCCCGACGTCTTCTAGTGCCGCACGTCCTTGTTTCACAGCTCCCACCCATCTCTGACCCCCACGCCTTGTGAATCATTTGAGGTTTTCGAGCGATCCCGGTCGAAAAGTTCGCCACTTGAGAAAACCCGGTCAAAACTAGCAAGCCCGGTCGAGCTTCGCTGGGGTTTAGCTAGGGTTTCGACCGGGGTTGCTAGTTTTGACGGGGATGTGCTGATTGGGATTTTTTAGACCGGGTTTACTCTAACCGGGCAAATCATTTTCTTGTAGTGTGTGAGCGAGGCCGAGTTCCAGGTCTACTACATCGTCTCCTCCGCCGACCCCGATGTCCTCTAGTACAACACCTCCTTGTTTCACAGCTCCCACCCATCTCTGACCCTCATGCCTAGCACGGCGATGCCGCGTACGCGGACTGCGGTGAGGAGCGCGATTATTAATCGCGCCCCTCACGCACTCTCCCCTTCCAGAGCCGCCTGGCTCGCCACTACCCGTAGGTGTTGTATCGCACAAAGCGCACCGTGTCCACGCCCTTTTATTCTGTTTCTGTGAATCATGTTCTTGTAGTGTGTGAACGAGGCCGAGTTCCAGGCCTACTACATCGTCTCCTCCGCCGACCCTGACGTCCTCTAGTACAACACCTCCTTGCTTCACAGCTTCCGCCCATCTCTGACCCCCATGCCTAGGGAGCTCCCCTCAGGCTCCCAAAGCCACGTTCGGATCAGTTCCCTGTGCGTGTGTGCTCGTGTCCCCTTTGTATTATAAACCGTCTGTGAATCATCTTCTTGTAGTGTGTGAACGAGGCCGAATTCCAAGCCTACTACATCGTCTCCTCCGCCGATCCTGACGTCCTCTTCGGCCGACTCGCGAACCTTCCGTCGGCGGTCCTAGCGGCGCCACAGATGCAAATCGCGCTACGGGTCGTCGCCGCCATCCAGGTGCGAATCCATTTATGTAACTTCGTTCGTAACCATATATATACCTATATATACCTATATATATATAATTATATATATGCAGATGCAAATTGCACTACGGGTCGTCGCCGCCATCCAGGTGTGAACCTATTTATATGACTGCGGGTTATAACCTTTAACGCTTTAACCCGAGATGTAGTATCCTATTTGCAGCGTAGAGAGCCGTACCTTGGACTCGGTTCAAGCGATATATATATATATCTACACACGGTTAACCCTAACCCTTAACCCTTAACCCGTCGGCTGTCCTGGCGGCGCCACAGATGCAAATTGCACTACGGGTCGTCGCCGCCATCCAGGTGCGAATCTATTTGTAGGACTGCGTTATCCTACTCATATATATACATATATATATACCTATACAAATAGAGATAAATATATACATATATGTCCTGGCGGCGCCACAGATGCAAATTGCACTACGGGTCGTCGCCGCCATCCAGGTGCGAATCTATTTGTAGGACTGCGGTGTCGTACCTATATGTATACCTATATATACCTAATATATATGTATATACATATGTCGGTATGGTTATAGTTATAGTTATAATTATAATTATCTATATATGAATACATCTATTTATATATAGGGAGTTATATATACAGTTATATATATAGATATTGATAAATAAATATAGATCTAGTAGTTGGTAAAGCTTCCGTCGCCGGACCTTTTAGATTTGTGGTGCTGTCCCCCAGGCTTTCACCCACGAGGTCATGGGTTCGACTCCCGGTTCAGCCACATTCGCCTGTCTGCGTTGTGCCATGGCCGGCGCCTAAGGCGGCAACTAGGGTCGCGGCATCGACTCCCCCCCCCAAACATCTAGATACATTCCAGGGAGCTCCCCTTAGGCTCCCAAAGCCACTCTCGGATCAGTTCCCTGTGCGTGTGTGCTCGTGTCCCCTTTGTATTATAATCCGTCTGTGACCATTTCCAGGGTGGTGATTTCGGCGCCTTCTTCCGCGAGCTCAAGACGGCGTCCTACCTCACGTCCTGCCTGATGCACAAACATTTCGAGGCGGTTCGTTATCGAGCAATCGTCGCCATCAACCGTGCCTTTGCCCCGCGACCGGAGTCCAAGGTGCGGCCCCCTTCTACGTGACTAATACCTTTCTTCCAAGCAGCTCAATCACACATATATATATATGTATCTATCTATGCACAAACATTTCGAGGCGGTTCGCTACAGAGCCATCGTCGCCATCAACCGCATCTTTGCCCCGCGACCAGAGTCCAAGGTGCGGCTCCCTACGTGACCAATATCTTTGTTTCAATCGCCCAATCACTTATATATGTATATATGTATTATATCTTCGAGGCGCTTCGCTATCGCGCCATCGTCGCCACCATTCACACCTTCGCTTTGCGACCGGAGTCCAAGGTGCGGCTCCGTACGTGACTAATACCCTTCATTTCAATCGCCCAATCACACATATATCTATCATTTATCTATATGTATCTATCTATGCACACACATTTCGAGGCTCTTTGCTACCACGCCATCGTCACCACCAACCACACCTTCGCCCCGCGACTGGAGTCCAAGGTACGGCTCCCTACGTGACTAATACCTTTCTTTCAGACAGCCCATGACACACATATATATGTATCTATGTACATCTTCAAGGCGCTTTGCTACCGAGCGATCGTCACCACCAATCACATCTTCGCCCCGCGACCGGAGTCCAAGGTGCGGCTCCCTACGCGACTAACATCTTCATTTCAATCGTCCACTCACAGAATCAAAGAAACAACGCCCTAACACTGGCGCACGCGCACACAATACTCTGCACAAGTAACTAGGCTACCCCATCGAGGCGCCTGCTAGGCAGAGTGCGTGCGAAGCGCGCCCTTAGGCACGCCACGCACCGCTAGCCGCATACGCGGCTCAATTACATATATGTGTAAATGTGTGTATCTATGTATATGTATCTTCGAGGCGGTTCGCCATCGAGCGATCGTCGCCATCAACCGCGCCTTTGCCCCGCGACCAGAGTCCAAGGTACGACTCCCTACGCGACTAATATCTTCAATTCCATCGCCCACTCACAGAAACAAAGAAACAAAGCCCTAACACTGGCGCACGCGCAAACAATACTCTACACAAGTAACTAGGCTATCCCACAGGGGAGCCTGCTAGGAAGGGTGCGTGCGAAGCGCGCCCTTAGGCACGCCACGCACCGCTAGCCGCATACGCGGCTCAATCACATATATATATATGTATATGTATCTATCTATGTATATGTATCTTTGAGGCGGTTCGCTATCGCGCCATCGTCGCCATCAACCGCGCCTTTGCCCCGCGACCCGAGTCCAAGGTACGGCTCCCTACGTAACTAATATCTTCATAGAAATCGCCCGATCACATATACATGTATATGTGTATGTATGTATCTATGTATATGTATCTTCGAGTCGCTTCGTTACTGAGCGGTCGTCGCCACCATTCACACCTTCGATCCGCGACCAGAGTCCAAAGTGCGGCTCCCTACGTGACCAATATCTTTCTTTCAAGCAGCCCATCACACACATATACATGTATATGTATCTATATATATGTATCTTCGAGGCGGTTCGTTACCGTGCCATCGTCGCCACCAACCGCGCCTTTGCCCCATGACCGGAGTCCAAGGTACGGCTCCCTTCTTCCTCACCATATCTGTCTTTCAAGCAGCCCACCACACACATATCTATGTCTATGAACATCTTCGAGGCGGTTCGTTACCGTGCCATCGTCACCACCAACCGCGCCTTTGCCCCACGACCGGAGTCCAAGGTGCGGCGCCCTACGTGACCAATATATTTCTTTCAAGCAACCCATGACACACATATATATGCTTCTATGTACATCTTCGAGACGCTTTGCTACCGCGCCATCGTCGCCACCATTCACACCTTCGATCCGCGAATAGAGTCAAAGGTGCGGCTCCCTACGTGACTCATATCTTTCTTTCAAGCAGCCCATGACACATATATATATATAGGCATATATCTATGTATATGTATCTGTATCTTCGGGGCGCTTTGCTACCGAGGGATCGTCGCCACCATTCACACATTCGCTCCGCGACCGGAGTCCAAGGTGCGGCTCCCTACGTGACTAATATCTCAATAATATCTCAATTCAATCGAGGGGGGGGGGGGGCGTCAAACGAGACACAAACAAAGCGTGGGCTAGAGAAGGGCGTGCACGAGTTTAACAGGGGGTTGTTTATTTATTCAAGGATTCATTTCGTCACCTCGGTGTGAACAGAGAGCGCGAGCGCACACCTAGATATCAATCGCCCAATCACATGTATATACATATGTATCTATCTATGTATATGTATCTTCGAGGCGGTCCGCTATCGCGCCATCATCGCCACCAACAGCGCCTTTGCCCCGCGACCAAAGTCCAAGGTGCGGCCCCCTTCTTCGTGACTAATACCTTTATTTCAATCGCCCAATCACACACATATATATATATATGCATGTATCTATGTACATCTATCTTCAAGGCGGTTCGCTATCACACAATCGTCGCCATCAACCGCGCCGTCGCCCCGCGACCGGAGTCCAAGGTGCGGCTCCCTACGTGACTAATACCTTTATTATAATCGCCCAATCACATATATATGTTTGTATCTATGTATATGTATCTTCGAGGCGTTTCGTTACAGAGCCATCGTCGCCACCATGCACACCTTCGCTTTGCGACCGGAGTCCAAGGTGCGGCCCCCTACGTGACCAATCTCTTTCTTTCAAGCAACCCATGACACACATATATATGTATCTATGTACATCTTCGAGGCGGTTCGCTATCGCGCCATCGTCGCCGCCAACCGCGCCTTTGCCCCGCGACCGGAGTCCAAGTTGCGGCTCCCTACGTGCCTAATATTTTCATAGAAATCGCCCGATCACATATACATGTATATGTATGTATCTATATACATGCATCTTCGAGGCGCTTCGCTATCGCGCCATCGTCGCCACGAATCACACCTTCGATCCGCGACCAGAGTTCAAGGTGCGGCTCCCTACGTGACCAATATCTTTCTTACAAGCAGCCCATGGCACACACATATATGTATCTATGTATGTACATCTTCGAGGCGGTTCGCTACCACCCCATCGTCGCCATCAACCGCGCCTTTGCCCCGCGACCCGGGTCCAAGGTGCGGCTCCCTACGTGACGAATATATCGTTCAAGCAGCCCATCACACACATATATATATATATCTATGTACATCTTCAAGGCGCTTCGCTACCAAGGGATCGTCGCCACCAACTGCACCTTCGCCCCGCGACCAGAGTCCAAGGTGCGGCTCCCTACGTGACGTATATCTTCAAATCAATCGCCCAATCACACATATATATACATATATGTATCTATCAATGTATGTCCATCTTCGAGGCGGTCCGCTACCGAGCGATCGTCGCCACCAACCCCACCTTTGCCCCACGACCGGAGTCCAAGGTACGGCGCTCTACTGTATTATCTCCCCGCAAGCAGAAGGCGTGCTCCTGCACGTCTTCGACAACCGGAGCCGCGTATGCGGCTAGTGCGTGGCGTGCCTAAGGGCGCGTTCCGCACGCACTATGCCTAGCAGACTCCCCTATGGGGTAGCCTAGTTACTTGTGTAGTGTATTGTTTGCGCGTGCGCCAGTGTTAGGGGTTTGTTTCTTTGTTTCCGTGATTAGTGTCTTACTTTTCTTCGTTTCGCACGCAGGTTGAGCTACCACTCTCCGATTTGACGCGGATGCTCTGCCTCGAAGACGAGGCCGAGGCCGCGGCCATCTGCGACTTTTACGGCCTCAACCTCTCCGCCTCTGGAACCTCCGTTTTCCTCACGGGAACCTCGCACATCTATCCGAAGACGGACGCCGATGGGACGCCAGTCGTGCCGCCCCTGGTACGCTTAAGGATGTATGGGGTAGCCTAGTTACTTGTGTAGTGTATTGTTTGCGCGTGCGCCAGTGTTAGGGCTGTGTTTCTTTGTTTCTGTGACCACACGAATCTACTTATCGAATACCAATATTAAGGCGGCTTTTATAGGGAACCTCGCACATCTATCCAAAGATGGACACCGATGGGGCCCCCTTCGTGCCGCCCCTGGTACGCTTAAGGACATGACCACACGAATCTAGAGGTTTTCCAGCGATCCCGGCCGAAAAGTTCGCCACTTGAGCAAACCCGGTCAAAACTAGCAAACCCGGTCGAGCTTACCGGTTTCGACCGGGGATAGCTGGGGTTTCGACCGGGGTTGCTAGTTTCGACCAGGTTTACTCATGAGGCGATTTTTTTATCCGAGATTGCTCTAAGCGGGCAAGAATCTACGTATCGAATACGAATATTCGGGTTAACCCTCGGCCCGCTGCCTTTTCTCCTGGCTTCCCACACGGATGTCTCCACCGCGCGGCGCGCTTGTCGTGGGTCGTGTTAGCCCCTGGGTTATAACCCGAGCAATGTCAGCATTTGAATCAATTGTCAGTACTTAGGCGCCTTTCGTCGACGCCGACGCCAGACTGTTTAGCTTGGCCTAGGATAGCCAGCCGTAGTCCAGCCGCCGACGCCGATGCCGGACCTCTGAGCCTAGGATAGCCCGCCGCCGACGATTAGTCTAGGTGTCTATAGTTTATATGATTCACCTTTGAGCGTTGTTAAGTGTTTGTGGGAGGTGTTTGTTTGGGGGTTTGGGGTGTTGTTCTTGTCGCGTGCGTGTGTGTGTCGGTGTCGGGGGTGTTGTTCTCTGTCGGTGTGTGTGTGTGTGTGTGTGTGTGACCTGTTGATCTTTTAGAAGAACTAAAGCCCGCTGATCATTTTTGTCCAGACTGACCAATGTACTCCGCCCTGTGTGTGCCCCTCCGCAGGTCTGTTCCAAATCCATCATCGAAGCCAAGCGGCGAAACGTGCCGGTCTGTTCTCTCATGATGAGTCCGCAGCACCCGCCGCGTTTGGTCGAGATGGCCGGCGCCGCCGCCGTCGCCGCCGCCGCACTGCCTTCGCCCCGCGCCCTACTCACCGCCGCGGCAAAGAAGACTCACGCCGCCAGGGTGGGGTGTAGCCTCTCGCCGGTGGCGGCGACCTCCTTCGCAGCGACCTCCTTCGCGGCGACCACGCCAGCCCCCCTTGGGCTAACCCTCCCGCCCAGACCGAGCGCGCAGGGAGGCTTGGCCGGAGCCGGGGTCACGCCCAGCTTTGGATTTGGCGGTGGCGCGCCCTCCTTCTGTCAAGCAGCTGTGCCAGGCGTTGGCGGAACGGCCGTTGGAGCCACGGCGCTAGGCCCGGCGGCCGCCACCCCACCGCCGGACTTGCGCGGCATGCTCGGCGCTGGGGCCACGGCTCGCGCTGTGCCCGCAACCGCCGCATTCGGCGCCTTTGGCGCCTTGGGTGCCGCGCCGCTCGCCGCTGGAGCCGCCGGTGGAGCCTTCGGCGCCGCCTTTGGAGCAGCTTCGCCAGTCACGTCGCCCTTTGGACTTGCCGCCGCCGCAACACCGCCCGCCGCCGGTGCCACCGCCACGGCACCGCCCGCCGCGGCCGCCTTCGCATTTGGCGCATCCGCTCCCGCCGCCGCGCCGCTGCCGTCAAACCTCTTTGGCCTCGACGCGGCCGCCCCGTCCTTCACACCCTCCTCCTTCACACCCGCGCCGCCCTCGGGCGCGGACCTGTTCGGAATCGCGCCCGCGGCTCCCGCCGCGCCGCCGCCCGCATGGGCCGCCACACCAGCCACGGGGATGGCGGCGGCGGCACCACTCGCTGCCTCCGTCGCCACACTGCCTCCGCCGTCACTCCTGCCGATTTGCCCTACCCCTACCGCGAGCGCAGCGACGTCGCCACCCCAAGGCGCCTTCCCCGCACCCACGCCCGACGCAGCCGTCTGCACCGTCACACCAGCCGGCCCCTCCTTCACCTTTGGCACCGCCCCCCCCCCCCCCCCCCCCCCCCCCCCCCCCGCCGCGCCTCCCGCCACGTTTGCCTTGCCCGGCTCTCCCAAAGAGATCCCGCTGGTTCCCGTCGGCCCGCCCGTCTGGGAGATGCGCCTCGACGAAGCCGAGAGCTTGGTCGACGCGGCCCTCGCGCGCGGCCGCGACCGCGGCGCGAAGCTGATTCGCGCCGAGATGGAGGCGGAGGTGGCGGCGGCGCTCGCAGGCGAGGTCGCGGCGGAGGCGGCGGCCGAGCGCTACGCCGCCTGGCTCGATGCGGACGTTGGGCGCAAGTGCACGCACCCGCCGTGGCTCGACCTCCTTGCCGCCGACCGTCGTTTGGAGGAGCGTCAGGTAATACCCATATCTATATCTATATCTATATCTGGCTGTAGATAGATAGATAGATAGATGGATACATACAGATAGATACATAGATCGACAGATGCTCATCCTAGGAGGCGGCAGAGGAGCGTCAGGTATATCCATATCTATATCTATCTATATCTGGCTGTAGATAGATAGATAGATCGATCGATGGATACATATAGCTAGATACATAGCTACGCCGCCTGGCTCGATGCGGACGTTGGGCGCAAGTGCACGCACCCGCCGTGGCTCGACCTCCTCGCCGCCGAACGTCGTTTGGAGGAGCGTCAGGTATACCCATATCTATATCTATATCTATATCTATATCTGTCCGTAGATAGATAGATAGATCGATGCATATAGATAGATACATACTGGCTCGATGCGGACGTTGGGCGCAAGTGTATGCACCCGCCGTGGCTCAGCCTGCTCGCCACCGATCGAGAGGAGCGTCTTGTAATACCCATATCTATATCTATATCTATATCTGGCTGTAGATAGATAGATAGATGGATACATATAGATAGATACATAGATGCAGAGGAGCTCCAGGTTAACCCATATCTATATCAATATCTCTATTTGTCTGTAGATGGATAGATAGATGAATCGATGGATTCATAGAAACCAAAAAAAAATCCATATCACGCAAACAATACACTACACAAGTAAATGGGCTACCCCATAAGGAGCCTGCTAGGCAGAGTGCGTGCAAAGCGCCCCCTTAGGCACGCCACGCACCGCTAGCCGCATAAATATAGATAGATAAATAGATAGACAGATGCCAATCCTACCCCCTCTTGCGGTCTCAGGCGGCCGTGGCCGAAGCGGAGAGGCCCCGCGGCGCAGGCGTATCTATCTCTATATCTGTCTGTAGATAGATAGATAGATAGATCGATGGATACATATAGATAGATACATAGATAGACAGATGCTAATCCTACATGTTGAATACGCGGGGGAAAGAATAAAATACGGTGTTCTATTCAGATTTGGCCTGTTTTATGAATGCTGTAACCCTGCATATGTACGTATCCATGGGATATCCAGGGTCTACCAGGCGGAATACGGTATACATATTCGTGTGGTTGCGCCACAGGAATACGTGAATAACTATTCATGCTAATCCTACCCCATCCTGCGTTCTCAGGCGGCCTTGGCCAAACCGGAGAGGGTTAGCCCATATCTATCTCTCTCTCTATCTGTAGATAGATCGATAGATCGATGGACACAAATAGATCGATACATAGATCGACAGATGCTAATATTACCCCCTCTTGCGGTCTCAGGCGGACTTGGCCGAAGCCTCGGAGAGGCCCCGCGGCGCAGGCGGCTCCTCCGCACCGGAGGCCGACTTCGGGCTTCCCACCCTTAGATCGATGGATGCATATAGATTGATACATAGATAGACAGATGCTAATCCTACCCTTTCTTGCGTTCTCAGGAGCTTCAGGTCATAACCCATATCTATATCTATATCTGTATGTCTGTAGATAGACCGATAGATAGATGGATACACATATATAGATACATAGATAGACAGATGCTAATCCTACCCCCTCCTGCGGTCTCAGTTTGTAGATAGATAGATAGATCGATCGATGGATACATATAGATAGCTAAATAGATAGACAGATGCTAATCCTACCCCCTCTCGCGGTCTCAGGCGTCCTTGGCCGAAATGGAGAAACCCCGCGGCGCAGCCGACTTCGGGCTTCCCACCCTGCCTGCTCCGTCCTCGTGCGGCCGCCCCACCAGAGCTGCGCGGTCTCCCCAGGGTGCCCCCACACCGACCCCCCGACCCGGCTCCGTCTCAGCCTCCTCCGCCGCCGCCCTCGCCGCCGCCGCCGCCCTCGCCCCCACCACCCTCGCCGGCGGCGAGGGCGGCGGCGGCGAGGGTGGCGGCGGCGTAGGCGGCAGCGTGGGCGGCTGCCGCCTCGCCGTTTTGAAGCTACGGCTCTGCTGCTGGGCGGCGGCCACGGTCGCCGCCAGGGAGCGACGCGTTCGTTTCTCCGCAAAGCGGGACGGCCAACGGGGAACGCACCTCGCTAGCCTCGCGGAATCCACCTCCGCAGCACGCGAAAGGGGCCACCCGTCTCTAACGCGTGGATACACGGGCGGTATTGGCCTTCTCGGTGGACCTTCCTCCGGTATTGGCCAGCAGGGTGCCCCCTCCGAGATTGGCATTTCCGGCGGGCCCCCCTCCGGTATTGGCCAGCAGGGCGCCCCCTCCCTTACCAGCGGCGTGCGGCCGGCGGCGCTGCCCGCCGCCTCGCAGTGGGCCGGCGGCGCCAAGCTGCTTGTGCAACGCGCTGGACTACGCACCACGGAAACCGCACGTGAGTCGTTCCCCTCCGCCGGCGCCGCCGTGTCGCTAACGGCCGTCCGCCGGTTGGAATACCGCACGCCGCTCGCCGCCGAAGTCCGGCCCGTACGCGCCTCGCCCGCGCGAGCCCCCCGCGGTATCTCGCTCTCTCCGGCGCCGGCGTCGCTGCCGCGGCCGGCTGGCGGGGCGGGTCCCCTTGGCTGGTGGTTGGGCTCCTCGGCGGGCATCGGCAGTCAGCGCCCGTCGCTCTCGCAGGTAAGAAATCCGACTCTCTACGTCGACATATATATGTATATATGTATATATACATATAT
>Ga0209491_10006616_pt1 | contig 15892 bp, 19 predicted proteins | sample BON02_FD_187213 | JGI IMG/M metagenome (GOLD analysis project Ga0209491, IMG submission 187213) | Freshwater microbial communities from Lake Bonney liftoff mats and glacier meltwater in Antarctica - BON-02 (SPAdes) (version 2) | ecosystem: Environmental > Aquatic > Freshwater > Ice > Glacier...
TATCTCTATCGTTGCCACCTTCTCCTTTGCTTCCGCCGGTAACCTCTCCCATGCCTCCTCCCAATCCCACATCCCATCCATCCCTCCCCCCACACCACTTATACTGCTGCTGCTGCTGCTGCTGCTGCTACTACTGCTGCTGCTGCTGTTGTGACCTCCTCGACGATGCACAGGACACCGGCCGCTGGCCCCGTGGGATTGCACTTTTTTCGGCACGGAGGGCAAGGGGAAACGATCGAGAAGCTGCGCGGTCCGGGAGGGGTTATGTAAGAACTGCTCGCGGAGCAAAAGGGCGTTTTGGGCGGGATCGTCTGCCATGACGGCATTAAGGAGACGGAGTTCGTGTAAGGGACGGGCAAGGAGGGTTTTGACTGCGGCGGAGCACCCGGCGCAGGCTGTGTATTGGGAGGCGAGGCGGATTAAATGTGCTTTGTCCACGACCACGCCTTGCCGTACTAGGTCCAGGTCGAAGCTTGGCTGGTTATTAGGACTGCCTTCGATGATGCCGTTGGCCTTGGAGGTTGCAGTCGCTGAGGTTCCATTCTGGGTGCCAGTGCTGGTGCTAGTGCTGGGCTGGGGTTTACGCGGCTTCTTTTCTGCCGCACTTTTTGGAACTCCGGACGAGGCCGGTGCGTAGTGAGGCTGATGGTGGTGGTGGTGGTGATGGTGTTCGTGGCCGTGATGACTGTGGCTGCGCGGCGTGGGGGCGGACGCGGTGGACGACGACATGACTTGAGGAGGGGAAGAGGGAGGAGGGGAGGCTATGCTTCGACGCTGTCGTGCGTGTCGCTCTCCCGCCCAGTGGCCAGTGGCCAAGCGCAGATCCGACGCGCCTTTCGGGTCCCGGCCTGTCGAAAGCGTGTGTGGGGAGGAGCTAACGTGAGTGTATGTGCACAGGCGTGGTGGAGGCTTTCCGACGCCGACAAGGCACAAGGCACAAGCAAGGAAGGAAGGAAAGCTGGGGGAGGAGGGCGCGTAGCTAAGAAGCCGAGATGAAGAAAACAACCGAAACAACGGCCTGACTCCCATAGATCGATGCGGGGCAGGAAGGGCTACGGCATGCTGTCGTCACGCTTGTGATCGAACCAAGGCAGGGTCAAGCCCCCACCTTGGCAGGACACACGCCTTGGCCTAGGTCGGTAGGCGCGAGGCAGGCCGCAACGAAGACGCGCTCGTCGCCTCCGGATCAGCAGTGAGGGCCTCCAAATGCACATGACTCCCCGATAGATAGAGAGGGAAAGGAGAGGTGGAGACGGAAACGCAAAAGCTCTTTAGGCAAACTAACGATTTTTGAAGTTTTTACAACGACTCTGTCGCAAGTAAATTGTGTGCTTTTGGTTTTGTTCTTTGATTCTTGTTGGCCTCATCGCCACGAGTTTAACATTTATGTTTTCCAGGTACTTTGTGTTTGTTTTGGTCAAGCCACGCCTCGTCTCATTTCATTGACAGCCACGGTTTAAAATAAATGTATGCACAAAATACTCCTCCGCTTTTTTTATCGGTCAACCTTCCCTCCCCCTTCTTCCTTGACGGCCTCTTTTTCATCAAAGCAGCTCCTACAACCACAAGTATTACCGTCCCCCCGCTCCCTCCTCCTCCTCCCCCTCACTGCCACCACCACCCACCGCCCCTGCCTGCAACACCTTCTGTCGGAGCATCAATTCTTCCTGACTGGCACTGTTGTTGACCACCATATTCCTCCCTCCGTAGCTGCCGCTCATGTCATGCATCTCTGCACCCAAAAACCTATCACGATTCCCAAACCTCTTGGGCGTCACGTCCGACGAGGCAAACGCCATCAATAAGGAAGGAGAAGGGACTTCAGTCAAAAACGCCCCCAGAAAAGATTCGAGGAACGTCAGCTTCTGTGCCAGGTACCTAATCTCCAAGCACCGCCACCACTTCCGCCGGCTCTCCAACGTGTCCCACGCCCGTCGCGTGGCCGGCAACAGGTCCGCTTCATGATCAGCATGGGCATCCTGATACAGCTGGGCAAAAGCACTAAAACGCTTCCACGCGACAAAGGTCTCTTGGTTCAAGCAGAGGCAAACGAGAAACTCGGCATGTTGCCCTCCGCAGGCCATCTGGCAAATGCGGAGTCCCCCCAACCCCAAGGCTGCGTAGACCGGCTGCTTCTTTCTCTTCTTGCGTCCATTTTGGCTGTGCTGCTGATGGTGGTGGTGGTCGTGCGAATGGTGGTGGGAGTGGTGGTGCATGTTCTCGCCGCTGGTGCTGCTCCGTCTTAGAAATTCGTCCACGTCGCCGGCATCGAGAAACTGACGGGTCATCACACTGAAGTTGGTTTGCGGCAAATGGAATAAAATCTCTTTGTCAGGGTTCCGGTGGTCGTGGTGCCGGCCATTGATATTCACACTGTGCATCCTACTACTGCTGCTGCTGCTCTCGTGGGCGGTGCTCTGCCGGTGGGGGTGGTGGTGGTGGTGGTGATGCTGCGGATGGCTGCCGTCCTGTTGCTGCTGCAGGTGCCGCTCTTCCTGGCCCTTCTCCCCTTCTTCATCCTCCTCCTTGCCAAGGCCAGACGTTCGCTCCATCATGTCCTCCCGAAACGTTTCCATCCTACTCAACACACTCACGTGCTGGTCCCCTCCCCTCCCCCTCCCCCTCGAATCGTCGCCGTCGTCCTCATCCCCGCCCCTACCATACGGGCTCATGCTGCCCATGCCCTCGTCGTTATCGTACCATCCATATCCGCCCGCGGACAAGTCCTGCTGGCTGCTGCTGTGGTGTTGGCCGTCAAAGTGCCCCGAGCCGGAAGGAGACGAAGACGTTGCGTCGAGTGCCAGCACGTGGTGCTTGGTGTCGCCTTCGTCCAAGGGACCGGACCCTGCAGAGATGTCCGCCGTCGAGGGCGTGCTTTGCAGTGGTGGCAAGTCCTTGTGGTGGTGACCGTCTGGTGGGTGGCGCTGGTGGGGCTGGGACAAGTGCAGAGTGGACGCGTTGGACTTCATTGCCGATTGCCTACGTTGGCCTTGCCTACACGTGTACTTGTGTTTGCTTGTCTTGGCTGGCCAGTCACACAGCAAGGGGGCAGGCACCAGGACGAGGCGCGCCTTCCTCCCGCCCTCCTCTTCCTCCTGTAGATGTTTTGTGGGTGTGTAGGGGTGGGGTGTAAGTGTGAGAATGGGGTGTGCACTCATGGGCCCTGGATCAGACAAGGCGCGGTAATGGCGCCAAGCAACGGCGAGCGATTCAGAAGTGCAGAAGCCCCGCCGGCCGCCGCAAGCCTCCCCTCTCCCCCTCCAACCACCACACACAAGCTCCAACCACCAAGCCCTCACCGCCCCCCACCCCCACAACACAACTGCAACCACAGCTACAGCACGTCCGGCGGCGCCAAGATCATGAGCAGACGCGGCAGCGGGGAGCAAGGGCGGCAAGACGCAGCCATGGAAGAAGTGGAGGACGACGACGACCCTACCCAAGTGCTGGAGCGGGAACGCAGTGGTGGTGCAGAGGGTGGTGGAGGTGGACACGCGGAGCGGAGCCATGGGATCGACCCGCGAGAATTGGCGCCGTTTTTGAATGCATTGGACCAGTACAATCCCACGGTATGTTGGGTGAGGAGGGAGGCCGGGAGTGATGATGATGCTGATGATGATGATGCGTGCGTCTCTTGTCTGTGTGTGTGACTCGTGCGCGTGGAGGGCCGGCACCAAAGGCGGCATTGTCTGGTGGCATGCAGGCTTTACGTGGAGGTGCTGCACCTCGTTCCTTTAACCTTTTGTCCCTTGAGATGTTGCGGGTTTAGTTAGTGTGCCTGTCACAATCCCTCCGATCCCGGCCTGTTTGCCATCCCCCTCAAACGCACACAGATTCCAGAAGAAGTCACGGCCTACTTCCTGCAACAAGCCGGCGTCACCGTCACGGACCCCAACATGTAAGTGGATATGTAGATCGCGCGCCGGTTCCCCTTCTTTCTTCCCCTCATTTCCTCTCGCTTCTTTTTCTCCGTCTCATATCTAGAGGGGATTCCAGACATGGGGTTTACTCCGCCGCCCTACTATCCTACTGCAAAATTCCACATTAAACAGACAGCAATACCATATCCATCCATCTGCCTTATTCATCCGTCACCGACCACCAACCCACTCATCCACCCCTCCCGCCCTCCCTCCCTCCCTCCCTCCCCTTCCTACCAACAGCAAAAAGCTTGTCTCCCTGGCAGCCGAGAAACTGGTTTCAGAAATCGTGCACGACACCACCACCTACAGCCGGATGAAGGAACAAGACGGAGAAACACTTAAAATGGAGGACCTGAGGGAAAGTTTGGGGAAATACGGCATTCAGAAGCTGAAGGTGGGAGGGGAGGGCGAGGGAGGGGAGGAGGAGGGGGGGATGGGGCCCGGGGCGGGTGGGGAGGCTGCTGGAGGAGGGGGGGGAGGAGCAATTCGTCGGTCGACGTCTAGAAATTTATAGATGAGAGAGAGGGAGGTGGATGATGAGAGAATAATTAGATGTAAAAAGAGAAGAAAAGTCACGCGGACATCTGACAAAAGAAAGAAGGCGATGCAATGAGAGTCATACATAGATAAAAGAAGAAGCAAGTAAACGAGAAGCAGTGTTGGATGAGAGGTTGATGAGGGATCACGTATGGGCTAGTTCTTGTTCAGTAGTTGTGATTTTCATTCGCATGCGCGTTTTTGAACCTGGATACTGTTGTCGTGTTGTGTGGGTGCAGACACACACACACGCGCAAATTGCACCCTTGCGAAGAGTTGGAGTCGCGGCAGCTGCCCAGGCCCTTGGCCGGGAAGCCTGTATGTGCGGGGGGGTCGAGCAGTGAGTCCTTGATCAATAGCACGTCCCCAGGCCACCCCTCGACGTCAGTCAGAAAGATTTGCGAGAAGCGGGTCGGTCGGTACTTACTGCCGGGCATGTAGCTTTCATTAAACCCTGGCAGCTCCGCGGGAGCCAGGGAGCGCAGCATGGTGGTGATGCTCGTCGGAGGAGAGGTCTGTGTAGGGGTTGTGATGGTAGAATTGTTGGGAATGAAAAGGATGAGATAAGTCACAAGCCAAGCAAAGTTTGTGCTCTCTTGTGCACTCTCATCCAGGGAAGCCGTCTCTGGAGGGAATTAGGTGGAGATTTAAACTTTTGCTCCCCCCTCCAAGGCGCGTGTTTACCTGTGACACAGTCTTTGAGGCCCTTCAGCTACGTCAGGCGTACAACAAATGTTTCGATTTGTCATAGAATACAACGACGGTAGGAAAGAAGGCACACATGGTAACTAGGCGTTTCTTGTGCGTTTGTATGCTTATTTAATATTTTACTTACGAAAAAAGGCACATGGTGGAAATAAGTGAAAGAGTGCAAAAGACGCAGGATCACGCCACTCAGCCCCCGGCGCACGCCTTCGTGCGAATTCTGAGGCATTTTGATCGGCATGGGGCAAAATGGAGATGATGGACTCTTGCATCATTTTTAAAGCGTTTACAACAGCACTGGGCTGCGGGTACATTTTGGCCTTGCTTTGCTGTTGTGTGACAAGGGGGCCAAAATTAGGCCACGCATACTGTCGAATTTCTGTAAGCGTAAAACCAGACGCCAATACCCGCCCCAATACGTTGCTCTGTGCGAGTGAAAAAAGATTGCGACGAGAATTCAAAAATAGGGGGTCTGCACGTGGAAGGAAGGAAGGAAGGAAGGAAATGGCAGGAGTTGGGCGGGAGGTGCCTTTTCCTTTTCTTTTTTGTTTTGTGTCGCCCGCCGCACAAGGCGCAAAACCGGCTTTTGTTTTGTGGCAAGGTGGCTCGTGGCCTTTGTCGTCTTTGTCTCCATCTTCGTCTACTACATTATCAGGCACAAGGGCTGAAGGAGAGCGAAGAGGGAAGGAACGTGATCGATGCCTTGTTACGTGCACAAAAAAGCCCAGCTAGCGTGGCATTAAAGTGTACGCTGGTCGGCGCTGAAATTTTCCTTTTCTTTTCCCCCCCCTCTTTTTAACCTCCTCCCTCCCCTCTGCCCGGATGCAGTTTAAAGGCCGTACGCCCTTCCCTTCTTACCCTTCTTGTACGAAACAATATGAAGTAAGATCTCCTTTGTACGTATATCATGGCTCAAGGGCTCAAAATGCAGTGACACAGATCGCCTCAGGGGAAAGGGGGAAAATTTGAATCTCCGAAAGAAAAGGCCGCGAGCAGCGGACTAGCGGCTTCCCTGAGAGCACAAGAGAGCACAAACTTTGCTTGGCTTGTGACTTATCTCATCCTTTTCATTCCCAACAGTTCTACCATCACAACCCCTCCACATGCCTCTCATTCAACGGGCACCACCACCATGCTGCGCTCCCTGGCTCCCGCAGAGCTGCCCTTTAATGGGAGCTATCTCCCTTCAGGTAACTAAGTCCGACCGACCCGCTTCTCGCAAATCTTTCTGTACGACGTCGAGGGGTGGCCTGGGGACGTGCTATTGACCAAGGACTCACTGCTCGACCCCCCCGCACATACAGGCTTCCCGGCCAAGGGCCTGGGCAGCTGCCGCGACTCCATCTACCCCCTGCAAATGTCGGAGGAACTCGTGGTCACGACGCCTCAGCCTGTCTACGTGCTTCCCCGCGACCACAAATTTCACTCGGGCGAGTTCTACAGCCAGAATGGTAGGTGCAAAAGTGCTGGGAGACATGGGAGATGCATGTCATGGTAGCTATATGTGTGAATGTGTGCATGGCATGGCCCTAAATCTTCTGCCACTTCCCTACCTTGTGTCTTCCTCTTGGGCAAAGCAGTCCCGGAGGTGCTTGCGAAGTTGTTCCTTGGCAAATGAGAGAGAGAGGCCAAAGATACTTTTGTCGGTCCGCAGTGCCTCCAACAAACCTAAACAAATTCAAGGCATAATCTCATCATGGTCATTCTTCATGCATCTCTCCCTTTTATTACTGACAAAATGTTTTTGCGGAAAGAACAAAACCCCAAAGCATGTCCTCACCATCCAACAAAACCCCAAAGCATGTCCTCACCATCCCTTCCCCCCCCTTTCCTGCCAAACACAGATTTTGGGGAGTGGCACTACCGGTCCGGCTACGGAAAGGATGACCCGGTGGGGTACGACCCCGAGACGGGCAAGCACGCATTTATGCCCAACGTGATTTCTATCTCTCCGTTGGACGAGGGCAAGAAGTACTATAACTTTGGCTCTCTCGGCGAGATGGAGGCGAAATTGCCGGAGGGCTCGACGTCCAAGCAGGATTTTGAGTATGTGATGAAGGACAGCAAGACGGGTTGGACGGCCACGGAGCAGTATTTTGCCAAGGAGGAGCGCTGGACTTATAAAATGGGCTCGGGCCGCGACGAGGACGTGATGCTTGACGTGGAGATGTTCTTGGAGGCGCCTGGCTATGTTTCGCGCACGCTAACGGGGATCGAGGACGAAGGGTACAACTTCCGCGGCTCCTACAACCCTCAAACGATGGCGGGGTTGAGGTACGGAGGCAGGGGAGGGAGGGAGGGAGGGAGGGAGGGAGCGGACGTATGAGACCAAAGAGAAGAGAGGAAGAAGAATGATAAAAAGCAAATGACCAGGACTCACATTCACCCTCCACTCCTTCCGTCCTCCTCCTAAAAGAGCTACTACTACATTGTGCCCAAGATGCCGTTCAAGGGCAAGGCCCGCTACAACGGCACGAAGGTCAACCTGAAGGGCAACATGTGGTTTAAGCACCAGTGGGGCAATATCAAGCTAGGCGGGGGCGAGCAAGAAAACTGCCGCTGGCGTTGGTTCTCCTTCCGCTTCAACAACGGCACGGACCTGGCCTTCCGTCACTGGATCATCCCTCCTGACAACCAAGCGGTGCACCACCGCAACCACTATTGCCGGATGCTGCCCGATGGGAAGGTGGAGTATGGCTATCCTTCGACCGAGATGCGTTTCATGCCTGTCAAATCCTGGAAGATCGAGGGTTCGGACGAGCAGTGGGACATGGAGGGGTTGATGACGACGCCTTGGGGCAATTTCTACTTGAAGCCGTTGGTGTTGGACTCCATGTACGTTTTTGATATGATTTTTTGTTTTTAAAAGTTGTGTTTTCCGTTCGCTCCTCTTTTTTCCACTCCTTGCGGGCCTTAAATGCGACAATGGCGTGGTGTTCATGCTGGGTTTTTATGCCAAAATCAATCACTCACGTTATTTCCTTCCCTTTCTTTGTTTTTGACCTCCACAGGTACGTCTCTAAGACGGGGATGTCCTTTTGGGAAGGCCCCATGACCATGCACGAAGGCGATTCGACCGGAGAACACATTGGCCTTGCTTATTGCGAGCAGTTCTTTCAACCGAGCGGCGGTCCAATGCCCATGCGCACCCGGGAGGAATTCCCGTTGGGCCGGGAGGAGCCTTTGGGCGGCGTGACGCCCGGTGCCAACGTGAAGAAGATGGGGGCTTAAGAAGATGAAAGTTTGTCTGAGGGGATGTGTTTGCCGGGGATTGGAATGATAGTGAGCGGGCGCTGCAAAGAGGAGTGGTGGAGGAGCTGATGTGGCTGCACTCCATGACGTGAAAGAGAAATGCAGCCTCCACGAGGAGAGGAGAAAAGGGATTAATGCAATAGTAGTTTTTTTTGATTTCATGTAGGGAGAATAAAATAGGAGGAATGGAGGACGGGATACTGGAAAGGGGCGAGCACGGGAGAGAAAAAAAGAGAGGAGCGCCAGAGGAGACTGACAGTCGGTCGTTTTCATTCATTTTTGTTTCACTTAGGGAGGGGCAGGAAGGTAGAAGCAAAAAGAAGTAAAGCACCCTTGGTCTTTGCAGCGATGGTTTGACAAGTTGCATTTACTTTCGTACAACATCGCTAATGCGGCATATTTATATACACAAGTAGAAAATTGTGTTCTGGGTAAAAAGGGGTGTGGAGTTGTGGGTAAAAAGGTGAAAGTGTTTTGCTTTGGGTGGGGAGGTTGACTGAGTTAAGAAAGCAACCAAAAAAAAAGGCTGCCCTTGCAGGCCCAAAAACCCAAACCAGAAGCTTGTTTGGGCAACTAATCTGATAAACTATGTTTGCACTTCTTTGTGTTGTCCTTCGTGCCCGTTAAGGCGCTGTGGTGTGGTGCTGAGAAGGAGGAAGGAGGCTACACGTACGAACGACGAACAAAATCGATTTTCGATGCCGCACGGAACGCCCCTCCGTCTTGAATGCCCCTCCCTACCCTACACAGCACACCACAACACACAACACGTCCAACCTCTCCTACAGGAGGCGCGTGTTAAGGGCCGGCTCAATTCTGTCCTCCATTGGCAGCGCACAAGCCAAGCAACACAACCAACACCAACCCCTCCCCCTTCGACACACCAACAGGAGCCGTCATGGCGTCCACCCCAAGGCTATCGGTGCCGCCCTCCCCGCACCAAGCCACGACGACGGCGCGGGCTGCCCCCTCCACTCTCGAAGGCAGCGCCATCCCCTTGGCCCAGCTCGGCAGCCAAGGCCGCCAAGAACTGCTCGAGCTTCTGCAAGGGGCACGGGGGCGAAAGGCGTTGGTGTTGGACACGGCGTTGCGGGGCTTGTTGGCGTACATTGTGCCCGAGGGTACCAAATTCTTGCGGCAGCATGGCGTCGTGCATCTCTGCCGCGGCCTGCATTCGGACCTGAGCTTCTTGGGCCCCGACGGCAGGGAAGACGAGCCCGACCACGTCCTGTACTTTGTCAGGCCTTCGCTCAGCAATATGCGTCTGGTGGCCGCACAAATCAAGAAGCGGAACGCCCAGCGTAGTAGTAGTAGTACGGGCGGACGTGGGGGAGGAGGGCCGATGGGACGGAGCGGGAGTGGAAGTGGAAGTGGCTCCAGTGGTAGCCTGGGCCAGCCGCGGTACTTGCTTTATTTTGTCCCGCACAAGACGTTCATTTGCGAGCAGGCCTTGGCGGACGAGGGTGTGTTGGATTGCTTTGCCGAAACTGGGGAATGTCAGCTGGACCTCTTTCCGCTTGACACAGACGTGATTTCTTTAGAGTTGGGGGCGTCGTTCAAGGATTGTTATGTGGATGGGGATAGCACCATGCTGACGACTGTGGCTCGCTCTCTCCAGAAGCTGGAGCGGACCTTTGGCACTATTCCTCATATTAAGTCCAAGGGCACACAAGCCGCCATTGCCCTGCAGCGCTTCCTCAACCTTAAGCGACAGCAGCAGCAGCAGCAGCAGCAGCAAGCTGGCGGCGCTTCTTCCTCTCCCACATTTGGTCCGGCTGTGCCCGAGATCGATACCCTCATTCTATTGGACCGCGCTGTTGATTTTATCACTCCTCTTCTAACCCCTTTGACATATGAAGGGATCATCGATGAGTTTATTGGTATTCACCACGGCGCGATTAAAGTAGACCCTGGGCTAGTAGGTGATACTGATGCTAAGGATGCTGGGGGAGGAAGGGGGGGAGGGTGGCCATCGACTCCTACCAGCAGCAGCAGCGCGAGCACGCCAAAAGATCCAGTGACGATTGCGTTGAATAGTAACGATGCCCTGTATGCAGAAATTCGTGATTTGCATTTAGAGGTGTTGGGGTTGCAGTTGAATGAGAAGGCGATGGAGATGCGGCAGACCTATGCGAGGGTGAAGGAGGAAACGAGGGATGGGTCATTGAACGAAATCCACGATGTAGTCAAATCTATCCCTGCCTTGCAACAGAAATACAAGGGGTTGAACCTACATATTAATATTGCGGAGTTTTTGAAGCCCACCACGGGCCATGTCCGCTTTCAACAGCGGTGGCAGTTGGAGAGGAGTATGGTGGAGGGGGAGGCGAGGTATGAGGATTTGGAAGATATGATTGCTGCTTATGAGCCAGTCACCCAGGTGTTGCGGTTGCTGGCTCTGCAGTCTCTGACGGCGGGGGGGATAAAGGCCTCGAAGTACGATATGTTGAAGAGGGAGGTGGTCCAGTCGTATGGGTATGAATATTTGTTTGCTTTGGGGAATATGGAGCAGGTGGGGTTGTTGCGCAAGGCGGACTCGCAGTTGTCCAATGTGGTGTTTGGGAGCATTGGGAGTGGGGGGTTTTCGTCTTCCGGAGGGACAGGGGCGTCCTGGGCGAGCCTGAGGAGGTTGTTGAGATTGGTGAAGGAGAATGTGAATACGTCGGTGCCGGATGATATTGCATATGTCTCCTCGGGGTATGCCCCGCTCTCGGTCCGCTTGCTGCAGTTGAGTCAAAAACCGGGTTGGGCGGCGTGTCCGGAGATTTTCAAGTTGTTGCCCGGCCCGACGTTGGAGTTTACGCAGACTAATGTGGGAGGAGGAGGAAGCAGGGGAGGAGGGGCGCCGTTGGCGGTGTTGCAGGAGTTGGACCGGGTTTTGGGCACGGCGTGCAGTGGGGTGGGAGGAGGGATGAGCGGAGGAGGAGGAGGAGCGGCGGTGTCAGCGGCGGCGGCAGGAGCGGCAAAAGGAGTGGTTATTGCTACGACGACGGCTACTGTGGGGGGTAAGATGCTGCCGAGCGGGAAGAAGGTGATGCTGGTGTATTTCATTGGGGGGGTGTCTTTTATGGAGATTGCCGCCATGCGGTACTTGTCTCGGCAGAAGGACTTTCCGTACCAGATTATCGTGTGCACCACCAAGCTGATTAACGGGAATGTGTTTGTGGAGTCGACGATTGAGGATTTGCAGAATCAGTTGAGGAGATGATGAAAAAAGCGTGGTGTGATTTCATAATGTAGTGGTAGTGTTGTGCCGTGCGGCAAAAAGAAGAAAGCAAAACGGATCGATTTTGGGCGATTTCTGATGCCAAACGACCTCTCGTTGACAGGGCTGGCATGCAGTGGACACGCATCGTACGGTGCCTTTTGTTGATGACCTTGCTTTGAAGTTGTTTATTTGTGTGGTGTCGAGGTCGTGTCCTTGTCTCGGAGGGGGTGGGGAGGTTGAATGAAAAGTAATGCCCCTTGTCCACAAGCCCCCTCAGTCTCACCCACCGTTCCCTGCCCACCCACCTACCACAGGCACTGCTGCCCTCTTCATGGCCTCCTCGTCCACCGCGGGCGTCTTGCCCCCGGCCGTGGAGCGTGCCGTGGTCAGCAAAGGGCGACTATCAACCTCCTCCCTCTCCTCACCCTTGATCCTCCTCCACGCCGCCGAGCCTCCGTCGTCGTCTTCCTCCTCCTCCTCTTCCCACAAAGCCCAGGCCTTTGCACGACACGCCTGCTTTTTATATCACCACCTGTTGGGGAAGCTTCGGAACTCATCGCGGTATCGCGGCGTGGTTTTGGTGGGGTTGGAAGACTTGCCACGTATCATGCATCAAGCAGACGACGGGCAGGAAGGAGTGCTGGCGGCCTTGGATGGCTTTGCATTGCCACCAACAACCGAGGATGATGATAACAATATGCGCGTGGTACTTCCATTGGACACGTCGTCGGCGGAGGCTTTTGTGGAAAGCGTTCGACGGGCCTTGCCTGCCCAACAATCGTCTTCGCCGTCCACGCCATCAAGAAGAAGCAGTAGCAAAAAGGAGGACAAGGAGGAAGAGGAACAAGGTGAGGAGGAGGAGGAGGCAGACCTTGACGAAGATGGCCAGCAAGACATTGCGCTTGGCATTGACTCTCTCAACATGCTGGCACACCAACTAAAAAGCATGCCCGTCACTGTCATGGCCTTGCGAAAACTCCTCCTCCACAGCAGCAGCAGCAGCAGCAACAGCAACGGGCCCTCCCTCTCTCCCCTCCTCGCAGTCCTCCACTCCGAAGGCACTAATCGACATTCAATACTCTCCAAAACCTGGCGTCTGGCTCTTGAAGACCTGGCGACGACTAATGTGTATTTATACCCACAAGGCGCGGTGTCGGGTCGGTGTCTGGTGATACGAAAGAGTGCTTCGGGCAAGGTACATGAGGAATGGGAGAGCTATAGCATCGACATTAATGATGGGACTGTCCACTTTGCCCCTTTCTCCTCTACTACTGCTGCTGTTTCGTCTACGGAAAAAGAGAGCACGAAGGCGGGAACGACGGTGGCAATGACGCCCGCGAACGGCAGCAGCAGCAGCAGTAAAAAGGAAGCGGCGTTTCTAGAGAGCTTACCTTTCCGTATTTCCCTCACGGAGCAAGAAAGAGCCATGCGCGGTCAGGTTGTTTTGCCACATGAGCGGCAACGAAACGAGGGGGGACAAACTAATTTGATTCAGCAACAGCCATTGCTTTACCATGAGGTGGAGGGAGGGGACGACGAGGAGGACGACGAGGAGGAGGAGGACGACGATGACATTGATGATGATTTGGATTTGTGAAAATAGAAGGAAAGGAATGTAAAAAGGAAACCAAAAAATGAAGGAAAAAATATGCCATCACAATTGCTTGCTCTTCCGGTTTCCTTCTATCGTCTTTCGTGGGGTTGTGTGTCTGTGCTGCGAAGAACACAGGGGATGAAGGAAGGCAATGCAAGGTCTCGATGGCGCGGCGGCGGCGCTTCGTTCATGATGGGTGGATTGCTCTAGTCGTCTTGTCTGCTGCTTGCTGCTGTGTATTGTCACCACACACACACACACACACACACAAGGCGCACACACAGACAAAACGAATGCCTGTATAAGCATTGCCCCCGTCCGCTTGCTCGCTCATTGATCCTACCAACGTCCCACCACACAGGCAGGAGGCTACAACAAGCAAGAAGCAGTTCGACGTCCTCTCAAGCAAGCCCACCCCACGCTTTAGCAGCAGCAGCAGCAGCAGCAGCGGCGGCACTAGCAGCGGCACTCGCAGCAGCAGCAGCAGCAAGCATGGAGGAAGGTGCGGTCGTGGAGGAGCCACCCAAGCCGGATGCCGTGAAGGAGGAGGGAGAAGAGGAGGCGATTGCAGCCGGCAAGGGCAAGGAGGAGGGCGTTGAGGAGGAAGGGGAGGTTCCTGATGCCCCTGACGCACCGGCAGAAGCGTCCAAGGAAGAGAAAGCGGTCGTCACAAATGGCGGGGGTGACGCGGCAGCGGCCTCGGCGGCCATGGAGGAGGAGGGGGAAGTGCCTGAGGACGACGGAAGGGAAGAAGGCGAGGAGGCTGAGACCGCAGCAGTAGCAGCAGCACCAGCAGCACCAGCAGCTCCCATCCCCTCTTCGAGCCCAGCGCCGACGGCTGTGTCTCCTGCTACTTCCGCTTCCGTCCAACAAGAAGAAGTGGAGGAGGGGTTTGAGGTGTTTGTGGGGGGGGTGAAGCAGGGGGTGACTGAAGGAGAGCTCCGGAATGTGTCTAAGAAATGCGGGGAGGTGATTGGGGTGAGGTTGATGAAGGATCGTCGTTCGAGGCAACTTAAAGGGTATGCGTTTGTGAGGTTTAAGACGAGTGAGGAGGCGGGAAGGGCCCAGAAGGAATTGACTGGGTTTGTGTTGCATGGCAAGGTGTTGGAGGTGAATTCGTGTGAAGCGAATAAGAGGCTAAAGGTGAGTAATTTGGACAGGAGGTGGACGCCTGATATTTTCAAAAAGGTGATGGAAAAAGCCTTGTTGCCCTATCCGGGGGTGGTGATGTTGGAATTGAAAGAAGTAGATGAGGTCGTCGTGAAGGAGGAAGGAGGGAAGGAGCGAGGGAAGAAGGGGAAGGGTGGGAAAGAGAAGGAGGAGGAAGTCAAGGAGGAAGGCGAGGAAGGGAAGGAGGGAGTGAAGGAGGAGGAGGAGAAGGGGATGGTCAAAATGGAGGAGGAGCAGGTGCAGGAGCCGGGGGAGGAAGGGGAGGTTGAGGAAGGGGAGATGGGGGAGGAGGAGGAGCGGGTCGTTGTTGAGGGAGGGAAGGAGGGAGGGGAGGAAGGGAAGGAGGGAGCAGCAGCGCCTGAATCTGTAGCACCCGAACCTGAGCAGCAGCAGCAGCCGGTGCAAGAGGAGGAGGAAGGGAAGGAGGGAGGGAAGGAGAAGACGTATAGGGGGAATGCTGGATATGGTTATGTACACTTTGAGAGCAATCCGCCGGCAAGGACTGCGATGAAAGCATTGGAGGGGAAGATTGTGTTGAAGGACGAGGGGAAGGGAGGAAAGGAGGGAGGGAAGGAGGGAGGGAGGGTGTTGAGGGTGGAGTGGGCGAGGGGGGAGGGGGAGGAGGAGGAGCGTGGAGAGAGAGAGAAAGGAGCAACAGGAAAACCTGCTGCTGGTGGAGGAGGGAGGGAGGGAGGGAGGGATGCGATCAATAATAAAGTGACGTTGTACGTGTCCCGCTTGCCACTGGATGCGACGAAGGAGGAACTGATTAAGCACTATCAGAAATATGGGAAAATCACACGGGTCTGGATCTCCTTCGTGGACATGCCGGCCAAGGTGGGAGGGAGGGAGGGAGGGAGGGAGGGAGGGAGGAAGGGGGGGAGCGACTATGCTTTTATCAGCTTTGAGAGTGAGAAGGTCGTGCATCAGGCAATGGCGAAGGAGCAGGCGACTCCGTGGGTGTTAAGGGGGCAGACAATTGAGGCGAAACAAGCAAGGGCAAGGCACGAGGGAGTGCAGCAGCAACAGCAGCAGCAGGAGGGGGGGAGGAAGGGTGGTGATCGGGAGAGGGAGAGGGGGAGGGACGGGGGGAGGGAGGGAGGGAGGAGGAGGGGAGGGATGGAGGAGGGAGAGGTGAGAGGGAGGGCAGAGAGAGGAGGAGGAGGAGGAGAGAGGTCTGTACCTTTAGGGAGGAAGACTAGGTTTAGCCAAGGCCCCCCTCCTCCCCCCCTCCCCCCCTCCCTTCCTCCCTCCGGTTTCCCCCTTTCTCCTATGCCTCCTCCTCCTCCCACCATGATGCTGTTGCCGGCACAACAGCTTTTCCAACAGCATCAGCAGTTGCTACAGCAGCAGCAGCAGCTCTTATTGCAAGGGCAGCAGGAGCCTTTTCCTCTGCCGCCAGGAGGAGGAGGGGGAGGACGAGGGAGGGAGGGAGGGAGTGGTGGACATGAGAATGATCGGAAGCGGGGGAGGAGTCGGAGTAGGGAGAGGGGAGGAGGAGGA
>Ga0209491_10006617_pt1 | contig 15890 bp, 15 predicted proteins | sample BON02_FD_187213 | JGI IMG/M metagenome (GOLD analysis project Ga0209491, IMG submission 187213) | Freshwater microbial communities from Lake Bonney liftoff mats and glacier meltwater in Antarctica - BON-02 (SPAdes) (version 2) | ecosystem: Environmental > Aquatic > Freshwater > Ice > Glacier...
TAGCGTATTAATAGGATAAAAATGCTACATATTTTTATTATATTTCCTTGCTTTTTAAGTGTTTAGGAGCTGCGAAACTTGAGTTATTAAATAAAATGACTGCAAAAATGAAATATTTACTTTTTTCTTCTCTTGGATTGCTATTACTATTTATTGGTTTTTTAAAGTTTGGAAATTCCGGCTGGCTGGGAATGGCAGGTCTTAATGACAAAGACTTACACTGGGAGGAAAAAAGCGGAAAACTTGGACCTCAATCTAAAGTCATTTTAGATCATACTGCCTGGGATAATTTATTAAGTGAATACGTATTAGATAGTGGAGATGTAAATTATAAAGGTTTTATAAGAGAAAAGAAAAAGCTAAGAAAGTATCTTACTTACCTATCTGAAAATCAACCTCAGGAATCCTGGCCAATAGAAGAACAGCTTGCTTACTATATTAATTTATACAATGCTGGTACTGTTTTGTTAATCGTTGAAAATTATCCCATTAGTAGTATAAAGGATATTAAAAAACCCTGGCGACAGGAACTTATTAAAGTGGGTGATGAAATGGTTTCCCTTGGAACTATAGAACATAGTATTCTAAGAAAGATGGGGGAGCCGCGCATTCATTTTGCCATAAATTGCGCTTCGTACTCTTGCCCAAAATTACTTAATGAAGCTTATACTGCTGTTAAATTAGAAAAACAACTTCAGGAAGTTACCGCCGGTTTTATTAATTCTGAAAAGAATGATATAAGAAAAGACCGGGTAGAATTATCAAATATATTTGATTGGTATAAGAAGGACTTTCCAGATGGGGATTTGATTTCCTTTATTAACAAGTATAGCACGGTTCGGATAGCTGATAATGCAAAAATTAATTATTTGGATTATGATTGGCGTTTAAATGAACAATAAGCAAGGTATAAGTATTATAATTCCTGTATTTAATGAAGCTCATAATATTCTTCAGCTCATTAACTATTTAGAGGAGGCTAGTGCAGGTTTTGTAGATGAAATTATTGTTGTAGATGGAAGAAGCACCGATGGTATTACTAAAATCCTGCACGATAAGCGGGTTAAACTAGTGGTATCAGAAAAAGGAAGAGCTAAACAAATGAATTTTGGTGCCTCACTATCAAATAGCAAAATTCTATATTTTCTTCACGCTGATTCTTTTCCTCCTCCTGAATTCGACCTGGACATAACTCGTTTTTATGAGAAAAAAAGGTTGGCAGGGTGTTTTAGGTTAAAATTTGATACCCATCATTGGTGGTTAAAAATTGCAGGTTGGTTAAGCAGTATTAATCATATTTGTTGTCGCGGAGGGGACCAGTCGCTATATGTAGAGAATGATTTATTTCAGGAAACGGGCGGATTTAATGAAAAATATATCATCTATGAAGATAATGAATTTATAAAAAGGTTATATGATGAGCCACGAACGAGGTTTAAAGTAATTAAAAGGTCAATCTTAACTTCAGCCAGGCTTTATGATAAAGTTGGAGTTTGGCAATTGCAAAAAATGTATTTTCAAATTTATCACATGCAATTTTTAGGTGCCGGTCCAGATCAGCTTTACCAACAATATAAAAAACTACTTTGAAAACATCTGATAAAAATCTTTTCGTCATTTTAGGTAATGGAATTTCAGGAATCACTTGCGCGCGGCATATCAGGAAAAACTCGGATGTCAAAATTACCGTGATTTCTGCAGAAAGTGAACATTTCTTTTCCCGCACTGCCCTAATGTACGTGTATATGGGGCATATGAAATAGAATCACCTGAAACCCTATGAAGATTGGTTTTGGGAGAAAAATCGTATAAACTTGAAAAAAGCCCGAGTAGACAAAATAAATTTTGAAGATAAAACACTTCATTTTTCTTCAAAAGAAACAATGAATTACGATCAACTGTTTTAGCCACGGGGTCTGTTTATAATAAATTCGGCTGGGAAGGTTAGGACTTAAAAGGCGTACAGGGATTGGTTTCCAAACAGGATTTGGATTTGCTGTAAGAAAACACTAAAAACTGCAAAAAAGCCGTGATTATTGGTGGCAGACTAATTGGAGTAGAACTCGCCGAAATGCTAAAAACCCGAAATATAGAAGTCACATTCCTTATACGGGAAGAAGCCTTTTAGCATAATGTACTACCGCTGCAAGACGCCAGGATGATTTCTAAGCACATTAGGTCTCACGGCATAGACCTTTAGGCACGAAACTGAACTTGATAAAATTGAAGACGATAAATTGCGTGCATTATATGAATTCCCCAAAATAATGAATGAGACCAGGAGAAACTCAAGTCCCGATGAGGCGAAAAAATTTCTTCATGCCGGATATTCTGAAAAAAATATATTGGCAATTATCCTTGACTTACAGTAAAAACCATCAGCAATTACTCCAATCATATTTTTCATACGGAGATTGATGAAGCTTTTGCAGGATATAAACTTCAAGAGGCATAGGCACAAAAAAATCTGCCAAATCAAAGAGTCTAAAGTATTTAAGTTATGACTTTAGCCTTTTTTTATTTTATTCCAGATATAATATTTTGAAAATCAAATGTTTATAAGGAATAAGAAAGTGTAATTTTAACCTGATTAGGTATAAATTTTAAAAAGTCGCAACTTCGTAACGTGGAAAACTTAAATCAAAATATAGATTCAGCAAATCAGATTATAAAGCTCTGGGTAGAAGAATATACAGACACGCTTTATTCCTGGGCTTTCTATAAAGTTTCAGATAAACAGACTGCTGAAGATCTTGTTCAGGAAACCTTTCTGGCTGCCTGTAAATATTATAAAAAATTTCAAGGGAAAAGTATGGCTAAAACTTGGCTGTTTTCCATTTTAAATAATAAAATCATTGATTATTACAGAAAAAAATCACGCACTCCTATTAATACAGAATCTCATTTTGGCAAGGAAGATGGATCTATTATTGAAGAAACTTTTGATGGTCAGGGCTATTGGAAAGAACATAAAAAACCAACCCAATGGGATATTGATAATGAAGAAACTCATTTATTAGATAATGGAGAGTTTAAGGATTTGCTGCAACATTGTATGACTAAATTACCACCATTATGGGCATCGGCCGTGCAATTAAAATACCTTCAGGAGAAAGATGGGAAGAACATTGGTCAGGAACTGGGTATCTCGACGTCCAATTATTGGCAGATCATTCATAGGGCAAAGCTTTCTTTGCGAGAATGTCTGGAAAAATTATGGTTTAATAAATAAATTATGTTTAAAGTAATGCGAAGATTGATGATTTCCTGCCAAAAAGCAGGAATACTAATTGAAAAAAAGATCGCTCATAAACTAAATACAACAGAAAGAATGGAGCTTTTTTTCCATTCCAGTGTGTGTAAAGCCTGTAGGAATTATGAGCAACAAAGTGTTTTTATTGAAAAGGCTTTAAGTAAAGATACTAACAGTGTAGAACATAAGCCTTCAGCAGATTTAAAGGAAAAAATCAATAAATCTATACAAGAGAACGAATAACTATTTTTTTTCATCTTAAGCGTTAAATATTCATTTTCAGTTATTTATTCTGAAATATAAATGGATGTTTAACGCTTTCTTCATTTAAAATAGTTTCATAAATATATAAAAAAGTTTTTAGTTGTCAGGATTGTAAAGTTTGCAGTCTCATCTAATGAAATTGAATCTAAAGATTCAATAAAAACAAAAAATTTATATAACTAAAAATGTTTTTTATGAAAACTAAAAAATTCAAATTTTCGACAATTCTATTTTCGGCCCTTTTTATGGCTACATTGTTTGGTTTTGCTCCAACAGCAAGTGCGCAAAATGTAAAACCGGTTACTGTACAATCTAAAATGGATTTTGAAGAAACCTTAAACGCAATTAATAAAGCAGTTTCCGAAGGGGGAATGATGGTTTTAGCTGAACTTAATCAGGGAAAAATTTTATCGATGACCGGATTGCAGGTAAAAGGACATTCTTTTTTTGTGGGGAATCCGAATGTTGGGAAAGAAGCTTTTTCCGCAGATCCTTCTGTAGGCCTTGTTATTCCGGTAAGAATTAATGTGTATGAAAAAGATGGAAAAACTTATGTAAACTATTTTAAACCATCTGACCTCTTTGTATCCTTTAATGATAAAAAGGTGAAAATGATTGGAGGTAAACTTGATGAGAAATTAGGGATGATGATGAAAATGATCTCTAAATAAAAGTTGTGACAAGGCCGGTGCTATAGCGTTCCGGTCTTTTATTTTTTTCATTTAAAAATTATAAAGCAATGAAATCTGAGAAACCAAAACTGGGAATCATATTATTGGTGTTGCTATTAGCGGCAATTGGCCCCAACATTTTTCCTATTGCGCAGGCTGGAATTGCGAATTTATCAAAAATGGCAGTAGATTATCTTATCCCTTCTGTTGTTTTGATATTGGTTTTAATACTGGTCACTCATCTGCTGAAATTTTCACTTCTTAAAAGACAAATAATCACAGGGATTATAGCAGGTATTATAGCAACTATTGGGTTGGAGATTTTTAGAATAACAGGTTTCAGAATTGGATGGATGCCCGGTGATCTCCCAAAACTTATGGGCGTATTGCTTTTAGATCAATTTGCATTAGGACCCGATTCCACATCAAATATCGCTGGTTGGGCATACCACTTCTGGAATGGCGCAGCCTTCGGAATTATTTATAGTCTATTAGTGGGGCGCGGAAAACCCTGGATGGGTTTATTGTATGGTTTTCTTATAGGAATAGGTTTTATGCTTAGTCCGGTGGTAAGGTCATTGGGAGTAGGCTCTTTCGGACTTCAGTTTAAAGATGGTTACCAGCTTTTTGTTGTTGTAAGTCTTGCTCATATTGCTTTTGGGGTTGTTTTGGGCTGGCTGGTCTATAAAATGAATAGCGGGGTTCCCGGCATCGTTACTCGTGTAAAGAAATCGTATATTAAAGAAAATAATTAACTAATCTTAAAAATTATGACTTCAAAAATTCAACAAGCAATTATAGGTGGTATCGTTGCTACCATTGTAATGACTTTAATAATGTTTATAGCCCCTATGACGGGTATGCCAAAAATGAACCCACCAAAACTCTTAGGAGCTATGATGGGCTTCTCTGTAACTATAGGCTGGATCATGCATTTTATGATAGGGATCATTTTTGCCCTGTTATATGCCTATATTTTTCTCCCCCTTCTTAAAGGTATTGGGAACAATAAGTTACGGGGAGGAGTCTTCGGAATAATTGTCTTTATTTTAGCTTTAGTAGTAATGATGATGATGGTTGCCGTTTTAGGTGAAAAACCGCCTATGCAGGGTAGCATGGCTATGATCATAACGGGAGCTGTGATAGGACATATCATTTTTGGGATTATTGTAGGGCTTTTTGTGAAACCCAAAAAGATAGTCTCTTAATTAGTATTAAAAAGTGGTCTCGCTAATTCCTTAGAATTCTCAGAGGTGTTTTGTAATATGATGGTAGCTTTTGGTTGATTGGTTTAATTTCAGCAATACATATGGATGCTTTAATAAAAAAAGCTTTTTATTTTATACCAGATATTAGCGGATTTTCAGGCTTTTTGGAAAATACCACTATTGAGCATAGCATCCATATTATTTCTGAATTGCTGGAAATTTTATTAGATAATAATATCCTTAAATTAGAACTAGCCGAAATAGAAGTAAATGCACTATTTATATATTCTGAAAAAGACATAAAAAATAACAAGATAGAAGAACAGACATCCCGAATGCTTAATGCATTTAGAAATCATTTACCAAATTATGAAACTCAACGTATATTTAACTGCGGAGCCCGTGCAACAGCAATAGACTTAAAAATTAAACTTTTAGTTCATTTTGGAAGGCTAGATTTTATACACGTGAAAAATATAAAAAAGCCTTACGGGAAGGATGTGAATAGAATTTGGATAACTCGGTTCGATTTGTGCCAGTGATTTCGGTTTCATAGTGCCAGGCATTTCGGTTCAAACTGTGCCAGTTTTGTTTGGGTGCGAAAAGCTTATATCGGTTCGATTTGTGCCACAGTTCGATCCCGCTCAATGGGCCGCTTTGAAAGATCAAGTATTAATTACCTTATCGCTTAAAAGTATGCGATATGGCCAACACACTTGATCCAATGGACTTAAAACAAATCATTTCCCTGCACCTAGATGGGTTCAGCAACCGTAAAATAGGCGCTACCCTGGGGGTATCCCGCAACACGGTAAACAATTATATGCAGCTGTTCAAGGCCAGCGACCGTTCCCTTGAGGAACTGTTGGCCCGCGACAATGCTGCCCTGGAGGCACTCTTTCCTTCCAGTACCACGATAGCCAATCCCCGTTACGGTGAGCTAATGCTGTATTTTGACGGGATCAACAAAGCGCGGAACCATCCCGGTTTTACCTTTCTGTTCCACTACCAGGAATATGTGCAACATGCTGAAGAACCCTACAGTTATACCCAGTTCATGGAGCATTACAACCGTAAATACTCAAAGGTCAGGGGATCAATGAAACTGGAGCACGATCCGGGCAATGAGATGTATGTGGACTACGCAGGCAAGAAACTACATTTTGTGGACCGGTCCACTGGGGAACTCATCGCGGTGGAAGTCTTCGTGGCCATCCTCCCCAACAGTCAGTACACCTATGTGGAAGCCTGCCATAGCCAAAAGAGAGCAGATTTTATTACCTGCTGTGGACATGCCCTGGAGTTCTATGGCGGCGTGCCCAGGGCTATCGTATCCGATAATTTAAAGTCGGCCGTAACCCGTGCCAGTCGTTATGAGGCAGATATCAACCGCAGTTTTAAGGACTTTGCCAGGCACTACAACTGTGTGATCAACCCGACCCGTGGATACTCCCCGCAGGACAAGGCCCTTGTAGAAAATGCTGTCCATCTTGCTTATCAGCGCATCTATTATCCCTTGCGCAATATGACCTTCTTCTCCCTAAGCGAGCTCAACAAAGAGATCCGCAAGCTGTTGACAGCCTATAACAATCTACTGTTCAAAAGGAAACAGGCCAGCCGTCTGGAGCTCTTCCAGTCCATAGAAAAAGGCCATTTAAAATCACTTCCACTAAGTCCCTACCAGCTCAAGGACTATTGCCGTGCAAAGGTGCAGAAGATGGGATATGTGTACTTCTCGCCGGATAAAAGTTATTATAGCGTACCCTACCGCTACATCGGCAAGCAGACCCAGATCCATTATACCGCCACGACTGTGGAAGTGTATTACAACCATCAGCGGATAGCCCTGCACCGGCGTAATCCCAGTAAGGGAAACTACAACACAAATCGTGACCACCTGAGCAGTACCCACAAATATTATGTGGACTGGAGCCCTGAATTTTTTAAAAAGAAAGCTGCCCTGCACGGGGAAAATGTAGTGGCCTGTATTGATACCATCATTGCCTCGGGAGATTACCCCGAGATCGGTTACAAGCGTGCCATGGGACTTATCCAGTTGCACAGGGCCTATGGTTCACAACGCCTGGACAGCGCATGCAAAAGAGCCATACAGGCAGATGCGGTCGCATACCAGCGCATCAAGAATATCCTGAAAAACAACCTGGACCGGTCTTCCCTGTTCTACCAAGATCTAGAACAAGACAAACCCCATATCCCCGTACATGAGAATATCCGGGGAGCTTCGGCCTATCAATAAATATGTAACCAATAAACTCTATAATTATGAACAACAATCAAACGGTTGAAAAACTAAAACAAATGCGCCTGGGTGCCATGGCAGACTTACACCTCCAGCATATCAGGGAAAACCGCACACCGGATCTTACGGCCGATGAATACTTGGCATTGCTCACGGACCATCAGTGGGAAGACCATAAGGATCGAAAGATCCAAAGGCTCCTCAAACAGGCATCCTTCCGTGGACAGGCCGATCTGGCGGAAGTGGACTACGCCCAACAGCGCAATCTGGACAGGAATATGTTTATGCGTCTGGGCTGTCTGGATTTTATGAAACGAAAAGAGAATATTATTATGACCGGTGCCTCCGGAGTTGGAAAAAGTTATCTGGCCCAGGCCCTGGGGCACCAGGCGTGCATGATGGAATATCGCACTACCTATGCCAACACGGCCCGTTTATTAAAAAGACTGAAGCTCAGCAAGGCCGATGGAACCTATCTAAAAGAACTGGCAAAGCTTCTAAAGGCAGATCTGCTTATCCTGGATGACTTTGGTCTACAAGGTTTTGACAATCATGCAAGAGAATCGCTTATGGATATAATCGATGACCGTTACAATAGATCTTCTACCATCATCCTGTCCCAGATCCCAGTCTCGGCCTGGTATGATATCATTGGAGAGGGAACCATTGCTGATGCTATCCTGGACAGGATCGTAAACTCCTCCCACAGGATCGACCTCAAAGGGGAATCCTTAAGAAAAGGAGTTTTGAAGGACGAATAACATTAATTTTTTATATAATTGCAAGATCTTTCAAAGTGGCACGGTTTGACCGAAACAGGTGGCACCATCACTCCGAAATAGCCAAATGTCAAAGGGAATAGTATAAGATGACGCTCCCCTATCTTTTTCAGAAGCCATAAGGGCATTGTTGACAAAGTTGAATATTTTGATGCTTATATTTCCCCGCTCCGAAAGAGTTACATCGGTTGTGAACTTTCCATCTGTAGGATTGGGATAAATAATGAAGCCTTCGATAAGTTTTCTGGGATCTGCTTGTCCATCTCCCTCAGTTAATACTTCATTCTCTGTGACTAGCACCTTTTTGGTCTGTTGTGCGAAACATTGTCCTATTTTTGTAATAATTCCCTCATTAAGTTTTTGCAGTTTTTTTAAATTGGTGGGAACGGTGAGTATTAGAAACGTAGGGCAGGTAATAAGCACTTTCGTTTCGATTTAGCACAAATGCCCTATGTTTTTTATAAATTGTTAGGCAATCGTATTTTTATATTAATCTCCATTCAATCCTTTCCAATGTAATTCATCTTTGGTTTCAATATGTTCCATTAATTCCTTTATAACGTCTTCTATTTGTAATATTTTATCATCGTGCTGTTGTACTTTTTCAAATTGATTTTGATGAGAAAACCAATGTAACAACTTAGTATTATATAATGGCTTATCTTCTGGATTGAAAACTGATTTAACTCTAATATCTACTTCTGAATGGCTTGGATACTTCATTAATGTATATAACTCGAGAAATCTTCGAACGGCGTTTGGAAGAATTAATAGATTAGGAAATTCTTCTTTGTCTATTAAATCATTGTATTCCTTTATTGTAAAAAATAACCCAACATATTCAGATTTGTAAGAACTAAATGAGTTTGGTAATTTTTTAATTAAAGCAGTATTATCATCATTTCGTTTAATGAAATATAAAGGGCGCTTACATTCATTTGTATCTCTTTTTATTGTACCAAAAAGTCTTGTGTCCAACATAACTGAGAAAAACTCGAAATTGTGTGTGGAAACAAACAATTGAGCAAAATCATTTACTTTAAAAAAATCATGAAGTAATAACCTTACCTGAAAAATATGATTACTATCTAAACTTGAAATGGGGTCGTCTATAAAAATAATTGTTTCAGGTAATTTAGCTGGCTCATCATTTCGTAAAGCTTTTAATTCTGTTAAAAAGTAAGCAAAAGCAATAGCTGATTTTTCGCCTTCACTTAAATTATTTGCAGAGTGTCCATTTCTTTCAAGCGTGAATTTGTTGTTAGGTATTTCGATTCTAATGTCATTACGATGTAGTAAAATTTCTAAAATGTCATTTAGTTCTTCTTGACCTTTTACGCTACTTTTTAGTTGTGTTTCAAGGTGTAATTTATCTGCTTTGTTTGTTGCTATTTTAGTATTAATGTTTGATATAACTGCTACAGAATGGTTTTTGTTAGATTCTTTTTTATAGTAGTCTTCAGTTTGTAAATATTTAGCAACGTAATGATTTAAAATTATATCTAATGCTTTGTTCTTGTTTTCATCAAATTCTGCTAACCAAACATTATGAGCCTTTATAGATTTGTTAATTTCTTTAAAATCTTTTTCGAAAGTAATAAGTTCAATTTCTGTGACATTAATATTGTTGAAATAATCAGAACTCTTTCGTTTTAGGTCTTTTTCTAAAATTGTCAGTTGAGCTTTGTATTCTTTTACCTTTTCATTGTAAATACTTATTGCATCTAGATAATCAGTCTGAAAACTTTCTCCTAAATTTTTTTTATCAGGAAATGTAATTTTTAATGTCTTTTTTTCAGTTTCTATTTTTTGTTGTGTACTTGTAATTGCACCTTGTATTTCTTGTAGTTTCTTAGAATAATATGAGTTTAAATCACTAATTCTATTTTCAGGTAAGTTTTTAGTACAAAACTTACATTCTGTTTCTTCTTTGTGTAATTTAATACCTTCTTGAACCCAATCAAATACAGTTTTATCTTTGTCTAATTCCGGAAATGATATTGATTTAGGAGCAGTATCTTCTAAAATTTCTTTTACTTCATTTGAAAGAGTTTTTAGGTTTTCCGAATAGTTGAAATCGGCTTTTTGTATATCAAAAGTATTTTCTGCTAATGCTTTTAATTTTGTTTTATCTCTATCAGTATCAGATAAAATATTTTTTGATAAATCATTTTTTATATTGTCCGCTATTTTTTCAATAATTGCTTTGTTTAGTTTGTTTTGGTCAAGTTTATTGTCAAGATAATTTTCTCTTATATCTTTTGCTTTTTTTGAAAATTTACCGCTCGTTTTGTTATAATTATTAAAATCATCAATCACTTTTTGGTAACGATTATCTCTAATGTTTTCTAATTGGGTTTTCTTTTTATCTAATTCTTTAATCTTATTGTCTAATTCGCCTGATGGGTCTCCAAGATAGAATGAGATTGGTTGTATATCAGAGTTTGGTTCGTCAAATGTAAAAACCCTTTTTATATAATTAGCATTAAATACTTTTACAACATATGGGAAATTTTCTAAATCATTATGCGTATAATTAGTTTCAACCTTGTCTTTTTCTGTTGTAAAGCTGAATTCAGCTCCTGAAAAATATTTATTCTTATCTCTAAATTCTATATTTTGAAATAACTTTGAGAGAGTTGTTTTTCCCGAATAATTCCAGCCATAAATCAAATTTTTATTTTTGAAATTATCTAAACCATTCCAAGAAAAGTCTTGATAGATTCCAAATCCTTTAAGTTTGTTGATTTTATTAATCATTTATTATTTTGACTAAAGTTTTTTTGGGGATGTTGTCTAACGAAGGAATAAAGTAACTTGTTACTTTATTTCCACACAGCTACATCAAATAGTTACTACAACGTACTATTTATCCTTTTTACTATTAAATTTCTGTGGCGTACAATGGGGGAATACTACAACCAAGTGTGTTTACAAACTTCTAATATAGTAATTTTTATTATTCATGTACGGTACATAGATCAAGCGCCAAAATATCCGTTAAACTCAAAAGTTGTTGCTTATAGATCTAACTTTTGACAATCACAAGAGTAGCTATTGCCTTATTTATGAGGGCTAAGATATGAAAGCCGGGAATGATTGCCTTGCGGATAACCTTATATGAAGTGCGTTTGGGTTTCTTAAAATAATAGCAGGTGAATATGTAGTACAGGGGGCTTAACATAGCCAAGATTTCATCGCCTAACTCATGGCGAGTACAGCACAAAGGCATGAGACTTTGCGCAGCTGGGAGTTTGTCCATCTGCATATTGTAATTCTAATCCCATAAAGATTTTCTCACCTCCCTTTTTATTTCATTTGCTAGGTCTTTTATTGTTTTATTGATTTTTTTATCTCCAATTCCTTGGTCCTCTAGTTTCATATTTTGATTGGTCCTCAATACTATTTTTTGAGCCAGTTTTTGAGATTTTAGGGTGATTAAATTGTCAATGGCTCCATCGTTCGGGACAAATCCATATACAAATTTCATGTCCAATGCATGGCCTACATCTCTTAATTTATTAATTGTAATTTTGCCTGAAGCTTCACGTTCTTCAATTTTTTGTATTGCTCCTTTTGTTAATTGAAGTTTGGCCCCTAGCTGTTCCCTTGTCATGTTAAGTGTAGTCCTAATTGCATTTATCCACCCTTTTTGTGGGACCAAGACTATCTCAGCATCTTTAAATTTATCTAATTTGAGGTCGAGTTGTTCTATTAGTAGTTGTTTTTTATTTCTCATTTGTTCTCAATAATATACGTACGATTAAAAAATTAAAAGTATACAAATATGTATAAAAAACAAATGAAAAGCATACTTATATGTATTCTTTTTTTTAAAAAAGGTATACGAATAAGTATAAAATAAATGTTTTATAAAAGGCTACCCCGCTAGTCCGAAGCCCCCGCTGGCGCGAGCGTCACCCTAATTCCCGAGTTTTACGATTATTCCCCAAAAATCATTAGCCCAAAACAATCAATTTCCAATCCTGCCCATCTGCGAAATAGGTTTTTAGATCTTTAAATCCTACCGCATAGTGGGCCTCCACAGAACGCAGGTTGGTAGCATCCACCTCGGTGATAATGCTGGTGAAATCAGGTTGAATGGTATTATTCATGGTCTCGTAGAGTTTTCTAAAAATGCCCCGCCGCCGATACTCTTTGTCTATACAGATTTGCCCCATTACCATATAGGGTTCCGCTTTGGGCACTACAGAAGCTATTTCCTTGAACATGGGTTTTAATACTTCTATATCGTTCCCAAATAGGGGATGCATGCAGAGCGCATAGCCCACCACCTTCTCTTGGTCCTTGGCTATGATATGTGGACAAGCGGTATTCATCTTTGTCAGGAGTTCCAAAGTATGGGATACGGTAACAAAACCTTCTTTTTCTTTTTCGCCAGGACCTAGGTTGGTAATCAGGTTCTTTTGTTGCAAGCTCAGTATTTGTTGTAATTCGCTGTCCTTGGTACAGCTTGTAACGACTACCTCCATCTTATTCCACTTTTAACCAATCCTTTCTATTTTTCAATACCTGTTTATTGGGTTTTCCACCATCCTTTTCCATAAGTTCTATGGTATAGGTGGGATCTCCTGTTAAGACAACAGTGGTGGATTTTGGAATCCCGTAACGGGTGTAGGCTACTTGCACACTTTCCCCTACCTTAAATGATCCAATTAATTCCCCAAAACTCTGGTTAGAAGTGAGGGGGAAATTGTTTATTGAGGTAATCACATCCCCATAATCTAGCCCTGCGGTATAGGCTGGACTTCCCATGACGGTATTCCGTTGAATATTGCCCACCCCAAATTGGTTGATGTTTAAACTGGCCCCAAAATAAGGTTTGTCAGTGGCACGCTTTAGCACTATGCCAACAGATTTGAACAGCTCCTCATAATCGGGCATATCACTGTTATGGATATATTGATCAAAAAAGCGATTTCCAAATTCCTTTCCGGCGTATTGTACCAAAGTTTGACGCAGATCGGACAGCGTATAGGGTATTTCCTTTTTCCCATAGTTCTGCCATACCAATTTCATGTAATCATCCAAGTTCAACTTGTTTTGTCGCAACGAAAGGTCTAGGGCCAATCCCAAAACACTGCCATAGGAATAATAGGAGATAAAGGTATTGTCTCTATTTACAGGGTCTACGGAAGTTGAGGCGTCCACAAAGGGCGCCTGATAGCTCATTTCTATGGGATTAAAGAACTGTCGAGCGGGTGAGTTCCAAACATAGTTGAAAGTGCCCGTAAGGCCCTCTACATATTCCTGAGGAGTGATGATGCCTGCGCGACAAAGGATAAAATTGGTGTAATAACTGGTAAAACCTTCCGCAAACCAAAGTTCTCCGCTCATATTGGCTTCGGCAAAATTAAAGGGTTCCAAAGCCTGTGGCCGAATACGTTCTACATTCCAACAATGAAAAAATTCATGGGCAACGGTGCCTATATTATTTTTCATGCCACCTTCTGCGAACCCTTCCCTGTCCGTAAGAATGGTAGAATTTCTATGTTCCATACCATCACCGGAAGCATTGGGAATATAGCATGCCAAAAAGGTGTAGGTTCCATAATCGTAGCTGGGAAGTTCCCCAAAAACGTCTTTTTCGGCCAATACCACTTTTTTCACTTGCTCAAAATAGGTGTCCAGCTCTGCCTCAGTACCGTTGTGGTGCAATACAAATTCTATGGTTTGTTGCTGGCCATTATTGTCAACTGTAAATTGGCGTAGCCCATAATTGCTGATTTCCGTGGGACTATCCATAAAGTACTGTAAGTTTGGCGCAGTATAGGTATTACCCATAACCTGGGGCATTTGAGTGGCCACTTTCCAGTTGAGGTCTTCCCGTACCTTAAAGTCTACTTCTATTTTCCTATTACTCAGATCTGGCACGTACATAAAGGTGGCCGGGATATTTAGGTGGGCATGGGTTTCATCAATTTGCGCATAGGTGCCATCCCCACGATTGGCAAAAAGGGTATAACTTACCTTCACTTCCCCATCATGGCCGCTAATATCCCATTGGTAGGGATTGGGCCTATTAATTTCCAAGGCTTTACCCTGGCTATCGGTGGCCTTAAAATTATAAACGTTCTTGGCAAACTCGTGCAGGGCATAGCGCCCAGGGGAGGAGCGACCCATACGTATCGATAGTACACCGGAATCCAACTCGGGAAAGTTAGCTGTGATTTCCGCTTCGTGATGTACGGCATTCTCAAAGGAGATGCTATAGCGGTTGGTCTGACCTTGCACGCTTAAGGAAATGGCAAGGAACAAGAGGCTTAGGATTCTAATTTTCATACAATTTGGTTTCGATACATTGTTAAAGATGGGAATCTGGTTAAGGACAAGGTTCCTTATATTATTTTTCCAAGGCTTTGTATAAACGAATATACTATTTAAATACAGGATATGCTACATTTGTAATATGACGAAATTTCCAAAAAAATTAACAGCCAAACTCAGCGAAAGACAGGCCAACAACGCCCTTAGGAAGTTGCCGCTACCCAATGGTTTGATCGATTTTTCTTCTAATGATTATTTGGGGTTTGCCAGAAACGAGACCATTTTTAAAAATGCCGCCAACATCTTGAAAGCGAAGGGTAACATTGCTAATGGGGCTACGGGATCTAGGCTGTTAACTGGAAATAACGGACTATATGGTGAATTGGAAGATTTTTTGACGGATTTTTTAGGTTCAGAGTCATCCCTGGTCTTCAATTCGGGTTACGATGCCAATATCGGATTTTTTAGTGCCGTGCCCCAGCGTACAGACATTGTATTTTATGATGAACTGTCCCACGCCAGTATTCGTGACGGCATTGGAATGGGCCGGGCACAAAGCTATAAATTTAAACACAATTCTGTAGCCGATTTAAGCCGGCAGATAGACCGTGTGCTGGAAAGCAAAACCGATAGTGATATCTACGTGGTTACGGAGTCTGTCTTTTCCATGGATGGGGATACACCGGATTTGGAAGCCTTGGTAGCATTATGCGAATACAAGGGAGCCTATTTGATAATCGATGAAGCACATGCCATAGGAGTATTTGGTAAGAAAGGAGAGGGATTGATGAAAGAACTGCAATTGCAGGATAAGGTATTTGCCAGGATCGTCACCTTTGGGAAAGCTATGGGCTGCCATGGTGCGGCAATTTTGGGGAGTGATGCCCTTAAAAGTTATTTGGTGAATTTTGCGCGCAGTTTTATTTATACCACGGGTATGCCCCCGCATTCGTTGGCGACCATATTGGCAGCCTGCGAACAGGTAGCGGGCACAAAAGGGGAGCAAAATCAACTTAGGAATAATATTGATTTTTTTAAAAACGAATTGAAGACTAATAACCTTCAGACTAATTTTATTACTAGCAATTCCGCCGTACATTGTTGTCTGGTGGAAGGCAATGAAAAGGTGAAAAAATGGGCTCAGCATTTACAGGAAAACGGATTTGA
>Ga0209491_10006621_pt1 | contig 15883 bp, 13 predicted proteins | sample BON02_FD_187213 | JGI IMG/M metagenome (GOLD analysis project Ga0209491, IMG submission 187213) | Freshwater microbial communities from Lake Bonney liftoff mats and glacier meltwater in Antarctica - BON-02 (SPAdes) (version 2) | ecosystem: Environmental > Aquatic > Freshwater > Ice > Glacier...
GCCAAAGGCGCGCACATGGCTCGCGATCCAGTCCGGCAGTGATTGGGTCCACGTCGCCTCAGCATACGTATAATTCGAGGCCCCCAGCGTGGCGACAAACAGTTGTGCCGTGCGCACCTCACCGGTCTTGGGATCGATCACATCGATCGTGTGTCCTGCATAATCGACAAACAGCCGCTCACCCGCCGGATGGCGCTGGCGCATCACCGGCGACAGCTTGCCTTCCCACCGGGTGTAAAGCTCGCAAAACCGGGAATAGCCGTAGCCTTCCGTGTGATCGGCGCGATATTCTTCCCACAGCAATGACAGGGTCACGCCCTTACGGCGCAACTCACGGTGGACATGCGCCCAGTCAGGCTGGGTCGCTCGGTTCGACACATCACGCGCCGTCCGGGGGTAGATTTGCCGTTCAAGGTCAGTGTCGGAAAGACTTGGCGGCAGCGGCCAACTCAGGCCCAACTCTTCGGCACGATCCAGATAACCCTGAAGAGTGGTGCGCCCGATCGCCAGGCTTGCTGCAATCTGGCGCGTCGATAATCCCTCGGCTAACAGCCGTAAAACATCTCGGATCTTCCGCATAGACAATCTCTTCATCAGGCTTCCTTCGTGCCAAAAGGGCGGAAGGTAGCCGGTTACAGATTGCCTCGCAGCAGCACGTCACAGGGGTGGCCGGATGCTCCGGAATCAGTGGCCGGATAAAATCGGAATGGGTGGCCGGATACTTTCGGAATCAGTGGCCGGATGACCCCGGAATACGCAGTCACTATTGCACGCCACAGGTTCTGGATCTGTGTGACAGGCTTGGGCTGCGCTATGTCTTCGGTCTCTCCAAGAACAGCCGTCTGGCTGAAAACATCCTGCCTCTGGAGGCGTCTACCGCGGAGCGATACGCCCGCCATCCCGGTCAAAAGCAGCGCCGCTTCAAAACCTTCTCCTATGCAGCCCGGTCCTGGTCAAAACCCCGCCGTGTCATCGCGCGTGTCGAGGTCAGCCCAAGGGGGCGGGACACACGCTACATCGTCACCAATCTCGAGGGGGGCCGCGGCAAGCATCTCTATGAGAAGGTCTACTCCGCCCGAGGCCAGGCCGAGAACCACATCAAGGCTTGGAAGGCGCATCTCGCCGCTGACCGGACATCGTGCTCGAAAGCCAACGCCAATCAGATGCGCCTGATGTTGCATGGTGCCGCCTACTGGATCTGGTGGACCCTCCGCGCGGCCTGTCCAAAGCGATCACCGTGGCGCCGCACCCAGTTCGACACGCTCCGCCTGAATCTCGTCAAGCTCGCTGCCACCATCGTCGAGAAGAAGACCCGCATCATCGTTACCCTGCCGGCGTCCTGTTCCCGGCAAGGGCTATTACGCTTCCTTTTCCATGCCCTCGCGCCACCAGAACCCGCCTGACGCCAAGCGCCCCGCGCACCCTGAAACATCAACCCACATAACCCAAACCAAGCAACCGCCCGGACGGCAAAGCCGGACGCAGAAATTGGCTATTCTTCAGAGACCGAGGGGGCGGGAAAAAGGCTGCCAGCACCGAAAACTGAAGCCTCATGAATTATGGCGGCTAAATCACGCTGGCGGCGGCGACGGTCAGGGCGTGGTGAATGGACCCCGCCGATGACCGTGGCCCCATAACACTGAAACACCTATCTTTTTCGCGGCAGATCAGGAAACATCCCAGATGCTCCAACCGTGTGCGTGTGGCATGACCTTGTGCCATCCTGCGGGTATCTGCGTTGCACAGCCGTTCCAGCACATCGTGACAGCGCGGTCCGTCCAGATCAAAGCGACACCAGCCATCCGTCTGTTCGGTGACAGACGCGGCATCCCCGACTGCGGCTTTGAGCCGGGCCGCAATATCTTCGTGTGTGTCATGCGGTGCCTCGACCATCCATTGCTGTGGTCCGGTCCAGAACGCGGTGAACGCACCCGACGTGGCAGACATGGCGACATCGGGCAGGGCCGTACCGGTCAGTTTGCGGACACGGGAGGCGGCCTCGGTTTCGCGTCCGCGCCGCGATGTAACCGATGCAAGTGCCCAGTCCGGACATTCGGATATGCGCAAACCTTCAAAATTGTCGATCTGCGCGGTTGCGCCGCCCAGAGGGGTAAGGGATTTCAAATCATGCACGGAGCCGTTCTCCTTCAGGATCGACAAAATGGGCGGCGACAACTTCGACATCAACATCCGCACCGGTCAGAGGTGTCACAAGCGTCAGAATTTCGCCAAGGCGGTTGCTGCCGTCCTTGAGCAGACCCAGCCCGATCGACGTGTTGAGGATCGGGGAATAGGCGGCAGAGGTGACGTAACCCTGATCATGTTGTGCATCAACAGGGGTGCCCTTGGTCATCAAATGACCACCGGCGGTAACTTTATCAGCCGCATTCACCGGCTTCAAGCCAACCAGTACCAGCGCATCGGGCTGGTTCAGACCTTCACGCTCTGACAGGGTCGAGCCGATGCTGTCCTTTTTCTTGGACACCATCCGGCCCATCCCGAGGTTCAGTGCGGTGGTGGTGCCGTTCAATTCATTCCCGGCTGCATGGCCTTTTTCAATGCGCATTACGCCAAGCGCTTCGGTGCCATAAGGCACGACATCAAATTCGCGGCCTGCCTCCATGATCTTGCGGATCAGCGCGTCGCCATAGCGTGTAGGCACGGCAATCTCGTAGGCCAGTTCGCCGGAAAACGAGATACGGAAAAGACGTGCGCGCAGACCGCCGCATACGGTGATTTCACGGCAAGCCATGAACTCGAACCCCTCGTTGGACAGATCAACGTCGCTGTCCACGATCTTTTGCAAAAGCCTGCGCGAATTGGGGCCTGCCACAGCGTATTGTGCCCAGGCTTCCGTGGTCGATATCAGTTGCACATCCATGTCGGGGAACAGGCACTGGCGCACAAATTCCAGATGTCTGTAGACGTTGACGGCATTTGCGGTCGTCGTCGTCATCACGAACTGGTCTTCGGCCAATCGGGCCGTGGTGCCATCATCCATGGCGATCCCGTCCTCGCGCAGCATCAAGCCATAACGGGTCTTGCCGACGGCCAGTTTGGCAAAGGCGTTGGCATAAACCACGTTCAGAAACTCGGCGGCATCGGTCCCCTGCACGTCGATTTTGCCCAGTGTAGTCACATCACACACGCCAACCGATGCACGCACCACGCGAACCTCGCGGTCAACGCTTTCCCGCCAATGTGTCTCGCCGGGTTGCGTAAACCACTGCGCCCGCAACCAGTTGCCGACTTCGACAAAAGTGGCGTTGTTCTCGACAGAAAACGTGTGGCTGGGGGTTTGGCGAACGGGATGGAAATTCTTTCCGCGCGCCCGACCGCCCAAGGTGGCCATTGGCACCGGCGTATAGGGCGGGCGGAAGATCGTCGTGCCAACTTCGGGGATCGATTTGCCTGCAAGTTCCGCCATGATAGCAAGGCCGCCCATGTTGGAGGTCTTGCCCTGATCGGTGGCCATCCCGAGCGTCGTGTAGCGCTTGAGGTGCTCCACAGAGCGGAAGTTTTCTTGATGTGCCAGTTTCACATCTTTGACTGTCACATCGTTTTGTTGATCAAGCCAAGCGCGCCCTTTGCCATGTTTGACGTGCCAGAACGGCTTGAGGTTGATGGGCGTGTCCTCGGCCTGCGGCAGGTCAATCGACCGCGCGTCGATGCCCAAGTCGCGCAGCGCGGCGGCGGCGCCATCGCTGCCAGTCCGCAAGGCAGAAGCGGTCGAGAACTCACCGTTGGCCGCACCGGCCACTCTCAGACCGGGGGTGCCATCCAGACCGGGGACGAAGGCCGCGATAGCGTCGTTCCACACCGGTCGACCGCGCTGATGGCAGGTCATGCTGACGTTGGGGTTCCAGCCGCCCGAAACGCCCAATGCGCCGCACTCGATCGTGCGCTCGCCGCCACCCGCAAGCCGTACTTTCACAAAGCTGAGCCCCAAGCGGCCCGCGGTGTCGATCACCTCTGCGCCAGCCAGGAGTTCGCAATCGGCGATGCGTAGTGCATCTGGGCGGACGTCGATCACAACGGCGACCTTGACGCCCTTTGCGAGCAGGTCAACGGCGGTGCGGTGCCCATCGTCATTGTTGGTAAATATCGCAACACGCGGCGCCACCGTCACGGCCCAGCGGTTGGCATACGCGCGCATGGCACCCGCCAGCATGATCCCCGGACGGTCATTGTTTTCAAAGGCAATCGGCCGCTCAATCGCGCCAGCGCAGAGCAGGGCGCGTTTGGAATAAATTCGCCACAGGATCTGCCGTGGTTTGCCCGCGACAGGGAGCGCTATATGGTCGCTCACCCGCTCCACCGCGCTGTAAATGCCGTGGTCGAAGGCACCGACGACCGTGGTGCGGATCATGCACCGCACGTTTGGCAAGGCGTCGAGTTCGGCCATGGTGCTGGCCGTCCAAGCGGCTCCCGCCTGATCGCCAACCGCGAAGGTTTCGGCATTCAAGCGTCCGCCAAATGCATAATCTTCATCTGCGAGGATCACTTGTGCGCCAGCACGGCCCGCCCGCAACGCAGCTGCAAGACCGGCAGGACCGCCACCGATAATCAGCAGATGGCAATGCAGAAATCCTTTGTCATATTCATCGGGGTCGTCTTGAAGCGACAAGGATCCAAGCCCTGCGGCCTTTCGGATGATCGGCTCATATATCTTTTCCCAGAGCGCGGCGGGCCACATGAATGTTTTGTAGTAAAACCCGGCGGTCAGAAAATTAGAGAACCTGTCATTGATCGCCATCGCGTCAAACTTGAGCGAGGGAAAGCGGTTCTGGCTTTTGGCCTGTAGGCCGTTGAACAGCTCTGCCGTGGTAGCGCGGGTGTTGGGTTCCTGTCGCGCCCCGCTGCGCAATTCAACCAGCGCGTTGGGCTCTTCGCTCCCTGCACTCAGAACGCCGCGGGGGCGGTGATATTTAAACGACCGCCCCATCAGCCGTACGTTATTTGCGAGCAAGGCAGAGGCCAGCGTATCACCCGGATGGCCACTATAGTGCGCGCCATCAAAGCTGAACCCAATGGTTTTCGACCTGTCAATCTGACCACCGGCAAGACGGTTAGGCTGTTTAGCGTTTGTCATTTGCTGCGCCCCTGGCTGCGTGCCACGTCAGCGGCCATTTCGACGTTGGTGATTTCGTGGGTCACGGTGTTGCGCGTCACGACGAGCCAACTACGGTCGCCGATCTCGTGGAACCATAATTCGCGGTGCAGACCTGCGGGGTTGTCGCGCAGATAGGCATATTCGTAAAACGCATCAGCTGCGTTTTCAGCTTCCCAATCAGGGCGATTGATCAACGAGGCATCGCCGAGATACGTAAACTCTTGCGCATCGCGTGGGCCAAGAAGCGGGTGATTAATAATCATGTCAGGGTCTCCTCAATGCAGGTTGGGCTGGGCGCCCATGCCTTTTTCGTCGATCATGAAACCACGGCGAAAACGGTCAAATCGGTAGGCAGTCGCGAATTTGTGCGGCGTGTCCGTCGCGAGGAGGTGGGCATAGCACATGCCCGATGCCGGCGTTGCCTTGAACCCGCCATAGCACCAGCCGCCGTTGAAATAGAGACCGGCAATTTCAGTGCGATCAATGATGGGCGAGCCGTCCATCGACATGTCCATGACGCCGCCCCACATCCGCAGGAGCCGTGCGCGCCCCAATGCAGGGATCAAAGCCATACCGCTTTCGCTGACGTCCTCAATCACCGGCAGGTTGCCACGCTGCGCATAGCTGTTGTAGCCGTCCGGATCGCCGCCAAAAACCAGCCCGCCCTTGTCCGACTGACTGCAATAGAAATGCCCGGCCCCAAAGGTAATGACACCCGGCAGCACGGGCTTCAGACCCTCGGACACGAATGCCTGCAAGACTGTGCTTTCTATGGGCAGCCGCATATTCGCGTTTGACATTAGCCGCGAAGACGACCCCGCGACGCAGGCTGCAACCTTGCCACCAGCGATGAAACCGCGAGATGTTTCAACGCCAAGACAGGTGCCGTTTTCGATGCGAAAGCCGGTAACCTCACAGTTTTGAATGATGTCGACACCTAGACTATCGGCGCCGCGCGCATAGCCCCAAGCCACAGCATCGTGGCGCACGGTGCCGCCGCGATGCTGTGCCAGACCGCCCTTGATCGGGAAGCGCGCATCGTTGAAGTTTAGGAACGGGTAGCGTTTGCGGATCTGCGCAACGCTGAGCATTTCGGCATCTGCACCGTTCAAAATCATCCCATTGCCGCGCCGCGTGAAGGCGTCGCGCTGCGCATCGGTATGGATGAGATTGAGAATGCCGCGCTGGCTGACCATCGCGTTATAGTTCAATTCTTGCTCAAGGCCTTCCCAAAGCTTTAGCGAATATTCATAGAACGGCTCGTTGCCGTCGAGCAGATAGTTGGAGCGAATGATGGTGGTATTCCGGCCCACGTTGCCGCCGCCGATCCAGCCTTTTTCGAGCACTGCGATGCGCTTTTTGCCAAAGGTTTTGGCAAGGTAATAGGCAGTGGCCAACCCATGACCGCCGCCCCCGATGATAATGTAGTCATAAGAGGCCTGCGGTTCGGGATCACGCCACACGGGTTTCCACCCTTTGTGCCCCGTTAACGCTTCCTTGATAACCCGAAGACCCGAATATCGCATGAAATGCCCTCACTCATCTGCGACACTATATTCGCCGGAACGCTACAAAAATTAAGGGTCTGATCGGACGTTCACCTCTTCATTTCCGACAAAGGTGAAAATTACCCCCTCACGTCGCATAGCTGGGCAGCGCGGCGGCGACCACGGTTAACCACTTTTCGACAATCTGACATTCGTCGAAGCTCTCTCTGTTTTTGGGGCGTAGCAGGTAGTACCCGTCGTCTGTACGGACCTGCATATCCCCCAAAGGACGCACGAGTGTGCCCGCGGCAAGGTGCCTGTCCACCAGATGCCCCCAGCCCAAGGCCAGACCTATACCGTCCATGGCGGCCTGAATCGCGAGGGGGTATGTGTTGAATAGCATCACCTGCTCGGGGTCGGTGCCGGCCTCCCCGATCTGGGACAGCCAAGAGGCCCAGTTCATCCATTCCTTATGCCCGGCATTTACCTCGATCAGGTCTTGGTTCTTGATTGTGGCGGGCGTTGTGGCAGTGGGATTGGCGGCAAGGAAGTCTGGCGAACAAACCGGAAATACAGTTTCCCCGAACAGCAGTTTTGCGTCATGGGCCGGCCATCCGGCGTTGCCGCGCAGAATGGCCAGATCGACGGTATCGCCAAGACACTCGGCATCGTCGTCCGACGCAACGAGCATGATCTTGATATTTCTGTTGGCGCTTCGAAACACCTGCAGGCGCGGCATCAGCCAGAGGGCCGCGACGGAGTTGGTCGCCGCGAGCGTGACGGACCTGACCTGATGTTCGGAGACGATGTGCCGCGATGTCTCGCGCAGGCTCTGCAGCGCAGGCTTGATCAGGCTTAGAAACCGCTGGCCCTGCGGGGTAAGATGGATTGAACGGTGCCCGCGTATAAAAAGCGGGATATTGTAGTGATGTTCAAGAAGCCTGACTTTGCGGCTAATCGCGGTTTCGCTGATGTTCAACTTAGTGGATGCACCGACAAAACTATTCTGCTCTGCTGCCGCCTCAAACGCCAGAAGGTAATCAAGAGGAGGCAGCGCCGGGTTGCTTTTTTTCATGTCCTGTTCACCGTCGTTCCATCCTTTTTACAAGGCGAGTAATGCCAATCGAAGCAACTTCCAACGGCGCGTTGGCGCTAATTAGCGCAGCCATAGAATATCAAAATAATACTCAAAGAAAAGGGCGTTGACGCGCAATATACATGGAGTTCGAGCGCGATTCGGATAGAGGAAAAGCCTGTGCTGGCCGGTGCTTTGGTCTGCTTTAATTGTCGACTTCCGCAAACTCTGACTGGGATGCCTGTCATGAATATCTCCAACAAGCCACTTTTCCAGACCCCTTATGAGCGTGCAGGCGTGGTCACTCCCGGTCTGCCGATCCTCCCGTTCGGGGTTGAGCGGCATCCGGTGCCTGGTGGGGGCAGCCGCGCGGTCGGCATCATGAAGGGTGACGAAATTACCGTGCAGGATCGTGAAGGGTTGCAGCCGGTAGAGCTGGTGTTTTTTGATCCCGATGGAAGCTCCGATGCGGGGATGATCGGGGCCAAGGGCGGGCGGGATCCTGTCGGGCTAAAAGCCGCACTTCTGGGCGATCCTTCCGGTGCCAAGGTGGTGCGCGCGCTTGAAAAAGCAGGTTTCGATATCGGGCGCGCCGATGGCACAACGGTATTTGCCGAAGGGTCCCATGCGGGCGACTACCAGACCTTTATTGCCGCGTCCGATGGTTTGCTCATCGTCTGTGCCCCCGGTGCTGCTATGGAACCGCATGAGCAATGGGCCCCGACGGAGGTCGCTCTTTATGTGAAACGGATGAACCCGGGGGATGCCAAAAGCGGGCTGTTGGCGCCAGAGCCGCTGGCCGACCCGCTGACGGATTTCAACATTTTGCCGGGTGAAGCAAAGGCATATGAAGTCCGCGCGGGGCAATACATTCAAGTTCTCGACGTGCAAGGCCGCGAATGCTCCGATTTTCAGGCGTTTTCCCAGCGCGCGCTTGATAAAGGGCTCGAGCGTGAGATCGACCCGACAACCACGCGCTCTTTGATGGGTGCGCTGTATCCGACACCGGGCCTATTCGCGAAATACTCGAGCTTTGATCAAGAACAACTGGTTGAGATTGTGCGCGATACGGTCGGGCGGCATGACACCTTCGGTCTATCCTGCACGGCGCGCTATTACGAAGATCTCGGCTATCCCGGCCATATCAACTGCTCGGATAATATGAACATCGAGCTGGAGCGCTACGGTGTGCGCCCGCGCGGCGGTTGGCCGGCAATCAACTTCTTCTTCAATACCATGTTGGACGATACCAACGCGATCTCGATGGACGACCCGTATTCGCGCCCCGGGGACTATGTGCTGCTGCGCGCGCTGACCGATCTGGTCTGCATCTCCACAGCTTGTCCTTGCGATATTGATCCGGCCAATGGCTGGAACCCCACGGATATTCAGATCCGCACTTATGATAGAAACAATGATTTCAGCCGCTCTATCGGTTGGCGAAAAACACCGGGGGCGGATATGGAAGACACCAAGAAGACAGGATTTCACGATTGCTTTGCCCGCCATACCCGCGATTTTGTGGAGTATGCAGGCTATTGGCTGCCCAACCAGATGACCAACCACGGGGCGATCGCCGAATATTGGGCGGCCCGTGAAAAGGCGGTGGTGATGGATCTGTCGCCGCTGCGCAAATACGAGGTGACAGGCCCGGATGCGGAAAAGCTGATGCAGCTCTGCGTCACCCGCGATATCAAAAAGCTGGCCGTTGGCGGCATCGTTTATACCGCGATGTGCTATGAGCACGGCGGGATGATTGACGACGGGACCGTGTACCGTTTGGGCGAAACCAATTTCCGCTGGATCGGCGGCAACGATCAATCTGGGTTGTGGCTGCGCAAGCAGGCGGTCGAGCGTGATCTGAATTGTTGGGTGCGCGCGTCTACGGATCATCATTGCAACATTGCTGTTCAAGGCCCGCTCTCGCGTGAAATCCTCAAACAGGTGATCTGGACCCCTCCGCAGCAGGCAACAATTGAGGAATTGCCGTGGTTTCGCTTGTCGATCGCGCGGCTGGGTAATTTCCACGGGCCAGGCGTTGTGGTCAGCCGCACGGGATATTCGGGCGAGTTGGGATATGAAGTGTTCTGTCACCCCAAGGACGCGGAGCAGGTGTTTGATGCCATCTGGGCGGTCGGCGAACCCATGGGGATGATCCCGCTCGGTCTTGCCGCGCTGGATATGCTGCGGATTGAGGCCGGCTTGATCTTTGCCGGATCAGAATTCGATGAACAGACAGACCCGATGGAGGCTGGCATCGGCTTTACCGTACCGCTGAAAAGCAAAACCGATGATTTTATTGGTCGCGCAGCCCTTGAGCGACGCAAAGCCACGCCCAGCAGAAAGCTTGTCGGGCTGGAGCTTGAAGGCGGGATTGTCCCCGTACCCGGCGATTGTGTGCGGCTCGGCAAGCCGCAGATCGGCGAAATCACGTCGGCGATGAAATCGCCGGTACTGGGTAAGGTGATTGCATTGGCGCGGGTCGACGTGGCCCATGCCGAGATCGGGACCAAGATTGAGATTGGCCAGCTTGATGGTGAGCAAAAGCGGTTGAAGGCCACAATTGTCCCGTTCCCGCATTTCGATCCTACAAAGGAACGCGTGAAGGGGAACTATAGCTGAGCGCAGTTATAGTTTTGACGTCACTCTTTGTCGATGATCAGCAGACAGGCGGCCATGACCTTGCGAGTATCATCATAAACGTTCGGCCGCTCGCCGCGCCAGCGTGCGAAATGGCGATGCTGTGACGGGGCAGGGGACGTCAGCATGCGTAAAGTTGCTTCGGTTTCGGCTGCGAAATTGCTGAATCTTCGGCGCAAATTGTCATGAAACGTTGTGCGGTGTTTCACCTCCATACGCAGATGAAACAGCGAACTTCGGCTGCGCGGAGCTATTTCCATCGCTTGAATTTGTGCAGCTGCGGCTTGCCAAATCTCTAGAGCAGCGCATTGATGGCGATCCGCGCGGCGGGGTTGATGCGCTTGCATCGCAACCAAGGACAGGTTCGCGAGGGATGTGGCACGGCGCAGGTCGGTGCGCTTGAAACACACCCGCGCCAAAAGATCAGCTTGTCTGAACCGAAAGGTGGCGCGGTCCTTCGCGCCCTCAACCCAACACAGATTGCCCGCCTCAAGCAACCGTTCCCAAACCAGATCAGCACGCGACCATCCCGCAGCGCGGGCGGCTTTCATTTCGGCGTCGCTGTTATCAAAGCCCCAGATATGCCGCCCGAACGTGTTCGTTGTCATGCAGTTCACTCGCTGGGCCCTCCAAAGCCATGTTGCCGGATTCAAGAACATAGGCATGATTGGCCAGTTCCAGCGCCAGCACCGCGTTCTGTTCAACCAGAACCACCGAAAGGCCGCGTTGGTTAATTTCCTCGATGATCTTCGCTATTTCCTCAACGATAACCGGAGCAAGGCCCATCGACGGCTCGTCCATCAGCAAGACACGCGGATCTGACATCAGCGCGCGCCCGATGGCCAGCATCTGCTGTTCGCCTCCCGACATGGTTTGCGCCCGCTGACGGCGACGCTCCCGCAGACGGGGGAAACGATTGAACACATCTTCAAGGTCAGCTTCGATCTTAGCGCGGTCTTTGCGCAGGAATGCACCCGTGCGCAGGTTTTCCTCCACTGTCATATCGGGAAAAATGCGGCGGCCTTCGGGCACATGGGCGATGCCATGCGCCACGATCTTATGAGGCGCCATGCCGTCGACCCGCTTGCCATCGAAGTAGATCTCGCCACCCCGCAGCGGCAGCATCCCCGACATCGCCCGCAATGTGGTGGTTTTGCCCGCACCATTGCCGCCAATGATCGTCACGATCTGGCCTTCGGGAACACCAATCGAGATATTCCGGATCGCGGATATTTTGCCGTAGTTCACACTTATGTCTCGCAGCTCAAGCAACATGGCGCGCTCCTCCCAGATAGGCTTCGATGACATCGGGATGATTGCGAATTTCCGCAGGGCCACCCTCGGCAAGGAATTTCCCGAAACTCATGCAGGTGATATTGTCGCACAGACCCATGATCGCCTGCATGTCGTGTTCCACCAACAAGATCGTCGTGCCCTCGGCGCAGAGGCGGCGCATCAGGTCCATCATCTGCCGCGTTTCCTCGGGGTTCATGCCCGTGAAGGGCTCATCGAGCAAAATCAGATCCGGACGTGACGCATAGGCGACGGCCATGCCAAGGGCGCGCTGATGACCATGGGAAAGATCGCCGGCCAATTCCTGTTCGACATCGCCAAGGCCGAAAAATTCCAGCGACGATCTCGCGCGGTCCAGAGCTTCGCGCCGTGCGGCACCATCAAGGCCAAGAATTGCAGCAAATAGGTTCGGGCGAAACGTCATATGCGTGCCGATCAGGGCGTTATCCAACACATACAGCTCTGCGAAGAGGGTCGAATGCTGGAAAGTCCGGACGACGCCGCGGTTGGCCACTTCGTGCATCGGCAATCCGGAGATATCCTCGCCGTTCAACAGTACCTTGCCGTGGCTGGGCTTGTAGAAACCCGACACCATGTTGAACGTCGTTGTTTTGCCAGCACCGTTTGGCCCAATCAGCCCGTGAATGTTTCCCTTCTCCACTTTGAAATTAAGACCATCAACGGCCGTCAGACCACCAAAGCGCATTGTCAGATTCTGAACTTCGAGGAGGGCGGTCATTTGGCATCCTTTCGGCGGGTGACACGTTGTACGATGCTTTCAAGCCCGTTGGGCATAAACAGGATCGACAGGATCAGGATCAAGCCGTAGATCAGCGGCCGCGTCTGTTCGAGACCAAGCTCGCGCAACACTATTTCGTTCAGGATCGTGAGGACGACGCAGCCGAGAATTGGCCCGTAAAAGGTGCCCGTGCCACCAACGATCGCCCATGTCAGCACGAAGACCATTACTTCGACATCGAAACTGTTGGGGTTGATGGTGCCAATGTAATGGGCGAGCAGAGCGCCGGCGATGCCCGCAAAACCGCTGGCGATCACAAAGGCCATGGTGCGATATCTGCGCAGGTTCACGCCAGACGCTTGCGCCAGCTTGTCCTGCCAGTGGACCGCGTGGAAGGTCAGGCCAACGGGTGACTTTTCGATCCGCCAGAGAATCCAGAGGCAGAACGCGACAACCACGGCGGAGAAATAGAAATAGCTGACTGGCTCGAAAAAATCGAACTGGTAGATGCCGATGGAAAAGTCGGGCATGGGGTCGATCCCCTTGATCCCCTTTGCCCCGCCGAACGGGTCGCGAAAACGCTTCCACAAAAGCCGGATGATCTCACCCGCTGCGAAGCTACCGATCAGGAAATAAAAGCCCTTCATTCGAAAGAGCGGCACGCTTAGCGCCAAGGCGATCAGCGCCGAGGCAAGACCGCCCACAAGGATGCCAAGCGGCACCCAAAGGCCCAGCTCTTTCGTGACCAGAGCAGAGGCATAGGCTCCGACCCCCATGATCACCACATGCCCTAGAGACCATTCACCCGTCAAGGTCAGCAGCCGGTATGAGGCGACCACAAGAATGTTGATGGTCATGAAAACTAGCACTTCCTGTTGGGAAAAGCTGACCAGATTGGGCAGTATGATCACCGCGATGGCGAGTGCGACCCAGAGAAATAAGTTACGCACGGTCCGCACTCCCGAAAAGGCCGGTAGGCTTGACTATCAATACGATCAGCATGAGCGCCAGCCCGGTGATATCTGCCAGCACGCCGTCAAAGAAGGTCGTGACGAAGGTGTGCACGAAGGCGTACACCACAGAGGCCAGCACCGCACCTTCAAGCGACCCCACTCCACCGACGATAATGACAATAAAGGCGGTGATGATGACCGAGTGACCCATGTGGGGATTGATTGATATCAAGGGAGCGGTCAGCGCGCCTGCCATTCCGGCAAATCCGGCACCGATGAACATCGCGATCATCGCGGTTTGAGTGACCGAAATACCCTGCAGCGCGGCGGCTTCGGGGTCCTGAGCCGAGGCACGCAACGCCCAGCCAAAGCGCGTTCGTTTGAGGAAATACCACAGCGCGGAAAGCATCACGATCGCGGTCACAATCACATAGACACGTGCGACGGGGATACTGATCTTATCGGCAAATGTGATGACGTCTTGCGTGACGGGCGGGATATGCTCCATCCGCACGCCGAACCCTAGCACCGCCAGCGCCTGAAGGACCATCAAGAAGCCGATGGAGGCCACCAACCCCCCCAAGGGGTTATCCCGCAAGGGTCGAAACAGTGCGCGTTCCATGAGCAGACCGAGCAAGCCGACAAAAATTAGCCCCGCCGCAACGGCGACAAAAAATGGCACCATCCTATCCGCATAAAGGGCGACAACGACGTAAGAGCCGACCATAAACAGCTCGCCATGCGCAAAATTCACCACACCCATCACGCCAAAGATCAGGACCAACCCGACGGCAACAAGCGAGATATAGGACGCGGCATAGATCGCGTTGAGACTGGTCTGGGCCAGAAGTTCAAACATCACATATACTCAATTGGGATAAATATCCTGCGGGTCGGGAGGGCCCGAGCCGCAGGTTTTGTGAGCCGCTAGATCAGCCGCGCTGGTTCCACATCTGGTCGTAGGCAGACATGTGCTTGATCAAAAGATCGCCGTGCTGTTCGTACCACGCAGGGATCGACTTGAAGCTCTTGATGACAGCCTTGCCATCTTCGATCACAACCACCGGCCAATCACCGACCAACGCATTGTCGATCCCGAACATTTCTGTGCCCCACCAATCGGCGTCGCCAAAGGCGTGCTTGCCCTTGCCGCCGTCTTTCATGGCGGCAAGCACCGCGTCAGGCTCAACCGAACCCGCTTTTTCGGCAGCGGCCTTCCAGAGCTGCATGATCGCGGCATATTCCCAGCTTACGGCGCCCCATTGGCCAGGAAAGCGTTTGTTGTATTCTTCGTAGAACCCGTTGGCGTCTTCGAAATTGATGTTGTCGCCATTGAGCGCCGGATCGTCGAAGTCTGGAAACTGGAAGATGAAACCTTCCATGAACTCTTTCGACGTTTTGGCGATCATCTGGTCATAGAAATCGGCGGTCGCAGAGATGATCTGACCCTTATAGCCCTGCTGGAATAGCTGTTCACAGATCGGATGCACATAGTCAGAATAGCAGGTGTCGAGGCAGACAATATCGGGATTGGTCGACAGCAGTCGCGTCACAATCGGGGCGAAGTCGGTCGTCGCCGGATCAAATAGCAGCGGTTCGTCCTGCATCTCGATGCCTGCTGCTTCGAAGGCGGCAAGGTAGGTGGCGACAGAGGGCAGGCCAAGCGCGTCATCCTGCGCGCACATGACGGCGGTCTTCAATTCGGGTTTGTTTTCGGCCAGCCATTGCACGCCGGTGACAAGATAGATCGGATGCACTTCGGTGGGTGCCAGAAGTGTCGTTGTATCGGGGGAAAGATCCGACGGCAGCAGGGTCGAGAACAACATGCCTGTCCGGTCTGCTACAGGTTGGACACCCGGCCATGTATCGCCGCCAAGCATCATCACGAATTTGACGTCGTCTTCGCGGATCAGCTTGGTCGCACCGGTGCGGGCCTTTGCAGGGTCGTATTCGTTGTCGTAGGATACGAATTCCACCATGTGACTGTTATCACCGATTTTGATCCCGCCAGCAGCGTTGACCTTCTCGGCCCAGATCTCACAACCGCTCAGGCCGGGCGCACCCCAGGCTGCGGTCGCACCCGTCAGCGGCGCAAGAAATCCAATTTTGATGGGCTCTCCTGCAGCAAGCGCGATGGATGGCAGGCCAGCAGCAAGTGCGGTAGCCGCCGTCGATTTCAGAAAGGTCCGGCGCGAAAGGCCGTTCTTCAGGATATTGGAAAACATCAATCTCTCCATGTTGGTTGCCGCATTCGGGCGCGGTTCCATTAAATAACCAATTTCAGGCCAATTTTCAGGCTGGAGCCCGTCCACTCTTCTTGGTGGTATGCTTGAAATTATGACTGGTTCTGCATAAAAAGCTAGCAGCGTATCGATTTCCACGCAAGAATATTATTTTCTTTATACCGCCTCTACTTCAAAACCCGAAAGTTCTCGTGGGTTATGACGCGGAAGTTGTCTGAGACCTTGTCGCGAAACTTCGTCCATTCCTGCGGGATGGTTTCACGCATGAATGCAAGGATGGCGTCGGCGAACTGCTTTTGACTTGGGTAGTAGCGATTGTGGGTCACGTATTGATGCAAGA
>Ga0209491_10006624_pt1 | contig 15877 bp, 13 predicted proteins | sample BON02_FD_187213 | JGI IMG/M metagenome (GOLD analysis project Ga0209491, IMG submission 187213) | Freshwater microbial communities from Lake Bonney liftoff mats and glacier meltwater in Antarctica - BON-02 (SPAdes) (version 2) | ecosystem: Environmental > Aquatic > Freshwater > Ice > Glacier...
CCCGCCGCCCCCGCCGCCCCCGCCGCCCCCGCCGCCCCCGCCGCCCCCGCCGCCTCCGCCGCCCCCGCCGCCCCCGCCGCCCCCGCCGCCTCCGCTGTGGCCACTGCCCCCCATGGATTCCATGAAATGCTAGCCCGTGGAAGTACAATGACAATGGAGTGGCAATTGCGGACGGAGTGTTGACTGCAACCAGACAAATCAACCTCTCTCCTCTGCGACGAGGCTTGGAGATGGCGAGTCCGCTCCACTGCGTTCATTGGGTGACCTCGGGTCGGCTCATGCCCGTGTGTGCGCCTACGGGGTTGGACCCAAAAAAACGCGGCTGGCGGGGGTCGGTGGCAGGCTCAGGTGCCGCCACAGCAGGTGTACCCGCCAATTTAAAGTCAACTGGTTCACTCTCGACCGTTGAAACTCCGCTGGGTTAACCCCCGGGCGCACACGCGCGCACACACGCGCACAGGCGACGCATATGCAAACGATGTGCGTGCACGCAACACGCGCACGCGCGCGCCTCGCGCAGCGCACGTCTCACGCAGCGCACGCGCGCACCACACGCAGCGCATGCGCATGGGCAGTCTGTGCGGTGCAGGCCCCGTCACGCCCCCAGCCAATGGACTGCCGCCGAGCGCGCCTGGAAGCTAGCGGCCGTAAAGGGCACCTTCTTGGCGGCGATCCAAGCTTGCACTCCTTGCGCGGCGGCGTCGTACTGGGCCTGGAGTGGGCCGCGGTCGCAGCCAATCTCCAGTAACCACTGTAACACGTGCACATGCCCGCCATCGGCCGCGCCACACCACGCAGTTTCATCCCACGGCACACTTGGAGTGGCGCGGAGCACCTTGAGCATCGCCATCTCCCCCTCTCCCGCGGCGAGTGAGGCCAGTTCCGTCAAGTCCGTCTCGCCAGGGACGCGCGCCGCCATCCACTGCAAAATGGGCACTGCGCCGGTCACAACCGCACTCTCCATGATGGTGGTCGAGTTGAGGCCGCCGCCCAGGATTCCTCGGGGTCCAATGGCAGAGCCCTTGGCGAGTTTGTCGACCGCGGAGCGCGGCTGCTGCTCGACCCACAGTGCGATCCAGAGAAACGCTTCCGACCAACCCTCGTCCGCCGCGGCGAGCGCAATGAAGCACGCCTGGCGGTATTGCTCCTCCCATGGCATCCGTTGAAAGGCCCACTGGAGGCCCAGCATGCAGCGGCCTGCCGCGGCCTTGACCACCAGGGTTCCGCGCGCGATCGCGCGCGACCGCCGGGGGTCGCGCACGTGGAACTCGTTGTGGTAGTTGCACGGCCGGACCACATCGGTGCCGACCAGCGCCTTGAGCGCTTGGAACTCGGGCTCCTGGGTCGACAGCGCCCGGCATGTGCAGGCCAGCCGACCGACCGCCTCTGGGGATGAGAGGGTGCGGATCATCCGCACCAAGACCGCATCCAGGTCGTAGATCATCGTGAGTGGCGCTACCGGTCTCGGCTCGGGGGAAGCCGGTGTCCTGCGGCAAACAGGCCGCAGTGGGTGAGGGGTGCGCAGCCGACCGGCAGGCGGCCAACACAGACGACCCCGGCGCGGCCAGCCGAGGGCAGGGGGCAACCCGCGGGCCTGGGCTGCACACGACGTGGACCGCCAGGGCGGCCAGGGCGGCCAGGGCGGCCAGGGCGGCCAGGGCGGCCATGGCGGCCAGGGCGGCCAGGGCGACCAGGGCGGCCAGGGCGGCCAGGGCGGCCAGGGGAGGGGCAAGGCGCCTGGCGCGGCGCGGCGCGAGCTCCAGACCACCTGGCGAAGTTGGCTGAATTGGCAAAGTGGCAACGAGATCGCCGATCTATTTTGAATCTCCCCAAGCGAGCGTTTTATTATAACCCGGGTTGCCCAACCGGGTTGCCCGTCCGGGTTGCCCGGGGTTGCCCATTAAATTTGCCTCTGGTTCACCAACCCCCACCGCAATGGCGCCCTCCGGGGTGCGCTCTGCCCACCGGACACGCCTCTCGCTGGCGCCTCACCCCGGCTGCCATCCACGCACCCTGTACAATTGTCGATCCTGTACTGGATGCGCGACCAGTCCGAGGAGCTGCTGCCGTTCTTTGTGCACATCGAGGACAAGAGCGTCTTGCCGTTGCAGACGTTGAGCTCAGGCCCGCCGGTGCCGTGGCGAGCCCGAACAAGAAGTCCTCGCCAAACTTCCACTCGGACACGGTCATAGGTTAAGACTACTTGACAAACAAAACCGCCATTCCGCCGGCGGAGCGTCGACCGTGTGGATGAGGGTTGCCACTCGGCCTCCGCCTGGTCTGCGACCCATCCCGACGAGGTGGCAGTGCCACGCCACCCCGGATCGGCAACCGCGTCCTCAAGCTGAGGCTGTTGTTGCAGCATGGCGACTGCGCTCGCTGCGACGCTTCCTGGCAGCGTTGCGGTGCAGGCCGTGCGCCTCGTCGGGGTGGTGGTGTTGCTGCCCACCGCGACCCCCGCGCCCCTCGGCGTACCCCCTCCGCGCGGCCAGCGCCCGTCTCACGGCCACTCTGCGCCCCGCTGCGCGAGCAGCGCCCGCCTCGCGGGGACCTCCTCTGCGCAGCCCCTGCGCGCGAGCAGTGCCCGCCTCGCGGGGACCCCCTCTGCGCAGCCCCTGCGCGCGACCAGCGCCCGCCTCGCTCAGTTCGTCCACCGAAGTTCGAACACACCTGCCCAGTGGGAGACCCCACCCCCCCAGTGGGTCACGGAACCTGGCAACCCCCCCATGGGCGTGTGCGCATGGCGTGGCGCCGACTGTACACCCGGCTCGGTCTCTGGCGCCCCCTCCCCGCGCAGCGAGGGGTTCCGCGCCCCTCGACCCTTGGTTGCGCGGGCTCGCTGCGCTCGCTGCGCTCGGCACTCGGCCGGTCCTGGGCGCCGCTCGAGTATAGTCCACCCCCCTGGCCCCTGGCCGCACACGCGCCCGTGCCCCTGGCCGCACACGCATCCGTGCCCCTGGCCGCTTGGGCCCAGGCGCGCACCCCTGGCCGTGCACGCACGCTCCGGTTCGCACCCGCACCCTTGGCCACCCCAGGCGCGCGCCCCAAGAGTCCTGGCCGCTTGGGCCCAGGCGCGCGCCAGCCCTGGGCGCGCCCCACTCGAGTCTAGTCCCCAGCTCGGGTTCACCCGAGCTTGTGGCCGCACCCGCACCCGTGCCCATGGCCGCTTGGGCTCGAGGCGGGCACCTCCGGCCGTGTGCGCACGCTCTGGTTCACACCCGCACCCTTGGCCACCCCAGGCGCGCGCCCCCCGATTCCTGGCCGTTTGGGCCCTGGCGCGCGCCAGCCCTGGGCGCGCCACAGCTCGAGCTCCTGGCCGCTTGGGCCCAGGCGCGCGCCAGCCCTGGGCGCGCCCCAGCTCGAGCTCCTGGCCGCACACGCACCAGTGCCCGTGGCCGCTGGGGCCCAGGCGCGCGCCCCTGGCCACGCCCGCAGCGCCCCTGGCTACGCCCGCAGCGCCCCTGGCCACGCCCGCAGCGCCCCTGGCCACGCCCGCAGCACCCTTGGCCACGCCCGTAGCGCCTCTGGCCACGCCTGCAGCGCCCCTGGCCACGCCGGGACGGGTGGCGCTGTGGTGTCTGTGCTTGGTGCGGTTGCTTCGGCGCCCACCGGCAAAATGTGTGGTGTGTCACACAAGCCATGGCCTCCGCCCTCTCGGAGCCCGGTGTGCTGCAACTCCTCAAGGAGCGGCTCGATGTGAAGACGCAGACCCATTTGGCGGCGGTGAACCGGGCTGCCTACGACGAGCTCGACTTGCCATGCCGCGACCCCCAGGAGGGCAGCGCGCTCCACGGCCCGCGCTTCCGCTTGCTCCAGTGGCAACACAACCCCGACGGGTCCTGCTCCCCGGGAGATGTCCTGACGCTCGCGGAAGGGTTGCCAGCGTGCTTCCGGACGCTGCACCACCCCTTTGAGCGCGTTCTGGCCGTGCCGGGGGCCAGGCGACAGCCCACGGATGCAGCCGCCCTGGCAGTCGCGGCGTTTGCGACGATCCGCGCCAATGCCGACTCGGCCGTGGACCCCCGAGACCCAGAGCCGCTCATGCCGCACCTCGACGACCTGGAGGCGGTCCACGGCGTCGAGTCGCACTGCGTGCGGCAGCTGCGCCTGGAGGCGGTCCTGTGTGGCGGCCGCCAGTCGCCCCCTGGCGAGCGGCCCGCGCTGAGGCTGGAGGGCCTGGTGCAGCGCCTGCTCGAGTGGGGCGGCTCGATCCGGCGCATCCGGCTCTGGAAGGTGGCATCCCGTCGGTGCAGGGGCTACAGGCGCTGCTGGACTACCGGGAGGGGCTCCGCCTGGAGCTGCTGCAGTGCCTTCTCCCCGACTGGGGGCCGGCGGGCGAGCTGGAGCTCACCGGCCGCGTCACCCCCGCGCTGTCCGTGCGCATGTGCGCCACCGTCCCGGGCGGGGTCCGGTGGCCCCGCGCGGTGGTCCTCCGGGGGTGTCACACCATACCGCACGAGGCGTTCCGACGCTGGGGCGCGGCCGCCCTGCAGCTCCCTGCCGGCCTCGCGGTCATCGAGCCGAGTGCCTTTGCAGACAGTGCGATGAAGCTTGACTTTCCACGCGGCCTGGGGACTGACCCACGTGGGCGCCTTTGCCTTTCACCGGTACACGGGGGTGGGAGCGGTCACGCTGCCTGCCACCTTGGTCCAAGTGGGCTTTCGCGCGTTTCACGCATCGTCGGTGACCATGCTGGACCTGTCGGCGTGCGCCAAGCTGGAAAGCGTCGACGAGTGGGCGTTCCGCGGATGCACGGGGCTGCGCCTGGCCACCCTCGGTGGGTGCTCCAGGCTCCGGCGGCTCGGGCCCTTCACCTTCCAGGGGTGCACTGGGCCCACGCACTTGAAGCTGCCGCCTCGGCTGCTCCAGCTCAACGCAAAGGCCTTTCAGGGCTGCGCGTCGCTGCCCCAGGTGGCGCTGCCGCGCTCGCTGGAGTCGATCGACGACCAAGCGTTTGAGGGGTGCACCCAGCTTCAGCGCGTTGACCTGTCGCGCTGCGTCGCGTTGGCCACCATCCACGCGTTTGCGTTTGCACGGTGCACCGCCCTCGCCTCGCTCGACCTGTCGGGGTGCCACGCGCTCGTTTCCATCGCCCGCTCGGCGTTGCGCGGCTGCGAGGCGCTGCGGCTGGTGCGGTTGCCGCTGCACTTTGACCTCGGCGCCTTGGAGCTCCCACCCACGTGTTTGTTGGAGGTTGGGCCGGGACCGGGGCCGGGGCCGGGGCCGGGGCCGGGGCCGGGGCCGGGGCCGGGGCCGCTCTACGGGCGGGCGGCGCACTGGGCGGGTGCCCTGCGAAACCTGGCGATGCCACCGGGTCGGTCCAACCCGAGTCGGGGAACCGTCCAGTAACACGGACGCGGACGGAGTTGGTCAACCCTTGACGCCCATGGGGATGGCAGTCGACGCCCAGGTGGTTGACACCCGGCGCCCAAGTGGCGGACACACGAACGCGACACTCGACGCCAATGTGCACGGTGCCCCACTCGAGTCTAGCCCGCCGCCCTAGCGCCTGGCCGCACCTGCGTCTGTGCCCGCTGACTGTGGCACGCACACGCCTGGCCGCACACGCGCCCGCACCCCTAGGCGAACCGCCCCAGGCGCGCGCCGCCAGGTCCGTGGCCGTGCGCGCACCCGCGCTTTAGGGTTGCGCCTTTGCGCTCGCTGCGCTCGCCGCGCTCGCTGCGCCCGGCGCTCGCCGCGCTCGCTGCGCTCGCCGCGCTCGCCGCGCTCGCCGCGCTTGCTGTGCCTGCGCCACCGACCCTGCGCAGTGGCCAAGAGTTGTGGACTAGACCCGAATGGGGCGCACCCAGGACTGACCGAGCGCCGAGCGCAGCGAGCGCCGAGCGTAGCGAGCGAGCGCAGCGAGCGCAGCGAGCGCAGCGAGCGCAGCGAGCGCAGCGAGCGCAGCGAGCGCCGAGCGCAGCGAGCGCAGGTGCACGCGCCGCCCCCCTGTGTGACCACCACGGACCAGTGTGGTGCCACACGGCAGGGGGGGGGGGCGCTCGCTGCGCTCGGCGCTCGCTGCGCTCGCTGCGCTCGGCGCTCGCTGCGCTCGCTGCGCTCGGCGCTCGCTGCGCTCATTGCCCCTTCGCCACCGACCATGCGCCGGGGCCTAGAGTTGTGGACTTGACCCCAATGGGGCGCACTCAGGACTGGCCGAGCCCCGAGCTCAGTGATCGCCCACCAGAGCGGTGAAACTGGACCGAGAGGCCCGTGCAAGCACGAGCGCGCGCGCCGAGGGGGGCGGGGGGGAGGGGGGGGCGCTCGCTGCGCTCGGCGCTCGCTGCGCTCGGTGCTCGCTGCGCTCTCCGCGCTCGCCGCGCTTGCCATACTCGCTGCGCTCGCTGTGCCTGCGCCACCGACCCTGCGCAGTGGCCTAGAGTTGTGGACTCGACCCGAATGGGGCGCACCCAGGACTGGCCGAGCGCCGAGCGCAGCGAGCTCGGCTGCAAGGCGCTCCGGAGCCTGGGCGACCTGGCGGTGCGCGGCCCCGCCCCGGGAGAGCCGAGCGCGGCGAGCGCAGCGAGCGCTGAGCGCCGAGCGCCGAGCGAAGCGAGCGCCGATCGCAGCGAGCGCAGCGAGCGCAGCGAGCGCAGCGAGCGCAGCGAGCGCAGCGAGCGCAGCAAGCGCAGCGAGCGCAGCGAAGTGCAGCGAGCGAAGCGAGCACAGGTGCCCCCCCCCCCCCCCCCCCCCCCCCCCCCGTGACCACCACGGACCAGTGTGGTGTCACGCAGTGAGGGGGCCATGCGGCGGTGCCAGGAACCCAACGAGGTTCACGTAACACCCCCCCCCAGGGAGGGGGGAGTGGGGTCGAGGGTCGAGACCAACGGGCGCGCGGGGATCGGGCGCGCGGGGTCAGACTGCCCCCCCCCCGACCGCCAGGGCGGCCGCCATGGCGGCGCGCCGCGCGATGGATGAGGCCGCCCTCGACTGGGGGCCCAACTCGGTGGTGGTGCTGGGGGTGGCGGGCAGTGGCAAGACTCGCCGCGCCGCCTGCTGGCGGCAGGGCCAGCCGGGCGTGGTGCGGCTCTGCGCGGACGGCTACCCGGCGCGCCCCGGCCCGGGCCCCGGCCCCGGCCCCAGCGCGCGGGCCGAGTGGCAGACGTACCGCGGCTTCCTGGGTCACCTCTGCCACTGCGTGCTGCGGACCGACGACGACGTCGAGCAGCTGTATGCGGCACTCGAGGAGGGCTCCTGACGCGTGCGGCCGGTCGAGCTCCAGGCGATCGCGCTCGACAACGCCGAGTGCCTCGACCGCGGCGCCACGCTCGACGCGCTGCGCTGGGCGCTGTGCCGCGCGCTGCCGCCCGGCGCACGCCTCTCGGTGGCGGTGTTTGCCGACCCCTTTGCGCTCTCTGGGTTCATCTACTGCGAAAAGGTCGAGGCCGCGCTGGGAGTGATTGCGCACGGGCCGTGGACCTGGCTGCGGTGGGAGCACTCGATGCGCGTGCCGCCGGCGGCTCCCTCGATCGCGCTCGGGGTGGCACAGTGCGGGGCGCCACTCGAGGGGGCCAACCCGGCCAGTGGCGAGGGCGGTGGCGGCGGCGGCAGCGGCGGCGGCGGCGGCGGCGGCGGCGGCGGCGGCAGCGGCGACGGCGACGGTGGCGGCCACAGCTGCAGCCACGGCCACAGCCGCGGCGTCGACAGCGACAACGGCCACAGCGGCCACAGCGGCCACAGCTGCAGCCACGGCCACGGCCGCGGCGTCGACGGCGACGGCGGCGGCGACGGCGGCGACGGCGGCGGCGGCGGCCACAGCCACGGCCACAGCTGCAGCCACGGCCACAGCGGCGACGGCGGCGGCGGCGGCCACAGCTACAGCCGCGGCCACGGCCACGGCCACGGCGGCGGCGACGGCGGCTCCAGCCCCAGCCACAGCCACGGCCACGGCGGCGACGGCGGCTGCGACTGCGATTGTGATGGCGACTGCGATGGCGATGGCCACGGCGACGGCGACGGCGACTGCGGCGGCCACAGCCACGGCCACGGCGGCGGTGGCGACAGCGACTGCGATGGCGACGGCGACTGCGATGGTGATGGCGACGGCGACGGCGACGGTGGCGGCGGCGGTGGCCACAGCCACGGCCACGGCGGCAACGGCGACTGCCACGGCGACGGCGACGGCGATGGTGGCAGCGGTGGCCACAGCGGCGATGGCGGCCACCGCGGTGACGGACACGGCCACGGCCACGGCGGCGACGGCGACAGCGACGGCGACGGCGACGGCGACGGCGGTGGCCACAGCGGCGACGGCGGCCACAGCGGCGACGGACACAGCCACAGCCACAGCGACGGCGGCCACAGCGGCGACGGCCACGGCGACGGACACAGCCACAGCCACAGCGACGGCGGCCACAGCGGCGACGGCCACGGCGACGGCGACAGCGACGGCGGCGGCGACGGTAGCGGCGGCGGCCACGGCCACGGCCACGGTCACGGCCACGGCCACGGTGGCGACGGCGACTGCGACGGCCACGGCGACGGCGGCGGCCACGGCCACGGCGACGGCCACGGCGACGGCGGCGGCCAGGGCCAGCTGCACGCGCTCGACCCTAGCAACCACTCGGGGGCCATGCGTGCCGCCCTGCTCGTGGTACGAGCCGCGTACGCCGGTCACAGCGGCCGGGGCCAGGGCCAACCTCCCGTCGAGCTGCACGCGCTCGACCTGGGCAGCCGCGCGGGTACCACGCGCGCCGCCCTGCTCGTGGCGCAAGCGGCACGCGCCGGTGGCCACGCCCTCGTCCTCGCGCGGTCGGTCGAGCAAAACGCCCGGCTCGCGCTGCTGGTGAACAAGCTATCGCTCGAGCTCGGCCTGGCAGTGCGCCTGGCGCCGCCGGGGCCGGCCGCCACGCGCGCCGCACGCACTTCGGCACCTTCGGCGCCGTCGGTCGACGTCGTGTCGTTCGCCGCGTGTCGGCCACACGAGGCCGAGGTGGTGGTGCTCTTCGACCCCCAGCCCGAGCCAGACCAGAGCGCCGCGGAGTGGCGCCTGCACCTGGCCGCCACCCGCAGCAGCGGCCGGCTGCTGGTGCTGTCGCACCAGCCGGCCGCACGGCTCGGCCCCGGCGCGGCGGCCGCGCGCGCGGCGCGGCAGGCGTGCGGCCGCCCGGGCCCGGGCCAGGGCCCACGCCCGAGCCCGAGCCCGAGCCCGAGCGGCCAGGGCCCAAGCCCAAGCGGCGGTTCCAGCAGCCAGGGCCACGTCCCCAGCCCAACCGGCAGCCAGGCCAACCGCAAGGCGCCGGGCGTGGGGCACTCGTGCTGGGCCACGGACGAGTCGCCGCGGGTCGGCCCCGGGTCCCAGGGCGGCCCCCAGGGCGGCCCTGGCGAGCTGCGCACCGTGACCGAGCTCTGCGGGCAGCTCCCGCGCGCGGGCGGCCAGGCGCTGCTCGCGCTCGGCACCTGGCGGCTGGTCCACGCCCCCGACGAGGCCTGCGCGCCGCTCACGCCGGCGCGCGCCGCCGACGGCCCCGGCGGGCCCGGCGGCGCGCTCGCCCTCAGCGCCGGCGATGTGAGCGCCCTCTACGGCGTCGTCGTGCCCATGCTGCTCGAGCACGAGCGCACCGGCCGCGTCTCGGAGCTCGAGGCGGCGCTCGGCCACGTCAGCGCCGCGCTGCCGCCCGATGAGGCGGTCGACGCGTTGCGCCGGCTGCGCCTGCCCTTTGACGAGCGCGCGCTGCGCCGGCTGCGCTCGGCCGCCGAGGTGCGCGACGCCATGCGCGGCCTGCTCCGCGGCGCCGGCGTCGAGCACCCCGTTTCGTGCGCGGCGCCGCTGCCGCCCGCGCTGCGCGCTCGCCTCGCCGAGCTCTACGCGCGCCGCGCCACCGCCTCGCTCGCCGAGTGGTTCGAGCTCGCCAACCACGGCCGCGCCTTCCGCGGCTACCGCCACCTGCTGCGACAGGTCGAGCGCTACGACTGGGGCTGCGCCGCCGCCGTCGAGCGCGCCCTCGCACGGCTGCGCGCGCACGCGCCGACCGGCGTCTTTGAGCACGAGGAGCGCATCGCCGGCCGACGCGCGCAAATTGACCTGCTCGGCGACGACGGCACCGTCTACGAGTTTAAGTTTGTGCAGCAGCTCACCGAGCGCCACCTGCTGCAGGTGCTCGTCTACACCTGCGCCGTCGCCGCGCGGCGCGGCGGCGCCGCCCACGGCGTGCTCATCAACGCGCGCACCGGCGAGGTGCGCTCCATGGCGGTCGAACCGGCGCGCGCCCGCCTCGTGCTCGAGCGGCTTGGACCCGCCGCAGCCGCAGCGGCAGCGGCCGACGCTCGGGGCCAGGGCCAGGGACAGGCATGGGCCCAGCTCCAGCCCCTGGCCGAGGCCGAGGCCGAGGCCAAGGCCGAGCCCGAGGCCGAGCCCGAGGCCGAGCCCGAGGCCGAGCCCGAGGCCGAGCCCGAGGCCGAGCCCGAGCCCGAGCCCGAGGCCGAGCCCGAGGCCGAGCCCGAGGCCGAGCCCGAGGCCGAGCCCGAGGCCGAGGCCGAGGCCGAGGCGCCTGGCGGCAAGGCGAACCGCGGCGTCAACGTGGGAGGCGCACCCGTCCCAGCCCCAGCCCCAGCCCTAGCGGCCGCCGCGCCGGCCCGTGGCGCGCGCCGGCCGTGGCCCACGCCATCGGCCGGGGGCTGGGTGTGGCAGTAGCGACTCGACCCGCACCACCCCCCCTGGGGCCTCGCCGGCTGGCGCAGCGCGGCCGCGTAGCGCGTAGCGAGCTGGGCGGGTCGAGCAATGCGCACTGGGCGGGCAGCGCCTTGCGCGAGGAACGGTGTGCGAGGACCTGTGCGCAAGGAGCCCGAGTGCGCGGGGAGCGGTGCGCGCAAGGAGCAGTGCACGGGGAGCAGTGTGCACGAGGAGCAGTGTGCACGAGGAGCAGTGTGCCCCCGTCCTCTCGCCCAACCGTGCAATCAACCCTCCGGGTCAACCCCAGAGGTGCTGCGCGGGGCGCCGGGCGGGCGGTGCAACCCGCGCCACGCCCCTCGCTCGAATTGGTACCAATCGGTACCAATCGGTACCAATCGGTACCCACACCAGTCGTCGCTCCACTTGCGTACGCGGTTTGGGTGTGGACCACCGACCCTGCGCCGTGACCTAGAGTGGTGGACTGGACCCACAGGGGGCGCACCCAGGACTGGGCGAGCGCCAAGCGCAGCGAGCGCAGCGAGCGTAGCGAGCGTAGCGAGCGCCGAGCGCTGCAAGCACAGCGAGCAGCGAGCGCAGCGAGCGCCGAGCGAAGCGAGCGGGGCCGCGAGCGTGTTCACCCCACCGAGGGAATCGCATGGAAAAAGCCGAGCCGTGATAGTAGGCACTCGATCGTCTCGTGGTGCCGTCTCATGGTGCGATCGGGGTTGCCATGGGCCTTCTCGTCGTCCTCGTCAGCGCGAGCGTGGTCGCGATCGCGGTGAACGCGCGCCTGGCCTCGGGCACAGGCGTGGGCATGGCCACAGCCGCAGCCGAGGCGGCCGAGGCTAAGGCTGTGGCCGAGGCGGTGCGACGCCGCCATCCCCGGCGCAACTTCCCGCGGAATCATCGCGCCGGTCCGCGACTCCGCCATCCCCGGCGCAACTTCCCGCGGAATCATTGGTGCGCCAGTCCAGTGAGGCCATCCGACACCGACGCCTCCGCGCCCTCTTGCTGCGGACTCGGCCACTTCTCCCAGCACCTGCAACCCGACGCCCGCCCGGGCGTGCGTGAAGACCACGCTTCCGAGGCGCAGCACCTGCAACCCGACGCCCGCCCGGGCGTGCATCAAGACCACGGCTCCGAGGCCCAGCACTGCGCGCAACCCGAAGCTGCGCACGCGCGCACGCACGCCGCGGGGGGGGGAGGCGCAGCCCCAGACCGCATCCACCCACTCATGCGAGGGTTAAGGGTTAACCCTGGCAAACCGGCTGGCAACACCATCGCGGCGGAGGGGGAGCGGCGAGCGGCGCGGCGAGCGGCGAGCGGCGAGCGGCGAGCGGCGAGCGGCGAGCGGCGAGCGGCGAGCGGCGAGCGGCAAGCGGCGATCGGCGAGCGGCGAGCGGGGAGCGGCGAGTGGCAGCGAGCAGCGAGCGCAACGAGCGCCGAGCGCAGCGAGCGCAGCGAGCGCAGCAAGTGCAGCGAGCGCAGCGAGCGCAGCGAGCGCCCAGGAGAAGAGCGGCGAGCGGCAGCGGCGAGCACACCCCGGACCGCATCTACCCACTCCGGGGACGGCGTGCGGCTGGCAACCGGCTGGCAACGCCATCGCACAGTATGTGCACAAGGCTGCTGGTCAACGGGAGCGGCGGAGGGGGAGCGGCAAGCGGCGAGCGGCGAGCGGCAGCAGCAGGCGGCGAGCGGCGAGTGGCAGCGAGCAGCGAGCGCAGCGAGCAGCGAGCGCAGCGAGCGCAGCGAGCGCAGCCAGCGCAGCGAGCGCAGCGAGCGCGGGCGGCGAGCGGCGAGCAGCGAGCGGGGAGCGGCGGCCGGTGAGCGGCGGGCGGCGAGCGGCGGCGGCGGGCGGGGAGCGGCGAGCGGCAGCAGCGGGCGGCGAGCGGCGAGTGGCAGCGAGCAGCGAGCGCAGCGAGCAGCGAGCGCAGCGAGCGCAGCGAGCGTAGCGAGCGCCCAGGAGAAGACCGGCGAGCGGCAGCGGCGAGTGGCAGCGGCAGCGCAGCAGCGGAGCACGGCAGCGGCGAGCGGCAGCGGCGAGTGGCAGCAGCAGCGCGGCAGCGGAGCGCGGCAGCGGCGGGGAGCGGCAAGGCGGGGGTCTCCCTTCACCCAATCCAGTTCGAGACCCCCTATGGCAGGGGTTACCCCTTACCCCAAGTATAATTCTACCCCCCCCCCTACAACATTTTATCGGCACCTCATCGGCACATGGCGCTGTCGCAATCGGTGCGGCGTTCACCCATTGCACCGCCGCTCCCCGCCGCTCGCCGCTCCCCGCTCCCCGCTCACCGCCGCTCACCGCTCCCCGCTCCCCGCCGCTCCCCGCTCCCCGCTCATCGCGCACCGCGCACCGCCGCTCACCGCCGCCCCGGGGCTGGGGCCCGGGGGTGCGGCTGGATGTACCCAGGCCGGGTGGGGTTCCTCCCATTCCCCTGGGGCTGGGCTTGGGCGCGGCGGGCGGCGCCTTGCAGAGCAGCGGCGCCTTGCACCGTGCCAGTGGACTGAGCCCTTGCACCCCCTTGGGTTGGCAGGCGCAGGCGATGGTGCCCCGCGGCGAAGACGAGGTCGACGAGCTCCGGGAAACGTGCCGCCATCTCAACTCCAAGCTCTTCGACCTGATACTGGGCGACGAGGTGGCCCGGGCCGCATCGGTGCGCAGGGTGGCGCGCCAGAACCGCAGCGCCCTTCTGGCGGCGGGGGAGGGGGTGCCGCGCCGCCTTGGCGAGCGCAAGGCGGCACGCCAGGGACGCAGCGCCCTTCTGGGGGTGGAAGAGGGGGTGCCGCGCCGCCTTGGGGGGCGCAATGCGGCGCGCCGCCTTGGGGAGCGCACGGCGGCGAGCCTGGGGCGCAAGGCGGCGAGCCGCCTTGGGGAGCGCAAGGCGGCGCGCCGGGAGCGCCGGCTAGTAAAGTCCACCCGGGAGGCGGTGGTCAAGGCGGTGGCCCAGGCGCGTGAGGCGGCCGACCCTGCGACTTAAGCGGCCCCGGAGACGCGGACCGTGGCGCTGTGCGGCACTGAGGACTCCCGCACCCGATACGCCTTGCACCGGGCGCTGGCAACCACCCGCTTGAAGACCCTCCACGCGGCGCTACGCATCCCCATCGAGCCCAACCAGGCTGAGGTGGCCCAACTCTTGCAGAACTCCATAGAGTTGGACGTCGAGGTCGACGACTGCCTCCGCATCTTCCGTCACATCCTCGAGCTGTACGAGGTGCACAAAATCTCCCTATGGTTTGGGCTCTTGGTCAAGTACGTCGCCACCGCCTGCGCGGGCTCCGAGCACGCCGCTCTGGAACGGATCTGCAGCTTTCGCGAGGGGATGGCCTGCGCCGAGGCGGCCCAGGCGGAGGAGCACGGCCAGGCCGTGCAGCCCGGGGGGCGCGCCGATTGAGGCCAGGCCCAGCGGCGCCGCGGCGCGGCCAACGCGCCGACGCCAGGGGGGTGCTCCGCTGCTCCAGGGTCGCTGGAGGCCGCCTGCAACGCATCCCTCGGCGCGGGCAAGGACGCCCGGGGCGCGGCGGATGCGGCGAGGGACGCCTGACACACACGGCCCTGGCAACGCGGCAGGACCGGGGGCGGCGAGTCGCGAGGCTAGGGTAGTGTGGTGGCGCCAGCGGCAGCGCGTGTACTCGTCGCCTGGTCGCGTTGCGGCCGGGCTGGGGTGTTGCCGAGTGCAAGGCGAGGTGCGGGAGTTGGGGTGGGTGGGGGGGGGGTCTACTTGTGGCTTACGGTCTGTACCTAAACATTTTTGCCATAATCAGAAATCGCCAGGAGTCGCATCGATGAGAGGGTGCCAACGGCAATCCGGTGCGCGGTGAATACCTTGTTGCCGATTGCACAGACGGGTCGCCCACGCGCTGACCCATCCCTGCAGGGCTGTACTCGAGCGCATGGCCCTGTTGCCCTGGAGCGGTGGCCCTTGGCGCACATTGGGTGCTGGGTACACCACCGTCTTCCAAACGTTCACCTGGTGGACGGCGGCGGGTGTCTTGGAGCGCGCCTATGCCGCGGTGCTTCGCCTCGAGCGACGGCCCCTCAAGCGCAACGTGCGCGTCGAGTGCATCAACTCGTCGTATGCTCAGAGCAGTGACGGTCGGGATTGCATCCGGCGCAACAAGACCGACCGCGGTAGAAATGCAACCAGTTGGCCATCATCGCATCCGATGGCGTTCCGGTGGCTCTGGCCTTCTTCCCTGGTAACACCTCCGATCAACGGACGGTGGAGGCGACACTGCGTGCACGACTGGCGCCACGTGCGGCGCCGGGGATGCCAATGTACGCGGACAAGGGCTACGTCAGCGCCGCCAATCGGGCACTCTTGCGGCGGTATGGGTACGTGGACTGCATCTCAGCACGCGGGCGGAGGACGCATCGCGTCGTCAACTGTCCCTGTGGGGCGCAATGTGGTCGAGCGCACGTTCTAGTGGTTGGACACGAGCCCTGAAAGGGAGGCTGGGTGCATCTGTTGACCAAAGAGGACAATCGGGCAGTGCGCTCCGGCAAGAGCGGACTTCGAGTGTTCAGTCCACGCTCAGCATCGCCGTCGGACCCAGAAGAACCTCTCGATACCGGCGGCGGCCGGGGGGGTTTCTTCTCCCTCGATGCTTCCTCGATGCCTCTTCTGGTCTTCTGGCCACACGCCGGCGCCTGGGGCGCCGGAGTGATTCTTACGCCCTGCGCTCAGCTTTTGTGGTGTGGGTTGTAGGTGTTGAAACAACAACACAAAATAGTGTACGAAAAAAAAACAAAAAAAAACAAAAAAAATACAATTAAAAAAATGTGTACGAGGCAATTGATCCTCCCTCTAGTATTTATTCTCGGCCGTTCGACCGTTATCAGTTGAGGCGGTTATTCAACGGCTGAACCAAGATGCGCATCTTGACCGCCCCCATCTTTACCGTCCCCGTTGCGATGCCGTTCGCCCCGCGCCGGGTCGCCGCGCTCGCCGCCGCCGCCCTCGCCCCCTCCGCCCTTGCCGTCCCCCTCGCCGCCGCCGATGCAACCGCCCTCGCCGCCGCCCTCACCCCCTCCGCCCTGGCCGCCCCCAAAATGAGGCAATTGATCCTCCCTCTGGTATTCATTCTCGGCCGTTCGACCGTTATCAGTTAAAGCGGTTATTCGACCGTTATCAGTGGAAGCGGTTATTCAACGGCTGGACCTAAATGCGCATCTTGACCGCCCCCATCTTTACCGCCCCCGTCGCGATGCCGTTTGCCCCGCGCCTGGTCGCCGCGCTCGTCGCCGCCGCCCTCGCCCCCTCCGCC
>Ga0209491_10006629_pt1 | contig 15871 bp, 14 predicted proteins | sample BON02_FD_187213 | JGI IMG/M metagenome (GOLD analysis project Ga0209491, IMG submission 187213) | Freshwater microbial communities from Lake Bonney liftoff mats and glacier meltwater in Antarctica - BON-02 (SPAdes) (version 2) | ecosystem: Environmental > Aquatic > Freshwater > Ice > Glacier...
CTCCCATGCTGACGACGTCCGTCGCGGTCGTTAGGAAGATGCTCGATGCCGTGGCCGGGTCCGCTCCAAATCGCTTCAACGTCGTAGGGACGATCACTCCAGCCACACCGCTGACGCAGTCAATGGGTCGGTCATTCATATTGACACATTTTTGGAAAGCGCATTCGCAAGGGATCTCCAATTCCCACCGGGCAGCCGAGAGGCAACCTCTTTGGGCGTCACTGTCGCTTCGTTTCCGAGTTTGCGTGCAATCCGCGTCTCGCAAACGAACTGTTTTCAGCCATTCGGGGCGCTTTTTCGGTATCTTCAAGGATTCAGCGCAACTGCTCCACGCATACGATTCCAGTTTCTTCTCTCCTCCAATCAACGTCGCCCTCGCCAGATTTGGATGCATGGGGTCGCAGACGCTCCCTAGATGAAAAACCATCCATGCAATCCCCGCAACCAGCGTCGGCATCGGAGTTTCAATCACCAGATGGAAATGATTGTTTATCAAACAATACGCACTCACCTACCAGCGGCTCTTCCCTCACGCTTCTTCCAGCGTCTTAGAAAACAACAACCGATCTTCGTCCCCGAAAAAAATATCCTCCCGCCGGTCTCCTCGATTCATCACATGGTAAAGCGCTCCCTCATATTCGATTCTCAAGCCTCTCGGCATTTATTCACCATCCCTTCCATTACCACAAATGTGTCAATATGAATGATCGACCCCTTCGCTCAACCTTATCCGCTGCCTCATGCAGAAGGCCGCCCTCACCCACGACGTCGATCTGCGCCGCGTCTCCTTCAAGAGAGCCCTGGACACCTTGCGCCAATTTGCCAACGCCATCGCCGGGGCTAATGACAAACCCAGGATCGTCTCCGCTCTCGTCGATGAAATGCTCTTGGCCATCGCCCGCGATCTTGTCCCCCTTCGCCCTGATCGAATCGAACCCCGCGCCAAAAAACGCCGCCCAAAAAACTACCGTCTTCTCACAAAACCCCGTCGCGAAATGGGGCTTTTGCCACACCGGAAAATCGGCCTCGAAAATGCTCCCAAATCTCCCTTATCTTAATGCCATTCCTGGCCGACCTCACAAAAGCCGCTTTCCACCACCCGCAAACCGGAGCCCGAATGGTCCATAAATTGACCTGATTTTATCGAAACTATGCCGGACAGTCGTTACGGGCGAGATCAGGAAGTCTGATATTACGAATTTTCCATCACATACACGTTCACGTCAAAATCCTTGCCCCGATTCGGATGTGATTAAATCGATACGGGGTGGCCGGTCGACGCGGAATCGTAGGCGGCAAGAATCAGGCGCACCGCATTGCGAGCTTCGTTGGCAGGAATAAGCGGCGGACGATGCTCGCGGATGGCTGCGACGAGGTCTGCCACGAGCAAACGATGTCCCTCGATTCCGATTGCTGCGGGATCGCTTTTCCCGCCGATGATTCCGGAGGATTGGGCCGAGCGCAGGGCGTCGTCTTCAGGTGATTCCCGGTCGAATTTCCAAGAGGTGAGAAGATCGTCTTCCCAAACAGCCGAGCCGCGGTCGCCGCAGATTTCGATGCGCATGGCGGAGCCCGGGTTCGAGGCAGTGGTGGCTTCAATCGTTCCGATAGCCCCATGTGGAAAACGAAGGCAAACAGCGATGGTGTCTTCCACTTCGATCCGCTTGTGGGCGAGACGCCCGGCAAAGGCAAAAACCTCCGAAGGCATTCCCACGAGCCACTGGAGCAAATCGACGGCGTGGATGCCTTGATTCATCAACGCACCGCCACCGTCGAACTCCCGCGTGCCCCGCCACGCGACCGAGTCGTAGTATTCCTGTCCGCGCCACCACTTGACGTAGGCACTGCAAAGAGTCAACTTCCCGAAGCGGCCTTGCTCGACCGCCTTTTTGAGAGCTTGTGCAGCTGCGCCGAAGCGGAGTTGAAGCACAGCGGCCAGCACGGCATGATTTTCTTCCGCCGCAGCAAGGAGGCTGTCAATTTTTGCCAGCGTCACCTCGATCGGTTTTTCGCAGAGGACCGCTTTTCCACGTTTCAAGAAAGGCAAGGCGGACGCTTCATGAGTGCCACTCGGAGTCGCAATGGTGATGGCATCAATATCCTGGCGGGCTGCAAGGGCCTCGATCTCTGTCACAAACTCCACGCCGAGGTCTGCCGCGAATTTCGCACCTCGCTCCGGCACCTGGCCCCAGACGGCGACCAGTTCGGCACCTGGCACTGCGGCGATGGCTTGTGCGTGTTTGGCGGCGATGCCACCGCTTCCAATAATGGCAAAACGAATAGGGGTCATAAAGTTCCGACGTTGTGGTTTTGGGCGTTTACTTCAATCTCGAGTGCCAGGCGGGTCGCTCGCAGGCAGGCGCGGGTTTCGAGTCCATTTTCGCGGGGGGAGCCGGCCACATCGGCAAGGAAATCTTCCAGATATCCTCCGGGGCGGGCAGGCGCGGACGGCAGGATTTCGGTTTGAGCCATGGAGTCATCCGCAAAACATACCCCAGCGCGATTGTAGGAGGTCTCTGCGAAGCCGCGTGTGCCGTGAAGCGCGATGCGCCAGTAGTTATCGGCAGTATAGCCGCACTGGTCGGGCGCAAGGTAGGAAACATCTCCGAGAACACCCCCGCCGTTCGAGAGCCGCAGAAGAAGCTGCCCGCAGTCTTTGAAATGAGGCGCATGGGCGGCCTTTGCGTTCCATGTTCGGGCTGCGTCCACTTTGGTTATGTCGAGTCCGGTGACCCAAGGAATAAAATCCATCGCATGGATGGCGATGTCGTTCAGCGTTCCGCCATGCATGCCTGCCTCAAAATACCATGCCGGGCGCTTGTCACGAAGCAAGGGGTGCTGGGCGGAAAAAGAAACAGTTTGCACCTCACCGATGCGTCCCGAAGCCGCGACTTCCCGAAGAGCGATCAAATTTCCGTGATCGCGCATGTCGAGCATCATACCGATCCGCAGGGATTTTTCCGCTGCGAGGGCCTCGATTTCTTGCCATTCCTCAAGCGACGTGCAAAGCGGCTTGTCGGCGATCACATGCTTTCCTGCGCGAAGTGCCTGGATGATCAGCGCGCCGCGCCGTCCATAACAATCGCCCACCGCTACCGAGTCACAGGAGGCGAGCAACTCTTCGTAGCTCGAGTGCGAGACGGCAATGTCGCGTCCGGCCAGCAGTGAGTCTGCAGGATTGTTCTCCCAGGTGCCGGTCACCTCAATGTCCGGGCGGGCTACCGCCCGCTGATACAGGTCAAAGATATGTGCATGCCGGAATCCGGCAAAGGCAAGGCGGAGACTTCTCATAAGCAAAATTTCTGAGCGGAAGCGAAAAAAATATCCATTAGATGCGTTCGAGGGGAGTCAGTCTTCATATGCAGGTGCCTCATGGTGTGCGGCGGATGGCAAATTTACAAATATCCATGTGAGATAATGGGTGAAATTATAGGGTTACGGCTGTCAAGCAACCCAGTCCCCCATTGAAGTCCTTCCGGAGTGCGGTAGCGTCCGGTCAAATTGTCACTAACAACCCCCAGCACATTGCGCTCGGCCATAGAGCGAAAGTTGGCGAAGGACGGCCTATTTTCCGGGTTCAACAATACCATCGCTCCCTCGGGATCAACTCCCAGATAAATATCCTCTTCTGTCACCAAGCGCGTCACGCATCCCTCGGGCGGGGTCGAAACTGAGCCGCGAATCAGATGGAAGGGATGTCGGGCAAAATCGGCAATAACGGAATCGGCGAAGGTCATCCGGGATTCGACAACCTCGAGTCTGCCAACCGACGCTTTCCATGCGAGAGGCATGATCTTGTCTTGAAAGGTCGTCTTGCCGTCAGCCGGAAAAGAAATCCGCTCGACCTCGCTCAATCCGGATTCAACCATAAGAGACTCCGCATAGCCACCCGACCTGTGGTAGTCCTCAAAGGTCTGGCCACGTTCGAGCCGCCAGAGCTTTTCTGTCGTCGCGAGCAACCGATCGCTACTCACTCTCCGTCGAATGCTGGCGAATGCGTTCTTTAACATGGTTTTGAGGTGCTCACGGGAGCAACCCGCCTCTTGATACAATCCAGGATGGTTTCTTCGACCCCGGGCATAAATGCAGCAGGAAGATTAAAGACGATTTTACTATCCCCACCCTCGTAGCCGCCCTCTTGCAGCAGACGCTCGGATGGAATGTATCCCACTAGCTCGTTGGTGTAGCCCGATACCCATACGGAGGCATCATTCAACATCGCTTTAAGCCGGATCGAATAATCAACACAGACTTCGCCGGTGAGGAATATCCAAGTTAACTCATGGCCAAACTGCCAGATTTGAATGGGGTATAAGCAGAAGGTCGGGGCGGACTCCCCTCTATTGGTTTTATCCATCCAATACTCAGCCCACCGCCGCTGAGGCGAAGATCCCGATTGGGAGCAGGCCACCAATTCCGCGTGCTCAGGCAAACGCTCAAACCCAAGATGCGGTTCTTCACGTGTCGCTTTGATCGGAGTGATAATCTCAACGAGATCGTCTCGTGCCACAACTTCCTGGACCGCCGCAGAGAGAATATCACCATACTTAATCGCCAGATCCACCGTGCCCCGTGGAAGAGGATTGATGTCGGCACCGCAACCGGCGACAAAAAGACAGACCGACTCCGGATAAGTCTGCTCCAGATTTTCAGCCGCATAACCAACGTAATCCGCGCTCGTTTTGTCGAGCTTGAGCGTCGTGGCATGGCAGGCATATCCAAAAACAAGCGCCTTTACTGCGCCTTCCATCGTAATTATTTTCAGCACGGGTACATCCTGATCGACCGGAGCGGGAAAATGGCTACAGCCCGGTCGAATCCGACGGCGATTGACTCCGAACCCGGCAACGCTTTGACCAAAGAACAAGCGCACGGGTTCGAGAGTCGCCAGTGCCTGCCCTACGACCTGCTCCAATTTTTGAAGAAGCCATGCGCGATAACGTTCGACAGCTTCCTTCTGCGCGTATCCCATGGGATAGATGGTTTGCAAGGATTGGTCGCAAACGGGCGCACTGTGCGTGTGAGAAAATGCGATGACAAAATTTTCGCGTTTGATCCCGAAATTGGTCGCTATTCTTCGGGCAACGTCCTCCACTAATGGCCGGCCGAAGCCAAGATGATCGATGCTCAGAATCAGCGACCGCTCTCCAACCCCATCCTCCAGCAGGAGTGCGCGGGCATACAGGTCGCTGATGATCCCATTGGAGGGAGCGTTTCGAAACCCGAATCCCCCGAGCCAGACCGGCTCGAGAGGATTGATTAATTCCCTTCCCGCCCCGATACGATAAATCTTCTTGAGTGGGGACCCCTGATTTTCGATCATTTTTCTCTACACTAAGTGAACGGTCTCCCCGGTGTCGCAACTCCGGTTTGCAGCTTCAATGAAGGCAATGGTCTCCAGAGATTCCTCCATGGGAATGAGAACTTCGTCGCTGGTGAAAAAGCGCAAAATCTCGCCGAGTAAACTGGCATAGTAGGGAGTGGTCGTGGTGCTCACGTCAAAGACGGAACTTTTTTTCTCACGATGAACTACGCCACCAAATCCATTGTTGCCCGTTCGGTTTCCACGGATGGTGCCGATTCTGCCATCCGCCCATTTTCCAACTAAGAAGTCGTGGGCACCTTCTCGTGAAGCGGTCACTTCCCGGCATCCGGTTCCAAGGGTGGCGTAGAGCATCTCCACACAATGAATGCCATACCAGAAGTAGCCAGGGGATTGTTCTTGGAGCGCCATCGGTCCATAAAAATCACCACCGGTGACAGCTCCACCCTCTTCCTTGCCCAGAGCGGCTCGAAACGGTTGGGCGTAGCGAATGGCCGAGGCGGTCATGACGGGGGTTTTGTGCTCCTTGGCCAAGTCTGCGATGGCCTTGGCATCAGAACTTGAGACGGTAAACGGCTTGTCGATATAGACTGGAACATTCCAAGCTGCCACTTGTTCGAATTGTCCCCGATGCACCCGGCCATCGACGGACTCGATCAGAATGGCGTCGCAGCGTCCTTTCAGTTGATCAATGCAGTCAACGATTGCGACCTGGTGTTGATCACGCAGTTCTTCGGTGAATTTCGTGACCCGGTTGATACTGGGTGGAAAATCCTCCGAACCGCCAGCAAAGGCCACTTCGATGCGGGCTCCGGGAATATGGTGCGGGTTAGCTTGATCGTGGAGTAAAGCGGCAAAGTGGCTCACATGGGAGGTGTCCAATCCGATCATTCCGAGACGTATTTTTTTCATAGATTTATTTGATTTTTTTAATCAGAGCCGGTCGCGTCAGTTTTGAGCGGCTTTCTGAGCGAGACCAGAGACCCTCACGACTTCCGCCGCACTTTCCGGAGTCACCACTTGAGTGGCATCCGCTGTGAGAACATCGAAAACATTTTCGTGGAATGAGCTGACTGCTGCCGATGCCACTTCGATTTCTCTTTCTTCCCAGGGGAGTTGTTCCTTCGAATACTGGCGACCCGGTGCCGCCTCATCGAGCAAGGACATTTCCGGCGCCTTGGCCGGATCGTAATAACGAACGCGACTCATTTTCCCATCACTGCTCAGGGTTCCGTATTTTCCACAAATTAACCAACGTGGTCCGCCCAAGGCCATCGCGGAGGAAACGACCACATCTGCGGTGACCCCATGGGCGGTTTTCAGCATGAGGTGAACATGGTCTTCAGCATCACCGGCGTCCTTGATGTGCTGTAGATCCGCATACACGTTTGTCACGGGAGAATCGAGCAAAGGCAGAACCATGCTGAGTGCATGGGGACAGGTGTTGTTCAACTGGCCCCCGCCATTTTTCTTTAAGGTCTGCCAGTCCCAACGTCGGGCGTAATTCCCCCAGAACGTGCGAATATGAAAAATCGGTCCCAGGATTCCGCTCTCGATCACTCCCTTGAGGTGATGAAACTCTTTCCGGTGGAGGTGCGCATGGTTGACAAAGAGCCTCAGATTGAGTTGCTGGGCCAAGGCCACCAACTCATCCGCATCGCGGGCATTCATCGCAATGGGCTTTTCTAAAAGGCAATGCCGGCCGGATTTGAGAACGCGCAGAGCGTCTTGATAATGCGTGGCCGATGGGGTCGCTACGACGACCAACGTCGCTGGCGAGTTTTGTAGAAGTTCATTGATCGTGGTAAACGAACGACATCCGGTGAGTGCTTCCGCTTCACGTCGACGCTCCTCCAGCGGATCCGCCACTACGACGATGTCAAATCCGCCATGCTTCAACATCGGTTGCAAGTGAAGGCCCCATCCGGCACGACCTAGACCAACAATAGCTACTGAGATTTTTGACATATTTTTTGACATGGAACTTCTACAATCCAACCTGGTGGAAAATCATACAGACCGATTACCCTTCTTGGCTTGGCGGGCATCAAGGGGACTAAATCCTTGCGAGCTTGCGCCTCGATCTCCGCCATATCAAGAGGATGAGCCCTGCGGCCCCAAGAGGAAGGGCCATCGATGGCTCAGGAATGATCGTGAACATCCCGTTATTCGTCCATGTGATGTAGTCCATCTCCAATGTGCCTCCAGTCGTACCTGTTGTAAAGACGCCAAATTGTATGGAGTTCGCCACGATATCGTTGGAGCTTCTTATTCCCGTAGCCGCTGGCGTAGTGCTCCCGTTTAGGTAAACCGTGATACGGTCGGTGAGCGGCGTAAACGTCATTGTATAGAGATTAAAGCTTGTCGAATCCGAGAGCCCATACCACTCAAGGCCGGGGGTTCCGGTCTGACTAATGCCAAAGAATCCTGGTTTAAATGCGAGGCGATATCTTCTGGCTCCATCGCGGAAGAACATTTCCATCGTTTGGGTTGCGCCACTATTCAACGTGAGCGCGCGCAAGCTGAATGCCACCGTATTCCCGGGGGCTCCGACTCCCGTTCGGCTGACCCAACCCGGACTTGACATTGTATAATTGCTCGCTACTGCACCTGTTGTAGGCGAGTTATAATTCAAGACTTTATTTGCGGCGTTTAAAAAAAATGCGGCTTGACTCGTACTCGTCCATGCAGGCGTGGCTGCGGAAGGCAAAACCCCACTCGGATTTGCGGCTGAGAAGGCATCATACTCCTTCCACACGACCGCACCTTGCATTGGGGAAGTCGCTAGGAACATTCCGGCTGCGACGAAAAAAGACCCCATGAGCGTTTTCCGAAGAAATGACCGTCCGATCACCTCTAAACTGCTGAATGTCATTTGTGTTTTCATATTTTTTCTGTCTTCAAGACTCATAAAAAGCGTTAATCCAGTAATCTTCAATAAAAATCTTTAAACTTTTTTTGTTACGCTTTAAGTAACCATTCCTGCGAATGTCCCGTTGCCACGTCGAAATACATCGGGAACAAGCTCATGTTAAGAGGTTTACGCACCATTATAGAAGATATTTGGCGAGCCCAACAGGGACGCAGACGGTGAGTGCGGCGCGGAATTTTTTTGATGGGGACCCGGATGCTCCTGCTGGGGCGAGGACCTGCGTCGAACTTCCTCTACTTCTCGGAAGGGACGACGATTCCGCGGAGAATAATATTTTGACAAAAGATGAAAATCAAGAGGGTGGGAACGGCCGTGATGATCAGGGAGGTGTAAACAACGGCGGATCCCGCGTTTTGCTGCAACTGGTAAACGTAAACCATGATTGTCCACATGGCGGGATCTGGCGCGAGGATGAGAGCGTAAAAAAACGTGCTGTAGGCCACAACAAAAGCGTTTAGGCCGATGACGGCCAGAATGGGTTTCGACAGGTTCATGCATATCAGCCAGAACATTGTCCATTCGCTGGCCCCGTCAAGTTCCGCCGCCTCGTAGAGTTCCTTGGGCAGACTGTCAAAGAATCCCTTGAGCAGGAAAATTGAAAACCCATTGGCCAAGGTCGGCAAAACCAGCGCTCCAAAGGTGTTCAACAAATGGAAGTCCTTCAGTTGCAGAAACACCGGGATCATCGTCACCTCGCTAGGGAAAGCGATTGTTGAGAGGAAAAAAAGGAGAATGAAATAAGTCTGCCGCATCCTGAAGCGAGACAGGGCGTAGGCAGCGAGGGGATTGATGACCAGTGCTCCCCCGACCATTAAGGCAACCAAAATGAGGGTGTTTGTCATCGCGTGCCCGTGAAGCAGGATTTCATCCAGAACAAAAAGGTAATTTTGCGTCAACAGTCTGAACCGCCAAAGACCGCGGTCTTTTGAAAATGCCATCTGGTCGAGTGCATAAGCGGGTATTCGTGCGTCGGCGACACCATACTGCTCCAGACTCCAGTCTTGAAAAAGGCAATCCAGGGTCCGAACCTGAAGATCACTAGGGTCGGCACTGCTGCGAACAAATTGGTTGAAGTTTCTCTGTGACTCCGCGAGATGTCGCTTCCCCTTCTCCGTGAGGGCAATGAAATTGGGCCTCAGAATCTGGGTGACAAACACACTCCATGACTCCACGCCAACCTCGGGAACCGTCGAGGGAAATGGAACCTCATGGTAGGAGGAATAGTTGGTGCCATATTTTTGGTTGTAGGCACCGATATCCGGCCCCAGAGTTTGGGGCAGAAAAACAGCGCGATAAAACGCGCCCGCATTCCAGACAAACTTGTCCCGGAGGGGGATGTCGTCCGCTGAAAATTCCAAAAAATGGTTAAGCAGGGGACTGCGTTCCAGATTCGGACCGGTCAGAGAAACCGGCGGGGGATTGATCCGGATGAACGAAGAGAAATTCGTTTTGAGGATTTCGTTTAAGGACGCGATGGAGTCGAATCTGGTTTCCAAATATGATTGAAACTTTCGATTGTAATAACTCGGGACTTCGGCACCCGCAGAGGAAAACCCTGGGGAAACGAGGAATTCATCGACCTCTATGTGCTCGATGAACTGATTCCAAAGCGACAGATCGTCCGCCGCGTGGGCCGGTGGACGAGGGCTCATGATATCGGCCAGCGGATCGTCCCAGCTCATTTGTAACAGCGCGTATTGGCCTCGATACTTGGCAAACACATAGCGATTCCAAAGGACCTTGTCGCTCATCAGGTAGGTAGGAAAAACATTGAATCCAGAGGCGCGGTTTCCGGGCTCCACTGAACCCGAAAGCATGACCAGCAAAGGGACGACCATCGTCAGGCCCAGCAAGCTGAGAACCAGATACAGAGCAGCATAAAAAAACCTTATGGAAAAAGATCTTTCTGTGATGGGTGAGAAAAACATGGTGTTGCGAGGCGCGAGGGCTGTTATTTGGCGGTTTTAAACTCAACGCGACTCAGGTATTGTAATTGGATCACGGTGAACCCGACCAGCATGCTGCCAATGATCCAGGCCATGGCGGTTGCCGGACCGAAGCGCAACCGGGTAAAAGCCTCGAAAAAGATCAACAAGGAAGAGACCTCGGTGAGGCCGTTCGGCCCGCCGCCCGTCATGATGAGGATATTGGAAGCACCATGAAATGCGGCCGATACTGCTCCGATGAAATTGATGATGATCAGCGCTTTAAGGCTCGGCAGGACAATATGTCGCGTTTTGCTAAAAAATCCCGCTCCATCAATTTCTGAAGCCTCAAACTGCTCCGGCGGAATTGTTTTGAGAGCGGCCAGATATATCAGGCACCCCGGTCCGGCTCCCGCCCAAATGGTCGGCAAAACACAGGAAATCATCGCTAGGTAGGGATCCTCCGTCCAAGCGCGGGACGTGTGAATTCCGATCATATTGAGCATCGCGTTAAATATGCCGTTCACGCTGAAAAGTTCTCGCCAAAGAAAAAACACTGCTGTTCCGCTGATCACCGCCGGCAGGTAAAAAATCGTTCGATATAAAAGACGATACCGAGGCAGCAGGTGGAGAGAATAAGCCAACAGAATCGGAGCAAAAAACCCAAACGTCAAGGTCAACGCCGCATAGATGAGAGTTGCCAGGAGCGACTTCCAAAAGGGGTGGTAGAAAAGAACATTGGCAAAATTGTCTAACCCAACAAAAACAGACGGCAAAACAATTTTGTAGTCCAAGAATGCAAGCTGGGTGCCCCGAAGGAGGGGAATATAGTTCCATATAAGGACCAAAGCCATGGCGGGAAACAGGCAAAGCCAGGGAACAATCGAATTACCCGTGACGGGCCGGCTTGAGGAGCGCGCAGTAGCAAGAAAAAGCCGGGATATGCGCCACCCCACGTAGGAGAAGGCGACGACGATACAGAGAAGGACAACGGATGCAACGATTCGGCGATTGGCCATTTGCTGAGGTGGCACATAGCCGAGCATGCGGAGGTTGGTTTGCTGGGCCGCCGTCGAAAGGATATCGCTGATGCGAGTTCTGACGGCATCCATATCTCCTTGGTGCCATGACTCACGAACATTCGAGTCCAACAACATTCGATCGATGGGATAGCTCATCTCCGCATAGATCAAATTACAGTTGCGTCCGTAGGGCACGGGTTTTCCAGAGTCCAACGCGGCGTTAAACTGCTCTTCCAAGCCAAGAGGTGCCAAGGCCAGGTATTCGGAAAATCCAAATTTCCTCAGAGCCGCAGGGTTCACCAAGCTGGCCTGGCCATTTTCGACCATCGAAGAAATTCGCATTCGATCCGCCTCCTCGCTGGTCACGAAGCGAATATACTCCCATGCAGCGCGTTGAACCCATTCGTCCTTGATCTGGGAATAGACGCCAAGAAGCTCCGCATCTATCGCGCCCACCCGCTTGCCGGTCGGACCAGCCGGCGCCGCGCCGAAGCCCCAAATATTCGGATCCAAACGAGGACCACGCGTGTCTCCCACGTTTTGGAAAAACATGCCAACGCGCAGAAGTTCCTGGGGAGTTGGCCAGGAAGGCTGACGAAGCACCACCCGGTCAATTTCGCAAAGCTGATAATAATACATATAGGCGGTCACGGCCTCGGGCGAGTCAAAGGCGGCCCGCCAATCATTGGGAGCAACCTCGTGGATGGGGTCTGCCCCTGCCGCCCAGAGAAAATTGATGATGTTCATGCCGGCTAAAGAGCCACCGAGCACGAACATCCCATGATATCCCTCGCCGAGCTTCTCGATCGCGGCAGCAAATTGCCTGAGCTCTTCCCAGTCCTTAGGGCCCCGCTGTGGGAGACCGGCCGCCCGGAAGAGCGGACGGTTAAAGTAGATGCCATTAACCAGAAACTTTATCGGCAGAGCGAAGATGTGACTCTCGCCATCCGGCCCGGTTTTTTTGATCGCCGGGCGAATCTGGGGCTTAATGCGGTCCATTATCAAATCCCCCATAGGATCCTTCGCAATGAGATCATCCATTGGGGCGAGAAGACCTTGTTGAACATAGGTGTCGTAGCTGGTGAGGGTCATCAAAATGACATCAGGCGCGAGGCCTCCGGCGATCATCATGATCGTTACCGCCTCCCGATTGAGACTATTGATCTGGAGACCCTCCGCCGGGAGAACCTGGATGTTGGGATGAAGTTCAGCGAAGCGCTTGAGAACGAGACGCTCAGCGACCGCATGAGGAGCCATCGAAACCTCACCCGGCAGTCCCTGTACCCGAATCTGCAAGGACTTTGCAGATTGCTCTTCGGCAGCGGCCTCAAAAGACCATGCCGCTGCCGCCAGCACCACGAGCAGAGCAAGAATTTCTCGATGCAGTGGAAAATGGAAAGCCAGTGAAGTGGAGTTCACAAAATCGCCTCCTGCTCAAAGAAACGGCGTTCGCTGCCTGTCCTCATCAGAAGATGCTCGCTTCGGCGGTCCCCCAAGTCCCATGGGAATAATGGAGTTGGATGCCCCCCCAATCTGCGATTTAGTAGCTCCATGTGATCGATTTGATTTCCGCTTCGCCGCCGCTCCGGGAGTTGAAGGCACCCAATGCCATCTTGCACTCTTCGGTGTAGGAATTCCTTGCGGCCGTAAATATAACCTTGCCCTCTTTACCAACAGTGATCTCGAGCTCTTCCTTTAAAGGATTGAAAGAAAATGCGAAGTCATTAAACTGATTCGGATCGCCTTCCAGATCGTGCCAGGTGATCGCCTCATTGCCTGGCTGATCCTGCACGCCGATACTTCCGGGCTTGAACCACACGATATAACGCCGCTTGCCGTCCGCCAGCAGAAGAGAGAGTGTGTGCTCCGCGAAACTCGCCAAGGAACTGCAGCGGAGCCTCAGTGACACGGTATAGCCAGGCTCGTCCTTCGAGAAGGCATTCGGTGGGGTCGGAAGATTAGCAGAAAGGGTCGCCATCGCCTTTTCCTGCACCTCGTAAACCAGAGTTTTCTTAGAGTTATCCAGAAAGAAATGATCGTCGGATTTCGATTGAACAGTCCAATCGGTAGAGCCGTCCCCGTCCAGTATTCCAAGCTCACCTTTTGTGGGAAAAGGTGAATAGCTCTTGACTGGAGCCTCATTGCCAGCAATGAGGGACGGAACCAATAGGAATGAAACAGCTCCAAGGAGTATTGAGGCTAGTTTCGGTTTTATGGTCAAACGTCTAGTGAAGAGTACATTATGCAGTATTTTCATGGTCGACTATAGGATGGATTGTTGATCCGTGATTTGTATCGCCGGCCGCAAGTGGCTCAGAAGATGCCGACGCAAAAAGTGGATTGAGTGATGAGGGGATGGGAGAGGCCTGCGCTGAGATTCGATGCGAGCGAGCGGATGCCGGGAGTGGATGCGGGGTAAGTGGCAAATTTCCGGCATCACGCGGCCAAAACGGGCAATGGAAGCGTTGAAGAGAGGTTGTTTTGCCCATTTTGGGGGATTTTCAGCTTTTTTCCGGCGATTTCGTGCAATCTGGGCAGCCGCGCGGATGTTCCAGCCCGTGACCTTGAAACAGACCGAGAGGGTTACCGCCTTCATCCCCCGCACACGCAGTTGTTTGATACCAGTGATGCGATCCAGTGCTGCGTGAAGACCCTCAACGCCGCTGCGTTTGGAGTATTCACGCTTCCAAGAGGCTGTCGTTTCGATGTGTCGCCGAATATCGATTGATCGTTGTGCTGCGGTGCGTGGCGAGACTTTGGTCTCAGTGGTCGCGGGCAGGTTCTTGCGGGCGTTGCCCGGTGTGGGAGCCAGTAACAGGGTTCCATTGGCGGCACACTGCTCAACGTTGGCCAGGCTGCCGTAGGAAGTATCGGCCAGCAGTGCTTGAGGCGTGGTGCCCATGCGTTGTTGCTGTTGGGCGACGACCTCCAAGGCTGCGCTGTCGCTCTCTGCCGCACTCTGTGGTATGCAGGCGGTAATGATGCCAGGGCCAGGCTCTTTGGTATCGTAAGCCTGCGCAAGCTGAACCTGAAATCCCGGGCCTTTGTGTCCATCGTATCCGGCGTCGGGATCGGACGGATTTTGCAGCACTCGGGCACTCTGTGCGTTTTCGTCCTCGGCTTTGGGTAGCACAACGGCTATCTCCTCTTCGGTCACTTCACAGTGTTCGGTGAATACCCGCACTAGTGACTTGAAGCTGCTACGCGCCGACACCTCATCGTTTTCGCTGAAGCATCCGATCAACTCTGCCATATCACGAGCCGCCTGCTGGAGATCCTCTTGGTAGCTGCGACTCTGTTTGGAACCTGCTCCAAAAAGTCGATTCTCCCCTGCTTCATACCGCGCCGTCAGTTCCCCGGGCATTGCTTGGTAGCGCTCTGGATCATGGCGTTTGAGTTGAACCAAAAAGCGTTTGATACACACTGCCAGAAGCTTCAAGCGTCCGAAACGCGCCATATCACTGAAGAGATGCGTCGAATCCAATCGCTGCTTTTTGATGGAGAGCCCCATTTCTTTGACAATGGCTGCCGTTACCGTCTCAAAGACACTCTGCGCAAGGTCATTTTCTCGAAGCAATGCCCGATAGCTATCCACTGTGCGCGGGCACATATGTTGCCGATCCCGGGGTAGACGGAGCGCATACTGCACAGACGCATCAAAACACCATGCATCCGCGCTTTGGTCTACCGTCCAGTTGCGATATTCGGCCAGCAGCAATAATCCACATGCTGCGTGCAACTCTTTACTTGGTCGTCCAATGGATGGATCAAACGCTGCCCCCACGGCTTCCGCTGGCATCAACTCCAAAACACTGCGCCGAAACACTCCTTCTATCCCGTTCTCCAAGCGCCGATAGGCTTCCCGTGAAAGTCCCGTATGCCACCACCCACAGCTTTCCATGTCGAAAAGCGTGTTTTGTTGCGTGTCTTTCAGGGACGATATATTCCGCATGAAATTAAACTAACACATTGGAGCGCAATGGTCTACGTATATTTTGAAAATCTTTACTCACTGTAACGACTTTTTGCGCCCGCATCTTAAAATGTGCTTCGAGCCTAGGTCGATCATCAGAATATATTTTTCCAGCGGCTAGCGCCAACTTTGGAATTACCTCTGGTGGTGTAAGGCCGGACTCATGAATCTGTTGAGTCAATCGAGAGAGGACGGTTTCACGGAGAACTTTATCAACGAATAGTTTATATCGGGATTTAGCAATCGGTTGTTCGATAATCTCACGTGCTTTAACACCAAATGAGTCCAAATATGATTTGCATTCGACAACAAGCAACTCTTGAGTGGCTCCTTTATAGGCAAGCAGATCAATTTCCCAGCGAGGACAAGAAGGTCGCTTGATAAGCTTCTTGTCATCTTTTGTGAGTTCTACTTTATATCCTTGAGTGACCCAGAATCCCTCGCGGAAAAGAAGGCCAGCAACTATTTGCTCGAATGCGTCCATATGTATTTTTACCTAACGTCCGCGATCACCGACACCAGCCCGTGGCATGACACGGGTAGGTGTTCGGTGGATCGCATTGTTCGGATTATTTTATTTTCTTCTTCTCCGGTTGAATTGTTGCTTTGAGTTCATAAAAATATTTTGAGGCGCTGTCTTTTGAGACCCCGTCAATAAGTGCAAACTGATGTCTCCCATCGAACGAATACCACTTG
>Ga0209491_10006631_pt1 | contig 15866 bp, 22 predicted proteins | sample BON02_FD_187213 | JGI IMG/M metagenome (GOLD analysis project Ga0209491, IMG submission 187213) | Freshwater microbial communities from Lake Bonney liftoff mats and glacier meltwater in Antarctica - BON-02 (SPAdes) (version 2) | ecosystem: Environmental > Aquatic > Freshwater > Ice > Glacier...
TCACCCCTCCGCCCCCCCTCCCTCCCCCCCTCCCTCCCCCCCTCCCTCCCCTTCCACCTCTCTCCTCCCTCCGCTTCGCCACACTTTCCGCCGTCGGGAAATTCTTCCGTCGATCCTCCCTCCATTGCTCAACCTCCTCCGGGGCATTCCCTACTAAAATTCTAAAGCTCCTCCCCTCCACCTTCAGCACCCTGAATCCATTTCCTTTATATTTGCCATGTGCGACTCGATAATGGCCACCAACGACTTGCCGCGAGCCTTTAAAGGTACAGCTAGGGTGATGGCATTCTTCGTGCGCCGAGACGTGGGCGGCGTGTTGGGATTCGGTTTGGAAGGCCTTGTCGCAGGGGGCGCATTTGTAGGCCCCTCCTGCGTCTTCTCCCTCTTCTACTGCTGCTACTGCTGCTGCCACTGGTTCTGGTACTGCTGCTGCTGCTTCTGTCGGTACTGCAGGCGAATAGGTGCTGGGGTTGAAGAAGGGATTGCTGCTGCTGCTGTCAGTATTATTATAGTCGCCTCGTCCTCCTCCTCGTCCTCTCCCTCCTCTCCCTCCTCTATCGCCGCCATCTCGGCCACGTCCCCTTCCACCACGCATGCCCCTCCCTCCCTCCCCCCTTCCTCCTCCTCGCCCTCCTCCTCTTCCTCCTCCCCCTTCTCCTTCCCCTCCTCCGCGGCCCTGCATCCAATCACCTCCTCCACGACCACCGCGCCCTCGTCCTCCTCCTCTTCCTCCTCCCCTTCCTCCTTGCCACGCTTGGGAAAGCTGCTGCTGCTGCGGGTCATACTGCTGCTGCGGGGGCTGGAAGTGCTGCTGCTGCTGTGGCGGCGGCGGTGCTTGCTGCTGCTGCTGCTGCTGCTGCTGCTGCTGCTGCTGCTGCTGCGGTTGGTACTGTGGGTAATGCAACTGCTGATATTGCGGGGGATGGGGCTGGTGGTAGGGCATGCGCGGTGGCGCTTGCTGCTGCTGTTGGTGCTGCTGTCGCGGAGCTCCCCCTGTCACGGCCGGGCAATGCGTCACCCAATGGGCGCCACGCTGGCCACAAGAATGGCAGACGTATGTTTCTGGTGGAGGAGGGCCACTGGCGGTGCTGCGGGATGCTGCGTGATGGTGGTGGGAGGGAGGAGGAGGAGCGTAGGAGCCGGGGTAGGGCGCGGCGGGGGGTGGATAGTTCCCGTAGAGGCTAGGCGGATAGGGGGCATGCTGTTGGTGCTGCGGTTGCTGCTGTGGTTGCTGCTGCTGCTGACCTGGTGGCGTGCCCGCGTAGACGTAGGGGTTGTGGTACATGGCTGGCTGTTTTGTGGGGAGGATGGTGGTGAGTTGATGTTCGATGGCACAGACGGACGGCAGATACTTTTCCAATTGACAACGCTGCGCTGGCGTGTTGTGTATTGCAGACAGCTAGCGTACGACGAGGCACTGTGTGTGTGATGGTGGAGAGAGGAGTTGTTTGGTAGGAGGAAGGCATTGGCAAGCAAGGGAAGCTGGGATGGCATCTGATTTGATGGGTGATCGAGGTGGCGGCTATGTGCTGAGCGCTGCTCTCCGCAGCGCAAGCACCCTGACACGCTACACTCACACAATCCCTTCCTCTTCCCTTCATTCCACAAAAAATAGGCCGGCTCAGCAATCCTATCGACGCCGCCACCCCACCTTTCCCCCGCCGTCCTCCGCACCATCACCAAGCCACATATCATGCCCCCACGCGCCGGCGACGCCTTTCCCAACGTGGACCTCTGGGTCCTGTCCCCTGCCACGCCCGACAACAAACCCAGACAACCCGTGGCCATCAAGCCCCAGGACCTCTTCAAGGGCAAGCGGCGCGTGGTGGTGGTGGGCATCCCTGGACCGGTACGTTAGGATGGGAATTGACTAGGATTTTGAGAGAGTGGAAGGGGGAGGTGGAGACTGACAAGCGGCAAAGTGGTAGAGACCATCACTGCCATCCCGCGCTCGTGTTGTCTGCATCTACTAATATAATCATTCATTTCGAAACCTTCACAGTTTACTCCTGGATGCTCCAAAAGCCACGTGCCAGGTTTCCTTGAGGCCGCCAAAGAGTTGAGGGCCAAGGGGGTCGATCAGGTGTACGTCGTCAGCACCGCCGACGGTAAGAGCATAAAGAAACGCTGGATGGCTATTAAAGATTAAAAACTTAAGTCACGACAACTCATATATATTAAATTATCATCGCACAGCTTTTGTCATGGACGCCTTTTCCCAGTCCCTCGGACCCCTGGCACAAGAGCAACCTCCCACCATCATCTTCCTCGCCGACGGCAACCAAGCCCTCACCAACGCCTTGGGCCTGCAAATGGATGGCACGGCCCAGGGGATGGGGCCACGGATGCAACGTTTGGCGGTGGTGGTGGATGGGAAGGGCATCATTCAAGACGTGCAAATCGATCCGAGCGGGCAGATCAAGCTGTCGCGGGCGGCCAATGTGTTAAGCCGTTTGTAAGGTTGTAGTGTGTACGTTATTTTTTACAAATGTAAAGCTCATTATAAAGAAAGGAGATGATTGAATTTTGAGGCTTTACTTGCTTTTGTGTTGTTTTATTCATTTTTTTTAATTTTATTATATTGTGCAAAGAGGCAGGAGGTTAAATATGGCCGCCTTTTTTTGCGCCTCTTGTGCTTGACCGATCACGGCTCTCATGTCCACAGTTTTAAGATAAAGGTCGCCTTGACGTGCTCCTGTGCCTTTTTTTAAAATATCATGCCTTTGCGGTGACTTACATTGCCCTCTTGGGGTGGCAAAGAGGGAGAGGTTGACGAAAATGCTCGCCGAAAATCACGATTCCGGTATTCCGCATGATGCCCACCCCGTTCACACGAGGCCACCACCACTCACCCTACGCACCACAATTGCCACTCCACGACAGGCAGCCATGCTGACAGACGAGCAGAAGGCCAAGATTTCGGAGAACCGACAGCTTGCCCTGGCGTTGCGTGCCGCAAAGCTTCAGCAACAGCAAGAAGAGCAGCAGAAGCAAGCCGAGGCAACGGCGACGAGCGGCAGTGCGGCCCTCCAAGAGCTGCTGGCACAAGGAGGCTTTACCAAGGAAGGCTACGACGACGAGGAGGAGGAGGAGGGGCAAGGCAAAGGTGCTGCCCAAGCAGCATCGCTTCCAATTCAACCACCCAAGCCACCGCAGCTGGCGGGCAAGGATGGCGTGGCGTGCGAGGTGTGTGGGAGCGGGCTCGTGGACCCCACCTTCCAAGAAGGCTTTGGCATTCTCGTCTGCTCGCCCTGCAAGAGCAACGACGAGGAGGAGTACGGGCTCATGACCAAGGGAGACGCCGTGGCTGAGTTCTTGCTGCAAGAGGGGACTGTTCGCGTCATGCCTTTCCTAGAACGAAGCAACCCCCGCAACACCAAGTACACCAAAATGAAGCTGTATTGTCGAAAGCAGCTGCGGGCCAAGGCATACGAGCGATGGGAGGGCCCCGAGGGGCTGGAGGAGGAGATGGATCGGCGGAAGAAGCGGAGGTATGAGAGTGCCTTGGAGAAGACGGTGAACATATTTGATACCCAGAAGAAGAAGAAGTGGGCGCCCCCGTGAGGAGGAGGAGGATGGGGGATAGGGCATATGTGTGAATACGTGAACAAATAAGAGAAACTAAAAAGCAATGTACATCCATGACCTAATGATGCTGATGAATCGACTTGTGTTTTTTCCGTTCTCAGTTCAGATTAAAGAGGGCTCTGCACGTGCGCTTTATGTGTATGTATGTACTTTGTTTTAGCCGCAACCCCTTTCCTGCATTCAAGCGTCATTCATCATTTTGCAAGTCCTGGTGCCCATCCTCACACACCTCCGGCAATATCCTCCCCAAAGCCTTCCCTCCTCCACCAGCTCCATCACCACTCCCTTGCGCCCCCGCCGCAGCAACAGCAGCAGCAGCAGACACCAAAAATGCTTTCAGGTCCTGCGTGCCCATCACCTTCTCCACCCACCCTTGCACGACTGCACACAACGCCTTCTCCTTCCCCCAAAAAAAATGGTCCACCCCCTCCATCGTCACTATCTCAATAGTCGAGGGCAATAACTCAACCTTCCTCATAAACGCTCCTATTCCAGTAAATTGATCTTGGCTGCCCATCACAAAAAGCTTGGGTTTCTCTCCCTCCACCGCCGACGGAAAATACCCCTCTACAACCCAACCGCCACGTCTCTGAAAAAATGGCAGCAGCTGACGACTACGAAGGTGCTGAAGCCCTATCAGCCCCCCCCCCTGCCGCTGCCGGGACAGGCGCAAGCAGCCTCGCCCCCCTGGTACGTGGACCAAAGCAGCTTCCGGGAGGAGTTCACCTTGTTCTTGCGTGGGCCGAAATCCGCTGGTGGTGTCACTGAACCCACAGATTATACGGGCCCTGTCTACTTGCATGCCATGCCGGCCCTCGCCACCAAGCTCGAGTCCCCGCGCCGCCAGCCTCCCCCCCAACGCACCGTGCCCCTGGAACCTGCAAACGGCTGCCGGGCTGTACGAGGCGCTCGTGGCAAAACAAATTGCAGGAGTATACGGGTCAGCAGCCAATCAGTAATGGGAAGATGTATCTCAATGCATTCATGGACTGGCTCAAGACGAAGGCGGCGGAGGAGGGTGGCCCCCCGCTGCCGGGACAGGCGCAAGCAGCCTCGCCTTCCTGGTGCGTGGACCCCGACAACTTCCGGAAGGAGTTCACCATCTACTTGGAAGGGCCGAAATCCGCTGGTGGTGTTACTGTCTCCGCTAATTATACGGGCCCTGTGTATAATAAAGCCATGCCGGCCCTCAGCACCAAGCTTCAGTCCAGCGCCGCCAGCCTCTCCCCCAACGCACCGTGCCCTTGGAACCTGCAAACGGCTGCCGGGCTGTACGAGGCGCTCGTAGAGAACAAATTGCAAGAGTATATGAGTCAGAAGCACGGCAATAATGGGAAGATTTATTTCAATAAGTTTATGAAATGGCTCAAAGCGAAGGCGGAGGAGGAGGGTGCCCCCCCGAGCAAGAAGCAGAAGACGCTGTCCTTCAAGAATACCTAGGCGTGTGTGTGCAGTTTCTGTTGATGGGCGGCTGGCGGGGAGTTCGGTGCGGATGACGTTGGCAGAGGCAGCAGCAGCAGCAGCAGCAGCAGTCGTAGATCGTGCTTTGTATATATATAGGGGCGTGATGGTCTGTTTACGTTGTTGGGCTTGGCGGGTTTGGTGCTGATAGTGGAGGCGGTGGTATTGAAGAAGGACGGAGGGAGGGTGGGAGGGAGGACGATGTGTTGGGTGATTTTGAAGACACGGACTGAGAAAGAGAAAGAGAGAAAGAGAGAATGTACAGAAAGAGAGAGAGAAAGAGGAACTGAGCGTCGCCAAGAGAAGGAGGGAGACGACACGAAAGACTGAGGTGTACATACACATAAGACGCAATCAACAGCACACGCATGCACAGCTATACATGTTTGAGACATCAATAGAGAGGGAGAGAAAGAGAGGAAAAGAGAGTGTGGGAGAAAAGAACGCAAAAGAGTGAGCCTTAATTAAAAAAGGCGCAATGCAACACAAAGACACACAAACACAAACACACTAACACATCCACAAAGTACATGTTGAAAGAAAGAGAGAAAAAGAGAGTGTGGGAGAAAAGAACGCAAAGGAGTGAGCCTTGATAAAAAAAGGCGCAATGCAACACAAAGACACACAAAGACAAACACACTTACACATCCACAAAGTACATGTTGAGAGAAAGAGAGAAAAAGAGAGTGTGAGAGAAAAGAACGCAAAGAAGTGAGCCTAAATAAAAGAAGGCGCAATGCAGCACATAGACACACAAACATAAACACACTCACACATCAACAAAGTACATGTTCATCAAAATAGATGGAGAAAGAGAAAGAGAGAGAATAGGACAGCTGAACAAAGACGCACATGTACCAAAGAATCAGAAAATACGATCCCACCAGCTCCAGTCAATTTGCTCTGTGTTTATTGATTTCGCCCAAAATAATTTTCTCGTTCCTGTCCTCCCTCCCCTTTCCCCTCCTCCCTTCTCCTCTTCTCTCTATCGCGCTGCTGTTGTCGCGGTTGCTGGTGCTGCTGCTGACCCATAGGCTTGATTATCCTGCATCTCCCTCCCACCCACCCTCCCTCCCTTTCCCTTTTCGTCTTTACACCGCCATGTTCTCCTTTTTCATTTCCTCCTCTCGCTCCTCCTCCTCCTCTAACATCCGCTAGCCAGCATTTATGCCAGCTTAGCCCAGCAAGCCCGCTCGACTTGGGTCGAATGATCGCGGACAATCAAAGTCCGAAGCGCCGGCAGGAGCCCGTCCATTGCGATAGTCTTTGCCAAAAGGTCCGTGCAATCATTTGTCAAGTAAGTGTGCGAATCCGGTAAAATCAGCTCAAGCTTCTCGACCGTTCGACAGCATCCCTCGACGATGGCGTGGCAAAAGACTGAAATATGCTTACTCGCCACAATTACCCCAGCAAGCTTCCTCTGCCTTTGCAGTAATGCAAATAATCGAGCGGCCTCTCCCCCCTGGACATGGCGGACACGCAAGCAAGACAGTGTTCCACCATACGACAGTAACAATGCTCGTGAGACCTCAGACATGCACAAGCGACTGTCATTTGCCTCGTCACGAGTATCCCTTGGCGGGAGGAAGGATGCAATGATGCCGTAGGCTACGTCTGGCAACGAGAGGAACGACGGTGGTGAATTGAACGGTGGTCGGTTGACGTGTCGTCGAGCAGCTGGCTGATTTCTTGATAGCGCTTCGGGTACTGGAACATCGAGCCCGCCACCAAATCCATCGTCGGATACACTCAATAACACCGAAGAAGCCAACGGCGTCATCGTCGGGTGGTCCGGCGCCAGGTCCACCTCCTCCCGACCGCTGCAGCGCCTCCCTCCCCTCTTCTCCTTCCTCCGCCCGCCGCCAGTGTCAACGGCGCCGGCAACCCCGGGCAATCAGCACACAAACATACACAAATCTTCCCCCCCCTCGCCAAGCGCGCCCGACACCGATACCGAATGCCCGTGTCTGCCTCCACCTCAAAAACGCGCGCCGTCATGGCCCAGACCACGTTGTTCATCATATTTCCGCCTAGCGGGCCGTAAGGGTGCGAAATGACGACGGCAAAGGGACTGCGTTTATTGGAGACTTTGCAGGCAATTTGCACGCCATCGGTGGAAGGGATGATGACATCGTCTTCTCGGAGCGTGGCGTGGCGGAGGGCCGGGGTGGTGGTGGCATAGTAGTAGCAGTGGGGGGGGTGGATGCGTCCTGATCTGGATCGATGGCAAGCGCCAAAGCCAAGCCACTACACGTGGACCGCCGGGTAGGCGCGGGCTGGTCGTGGGAGGGGAAAATGTACCCGTGACCGCGAGGTATCTCGGCAGCGTCTGACGGGTGTAGGACGTGCCGGTCGTCGTGGGAGTCTAACTGGAAGAGACTGGGGGGAGGATGGAGTGGGGGAGGAGGCGATGATGACGGAGGCTGCTGATGAACGAAGCTGAAGGAAAGGCGCTGGTCGTGCCTGACCACGGGCTCTGCCACCACCACGAGGCAGAAAGCCAGGCGCTGGAGATCCCACAACTTTGCTCTGTGTTTGTGCAGAGGGGGGGGGCTTGTGAATGAGGTGATGGGATTCACTAGGAGGAGATGCAGAAGCTCGCCGAATAATCATCTGCGTTTGAATGAAACGAGGGCCAAGCGAGGGGCACACCCTCTCTTACAGCACACACAAACGCACAGGAAGCACAACAAGCACCGTGATCGTCTTGTCCGTCTGCTGCAGCTCTAGCCGTGAGCCTGACCTTCCCCGGCGCCTTCTCACTCCTCCATCCCGCCCTCCCCAACACAGCACACAGCACCATGTTCCGCAAGGTCTTCTTCATGACCATCGTCGGCCTTGTAGCCCTGACCGCGTCTGCCAAGCAGGGCGACGGCGTGGACCTGGACCCCGAGGAGAAGCTGGTATGTGTGGTGGGGTGGTAATGGTGGTGGGAAGTAGGGTCAGTGGCGGTGGGAGGGAGAGGAGATGTGCTGTGGAGCGAAGGAGTGTGTGCCCTGGAGCGTCTCGCCACTCACCATGCCTTCCCTTCCCTCCCACCTAATCAAATACAGCGCGTCGGCGTCAAGTTCCGCCCCGAGGACTGCGACGTCAAGTCCAAGAAGGGCGACAAGCTGTCGATGCACTACACGGGCACCCTCTACAAGGACGGGAGCAAGTTCGACTCGAGCCTGGACCGCAACCAGCCCTTTGAGTTTACCTTGGGCCAAGGCCAGGTACGCTTCTTCTCTTATCTTCATGCTTCCTGCCTGCGCTTGTTTCCACACATGCATACTTCTTATTGCTCATTCCCTTTATCCATTTACTTCTTCATATAGGTCATCAAGGGATGGGACAACGGCCTCTTGAACATGTGCCCGGGCGAGAAGCGACGCCTGACCATCCCTGCGTCCCAAGGCTATGGCGACCGTGGTGCGGTACGTACAACTTTTCAAAGGGTGATTTAAATGGCTTGCCCGTATTTGTTTGTGAACGTGTGCATGTGTGCTTCTCCTTTCATTCTCTTTTCTGGTTGCGCGCGTTACTGTATTCCGACCTTGAGAGCCCTCCGCCTCTTAGACCCAGCCGAAAGTTCCTATTTATCCATCTCTCTCTCGCACATTCTCTCCGCTCCTTAAATACAACAGGGCGCCAAGATCCCGGGCGGTGCCACCTTGGTTTTCGACGTGGAGCTGCTGACCATCAAGGGCTCGGAGGGGGGCAAGGAGTTTTAAAATGCTACTAAACCAGAGAAAGAGAGAGGACGAAAGAAAACAACTGTTATCTAGAGCGACGGCAAAACGAGGTGCTCGGACCCCCGGCAACTGGTGATAGACAGAAACAGAAGAGATGCGAGAACGACTTCAGAACAGAAAGGAAGCCGGTGCTGTCGTCTGTCGTCGTCGACTAGGCTAGCAGCCCTGCAGAGAAAGAGAGATACTCACACACATGAGAATACCAAAAGAACGAAAGTACAGGCACAGCCAAATAAAGAGTCATCGCTTGCTGCTAATTGCTCGTTGGATTTGTTGTCGGTTTTGCGAGCGAGAGAAAAAGAAAGCAAAGGAGCAAGGAAGAATCAACAAAATCAAGGCAAAAAACCGCGCATCTTCTTTAATCATTATATATTATGCCTTTTCTTTCATTTAGGTTCAGTCATTACACGCCTTCCTCCCTCCTTCCCCAAAGGACAGGAGGGCAGAGGCCAAAAAAGGGCACGTCTTGCGCCGTTTTTTCCTTGTTTGTTCTTAAATAAAAGCCTGCGTCAGCGCCAGTCATACCACACATACAGACACACACACACATATATAGATCAAGTAACACTTACTCCCTCCCTCCCTCTCTTTCCCAGACACACACGACGAGCACACGACACAGGGTAATATATTCTATTCTTACACATTGCGGGCGGTCGGCTGCTTTATTTTAACATTTGCTCACATTTGACTTTCTTGTCGTCCGATCTGTCTCACTCACTCTCTCTCTTACCCTTTCATCAATCCACCCCCTCCTCCATTTTCATTCCTTTCCACCATACTCCTAATCTCTCATTTGTGTATTTTCATGCCTCCACACTCTCCTGCTCCCGCAGTCCTTCCCTCCTTCCTTCCCTCCCTCCCCCCTCCTTCCCTCCCTTCTCCAACTTCTCCTCCACCACCGCCGCATCCGCCCCTCCTCTTGGCCTTGGCAACACCTGCGCCTGAAACTCCGGCCCACCAAGCTTCCAGCAATTCGGTTTCACGCCCGTCACTTCATACACCCCCCTCTCTAACACCCTGAAAAAACCACTCTCATCCAACCATGAATTACACGTCCCCGTCAAAATGCAATAATTGCTTTCGAATGGGTTCGAATGATGCTGGCCATGCTCTTTCCTACTAATAATCAACCCCATATCCTGCAACATCACCGCCCAGGCAGGCGGCTTGGTCAAATGCGAGATCTTGTGGAACTCCTGGCTCAGCACCTGCAGATTAAAAAACAAGGTCGCAAAAAGCGTCACCAGAGGAGAAGCCGGGTGCAGCAGCACCACAGCCATCATTGCCGGGATGGTAATCTTGGTGATCTTATGCACATTGTTACAAAACTCCCGGTAAGTGATCGTCCAAGGCGCGTCATGATGCCCTTGAAAGGCCTCAATCACAGCACCCAACACAGGGGTTTTCCCCGAGCCATAGTTATCCACCGACCAATGAAACACCCCGCTAAAGAAATCAGAAAACACAAGCGAGAACGCCGACGCAGCCATCAAGACAGCAATGTCCATGGGCGTAGCCCCGCCCGTGGCCACGTAGCTCGAGGCCACTTGCTGCAGGGCGACGATGGTGACGAGGTAGTGCGTCACGACATGCATGCGGTGCACCCACGTGCTCTCCAACAGGTCGCCTGCTGCTACCACCACAGGTGGGGGAGGGCCCTTGCGCTTGACGCGCTTCTCGCCCGAGGCCGGGTCGAGGGTGAGGGTTGCCGACTCCAGGGCCAGGGGCGATGACTCAAGATCGAGGTTGGTGCTGCTGCTGCCTTGCATTTCCGGGACCAGCCCCACCGATTGTAGGACCTCGACGTCTTGCGTTAGGCGAACCGAGGCCAGAGGCCTACGTAGAGGGTGCCGGGACGACGACGACGACGGCCCCACGGGCAGCACAAAGCCTTGCACGGCGACGGCAGACAAGGCCAGCATGGCGGCCGCGGCGGCGGCGGTTGCGGTCTTCATGGTTAGCTTATCTACTCTATGAGCTGTGTCAGAGTGGGCAAAAGAGGGGAGGGCAGCGTGAGTCAATGACTACGCACACGAAAAACAGCTTTGTGCCAGCCAAAAGGCAGCATTTTAGCAAAATGCACACGTAGTAGGCGATCTTCGTCGATTACGACGACGTGGTTGGACACGGGGGGGAGAGGCAGTGCTGGCGAGGGGCAGGAGCCCGAGCTGTTTGGCCTTTCTAGTATGTCTTGTGTGAAGGTCGAATACCACGTTAGAAGCAAGAGTCAATTGTAAGGAGCCAAATACCTCGCTTTTGGTCTAAGCAAGTCCACTGCAAATTGTTCCTTTTCCGCTGCAAACGCGTTCTGAGTCATGGACGGTCGTCGGCACTGCGACAGCTGACTTCGGCGTCGTGTTTTTTCCCCGTTCGCGCCTCGATCACGGCGTTTTGACTATGGGCCCCTGCCCAAAACCCCACACCACACCACTCACACGCCCTCCCTTGCACCCTCCACCCCCTCGACAGCTCCGTCGACGCCCTGGTAGCCGTGATTTGCTCCTTTCGTCCGCCTCCACGCACGCCCACACCAGCACCACCATCAACCGTCATGACCAACAGCCACCACCATCATCATCGGAGGGGCGACCCTGGGCTCCCCAAGCGGGGTCTCTACATCTTCCTCGGGTCTCTCGTGGCCACCATCTTGGTCATGGAATTCTACAGTGGCCTCTTCGGGCCAGGCGGCGGGGGCGCGGGGGACGCAGGCACCACCCTTCCCGAGGCCCTTTCCGCCGCCCGTATGGCGGCATCCGTCGATGCGGACACGGGCAGCAGCAGACCACTGCCCCCGCGACCACAAGAGAGGAAGGTGCCAGCAGAACCACGACAACCGCACGTCAAGCCGATGGAGGAGGAGGTAAAGCCGGTCTTGGCGCCGCCTAAGGCGGAGGAGAAGCCAGCAGCAGCAGCAGCAGCAGCAGCAGTGCTCCCCAAACCCAAAGACCCGCCGGCCTCGCTGCTGCCGCCTAACCGAGAAGCGCGCTGCCTGGCCCAAGACTGGGTTGTGAAGCATAAGCAGCTCCAAGACGACATGCTGGCGGGGAAAAAGACTAAGCGCTTTTTGGTCGTTCGCCCGGACTGTGGGTATTGCGGGATGTGCAATCGATTGAATGCCATCATTGGGACTTACTTGTTGGCCGTCTTGACGGATCGCGCCTTAGTCATTGATTGGAGGTATCCGGGCAAGTACGGCTGGCAGGATAACACCAATTATTTGGACCCTCACCTGGTGGACTGGAAAGCACAAAGCGCCGTGGGCGCTGATACTTTTGACTGGCCCGAGAACAAGACGTTGCTTTTGCATGGGTGGAATGAAGGGGCGACGATTAGAGACATGTTAAAGGTGTTCAAGGTCTTTCCTGATACTATGGATGTGGAGGAGAACGAGGCTATTATTCTTGTGTATATGGGTATCTCACCTGCGGAGAGCTTGAAAATCAACCCCGAGGCTAGGAAGCGGGCGGTGGCTAAGGGGCTCATGACGGAGGACACGGTGTGGGATGAAGACTGGGACCAGCAATTTGCAGGGTGTGCGTTGCGTGCCTTATTTCAGCCTTCGAAGATATTGCAGGATTTTTATTGTCAATTGCAGGGGGAGGGCCCGGGAAAGGGGATTGGGGTGCATGTGAGGACGGGGGATGATAGGACTTGGAATGAGGAGCATGCCAACCCGACGGATGAGCACTTTAGGTTTGCGCGCTGTGCGGAGGGGATGCGCCAGGCGATGGTGAAGGATTATTATACGAAGGAGGGGTTTAGGACGATGGCGGAGGCGGCTGTGGCGAAGGGAGGGAGGAGGGTGGATGTGGAGCAGTGGCATGTGGCCTCGGATTACCAACAGGTAGTGGATGATGTTCGGAAGCGTTTCCCCGCAAGGGTTGCGTCGATGGATACGTTTGAAACCGAGGAGATGAAGCAGACGGGGAATATTCGCGTGCATTCTGCTAATACTGCTCATCAGCAATTCCCGCTCGGAGCCTTATTAGATTTGATTCAGCTGTCGAGCACACTGGCGGTGGTGGGAACGTGTCGGAGCACGTTCAGTGCAGCTGCGGGCTACTTTGGTATGTTGCCCAATGAGTTTACGTTGCTGAAACGCACTAATTTTGAGATGCGTTATTTTCACTCGACCGACTGCCCGAGAATGCCGAAGGAGGACGAGGCGGAGATTATGTGTCGGGAGCTGTTGGTGTCGAGTAAGGACTTGGTGGAAGATGTTTTGAGGACGCCGGCGTTTATTACTTGTCCTGTTCCTTCCTCTTCTTCTTCTGGTGGTGGTGGTGGAGGCAAGAGATGATGATAGGAGAGGAGTAGGGCGAATAGATGAATGATAGGCTTCTTTTTATGAGTAGTGAAGTTGCCTTTTGCTTAGTATGTGGAGGCATCAAAATGATAGGGAGAGAAGATGATCATAGGACCAAAAGAAGAAGGAAAAAGAAAATGTAAATGCGTAATCAGCTTGTTTGTGCTGTTCTGTTTTTTGATCGTCAACCAGTCGCCCTTATATAAGGGCTTTTTGTTCTTTTTGGTTTTTGCTTTCCTCGTTTCCACTCCTACACTCCCTCCCAACCTCAACAAAAGGAGAAGCCGCGAAAGGACGGACATGATGCGCTTCTCTCTCTTCTTTCTCTTATCTACTACTTTTTCTGTTTTCATATTTGATTTATGGGTATATTGCACACACACCCCTCTATTACACAAACATCTGACTCTTCTCAAAGGGCCTCCTGGATCACGCATCAGACGCATATGCACGTTCTCTCTCTCCTGCTCTTACGCCCAATGGTAAGCACCCACTCACCCACAGCGCGCTTGCATCCCCCTCCTTCCTTTAACTCTTTACTTACAAATTTTAGAAACAAACACACGCGATGAATAGACAGCAAAAATAACATACTAATCTCCCTAAAAACAAGCACGCAGTCACTCAATCACTCACTTAAACCCCCTCTTGCTTTCCCTTTGTTTCCATGCACAGCCACACACGTTTATTTACTAGTACCCTCGCGTTTTCTTTATAAATTGTGTCAACCACGCAACAACGATGAAGTCCCGGCCTTGCGACGATGACGGCGACAACAGTGGAGGTTTTAAGACCCGCGCGCTCGCCTACGCCACCACGCCAGCAGCAGCAGCAACAGCTGCCATCGCCCCCCCTGCGTTCGCAGCCTTCTCCCCTTCCTTCACTTTCTTCAAACAGAACTGCCCGATCCTAACCTTTCTCCGAATTGGGCCGAGAGCATCGTCTTCAACGTCTGCGTATCGCTCCACCCATCCTTGTACTCGATCCAACCCATCCATAAACACGCCCGAATAATAATGCGTATGTGGGATCTGATCGTTCGCAATGAGCTTCTTATCAGGGGGAGGATGGACAATTTTGAACTCCAGGCGGCCCGTGGCGTACATGTCCTTGAAACTCAGCCGCCAGTCCAGTCCCCGCAAGGCGCTGTCGAGCGGTTGGTCTAGTCGACCTTTGGGCAGCAGCAGCACCTCGAAACGACTCCCATCCCCGTCGGTGATGCCCAACGCCCCCGCGTGCTTGACGGGTTTCTGGCCCCACAACGGGCGCGCCAAGCGCTTTTCGTCGAGCGTCCAGCAGCCAAAGAGCAGAGGCAATGCAGTTTCTACTGCAGCATCGTGCCCAGGTGCCGTCTGCATGAAACACCGCGTGAGGTCGATGGCCTGGCCGTCGGGGCCTTTTCTTCTTGTCTGGGATGGTGACGACGAAGACGTGTGTAGCGGCGCAAAGGCTGCTTGGTACGGTGACGACGAGGACGTGGGTAGCGGCGCAAAGGCTTGGGTCGAGGCCGGAAAGAGGACGAGGACCCCCAGCAGTCCCAGCACACAGAGGAGGAGGGTGGTATGGCCGATGTCGCGTGGCGGCGTTGACTTCATGGTGCTACCTTTCCCGTTTCAGGGCTCCCGTTTCAGGGCCAAGCAAGCAAGGAGGAGGAGACCAGTGCGCTCAAGCCTGTTGTGGTGGGTGTGGAGTGGGGGCGTCAGGTGAGTGTAAAACGAGGGTAAGTCGTGGTGTTTGGGGATGACGAAGCACGCAAGTATTTGGGCGCGCCACCAAGCAAGCCACCTTATGCCCCCGCTTCCGGCAAAACCACACAGGGACGTGCTTCAGAGAGATGCCTAGCACGTGGTGCGCGCCCTGGTGGGAGCGTGTTCGCATGCCTGGCACATTGCCCTGGTGGGAGCGTGTTCGCATGCCTGGCACATTTAGAGGCAAGAAGTCAAGTCAGTTACCAAACTTGCACTTGCCTCGATTCAAATTTGCTGGAGGGAGGAGGTTGCTGGAGCCTTGGAGCAGCAAACACACTACCACGAGCTCAAGCACGCTATGACTAATGGTGGATGGGCAAATAAAAGCAAAGTTATCGATAGCCCAGCAAATTTTGGGCTCGGCGCGACGCAAACCAAAGCGTGCGGGACAGACAAAGACCCCTACACTCTAGAGCATGGGCCGCGCACGATTAGAGCAGCAGCCTCACACACGCTGTACACACACACGTTACTAAAGTTTAAAGCACTAAACAAACCAACACGTTCTTTTCGTTGAATAGTGTGTTGTGTTCTTTGTTTCTTTTTTTGAACGCAACGCACACGCGGACATGCACTTACTAATGACTCTGTTCATTTGTGCCGTTTTGCTTTTTTGCTCCTTCTATCCCTCATACTACCTCTTCCTCTCTCCCCTTTTATACATGTGTGCCGGCTTCCTCTCTCTCAAACTTCCTTCCTCTCTCTCAAACTTCCTTCCTCTCTCTCAAACTTCCTTGTTCAACCATTCATGTCATGTGATGGGCATGTTGGACGCCGACGAAAAGGAGGAGGAGGAAAATGACGAGGACGAGGACGAGGACGAGGACGAGGACGAGGACGAGGTGCTCCCACTGGTGCTATCTCCATTCAAAGCTCGATCCCCACCGCGACTGCTGGCATTCGTCATTTCTGCACACATCCCTCCCTCCTCTTCTTCCGCCTCTCCTCCCCCTCCTCCATCCGCGTCTACCAAAGACATAGCCTCCACCCCCTCCGCCAAACCATACCTCGCCCCCCCTCCTCCCC
>Ga0209491_10006633_pt1 | contig 15863 bp, 18 predicted proteins | sample BON02_FD_187213 | JGI IMG/M metagenome (GOLD analysis project Ga0209491, IMG submission 187213) | Freshwater microbial communities from Lake Bonney liftoff mats and glacier meltwater in Antarctica - BON-02 (SPAdes) (version 2) | ecosystem: Environmental > Aquatic > Freshwater > Ice > Glacier...
CCCCCGGAAGTCGATCCACAGGTGCGAGTATTGATGGATGAATAGCGAGCCGCCATACAGGAACTCGTGGCCGTAGAGTTCCCGCCACTGGTAGGTGGAGGCCCAGGCCTCATAACTGTCCGCTGGCAGTGGGTACGTGGGCGAACCGAGGCCCAGCGCGTACAGTAGTAGCGCCTCGTCGTAGCCTTTCCAGCGGTACCTCAAAAAGCCGCGTTCAGGCTTCCACCCGTGGGTGACTGCCGCGCCCCGGTTTTGGGCCCACTGCCAATCGGCTCGGCGGTAGAGCGCATCGGCCAACGTGCGGATCTCCAGCTCAGCCTCATCATCCTGATCAAAATAGCTGGCGGCGGTGAGCATGCCGGCCAGCAGAAAAGCCGAATCGATTGTGGAAAGCTCACACCGACCGGCCCGCCGACCGGTCTGCATGTCGAGAAAGTGGTAGTAGAAACCCTTGTAGCCCGTCGCATCCGGGTCCGTCCCCTGGAGACTCGTCCAGAAGAACCGTAACACCGCCAGTGTTCGCTCGATCGCTTCCGTACGCGTCATCCACGCGCGCTCGACGCCAACTGGATAAGCTGCCAGTGCAAATCCAACGGCGGCGATGCTAGCGGGCGCATCTCGTTGAGTCTTGTCCGCTACCAGGCCGTTCACCGGATTAGTCTGGTGCAGGAAGTATCCGAAGGCATCCCGCTGTAGCGAGTCCAACATCTCTTCACTGCCGGCTGGCTGATTCGGGCCATTCGCCCGGTGTCTGGACGTGATTTGATTCACCCCAGTTTCAGCGGCTTCTTCCCGAGGGGATTGTCTCTGGCGTTTGTTATCCACAGCAGGATCCAGACGTGCCTTCCGGCTTGGCACCGCTGGGTGTGGCCAAAAACTTTTGCCGACAGTGGTCACTGCAAAAGTAGAACGCCTTTCCATCGCGTTCGGCGTGGATCGCGGTGGCTTCGTCCACGGACATGCCGCAGATGGGGTCTTTGCTTAGAGATTTCGTTTCATTCATGGTCATGTTCCTTTGTTGATGGTTGTTGACACTGTTCTTTGATTCTGGCTTTCACATTGCCTGTCCCCGACGTTCCCTGCCATGTGAGATTTTATGATGGCGTGCGCGGCACATGACCTCAATCGCTTCAGCTTGAATCATGTCAACACGTCAGGCGTTGCTTCGGGAAAATCAGCTCCACGTGATACTGCCTCCCAATGAATAAACTCTTCACGCAGTTCGTCGAGCTTTGCGATCGCACCATCGTAGGCATCGTTGCCGAGCAACAGATGGTGCGGTGGATTGGCCGATTCGACAGCCGCCACGATCGCTTCGGCGGCACGGACAGGATCGCCTGATTGATGGCCTGAGATAGCTCGCAGTTGACGGATGTTCTTGTCTGCCGTGTTCGCATAGTCTGCGATCGGATGCTTTGTTTCGTTGGCTGAGCGTCCGGCCCAATCCGTTCGAAAGCCGCTCGGTTCGACAAGCATGACCTTGATCCCCAATGGTTCCACTTCTTGCCAAAGTGCCTCCGACAAACCCTCGACGGCATACTTCGTCGAATTGTAATAGCCCAACGCCGGGAATGAGCGTAATCCGCCGATCGAAGAGAGATTGACGATGAAACCCGTGCGGCGTTTTCGCATTCCGGGCAGTACGATATGAATCATTCGACACAGTCCAAAGACATTAACATCAAACATCTTTCGGACTTCCTGCTCGTCGCTTTCCTCCACGGCGGCGAAGTAGCCGATGCCCGCATTGTTGACCAGCACATCAATCTCGCCATAGTGCTCTTCAGCATCTTTGACTGCTGCTTCAGCTTGTGACCTGTCAGTCACATCCAGCTTGAGAACCAAAGCGTCTCCAAGTTCGGCAAGGTCACGAACATCATCGGGGTCGCGAGCAGTAATGACTACTCGATATCCCAGGTCAAGAACATGCTTCGCGATCTGCCGTCCAAATCCAGTCGAGCATCCAGTGATGAACCAAACTGGCTTCGCGGAGTGTTTGGTGTTTTTTGTTTTTGATGTCATTCGTATTCTTTCCTTATTTTGTAACCATTGAACCGATCTCACTGACCTGACAGTGCATCCGGTGGGCCACTTCCGAGTTTTCAATAGAAATTACTGTATGATTGTTGCCGCTGTTCAGGGAAAAACAGAGCGTGAGGTTCCTCTGCCCGTCGATTCTATTCATCGCCTTAGCTTCGCTCGAAAAGACGACGAAGAACGATTGGCCAGGTATCTTGCGGAGATGGCTTCATTGTTTTGTCTCAAGGACTTCGATTAGCGCCTTCATTTCGGCGATCTCTTTGCGCTGCGCTTCGATAATGTCGTCCGCGAGCTTCCGAATACGCGGATCGGAAATGTGTGCGCGCTCGCTCGTCAGAATCGCAATCGAATGGTGCGGGATCATCGCCTTCATCCAGGAGTGGACGTTATCCACAGCAGGATCCAGACTCGTCCTCCGGCTCCGCACCGGCGGGCGTGGACAGAAACTTCTGCCGACAGTGTTCGCTGCAAAAGTAGAACGTCTTTCCATCTCGCTCGGCGTGGATCGCGGTTGCTTCGTCCACGGTCATTCCACAGACGGGGTCTTTGGTTACAGATTTCGTCTCGTTCATGGTCGTGTTCCTTTGTTGTTGGTTGTTGATACTGTTTATTGATTTCGGTCTTTGCCGACAGATTGTTCCTTATCGCTCAGCGAGCCTTGCTCTCCGGCTTTATTCTGAGGGTCGGTTTTGATTCTCAGCAGTCGCGCGTTGACCGCTACGACCACGGTGCTCGCGGCCATCAGCCCCGCACCCACTGCGGGGCTTAGTAGAACGCCCCAGGCGTAGAGCGCACCGGCGGCCAGCGGAATGGCGACCACATTGTAGCCCGTGGCCCAGACGAGATTTTGAATCATCTTTCGATAGGTGGCGCGCGAAAGTTGCACAATGGCCACGACATCCAGCGGATTGCTCCGTACCAGAATTACGTCGGCGGTTTCCACCGCCACATCCGAGCCCGCTCCAATGGCAATGCCCACATCAGCCTGAGCCAGTGCCGTCGCATCGTTTACTCCGTAGCCGGTCATGGCCACCAACACGCCTCGCGACTGGACTTCTTTGACTTTGGCCGCTTTGTCTTGCGGCAGGACTTCGGCGAAGTATTCATCCAGTCCGACCTGGTCGGAGACCCATTTGGCCGTCGCTTTGTTATCACCGGTGAGCATCGCCTCATTGACGGAACTCTCGCCCTTCACAATGACACCATCCGCGGGAGCTTTCTCACCCGGTTTGATCAGGACCCGGTCATCCACTGCCAGCTCGCTCAGCGGCACGTCCTTCACGCTGCTGTCGGGCATGAGTTTATGCGCGTCGGAGGGCATGAGTTTGGCCAGTTCCTCCAGTGCCCTTGAGGCACCCATCACCGACTTCATCTCGATCCAGTGCCCCAGCAGCATGAAGTCGACCAGGGTGGCCAGCTCCCAGAAGAACATCTTTCCGGTCAGACCGAACACCACGGCGCTGCTATAAAGATAAGCCGTCGTGATGGCGACAGCGACCAGCGTCATCATCCCGGGCTTCCTGGATTTTATCTCGTTGTACAAGCCTTTGAGGAATGGCCAGCCGCCATACCAAAAAACCGCAGAAGAGAACCCTAACAGGACGTAAAGGTCGCCCGGAAAATGAACGGCTTCACGCAGCCCCACCAACTTCTGGAGTAGCGGCGAGAGGACGAGAATCGGCAAAGTCAGTGCCAACGAGATCCAGAACCGATTCCGGAAGTCCGCTGCCATGTGGGCGTGATGATCGGCGTGGCCTTGATGTTGATCAGAGCCGTGGCCTGACATCCGGGATTCGACTTCCAACCAATTCTGCTTGTCGTGCCCTTGCGGACGCTCCTCTTTTTCATAGAGGGCGTATGCCTTCCTGGCCACCGCGTCTGGGGCTGGCTTTAATTCGGACTTGCTCCTGGTTGCGGGTTCTTTCATAGGGGATCTCCGATTCATCTCTCTGATTTATCTAACATCATGCGTCGCTTCCTGGTGTACGAAGTCCCCAATTATAGAATCCCGCGATTAACGCCCCTGCAAACCAGCCAGGAATAAACGTGGTGCTTATGTTTCCGTCAGGCGGTGCAAGCTAATTGTTCCGCAGCAGCAGCCCGCTTTGTCGACAACGGGTAGACTCGTAGCTCGATGCGTGTCGAGTTTGCGCCGAGTTTCGTCAATTGACTCTTCTATGCCGCAGCAGGCAGACGCCGGGCGCATAATCTCCTCAACCGGACATGTCATCTCGACTTCTCCTTAGAATTAGATGGATTAACCAGGGAACTGGACGATCGGGAACTTCAAAAACCAGCTCATCAAACTGACGCCGCCTCTTTCATAATTTTGACAATCGTGTCTTCCACTTCCTGCGCAACCTCTTTCAGTTGCGGGACGTTGAACATCGCTAGCAGCGTCGTTGCACATTGGTTCCCTTCCATCGTTAAAAGCTCACTTCAAAGGGTGTCACCGCAAACGAAAAAAGCCGACGTGATCGAATACCCCCGAAAGGAATTCAAACACGTCGGCTTACTCTTTAACGAGCCCCCTGACGCTGCCAGGTTGCTCCTTATTTAGTCGTCCGATCAACTCAATCTTCAATCCACATGCATGCAGACTGACCCATTGTCAGGCGGAACCCAGTCTATCGAATGCCATCCGGGAAAGCTACTCGCTGGATACTCCTGGGTTCTAGCGTAAGCGATTCACGGCGGGTGGAAGTCGAATTGGTGTGGCACCTGAGACGAATCCAGGTCACGTTGTGTCTGCGCATCGAACTGACTGCTTATTGAGAAACGGCTCACACAGGCCGGGTGTATTCAACGAGTTCGTATGCGCCACGGTCTTCGCGGCGCACGATGTTCCAGTCCACTTCATTAAAGGCCGGAAAATACGCATCGCCTGCAAAGTCGCCCTTGATGTAACTGAGCAGCATCGAGTCGGCCAGATCGATGGTCAGTGCGTAGATCGACGCTCCGCCCGCGACGAATACCTTCGTGTCGTGTTCTCGCGCCCGTTCGATCGCCTCGTCCAGACTTGAAACGGCCGAAGCGTTCTTAAATGGGCCACGCCCGCGAGTGATCACATAACAATAGCTGCTCGTAAGCGTTGGTCCGAAGATCTCGAAGGAGCGGCGTCCCATGATAAGCGTCTGGCCTGCTGTCACTGTGAGGAAGTGTTGATACTCCTCTGGCACATCCCACGGCATTCCGTCGCCGCTGCCAATGACGTGATTGTTGGCCATTGCAGAAATGATAATCATGCTGTTCTCCCTGACGATGGGTTTGAGCGTCGTTCTAAAGTTGCAGTTCGACCAGGCACTGGCAAAGCTATACCATGAGCCAGCACGGGACGCACACGGTCGACGCCGTTCTCAAGAGTGTTTCGCGCGCTTGGTATCGGGATTGTTTCTGTGTTCAATATTGGTGCCCATGTTTGCGATTTCCTTTCTCTCCATAGACCAGCGTATGCATTCTGAATGCTGCCTGGCATTCCGAAGTGACTGTGGGGCACCAATTTCATCTTGGTCAGCATGGCCAGCATGCGAGACACCGCGAAAATGCTGGCGATGATGCCGCCCGCTGTGGCCAGCATGGCCCGGATCACCGTAAACCAGACCGCGTATTCGCCCAACGCCGGTCGAGACGATCAGCGCGGCGGAAAGGAACGCCAGGGGAAACAGGCTTCCGGTCATCTCCGCCATCTGGCCGGTCAGCGCGAAAATCCCGGCACCGATCATCACGCCGGTGCCCAGGGAGATGGCGCCGACGAGCGAGAGGCTGTCCGCCTGGTAGTTCGAAGTTCTGTCTTGTGTATTCATCATATTGATTGTCGCGTTTGGATTTTGCTTTCCGGAATCTGCACAAACGGCGGGATCGGACAATCCAGCGTGTCGGCGATGGCGCGGAGCAATTCGGCTTCGCGTTCCTGGATCAAGCCATCCGCGCCGACGACCTGAACGCAGGCTTCGAGAAGATTCTTTTTGATCTGCGGCGCGGCCAACGCCAGATGATCGAGTGCGGTATCCAATTGTTCCAGCCCGGACTTTTCGCGCGACAGGAGCTGCAGCCCGTCGGCCTTCGCCCGCAGATGGGGCGCGCCCGCCTCGAATGCCTGTTCGATCGCGCCCGAATTACTGCTGCTGACGTTCGCCAGCGCCGACAGCACAACGCTGCAATCCGGCACGAGCGGTTTGATCGAGTGGTATTGAATGGAGGTCGGGCGGATTTCGCCCGACTGCGACGCGAGGTGGCGGCGGACGATTTTCTGGAGGACGAATTCAAAGATTTCAATCTGCCCGTCGCTTTCAATGAGCCCTTGCAATGCCTGGCTGAATTGCTCGAACTCGTCGGGCCGCAGTTGACGCAGCGCGGGCAACGCGAGGTTCACGAGCGGCAGCCGCGCACGCGAAGCGATAAACGAGACTTCCAGCCACATCGCGGCGGTAACTTCGCCCACCCTCGGCGCGAGTCGTCGGCCAAGTTCCGCGAGTTGCTTCGCGCGCAAGCTTTCGTCCGCGCTGAGGAGCATTGCGTAGATGAGCGCGGTCGCGTCAAGCGGTTCGCGAGCGGCGGCCTGTAGCTTTTCCGAGAATGAATTCCGCAACTCCTCGGCGTAGCGCAGGTGCAGCGGCGTTGGCTTGCCCAGATTGGGAAGCACGGCTCCCATCATAACGGCGTTGGTGGCGAATCTGGTGTCGCCAGCACTCGCGCCGGGCATCCCGGGAATCGGTGGAAACGCAGATCGTGATGACGCTGGTTTCGCCGCCTCGCGCGCCGATTCTGCTGCAACCGCCGCGACGTCGGCGGTCTTGAATTTCCCGTCCCAACCGGGATCGATGGCGTGGATGCGCTCGGCGAGCGGCGGGTGGGTGGCAATCATTCCGAGGAAAGGTTTGCCCAGGCCGTTGCCGAAGAACATGTGGCTGGCTTCCCCGGCATGAGCGGACTCGAGCTTCGAGCCGGCACCGCCGATCTTTTGTAGCGCCTCGGAGAGCCCCGCCGGATTGCGGGTGAACTGAACCGAGGAGGCATCGGCCAGGAATTCCCGCTGCCGACTGAGTGCGGCCTGGATGAGCCGGCCGAAGAAGACGCCGATTGCGCCGATGACGATCAGGGCCAGTCCCAGGAGCATCAGCGGATTCCTGTCCCTGCTGCTGCTGCGCCCGCGCGAGTAGATCAGCACCCGGCCAATCACTGCGAGGCACAAGATGCCGAAGATGACTCCCATGAGGCGCAGATTCAGGCGCATATCACCATTAAGGATGTGGCTGAACTCGTGGCCGATGACCCCCTGCAGTTCAGCCCGGCTTAGCAAGGTCATGCAACCGCGCGTGACACCAATCGCGGCGTCGCCCGGCGTGTGGCCAGCCGCAAACGCATTGATGCCCTTTTCGTCGTCGAGCACATAAATTTTTGGGACAGGGACGCCAGCGGCAATGGCCATCTCCTCGATCACGTTGCGCAGTTTGCGCTCTTCCGGCTGGGTTGTGTTGGGATTAACGAGCCGTCCGCCGAGCGATTCGGCGACGGCACTGCCGCCCTTGGCCAGGGCGGCGGTTTTGTAGAGGCTGCCAATCACGACAACGCCGAGCGTGCCGAGCGCGACGTAGAGGAAAAGCATGGGATCCCACAGCACGAGTTCTGGCGACGGGGCACCAGGCTGCTGTTTGGCGTGGGTGCCGTAGAAAATCAGCAGGCTGGAGATGTAAACCGACGCGATGATGCACGCGACGGCGATCACGAAGTAAACCACCAGCACCTTCGTGTTCTTCCTGGCTTTGTCCTGCTGTTCAAAAAAATTCATGCGTCAACTCTCTTTAAGAGAACGAGACATTCGGCGCTTCTTTTTGAGCCGCCTCCTCGATGGCAAACAACTCGGCGGCGGTAAAGTGGAACGTAGAGGCGATGAGACTGCTGGGAAATACTTCACGTTGTGTGTTGTAGGCCATCACCGAGTCGTTATACGCCTGCCGGGAAAAGGCGACCTTGTTTTCCGTCGAGGTCAGTTCCTCCATCAGGCTCAGCATGGTCGTATTCGCCTTAAGGTCGGGATAGGCCTCTGAAAGTGCAAAGAGGCGGCCCAAGGTGCCGGAGAGCGTTCCTTCGGCACTCGCGAGCTTCTGCATCGCGGCAGGGTCACCGGGATTGGCGGCGGCACCTGTGTTGGCGGACGCAGCAGCATTGCGCGCGGTAATGACTGCGTCGAGCGTATCACGTTCGTGTTTGAGGTAACCCTTCGCGGTCTCGACCAGATTCGGAATCAGGTCGTAGCGCCGCTTGAGCTGCACGTCAATTTGCGCATAAGCGTTTTTTAAAACGGTTGCGCAGCCCAACGAGTTTGTTGTACATGCCGACAACGGACATCACGGCAACCAATGCCAGCGCGGCCAGCACGATGATGACGATCAGTAGCGGACTCATAAAATGTTCCTTAATGGTGATTAACGTTGAATTCTCATTCTTCGATTCACTTACTCTTACGGTCCGTGAGTTTGTTTTAAGCTATATCATTGCAGAACTTTACACCTGAAAAGTATCACCAGGGTCATTTATGGTTGGGAAAGATGCACTTACAGGGTGCAGCTGATCGTTACTCGGGATGGGAAGTCTCCTGTGAGTCCGGTTTGTCGGGCTTTGCTGTGTGCCTCTGAATTTGCAGATTGACTTCGTGTTTCTGTCGATCGTCAACTAAAGGGATGACAAGATCGTGTCGCTCGATGCCGTCGATCATTTTCTCTGACGCCGGGAACATATGCCTCTATGTAGCCCGGGTTGGGAGTCGATTTGTCGAACGCCGGCGTCAGCAACCGGATCACTGCGTCGTCACGGTGTACAAGGTGCTTGTCGAGCGCGTCCATGGCCATGCGCGAGCGCTCGGCATTAGCAGCGCCGGATAAAACCGACCAGCTTTGCGCTATCGAGTCAATCTGGCATGCGGGGTTACTTGCCGATCCCAGCGGCGTACCGTCGTCGAAGTAAGCGCGGCGGTACCATGCGCCATCCCAGCCATGCTGCTCGATATTCTGGCGAAGTTGTGCCGCCTCCTGCCGGCAACGTTCGACGAAAGGCGTATCGCCATACTGCTTTGCAAGGTCAGCGAATTGCCTCAGCACGTCATGGAGGAAAAAACCCAGCCAAATGCTTTCGCCTTTACCCTGCGCGCCCACTTTGTTCATACCGTCGTTCCAGTCGCCGGTACCCATGAGCGGCAGGCCGTGTACGCCAAAATGGAGGCCCCTTTGTACCGCACGTACGCAATGCTCGTAGAGCGTTGCAGTTTCGTCAGAGCGGCTGGGTAACTCGTAATATGATTCTTCCTTCGGCTTGAGTGGCCGGCCTTCCAAAAAATGGATGGACTCATCCAGCACGCCGGTATCACCGGTACTCAAAACATAGCGACACGTTGCAAATGGTAGCCAAAGGAAATCATCCGAGCAATGGGTACGGACACCCCTGCCTTGCGGCGGATGCCACCAATGCTGGACATCGCCTTCCTTGAACTGACGGGATGCACAGAGTAGCAAATGCGCGCGCATAAGGCCTGGCTCGGTGTGAACGAGTGCCATCACGTCTTGCAGCTGATCACGAAAACCAAAAGCGCCTGAAGACTGGTAAAACGCGCTCCGTCCCCACAGGCGGCAAGCCATGGTTTGATAGACGAGCCAGCCATTGGCGAGCGCATTGATGGATGGATCCGGCGTTTCCACAGATACCGCGCCGAGGGTGTGTTTCCAGTAGTTCGTGACGACATCTGGCGCGCCGTGCGCGGCAGCAGATCCTCGAAAACGCTGCACCACATGATGCGCTTCTTCTCTATTGAGAGCCGCGCCAAGTTTGAAAATGATCTCGCGTTCTTGTCCATCGGCTAACTCGAATGGCACCTGGATCGCGGCACAGGGATCGAGTGCCGCGCCTATCGTGCCTGACAACTGTGGCGACGACATGGCGGCTGGATTCAGTAGCGTTCCGTTGCGACCAATGAATTCAGTCCTGTCACCACTGAAACTTCGCATCGCCTCGTCCACAGCGAAAAATGCAATCCGTTCGCCGAACTCCGCGTTGTATGCGTTACGCGCTAACAGCGCGCCGCTGGCGGGATCGAGCTCCGTGATCACATGCATCATCGAGTTCTGCCGCAGTTCTCCCAGCACCCATTCAATGTATCCGGTGACGGAGAGGCGGCGCCTCCGGCCTGACTTGTTGCGCACCTTTATTGCCACGAACTTGATCGAAGCATCCAGCGCCACATACATCGACAGTTCCGAGTCGATACCATCCTGCGGATGGGTGAACACGCTGTAGCCAAATCCGTGTCGACACACATAATGTCCTTGTCCGCGGCTGGGCCAGGGCGTGGGCGACCAGAAGTGTCCACTTTCTTCGTCGCGGAGGAGAACGGCTTCGCCGCTGGAATCGCTGACCGGGTCGTTCGACCATGGCGTGAGGAGAAAATTGTGCGCGTTCTCGCTCCAGGTGTTGGCACAGCCACTTTCCGAGACGATAGTTCCGAATGATGGATTTGCGATTACATTCACCCACGGTGCCGGCGTCGCCTGACCGGGCGCGATCGTAATGACGTATTCGCATCCATCAGGAGTAAATCCGCCCAATCCGTAAAAAAACAGCAAATCACCACGCGAAGATTCGACGGCCGCCGCTGGTTCTACGTGCGGCGTTCGCTCTGGTGTAAAAAGCGGAACAATGGCTTCAGGCAGGCTGCGCCGGTTGATCTGTTCCGCCAGCGCGCCACGCCTGTCATCGAGGACTACGCGAGCGACCGACTGAAGCAGAATGCGGTCCTCGTCCGACAAAGGCCCCGCAAGTCTCACGAATATCCCACCCGGCTGATCGTTCAGATTGGCTTCAGTGCCTGCAGCGATCATGGCGACGATTTGATCGTGAAGCAGTTGCCGGCTACCTGTACTCTCTGAGTTGCAGATCACCAGATCGACCGTCACTCCCTTTAAACGCCAATACGCATGGGCCTGTAATAGCTGGCGCACCAAGTCGATAGAGGCCGGTTCCCCGATCTGCAACAGCAGGATTGGGAAATCCCCGGAAATTGCATTGCCCCATAAACCAGATTGTCCGCGACGGTTTTTGATGAGAATGCCAGGATCGGCACGAAGCGAAGCATTGGCGTAAATAATAGAATCCGCGAGACGGCCATAGAGTTGCGCGTCGGCGTGGGTTGCCTTGATCTTCTGCAGGACCGACTGGCTGTGGGTACTTGCCAGGCCGAAGACGCGATTGGTCACATGCCAATCCTGGTATTTCTCGATGAGCCTCAGGCAGGCGTCGCGAGTCTCACCGACGCCGGAGACGAAAGCAACCGTTGCCGATTGTTCCGGATCCAGTATTATGCGGCATTGGATAGCGACAATCGGATCAAGCACGGAACCCTCGCTGTCAGACAGCGCCGCGACATCACGCATCGCCTGCGGATTGAAGAGCGTATTGCCGCGGCCTATGAAACGCATCCAGTCAGTTTCATAGGATATGTCGCCCAAGTCCGCCTCAGTGGGGACAATCAAGTGAAACATCCACGGCGCCGCATGGTCGCCAGCACCAGACCGGCGGTGGCACGCGATTGCCTGCTGCTCACGGAGGATCTCCGTTTGGACAAAAAGATTGCTGAAAGCGGGATGTGCCGCGTCGGCAGCAGCCAATGCGATCACTACTTCCGCATAACTCGTCAGGTCGATGACCTTGCGTGCCACCGAGCGGTTGGTTAGGCCAATGCGCCGTACCTCGATGTCATCTGTCGGCGAAACGGAAATCTCCGTGTGCGCATCGATGCCCTGTTCATAACAGCGGAAGGCCGCGCACGCCTCCGATAAATTTACCTGATAGGTCGCTGATGGGTTGAGCGTTGGTTGATAGGTAGTCGACCAGAACGCACCGTTGGCCGTATCACGCAGATAGCAGAATGTACCCCAATTGTCGCGCGTGCTGTCCTCGCGTGATCGCGTGACCGCGATATCCTTCCAACGACTGTAGCCGCCTCCCGCGTTCGTGATCATCACGTGGTATCGGCCGTTCGACAGCAACTGCACTGCCGGTATCGCCGTGGCGGCACCGCTGAAAACGCGCTCCGGTACTTCTCGGGGGCTGTCATTCATAGGTAATCTTTCTTGTTGCTCATGGTTTCAACTGGTCGTTGACGATTGTCTGGGCTTCCTCCAGGATGCGGCGCAGATGATCCGCACCCCGGAAGCTCTCGGCATAGATCTTGTAGATGTCTTCTGTCCCTGACGGACGCGCCGCAAACCAGCCGCTTTCCGTTATGACCTTCACCCCGCCGATGGGAGCGTCGTTGCCAAGCGCGTGGGTGAGGATAGTCTGGATTTTTTCGCCCGCCAGCTCGGTGAGCGTCACCTGCTGGGGTGAGAGCTTCGCCAACAGCGCCTTTTGCTCCGGGGTGGCCGGTGCCTCAACACGATCGTATACAGGTTCGCCGAACTCGCGCGTGAGTTCGCGGTAGATCTCTCCGGGATCGCGGCCCATGCGCGCCGTGATTTCCGCCGCCAGTAAAGCCGGAATGATTCCGTCTTTGTCCGTCGTCCAAACGCTGCCATCCAGACGGGCGAACGATGCTCCCGCGCTCTCCTCTCCGCCAAAGGCGAGCGAGCCGTCCAGCAAGCCATTCACGAACCACTTGAAGCCAACCGGCACTTCGTAGAGTTTCCGGCCCAGTTTGGCGGCAACTCGATCGATCATCCCGGAACTCACCACCGTCTTACCGACCGCCGCGTCCTGATGCCAGTGCGGTCGGTGTTGGAACAGATAGAAGATGGCCACGGCAAGGTAATGGTTGGGTGGCAGCAAGCCCGCAGTTTTCGTCACGATGCCATGTCGGTCGTGATCGGTATCGCAGGCGAAGGCGAAGGCGTATTGATCCTTCAAACCGATCAGTCGCTGCATCGCATAGGCCGAGGAGGGATCCATGCGGATCTGACCGTCCCAATCGACGGTCATGAAACGGAAGGTCGGATCGACAGCCTCGTTCACGACGGTGAGATCCAACCCGTAACGCTCGGCGATCGGCCCCCAATAATGCACACCCACGCCGCCGAGCGGATCGACTCCCAGACGAATCTTCGCGCCGCGCAGGACATCCATGTCGATGACATTGGCAAGATCGGCGATGTAGGCATTGAGATAATCATGCCGGTGCGTGGTGGAGGCTCGCAGCGCTTTCTCGTAAGGAATCCGGCGAACGCCTTGCAAACCGCTTTCGAGAAACCCGTTGGCCTGGGCCTCGATCCCGTTCGTGACGGCCTGTTCCGCCGGACCGCCATGCGGCGGGTTGTACTTGAAGCCGCCGTCGTGCGGTGGATTATGCGAAGGCGTGATTACGATGCCGTCGGCAAGGCCGGTTTTACGCCTGCGGTTGTATGTGAGTATCGCGTGGGAAACGGCAGGCGTCGGAGTGTACTCATCTCCTTCCGCGAGCATGACCTCCACGCCGTTGGCCGCCAGCACTTCCTCCGTGACTTCGCGGCAGCGCTCGAGCGTATGCCCGCCATCCATCAGCACTTCCGGCTCGACAATCGGCACCAGTCCGGCTTCCTGGCATGACGCGGCATACCGAGCCAACGCATTCGCGTTGGCTTCGATGCAACCCCGGCTGGGAATGCCGTCGCCGATCGCAATCACCGCCCGCCACTTGGCGAAACGGGCACCCATTTCTGAATATTTTGTCAAGCGTTCGCGCAAGCCGTCCAGGCCTTCGGTGATTCTCTCTCCGGGATGAGCCACCATGTCCTTGGCACCGGCGTCCACCTTGATGCCGGGAATGATGCCTGCGGCAGTGGGGGCCTGCGCGAGGGGAGTGCCGTTTTTTTTTGCTGGCGGATCGTCTCGTCGTACAGGATCGCGCCACTGATGGACTCGGCGAGACCCGGCGTCGTCACGATCATCTCTCGATAGACGCGGCGAGCTTCCTCGGTCTGGGGAATCCCCAACTTGGCAAATCGTTTGTTGCAAGTGGGATTGCTTTCATCCATCGCCAGCAAGCCTTTGTCGGCGGCGACTAATGCATTAGCAGTTTCGATCAGCTCAAGCGCATTCATCTCTGATATCTCCGCAATGTTGTTGAATTGCCATTCGATTCAGGCGGTGGAGGGTTAGTCCTGCCACTCTATTGATCACGCAGCCGCCCGAGGGTGCTCTCGATCAATCTAGCCAACTTATTTGCATCGCCCCTGACGGCTTGGTCCAGGGTCGCTGCCTGATCCGTGACCGCGATAGGCTGGCGGCCTTCGAGGCGGGCTTCCATCACGCAACGCATGTCGTCATTGCCACCTTTCCTGTCGCTGTTCTCATCGCTCAGGTGGACCTCCACTCGGGTGATATGATCGTTGAGTCGGCTGGTAAAGCGACAAACACGGCGACTGTTGGACTGATGCCAACTCGGCCAAAGATTGAGTGGTGAGCAAATTAGTCTGTGCCCTTTTATGCCTCGTGTGTTAGTCGGATGAAAAACTGAAAAGTCGCACTTCACGACATTTGAACGCTGTCCTGTCGATTCAATGGAGATGCCGCTTTCTGCAGCCAGCTCAGCGCGTCTTCGTACTCGGATTCCGAGAAATGTTTGACGTCAAGATGAACGAGGTGAGCAGCGAATTCCGGCAGCATTGCCAGCAACCCGTTGTCGCTGACAATCGCCAGTCGTTTGATCTTCTGGTGAAAGCGTTCGATAAGCTGCAGATGATTAATTGCGGCTTCCAGGTCCAACCAACCCGGAAACGCCTTGGCGAAGATCATCACTCCGGCTAAGGAATCATGATTCGCGAAATACAGTTCGATGGGGTGCGATCCGGCGATAGCGCATGGCGGCGTGTGAAATTGCTGTGTTTATTGGGAGATTAGGCAGTTGACGGCAGGTAATTTTAGTAATGACTTATGAAATGTCGCGTTTAATGTCTGGCTCAGGAGAATGGAAAGGAGCGTCAAAATTTGGGCGGCTCCGGCGTGAGTCCATCTCATGCCAGACAGCTTCAGACGTTCACTAACAATTTGCTTGCAGGCCGATTCAACGATACCGCTGCCGATGGGACTGCTGTTGCTGCGATACTCGGCGTAGTCCATGAATCGTCGGTAGCGGTGAAGGTAACGTTTGGCGATTTCAAAATCGTCCTCCTTCTCAGGATCGAGTCAGTTATCAACGACGCGGTGGATCTTGATGCGTTTGCCCTCGACAAACAAACACCGCAGCACATTCTTCCAGTACGCCGTTTCGATTTTTCCTGCGTCGCTGACGTACACGATGCGACTCAGTTTGGACCCGCGACTTTGAATGATGGCCGTAAGCAGCGACGTGAAATTCTTGCTCAGCGATTGCTGATTTTCTTCGGGAGCAGCGGACAGATACACGGTGCCTGTTCGCTTGCCGTCGGCGTAGACACTCAGCGTCGCCACGGACGCCATTTCAAAGTTTCCAAAGGGCGCGATCCCGAGGCTGACTCCGTCACGACTGATGGACAAAGTGGCTTGTTTCCCGTCTTTTACTGCCTTGTCGGTCCACTTGGCGAGCTGCTCAACCTCGCAATGTTCGCGATGCGGCTCCATGATGTCTGCCAGATGCGACGACAGATTCCGAAGTTTTTCCGCGCCGATGTTCGCGCCCGTGCGTTCGGCAATGACTTCGATGCTTCGCCCCTGTGACGATCCCCCGCGGCGACTTGCCGACCGATAAGATCCTGCGCGCCGTGAGTCGCACCACACTCGATGCCCAGAATTTTTTCCAGTGGCGAGATCGTCTGGCCTCGACTGCCGCGACGATACATGGCTCGGGTCAAAGTGATGTTGCCAAACCGCGTGAGGATTTTCGAATG
>Ga0209491_10006635_pt1 | contig 15857 bp, 7 predicted proteins | sample BON02_FD_187213 | JGI IMG/M metagenome (GOLD analysis project Ga0209491, IMG submission 187213) | Freshwater microbial communities from Lake Bonney liftoff mats and glacier meltwater in Antarctica - BON-02 (SPAdes) (version 2) | ecosystem: Environmental > Aquatic > Freshwater > Ice > Glacier...
TTCCTTCGCTCTGAATGATTGATCACCTGTAAACGTTCTTGTTCACTCGATATTCATCAGTGCTGGACATGCGCTTGCTAAACCGCTCTAGGCGATACCGAAGCTGCGGGGAGGGGGAAGGCCACGAGTCAGGAGAATCAGGAGATTCCACCCCTCCTCCTCCCCTTCCTCCTCCTCCTCCTCCTCCTTCTCCTGCGCCTGAGGAGGAGGAGGTGCGGGGGGAGGACATAGTGGTGGTGGTAGTGTTGAAGGTGGAGGAAGGGGAGGGGGGAAGACCCGATACGGAAATAGAGGATATGGTGGAGGAGAAGGTGGTGCCTGCAGCAGCAGCAGCAGCAGCAGCAGTGTTGCTCCTGGCGGTGGTGGTGGGCCTGTAGGTGGAACGAGGGCTAGGTGCTACCTGTTGCTGCTGCTGCTGCTGCTGCTGCTGCTGCTGCTGCTGCTGCTGCTGCGGTGCTTCCCTGGGGGAGGAGGGGGAGGAGGAGGAGGGAGCGCCCCGACGGAAGAACCTGCGGAAGCTGCTGGCCATGCTGTTCTTGCTCTTGCTCTTGCTCTTCCGGTTGCTGTTGCTGCTGCTGTCGTCGTTGTTGTTGCTGTTGCTGTTGTTGCTACTCCTGGTAGCAGCGAGGTACGCCTCAGGAGAGAGAGGGAGGGGGACATTCCGCGCAGACACGTCCGAGTCTTGCGTATCTGTGAAGTAGTCACCTTCCCCTTCCTCCCTTCCTCCCTCCCCTCCGTCTCGTTCCTCGCGAGGGGAATCCAATAAAGTCATCATTCCGGGTGCGATGTGCGCGCCGGTGGAGGAGGGAGGGAAGGCGGACGTGGCGCTGGTGCCATTGCTGATGGGCAGCCCTCCCGTCAAGGGAAGAGCGTACTGGGAGGGGGGGTAGGCAGGGAGGGAGGACGAGGTGGTGGCGGAGGAGAAACCGGTGCCGTTCGGCAGGGCCACGCCTGCCCACGTCGCGTCTTGAGCTGCTGCTACTGCTTCTTCTTGTTGTCCAGGGGAGGAGGGAGGGAGGGAGGACAAGGTCTCTTCGGGGGGAATGGGGGAGGGGCCGAAGGAGGAAGCGGGGTCGACGTCGTCGTCAGGGAGGGCGAGGGGGGCTCCATATTGTGCAATTTCCTCTTCGTGTGACGCGCGCCGTGGGGTGGTGGGTGCAATGTAGGTGGAGGGTTCGGGAAAGAGGAGGGGGGAGGTGGCGCCGTTGGTGGGAGGGAGGGAGGGAGGGGGGGCTTGGGTGTCGAAGAGGCTCATGACGGTGGTGGAGGGGTGCTGCTCGTGCTGCTCGTGCTCTTCTTCTCCCTCTTCCTCCTCCTTCTCCTCCTCCATGTCTTGCATCGTTCCAGAAGAGGAGGGGGGGGCTTGGGTGTCAAAAAGTCCTAGGATGGTTAAGGAGGGTTGAGCTCCGCCTTCTGCTGGGCAAAGGGTGGCAGAGGCCTGCATGCTTTGCCCCAGGACAACTGTAGATGGCCCTGGTCCTGCTTGTGGCGCTTCTTCTTCTTCTTCTTCTTCTTCTTCTTTTTCCTTGATGACGGAGAAGGAGGAGGAGGAGGTGGTAGAGAAGGAGGAAGGGGGGGCTTGAGTGTCGAAGAGTCCCAGGATAGTAGCGGAAGGTTGAGCTCCGTCCTTTTCGGGAGTAAGAGTTGCAGAGGCCCGCATACTTTCTTCATGAGAGGAGGAAGAGGAGGAGGAGGAGGGGTGCTGGACGGTGTCAAAGAGCCCGAGAATGGTGGAGGAAGGCTGAGGTCCCCCCTCAGTAGGCTTGAGCGTTGCCGATGCCCGCATGCTTTCTACATGAGAGGAAGATGAGGAGGAGAAGGAGGGGAAGGAGGAGGGATGGACCGTGTCAAAGAGCCCGAGAATGGTGGAGGAAGGCTGAGGTCCCCCCTTGGTAGGCTTGAGCGTTGCAGACGCCCGCATGCTTTGTTCAGGAGAGGAAGAGGAGGAGGAGGAGGAGGAAGAGGGATGTATCGTGTCGAAAAGCCCCATGACGGTCTGGGAGGGGTAGGACTCCTCTTCTTGCGCTGCCCTCAACGTTGTCGAGGCCCGCATGCTTCGATCAGGGGAGGAGGAGAAGGAGGAGGAGGATGTCAGAGTGGCAGAAGGCTGCACTGCGTCGAAAAGCCCCATGACGGTTCGAGAGGGTTGGGATTCCTCTTCCTCCTCTTCTTTTGCGTGTCTGCTCGTCGTTCTGGTCAGGCTAGGAGAAGGAGGAGGCTGGACAGCAGTCTGAACCAGGCCGGTGGTAGAAAGCTCCTCGGGCGCGGCAGCAATAGTAGCCGCAAGGGAGGAGGAGGAGGAGGAGGAGGGGGAGGAGGAGGAGAAGGAGGAGGGAGCAAAGGTAAGCGTAAAGGTGGGAGTAGGGGAAGGAGGCTGCGTTGCGGTTTGAAACAGGTCGGTGGCAGCAGCAGTGGCGGTGGTAAGGAGCTCAGTTGGGCGTGAGCGGGCCTCCGGCAATGCGGCAGTAGTCATAAGGGAGGAGGAGGAGGAGAAGGCTACCGTGGGGGTAGGAGGAGGCTGAGTTGCCGTTTTAAAGAGCCCGGTGGAAGTGAGGTCTGTCGTCGTGCGCGGGGTGGGTTCAGGCATCGCAGCAGTGGTCATGAGTGAGGAGGAGGAGAAGGCCACGGCTGGGGTAGGAGGAGGCTGAGTGGCTGTCTGAAACATCTCGCTGACGGCAGTAGTGGCGGTGGTGAAGAGTTCAGTTGGGCGCGGGCTGGCCTCCGGCATCGCAGCAGTGGTCATAAGGAAGGAGGAGAAAAAGGGGGAGGGAGAGAAGGTGATGCTAAATGTAGTAAGAGAAGGCTGGACAGCAGTGTGATAGAGCTGAGCAGCGTTGTCAGGCAAGTCCGCTTGGCGCTGTGTCTCACGCAGGGAGACAGAAGGAGCAAAGGAGGACGAGGACGAGGAAGGTAGGAAGGTCACCGTCTGGCTAGGAGGAGGAGGAGGTTGGACAGCAGTATGATAGAGCTGAACAGCGTTGTTGGGCAGGTCCGTGTCCCGCGGGGAGACTGAAGGAGTAAAGGACGAGGAGGAGGGGGAGGAGGTGGAGGAAGAAAGGAAGGTCGGGTCCGTCGGACGCTGTGTCTCTCGGAAGGAGACAGAGGGAGCGAAGGAGGAGGGGGAGGAAGTGGAGGAAGGTAAAAAGGTGACTGTCTGGCTGGGGAAAGAGTGAGTTTGGGGTAGGCCCTTGATGGTGTTGGAGTATGCCTGTGATTGTGAGCCCTCGTCGTCGTCCTTCTCCCCTCGCATTGATGCAGAGGCCGCCAAAGAGGAGGAGGAGGAGGGAGGACTAGCAGGAGGCTGCACCGTGTCGAAAAGCCCGGTTCGAGGGGCTTGATGTGACGAGGCAGGCTCCGCGGTGGAAGAGGAAAAGGAAACGGAGGGAGGGGGAGCAGCCCTTGGACTAGCAGGAAGTTGAACAGTGTCAAAGAGTCCCATGACGGTTCGAGAGGCCTGTTGAGGTTGGTGTGTGTCAAGCAGACGCATCGCAGCTGTAGACGCTGGAGCGGTCACAAAGGAGGAGCAGGTGGCCGTTTGCGTAGAGGAAGGAGGCTGGACGGTATCGAGCAGGCGCATTGCTGCGGTGGAAGCGTGTGCTGATGAGGTAGGGGCCAGTGTCTGGGTAGGAGAGGGTTGTACCGTGTCGAGCAGACGCATGGCAGCTGTAGATGCTGGAGCAGTCACGAAGGAGGAAGACGTGGCCGTACCAACAGAAGGAGGAGGCTGGACGGTATCAAGTAGGCGCATTGCTGCGGTTGACGCGTGTGCCGACGACGACAAAACGTCCGCGGTCTGAGTTGGGGCAGGTTGTTGGTGTGTGTCCAGCAAGCGCATCGCTGCTGTGGATACCCCTTCTGGGTACTGCTGCTGCTGCTGCATCGAAGAGGAGGAGGAGAGGGAGGAGATGCTCTGCGTGGGGGGTGGTTGGGCGGTGTCTAGTAGGCGCATGGCGTAAGGAGAAGCGTGGAGGATCGGACCTTGTTGCGCTGATGCGGGCATGATGAATGCTTTGGAGGCCGAGAGGGAGGAGGAGCCACCGAAGGAGGAAGAGGAGGAGGAGGAGGAGGGGAGGAAGAGGGGTACCTGGATGGTGTCGAAGAGTCCCATGATGGTGTTGGAGGCTTGGGGTGGGCCAGGCGCTGGAAAGGAGGAGGGAGAGAGGGAGGACGAGGGGGGTTGCTGTGTTTCGAAGAGCCGCATGACGGTTTGGGAGACGGGCGGCCCGCGGGACACGGGACCTGAGGCGACGAACATTGGCTGGACGGTGTCAAATAATGAATAAGAAGGAGGAGGGGGGGGAGGGGCTTGTGTCTCAAACAGCTGCATGACACTCCTCGAGACATCGACCAATGGTCCCTTCGGTGCCGCTGCTGTTGCTGCTGGATCTTGGACGGTGTCAAAGAGGCGCATCACAGCAGTAGAGACATGTTGGTGCTCGTTGTGTGCGGGAATCTCGACCGTATCTAGCAGCCGCCAGACCTCAGCTGAGACCCCCCCAGGGGGAGGTGCCTTAACCTGGACGCCGTTCTCGTGCCTGTGCTCGCTGAAGCGGACGGACTTAGTGAGGGTTGCAGCAGCGGCGGGGAGGAGGGTGGGGATTGGGGGGATGGGGTGTTGGCTTGGCGAGGGGACGACTTGGGATTGGCAGGATTGCCAGCCGGTGGCGGGGAGGGGGACGGAGGCTCCTGATTGGTCGAATTGTCCGGTTTGGTAGGAGGCGGTGCGGAGAGAGGGCATGGCAGAGGAGGAGAGGGTGGTGATGGTGGGGAGGGTTTCGTGGACTGCAGCTTGAAGGCGTTCTTCGTCTTCGCGTCGTTGGCGTTGGGACATGATTGATTGGCTGGAGGGGCGGGTGAAGAGACGCTTTAATGGCCGCGATGGGTCAGCAGAGGAGGAGGAGGAGGAGGAGGCGGAGGAGGAGGAGGAAGAAGCCGTTCCCATCAGAGGTGCTTTTGTCGTGGGTGATGCTGACGTCGTCGTTTGCTGCTGCCCGGACTGCTGCATGATGGAAGCCATGGAGGCGAGGGAGGGGGGATTGTCCAAGGAGTGAAAGGAGGAGGATGAAGTGGTGGAGGAGGAAGCAGCGAGGGAGGAGATGGTGTTCAGGTCGGGGGTGAAGGACCGAGAGCCATGCAGGGTGGGCGGCATGTCACTCGTAGTAACAAAGCCTGATTGACTTATAGACGAGACCATAGTGCTGCTCCCCGTTGCGCTTGCGGTGTACCTAGCCGAGGTCCCATCCCAAGAGTCGTGCGGCAAAAAGTGCTGCTGCACCGCTTCTGCTGGTGGTGCCACCTGCTGCGTCTGCTGCTGCTGCTCGTTCTCCTCGTCCTCGTCATCGTCGTCCCAATTCGGTTGTGGGCGCCGGCTGTTGTGCTGGCTGGTGCTGCGCGGCGCGATCGAGACGGGGGAGCAGGCGCCAAAGGAGGGGGAGGGAGGAAGGGATAGATGGGCTGCATTTGAGCCCAGCGCCCTGTCCGGAGAAAGCAGCTGCTGCGATTTCGAGGGCTGGGGAAAGCTGCTGCTGCTGCTGCTGCTGGCAGGCTTGAATGAGCCTATATCACGCGTGGACTGTGTGGAGGACAACCCTCCCTCCACCCCCCCTGCGTCGGTGAAGGCAAAGCCGGAGGTGGTGGTGTTATTCCCGTCGTTGTCCCTTGCTGATGCTCCGGGTTCCTTCCAGGTCATGGCGATGGGCGGGGTCGCTCGTACTTCTTCTCCTCCTTCAGCGGACCCAGTCCCGTAGAGCGAGGAACGGCCGGCAGTAGCGGTGAAGGTGGGCTTGGCCGAGTCCAGGGAGCGAGGGGCAAGAGAGATGCGGATGCCACTTGGTGGGGCTAGGACAGCGTCTTCCTCTCCCTCTTCCTGCCCCTGCTGCTGCTGCTGCGGTCGCGAAAAAATGGAGGGCAGCGTGTCGTCCGAATCGTCGAAAGAGTCCCGTGGCAGGAACTCCTGAGCTGCTTCCTCCCTCTCTCCCTCCCGCATGGCCTCCCTCCACGCCTCCTCCCCTCCCATCGGTGGTGGGATTGCCCCCTCCCCGTATTGCCCGTCCTCCCCCCCTTCCTGCTGCTGCTGGAAGTACTGCTGCTGCTGCTGATCGTCGTATTCTTGCTGCTGCATCTGCTCCTGGGTATAGTACTGCTGCTGCTGTTGCTGTTGCTGCAGGTTCTGGTAGTACGCCTCCTCCTCCCCTTCCTCGGGATCGATCTGGGTCGACGACGGCTGGTGCTGCTGCGTAGGCAATGATTGCGACCCTTCCATCTTCCGCGACGCCGAGGACCGCATGCCCCCTCTCGCAGAAGACGACGTCGCTCCCATCTGAGAGGGTTCCCGAGTCTCTTGCTCCTCCTCTTCCTCTCCTTCCTCCTCCTCTTCCTCCTCCTCCTCCTCGTCCTCGTAGGCCTCCTCGTCGAACTCGTCTTCCTCCTCCTCCATCTCCTCCTCCTCCACCCACTCCTCCTCCTCTTCCTCCTCCTCCTCCTCGCGGCGCCGCTGGGCCTGGCCGCGCTTCTTCTTAGAGGACTTGGGCGGAGAGCGAGGCGGCGTCCGAGGCGGGGAGTGAGAACGGTCGTAGGATGGTGGTGGGCCCGGTGGTGGTGGCAGCGCCCGCTTCCTCCTGCTGCTCCCCACGTCCCTCCGCTCGTAAAGCATGGGGAGAGGGGAGACACTCCTACCCCTCTCCGAAGGTGAGTAGCTTCGGCCGTGGCCATGGCCTTGGTCACGGCTGCAGGGCGACATGCTCCGTCCTCGAGGAGGGGAGAGACTCCGCCCTCCCCTCCTTCCTCCATCCCTTCCTCGCCCCCGGTGCCGATCATCCACGAAGTGTGGGCGTCGGTCGCGCTGGTCGCGCTGCTCGTCGTAGTAGTGGAGGTCTTCCCTGCGTGCGTTGACCGTTGGCCGTTCCAAGGACACCTGGAGCTTGGTAACCACTAGCGCGCCGGAGGGAGGAGGGGAGGAAGAGGCTCGCCCCTCGATGGTGTCGCGGACCTTGCGTAGGGCGGAGGTGGTGACGGCTTGCTCCTCGCTCTGTGGCTGAGAGCGATGGTGCTGGTGGTGCTGGTGGTACCGAGGATGGGAGGAGGAAACAACTGATCGGTGGTCGCCGCGGACGGGGCCGGCTGACTTAGGAGGGGAGGAATGATGGTGGTGATGCACATGCTGGCAAGAAGGGGTACGAGAAGCAGGCGATCGGACCACCACTACTGCTGGTGAGGAGGGCAAGGATCGAGGGCGGGTGGAGTCATATCGGGGGATGGTAGGCTTGAATGTGCACGCGCGTAGTTCTTGCTCTTCTCGGATGCGGCGCATGCGCTCGAGCTTCTCCTTTGCTTCCTGCCCCTCGACGAGGAGCCGCTCGATGACGCTGCCCTTGCGGATATGTTCGGGGGTGCGTGGAACGACGTGGGGCTTGAAAGTGCAGCGGTCGAACTCGATCTCGTCCGTCGTTTTGCGGGAGGGGGAGGGGTGGCGGTGGTGGTGATGTTGGGAAGAGGAAGAGCGCTGGGGGGTCGTAGCCCTGCGCTTGCCCTCGGAAATTTTGGGCGTGAAAGTGCATTGCGCCGAGCGCTCTTCTTCGATCCGTTGCACCAGTCGTTCCCGTCGTGCTTTTTGCACGCTCTCGTACTCTTGGAAGCGGGCGGCAATGGGTGGCTTCTTCTTAGGGGACGTCGCCCGGGACCTAGGCAGGGGGGAAGCGATGCGGGACCCGCGCGGGGCTAAATTCGGGGTGAAGGTACATTCGGGATCTTGGTACTTGGCGTCCTTTTGACGGGCGACGTGCTCCTTCCCATCCCGTGACAGCCGGTCAAACACGCTGCTGGCTGCTCGTCCACCGCTGGAGGAGGGGATAGGGGAGGCGCTCCGTGCCCGGATAGCGCGGTCGCGGGCCTTGCTGCTCGAAACCAATTGAGGGGTGAAATCCAACCCGCGGCCTTCTACGCTCTCTCGCTGTGCTCGCAGCATTTCCAGTCGAAGTTCACGTGCGGCTTGGTATCGTGACAAGCGCTCGTGGACAGGTAGCTGCTCCTCGGATTCGGAGCCCCCGTGCTGGTGGGCGTGCAAACGCGGCTTGAACGTGCAGCCTCTCGTCTCGTGGTGCTGCTTCAAGGCCTCGGCACGGGCCCGCTTCTCGCTGCTGTCCTTGCCCGTGGGACACAAACGAGCCCCAAAACTGCTGCTGCTCGTGCCCTTCCGCTGGGGGGAGACCGAGCACGAACGCCCTGCCCCGTGCAGGACCGGCTGGAAGTTGCCTTCGGCACTGCGCATCCGGTTGCCAAGGACGGCTTGGTGGAGCTTGCGTGTCTCCGCGTCCCGGTATAGGTCCTCAAATCTATCCTGGGGTCGACCCCGTTGCTGCTCGAGCTGCGTCGCCTTCTTGGTGATCTGGGGCATGAAGAACCGCCGCTGCTCCTGGGCGTGCTCCACTTCCCGCGCGCCGGCCGCCCTGAACTCGCGCTGCTTGGCGTTGAGATGCAGAGACAGGAACCGGTCGTCGCCTGAGAGGTAGTCTAGGGAAGTGGGGAGGGAGAGGAAAAGGGGGAGTGGCGGATTTGAGTCATCGTTCGTAGGGGCAGACTACACAGACCACAGGGGTACCGAGCAGTATATACTGTCTGTGGACGATTGCCTGCGTGCAGTGGGTCAGGTTTACCACGGACATGAGGTACAAGTACGCATGGGAGTGGGCACTAGCACGTCCTATCCCGTAGATGCATGTGCATGCCACGACACCAAGGCACCCGCCGCAGGCACAAGCGCGCAGTCCACCCTAGGCTGGTACCCGCGAGACCCACACTACATTGCACCCGCGTGGCTAAGCACGCTGTGCCACTAGCTAGAGTCGTACCTCTGTCCCCCATGGGTTGCTAGCGTGTCTTGTCCTCGATGTTTCTCAACTCAGACGAGGTGATCTCGATCCAACGGCCCGCGAAGGTCAGTTGGCAGATGGGTGGCGTGCCATGCTCTCTGAAAGCCGGAGGAGCAGGACTGCCTTGGCCTCGCCTGTGTTGGGGACAAAAAGGACGTGTACATGAGTGTGTGGGTGTGGGCCGGTGGCTTGGAAGGGAGCAGAAGATAGAGACCAGGGGTTGGGCAAGGCGCGCGGCGCGAGAGAAACGTTCCAGTCAAACAGCCGTTGATTTCAAAAAAAAATGCTTGAGCGCAAGCTTGACCTCCTCCCCTCTGTGTGGCTTGTTTGTGGCGGCCGTCAAGAGCTTGGGAAATAAAGCAAATCGAATCCTTTAACCAGCACCAGTCTTACTGAGTCATTTTTTCCTTCTTCATTTCATTTGTCATTGTCTCATCCTATACTTTTAAATAATGTACCACGCTCGAGCTCTCGAGTGCACACACTAAGCCACTCTCTTCTCCCTCCTTCCTCTACTACTAATACCAAATGAGCGCCGACAACACAATATACTTGCCCTCAGCATTGGTAGGGATCACCTTAATCACATGCGGCCCCGCCTCCACCATCTCCTTGCTCGCCCAGCAAGTAGGCGACTCAATGGTGTGCCGGAAATAGAAATTAGTAGCCGTCTCCAACCCCATCGGGACCTCATCAATCGTAAACGCGGCATCCGTCCGTATATCCCCACAATTCTCCGGCATGCGGCCCCATACCCCCGGGGGCTGGCAAAACAAGAGGTGCTGCTTGCTTTGTGTCTCCACGGCCAAGGTCAGGGGGCCTGCGTCCTTGTTCCCTTGCAAGACGTATTTCATGTCCAGGTATTTAAAACCCTGAGCTTGTGAGAATTGGACGCCTTCGTGGTCTGCTTCAAAGAGCTGAACATGCCATTTCTTGCTGTCTTGGGGGTCAATGGTGGGCTTGGCCTTTGGCAGGCCTTCGGGGGAGATGACCAGGTCGAGCAGCGAGTCTTGTTGTTTCGGCTCAAAGGTCATGGCGCACGAGGCGGCAGCTGCGCAGAAAAGCGGGTCGCAGTATAAGGGTGGAGGGAGCTCCATCTTCTCCTTCTTCTTCTTCTTCTTGTTGGTGCTAGCCTTGTCGGCAGCGACAGCAGCAGCAGGCTCGGTGGTGGAGGCCAGGAGTGCCTGCACCTGGGAAGTAGTTGCTGCCACGCCCTCGCTCCCAGCCGCGTTATCCGCTTCAAGAGCGGCCTGCACGTCGACCATGGCATCGTCTAATAAAGTCAAGTAATGATGGCCCAAGATCTGCGCGCGGAGCAAGTGTCCGCCTGGCCCCGGGTGCCAGAATGCGGGTTTCGGCGTTGGTTTGTTGTCCTGGGAGGGAGGGAGGGAGGGAGGGAGGGAGGGAGGGAGGGGAAGGAGGAGGACAGGTTTTAGTTAGGCTTTTGTCCTTTCCCCCTGGGAAGCAGCATCTTCCCTTGACGATAGAAATAGGAGGAAAAGGGGGAGGGATTAAAGGTGGGAGGGAGGGAGGGAGAGAGGGAGGGACGAGACACACCTGCACCAACGCCTTAAAATTATACTGTGGTAAATGATCCAACGTCCACACAGCCTCATACATCGCTTGTGTATGCACGCCATACTCCGCATAATACTCCAACAAACTCCCTTCATCCCCCCCGATCCCCCAAGGGCTCGCCGGGCCCTTCCTAGGCGTGGTAGGCAACACACCCTCCCTATCCGGTTTCCTCGCTCCCTCCCCAGGGTCCACCATCAACAGAGCGGGACGCTTAGGTAAATACAAAGCATTACGCATCCATTCCTCGATATTAGCATTGGCCAACGGACCATTAACCATCATCCCGAACTCCCACGCAGCGAGGTCTGTGTCCTCCCCTAGTTGACTCTTCACACAAAAGGCCGCGGGAATAGGAGGGTTATTTCCCATAGCGTGATTCCTGATTTCTAAGTGGAGGCCAGCGGTGGTGTAGGCTTCTAGTAATAATTTTTGCAAGACGACGGGGTAGGATTGCTGGAAGAAGTTGTCATGGCCGGCAGTCACGGAGGTACCAGCAAAAGACATGATGAAATCGTGCCCGCTGTCTGCCTTTCCTGGGCTGTTGTTTTGGCCCAGCAGGGCACGGATGAGCTTGTGCTTGATGTAGTCTCGGTTGTGGTAGTGGAGGGAGGCGAAAAGCGTTTGGGCGTGTTCGGGGGTGTGCTCTCTGGCTAGGGATGCGAGGGCAGAGGCGACGAGAGCGCGGGCTGCTGTTAGCTTGGTTAGTTCTTTGGGGGCGTCTAGGGTGGAGAGGTCGATGGCGGGGATGTTTGTAGCGGTGGTGGTGGTGCTGCTGCTGCTGTTCCTGCTCGTGCTTGGTTTGAGGGGAGTGGTGGATTCAGTAGGATCTTTGGCCTTGGCAGGCTTTTTGGTGTTGGTGCTGGTGGTGGTGGTTATGGTGGTGGGCTCTGCCTTCTCTTGTGCGGCGAGCTCCTCCTCCTCTTCTTCCTCCTCCTCGTCCTCCTCGTCCACGTCATCGTCGTCTTCTTCCTCGGCAAGCAGATCCTTGAGTTCTTCTTCCTGCCCCTCGTCTTCATCGAGCGCTGCTACTGCTGCTGCTGCCGTGCCATTCTTTTCCTCCTCCTTTTTCTTCTTTTTGGCCTCCGTGACTGCTGCCGCTACTGCTGCTGCTTCGCCCTGGTCCGCCATCGGCGCTTTCTCATCTTTCTTAGTTGCTGCTGCTGCCGTCGTCGTCGCTTTCACCTTCTTTTTCTCCTCTTCCTCCTCCTCCTTTTTCTTCTTTGCTGCTGCTACTGCTGCTGCTACTGCTGCTGCCTCTTCCTCTTCCGCCACTTTTTTAACTCCCGCGGCCACTGCTGCAGCCTCCGCATCTGCCTCTGCTTTTCCCAAAATTTCCAGGTCCTTCTTGGCCGCAAACACCTCGGCTTCCGCTTCATGTTGCTTGGCCATTTGCTTTTTGAGGTCCTCTTCTTTGGCAGCTGCTGCGGCCAGTGCTGCTGCCGTCGCTGCTGCCGTTGCGTCTCGTTGCTCTTGCGTAAAGGCCACGCCCCTGCCGTCGTTGTCACCGTTGCGGTCGGTTTTGCTCCAATTCTCGTGTACTAAGCTCAGCAACAACAGCAGCAAAGTCCCCGCCATCATGACTTTGAGGGCACGGCGCACAAAGCTGCCCTCGCCGAAGCGATTCACCTGCTGCTGCCATAGCGCCTCTGCCTCCCGGTCGTGATTGCTCAGGTGCTCCCTGCGAGAGCGGCCCTCTTCGCTCCGCTCAATCAAGTGGTGCTGGTCGTCGTCGTCCGCGCCGCCTGCTTCGGCCGCCGCGCCTCCTCCTCTTGGCGGCATTATTCTGTGCGTAGTGTGTTGTGTTGGGTGGGGTGGGGGTTGGAGGGGGAGGATGATGATGATTCATTGGGCGGGGTGTGAGAAAGGGGAGTCGTTTGCACAAGGCAGACGGGCAGAATTCCGGCTGGGAAAACACTGATTGAGGTACACACCACCTGCGCACGCATGGCGTCTTGGTGGGTTTGTGGACGCGCCTGTGTGCGTGGGGACGGAAGGGAGGCCCATCGAAATCGTGCTTGAGCCGTTTGGGTTCATCTGCGCACATACGTTGCTTGGAGCCCGCCCTTCCACAGATTCGTACTTCTTTTGATGCCTATGCTCTCCTCTTTCTATGCTTCACACTCTCACACACCACTCATGCACAGCTCCCATCTTCCCAAATACAGGCAATCCAGTCACTCCAAACCTCTATCCACCTCCGCATCGTCGTCCTTCAGCCACACCCACCCGAGGCCGGGCTTTGCCCACCATGGTGTCGCCTTGCTCCCCCTCCTTGGCGTCGCCCCACGCTCGCCACGTCCACCGCATCACCAAGCGGGTCCTCCTGGCTATCAGCATTATTGCCGGCCTGGCGTGGGCCGTGGGTTTGGCCGCCGTCCTCTTTCCCGAGTGGACCGTGGAGGACGCAAACGCATACAGCACCCTGAATGCCCACATTGGACTCTTCGAGACCATTTACCACGTCGGGGAAGTCCGGGATGCCTCGACGCTCCGCTTCTGCAATGGCCTGGGCCCGAACTACTCGACGGAGAAATGCGTCATGTGGCGCGTGTCGCAAATCAGCGCGTTGTTTGGCCTGGGGATGGGGTACACGGGCCTTCTCCTTTTGTACGTCGTGGTGGGGACTGGCTGGATCCGCCCTCGGAGGATCCCCGACCTGGTTGCGTGGGTCTGGAGCCTCTATTTGCTTGCGGGCGTGTGCGCATTGGCGAGTGCGACGGCGTGGGAGTTTTTGGTGTTGGCTTTCATGCGGGATCACAAAAAGTTGAATGATGGGTATTCGGTCAAGATGGGGGTGTCGTTGCTAGCCATGGCGGGGGTGGGGGTCATTTTTCTGACCTTGCCGCTTTGGCGGATGGTTTTGCAGTATTGTTTGGTGGGTGGTGGGGGGTATTGTAGGGGGAGGAAGAATTCGTGGCCATCGTCGTCGGAGGCAGCAGCAGCAGCAGCAGCAGCGGCGAGTGGTGCGGCGAGCAGCAGCAGCAGCAGCAGTAGTAGTAGCAGTAGAAATGGTGTGAAGAGGCCACATCACCGGCATTCGATCAAAAGGGAAGGGACCTCACGCTGGCAAGAACAGACGGCGGATGCTCTGCAGCTGCGCAAGCCGAGGGTGATGGGCGTGGAGGAGGAGGAAGGGAGGGAGGAAGGGAAGGAGGAGGGGGGCACGGATGAGGAGGAGGGTGGGGCGACTGTCGAGAAGCAGGAGAGAGAAATGGACACAGCCATCCCCTTGTCACAATAAGTCGAGTGAAGAGAAAGAAAAAGAAATGTATGTGGCTTTTCTGTCGGTTGCCTTTTCTGATTAAAATAGCAAAAGGAAGGAAAGTTGCTTTGACAGTTGTGCTGTCGATTTTGGGGGGGAAAGGGGGCAAGCAAGGCCCAAGGCCAAACAAAGGAAGTCATTCACCAAATTGCCTGCGTGCGCTTATTTTTCTTTTCATGTCCTATCTGCCCTCTTTTCGCGATTACACCCGTCTGGCGTTGTCTCCTGCTGGTTGGGCAGGGAGCACAAGCAAAGTGTGCACAGAGAGGAAGATGCGGACGCTTGCAAACACGACTGCACGGAACGTTCTCTTCTCAAGCTCGCGGGCCCATGTCTTGTGTAGGTAGGGTGTGTAGTAAGGAATGGTATCCGGCGCGATTCCACCACCACCCCGCCCTTAGCTGTAAGAGAAGGTTTTATTATATCTGTTAGTTGGATTTGTGTGGGTAGGGTGTGTGTAGTAAGGGATGGTTTGCCAACGCGATGCCACCACCAACCCGCCCTTAGCAGGAAGAGAATTATAAAGACATTATGAGCAGCCATACTAGTAGCAGCAGAAGGAGAAGAAGAAGGGAAGACTTTGAATATTTGACAAAAACAAGAGCAACAGGTTCAGCAGCAGCAGAGAAGAAGAAGTTGCATGAAAGCGACATATATGGGCAGCAGCAGTAGTAGCAGTAGCATTAGAAGAATATGAGAGAGTGAAAATACGTGGAAGAGTGAAGTGATAACAAAGACAGCGCAGGAGCAGGAGCAGCAGCAGCAGTAGAGACAAGCAGAGGAAGAGTTCATACAGAGCGCTTCACAAGAGAAGACAAGATTATTAAAGCAATAAAGAAAGTGATAAGAGGCAAATCTATATCAATCGATGCATAATTAATGTTTTGCTTTATCACTATTTCAGTTCTTGCTCCTCTTTCTTGTCAAACACTGTTCAAAGCACCGATCTGTGCACAAGCCTCTTTTGTATTGTCGACCCAAACCTACTGTCGTACCTCACTCTTACTACTTATGTGTTCTAACAACACGCACGCACGCACGCACGCAAGTATCAGCCCCTCCATTTTCTTCATCGGCCTCTTCTCTTTTCCTTCCTCTTCTTCAAATTTCTGCTTCGATCGTACATATCTCTTGCTTTCCCACCCTTCCTTTTGTCCAGTATTACCGCCACTCATAGCCTCCCCTTCCCTCCTCCCTCCCTCCCTCCCTCCTTCCTTCACAGACGCCAATCAATCGGCGTCTTCCCCAGCTCTTTCAACAATGCATTCGCCCGCGAAAAGCTCTTAGAACCAATAAAAGGCGTGCTTGTCTTGGTGGCCGAAAGGGGAGAAGGATGGGCGCACTGAACGACACGGTGCTTCTTCCTGTTGATGCTCTTGCATTTCTCCTGCGGAAGGGAGGGAGGGGAGGAAGGGAGAAGGAGAGGGCAAGGAAAGAGTTAGACAAGAGTGAAGACACATAAACAATGGCAAAGAACACTTACTAATGCAATCGCAAAGACGCAACTCCAGTAACAAACAAAAAATCACAACCCTATAAACGATCCCCACCTCCTCTTCACACATCACATACCTGCGCTGGCTTGCCCCACAACAAAAACACCAACCCCGTCTTCTTCGCGTCCAACTCCTTAATCACCGCATCCGTAAAATTCTCCCACCCCTTCCCCTTATGCGAGTGTGCCTGCCCCCTTCGCACCGTCAAGACAGTATTCAGCAGCAACACACCCTGTCGGCTCCATGCCTCTAAATTGCCATGGGTGGGCTTACTGAACCCTCCCACGTCCGCCACTGCTTCTTTAAACATATTGTTAAGGCTAGGAGGGGGCGGGGTGGGGGCCAAGACCGAGAAGGCGAGCCCATGAGCTTGGTTGGGACCGTGGTAGGGGTCTTGGCCGATGATGACGACGCGGACGTCGGTCCAACGACAGAGGGTCAGGGCGGTGAACACCAGGGGGTAGGGCGGGTAGACGACTTGCTTGCTCGAGGCCTCTTGGGTGAGAAAGGCGAGGAGGCGCGTGAAGTAGGGTTTGTTGGCTTCGTTTCTTACTAGCTGCCGCCAGCCGTCGTCCATGATAGGAAGGGATTGCAGGACGGGGTGGGTGGCGAGGGCAGAGGGGAGGGAGGAGGAGGGGGAGGAGGAGGAGGAGG
>Ga0209491_10006650_pt1 | contig 15821 bp, 14 predicted proteins | sample BON02_FD_187213 | JGI IMG/M metagenome (GOLD analysis project Ga0209491, IMG submission 187213) | Freshwater microbial communities from Lake Bonney liftoff mats and glacier meltwater in Antarctica - BON-02 (SPAdes) (version 2) | ecosystem: Environmental > Aquatic > Freshwater > Ice > Glacier...
TTTTAACAATCTGAGTTCAGTTGGCGCTGGTATTGAGTTCGACTCCAGCGCCAAAAGCAGCTTGATTTCGCGAACCCGAATCGTGGGTCGCTATGCGTTTGGTCAGAACGTGAGGGGTTTTGCGATTGGTTTGGCAGTGAGTTTTTAGCAGGTGACAGGCAACTGCTCGGCATGAGTGGTGGTATCAGTCGTGATGCCAAAACGACTGCAAAAACTCAATCGCCCGCGTTCATGGGAAAATATCAAAATCCAAAATCCAAAATCTGAATTCCATATCCACACACTTTATTCGTAGCCTTAATGCAAATGTTTGAAGAGAGCCGGCATGAATCCCATTGAATTGAGAAGTGATAACGCCGCGGGTGTCGCCCCCGAAATCCTTGCAGCGATTGAGACGGCCAACTCGGGTTCGGCGCTTGCATACGGCGGTGATGAGTGGAGCGCTCGCTTGCAAGCCGTGGCCGCTGAGGTGTTTGAGCAACCTGAGTTAACGGTTTTTCCAGTCTTAACAGGCACTGCGGCCAATGCGATTGCGTTATCGGCGATGTGTCCACCCTGGGGTGCTGTGTTGTGTCATGAGACAGCCCATATTTTGCGAAGTGAAGGCGGTGCCACGTCGATGTTTGGCGCGGGTGCTGTCATGAAAGGATTGCCGGGTGAGAATTTTCTGCTTCAAGCGTCTTCTTTAGAAAGTGCTTTTGCGACTACCCGCTGGGGTGATCCTCACCATTCGCAGCCAGCGGTGGTCTCGCTCACGAACCCGACCGATTTGGGCACGGTGTATCCGTTGGCGCGGATTGCCGCCTTGAGTCAGCTCGCCCATGAGCAAGGACTTCTGGTGCACATGGATGGTGCCCGCTTAGCCAACGCCTTGGCTTCGTTGGGCTGCAGCCCAGCCGCACTGACTTGGCAGGCGGGCGTGGACGTGGTGACGCTTGGCGCTACAAAAAACGGCGCGATGACAGCTGATGCGATTGTTTGCTTTAACGCCGAGGTCGCAAAGACCCTGACATACCGACTCAAGCGTGCTGGCCAAGTGGCCTCTAAGATGCGTTTTCAGGCGGTTCAACTACAGGCGTACTTGAGTCAAGGGCGCTGGCTGACTTGGGCCAGCCATGCCAATTTAAGCATGCAGGCTCTGGTCCGTGGTCTCAAGGCCCAGGGGGCGACATTTGTGGTGACGCCTGATGCCAATATGGCTTTCGTCTATGTTTCTGATGAAATGGCTGATCGCTTGCAGGCAGCGGGTTTGTTGTTTTACCGCACTGCGCCTGGCGTGATTCGTCTGGTCACCAGTTTTCAGACGACGCCAGTTGATGTTGAACAGACATTGGTGCGCTGGCAGCAGTGTCTTTGATTGAACGGGAGTGGATTTGATGAGATTTGTCCAGACGCAAAACTTATTGAGTGCTTTGGTTCGAGGGTTGGGAATGGCTGGTTTGATGAGCTGTTTGTTTGCTGGCACGGTACAGGCTCAACTAACACCCCCAGCACCCTCAGCACTTACAACGCTTTCTGCGGTGCAAGCCCACGAGCGGGCGCAATCCGGTGAAGTGACATTGATCGACATTCGCCAACCCGAGGAGTGGCGGCAAACGGGTGTCGCCCAGGATGTGAAGCGCGTCAGTATGCGCCAACCGGGGGGTGGGCAAGCGTTTGCACAAGCCATCTACGAGGCTTCGGGCAGGAACTTGGATGCGCCGATTGTGTTGATTTGCCGCACGGGGAGCCGAACCAGCCGATTGGTGCCTTTGTTAAAGGAGATGGGTTTCACCAATGTGGTGGATGTGCCTGAGGGCATGCTCGGTAGCCGAGCTGGCCCCGGTTGGATTGCGCGCGGCTTGCCGGTTGATCCGTGTAGAAACTGCTAAGGTCAAGCGGACTGGCTTACTTTGGAAACAAAAACGTCACACCCGCACGCAATCCCCAGCCGCTTGGGCCACCCGGCACACTTGACAAGAAGTAGCGACCGCCAACGGTCAGTGACAATGGGACGTTGCCCACATGTACCAGTTTAGAGACAGTGGCGTTTACAGGGTTCTGGCTGCTGCGGCTGTCCCAGTTAAATGAGGATTGCGTGTTCAGTGTAAAGGTCCAGGCGTCTCTGGTGACGTAAGAAACAAACGGCTGCCAGTATGTGTTGTTGGCAGTGCCCGCGATGTCTGATCCGCCGACATCCCAGGTTTGGTAGGTCAATACCCCGACAGTCCATGGCGCGCTCATGTATAGGCCAACAGCTGAAATACCGGCACCTGTTTGGCGAGTACCAAAATCGTTACCCGATAAGGCTGGCGTCGTGATGATGGGTCCGACACCCCAAATGAACTTGCTGTTGTTGTTGGGCGATAGGAACGTCTGAATCACCAAGGGTGCAGCGCCAGTGCCGCTATAGCCGTCAACATTGTTTTGTGAGCCCAGCGTAAGCACAGGCCTCACGATGTAGTTCCAGTCTTTGTTCAGGTTCAGTGGCACCACGGGCTGGATCACCAAATCCTGTGCCGTGCCTTGCCCATCGGCACCCAAGCCACGATAAGTGTTGAACTGAAATGGCATAGAAATCAAGTCAGCCACGGGATTGGTGAGTTTGGCGGCCAATTGACTCGCACTGTCTGTCGAAGAGGCACCTGGGGCTTTGACGCCACCCGTTGGCATGCCGACGGCTGTGCTGCCTTTTGAGGGTGTCGGTTGGGCCATGGCTGGCGAGCTGACAAGTGCCAGCGTTGCCAAGCAAGACAAAAGGAAAGGGTTTGATGATCGGCGCATGGCTTAGACCCAAGTAATCATGAATAGAAAAGAGTAAACCATAACTTAAATCGCTTACCCAACAAATGTCGACAGAAGGGATCAAGTCGGGCAAGCGTTGGCAAGCGTTGGCAATGCCTGAGTTGCCTTACTGATCCCGTGGTTGAGTCGTAAACCAGTCTGGTAGACGCAAAGACCAGTGGATTGCCGCCGCTCGCAATGAAAAGGCAATCACTGTTCCCGCAATCATTGCTTCAGACGTTAAGTTTGGATACAGCTTCAAGGTGACTAACGTCACCAAGCAACCCACCACCACAGGTACGGCGTAGACCTCATCAGTCATCAGGAGGGTTTTGCGACCAGACAGCACATCCCTGATCAAACCTCCACCAATGGCAGTGATAACGCCAAGCATCAGTGGCCTAATTGGCCAACCAAAGCCCAATTCGGCTGTTTTAACGGCGCCTGCGATGCCAAATAGGGCAATGCCAAGGCCGTCGATGTACAAAATCAGTTTAAAAACCTGAGGGCGAGAAAAAAAAGATTGAGCGATAAAGGTCAGGATGCTGGCCAAAATCGCGAACCGGATATAACTCAGGTCGGCTGCCCAAAAAACTGGCACATCCAAAATCAGGTCTCTAATGGTACCGCCACCGACAGCGGTAATGACGCCCAGCATGACGGCAGAAAAGAAGTCTACGCGTCGCTCAGAAACGGCTAAGACGCCAGTTATGGCAAACGCGAGGGTGGCAGCCATCGCCATCACAAAATTGATGTTTTCAACTGACATTGCGGCTATTCCTTCCAACAACCAATGCTTCTTGTTACAGCTGCCATGCGCTTAAGTCTTGCGCCGAGCTAGCCGACCGATTGGCAGTTAGCACCCGCAGGGGCTTTTTGGTTTTGCATCACAAAAGCAATTTGCTTAGCCAAAGCAGTGACGTTTTTCTGTTGCGCGGCAACCAATGGCACGACGCCTGGTGTGGCTGGCGTGGAAAGCAATGAATAGCAGGTTAAAGCTCGCTTTGCCTTGTCGTTGAAATTCACACGCCAGACCGCACCGATTGACGCTTGTTTGGCGGGCTCAAGTTCAAACTGCTGAATGTCGACCATGACCTCAAGGGTGTTGGCGGGCCGCGGCAGGCTTTGAACCATGACCCCTTGGATGGGTGGCATGCCCACGAATTGGGTCAGTGCCAGTGAAAGTGCACCAGTTGTGATTTCACCCAAAGGCGCGGTCCACTTGTCGTTGGTTAAAACCATCAGTTGGTCGTTTGACTGACGCACGATCAGTGGAATGTCGTCAACGGCTGCGGGCACAGCGACTTGTGCCACGATGTAAGGAGAGGTCGCGGTCGTACTGTTCGATTTGAGTGCTGCACTTTGGGGTGCGCTCAGGGTGTAATAAGCGGTGCTTTGAGTCGCACAACCCGCCAACAAGGTCGTTGAGGCAGCGATGATCGATAGGGCCAGCAATTTCATGGATCAATTCCCAAGGTTTCACGCGAATAAGGCTTGGTTGACTCACCAAAGATCAATGAGTTGGGTTTGGCGCGTAGTTCATCGATTAGCGATCGAGTCGCTCGGATGGCTCGATCCATCTCTTTTAAGCTGTCGTCAATCTGTGAGGGTAACGCGGTGCTCGAGAGCAGTATGTCGTCAACACCCTCAAGTGTTTTTTGTAGTTGATTGAGTGTGGCTGATAGCTCAGGGGTCAGGGTGTTTTCTAGTGTTTTGGTGAATGCGGTCAGTTCATTCAATGTTGAGCTCAGGTCGGTGGAAAGCTGTTCAAATGGAATTTTTTCAACATTGGTCAAGATGGAAACAATCTGCGCTTGAATTTGATCAAGGCTGGTGGACTCTGCTGTTGGTATTTCAAAGGGCAATGTCATGGCTATTTTTGCGGGGACTGGCACGTCTTTTTTGAGTGAAAGCGAAATGTATAAGCTTCCGGTAATGAGGCTAACGGTTTTGAGTTCGGCCCGCAGCCCTCGTTTAACAATTAGCCCGAGCGATTCGGCAATTTGTTCTGGTGTTTGGTTGGCCCGCTGCATGGTTTGAAAGACTGACCCTAAAAGCGCGGGGTATAGGGTGGCCTCTACTTGCGTGAAGAACTGACCTTTGTACACATCGAAATCGAGTTTGGTTGAGGTGATGGTGCCGATATTGATGCCCTGGAAACTCACGGGTGCTTGGACTTCTAGGCCACGCGTCTCTTGATAGAACTTCATGGTGATGGGCACCGATACGCCAATAGGCACGGCATTCGCGGCAACTTTGTTGTCGTAAAGCGTAAAACGGTGACCTTCGGTTAGCACCATCGTTGGCCCAAAATTGCCAAACGCCAAGCCGCCTGCCAAGATGCTGACCAGTGATTCGGTCGACACGGTTAACCCGTCGGCGCCGACGTTGACGTAGATGCCACTTTCATCCCAAAAACGGCTGTTGCCGTTCACGTACTTGTCGTATGGCGCATCGATAAAGACTTCGAGGTCAACAAATTTGCCATCAACATCGAGGTGGTATTCAGTGACAACGCCAACAGGAATACGCAGAAAATAAATCGGTGCGCCTGGCCCTAACGAGCCCAAAGTGTCTGAACGTAGGTTGAACTTGGTTCCGGGGCGGTCACTTGATATGGGTGGTGGTTGTTCAAGGCCTTTGAAGTCGAGCTCTTTGGGCATATCACCGCGAATATTTTTGGTGTCAGCGTTGATGTAGACGCCTGATAAGAGGGTTGCCAATCCTGAAACACCACTCAAGCCGATGGTCGGTTTCACCACCCAAAACGTTGTGCCCTTACTGGCCAAGCCTTCGGCGTCTTTGTTCAGTTGTACATCAACCAGCACGTCATTGCCTGATTCATTAAGCCGAATGTTACTGACGGTGCCAACAACCACGTCTCGAAACCGTATTTGGGTTTTACCTTGTTCTAGGCCAGTTGCAGACTCAAAGCTGATGGTGATCGCGGGTCCCTTGTTAGACCAGTCATTCCAGGCGATGGATAGTCCGATAACAGCAGCTACCACGGGTATGAGCCATACCAGCCAAGCGCTGCGTTTCTTTTTACGGGTTACTTTTGGTGCGGGCAATCGTTCCGTTGATCGGTTTTGAGCGTCGGTCATTGAACGAGATTTCCTTGTTGGTGGGGCGAAAGGTCTGGTTTGGTTTTAAGGATTGGTTGGTGTCGCCGGTGGCCGGCTTGACGCCAAGCCAGTCGCGGGTCAAAGCCCATGGCGGCCAGCATGGTGACCACCACTACACCACCAAATGCAACCGCACCGGTGCCCGGGGCGATGTCTAAGAGGTTGCCGAATTTGCCCAAGGCTGATAGCAAAATCACCACAAAGACGTCCAGCATTGACCACTGTCCGATGAATTCAACCATGGCATAGATTTTAGTGCGCGCTTTTAAGTCTAGGGTTGAGCGTTTTTGTGTCAGCCAAACCAACACGCCAAGGGAGATGATTTTTAACACTGGCACAAACACGCTGGCAATAAAAACCACTGCAGCGATATCCCAAGAGCCCATATGCCACAATTCAATCACCCCACCCATGATGGTGTGACCAGAGGCACCGTTTAGTGCATCGACGTGCATGATGGGTAGGAGGTTGGCCGGTATATAGAGAATAACGGCCGTTAAGATGAGCGCCCAAGTTCGATTCAGCAATGCGGGCGAGGGCGATTTGGCTGCTGGCGGCTCATTAAAAGGCAAGCTCAGGTCGTGAGCCATATGGCGCAGTTTCTCGGCATTAAGACGCAGAAGGCTGGTGATTAAAACAGCGGTGGCAACGGTCGCAAAGAGGCCCACGCCTAGGTGCAATGTTGCCAAATCGATCAGTTTTACGATCGCCACCAAAGCGCCGAGCAGGAACACCGGCACCATGCACCAGGGCGTCAAGTGATCGATGATCCGTACCGTGCTTTCAAAAAATAGTGGTAGTCGGCCTATCGCTAATGGCCCCAATACCCAGAGAAGCAAACACAAGTGCACTGCTGGCAAGACAAATCCGACAGCGCCCGTTAAGAGCGCCACTTCGGGGTAGCCTGCCTGCCACGCCACGGCCACGGCGTCCAAAAAAGTAGCCGATTTGGCCGTGCCTTGGACCACCAGCGTGCCCAGTGGGTAGAGGTTGGCCAAAGTAAATGTGATCATGGCCGTGATCACAATCGCCAGCCAGCTGTTCGCTTCGAACCCACTCTTGGTTTCCAGAATGGTGTCGCAGCGTGCACAAATCGCCAAGTGATCTTTTTCCAATGGCACGCGTCGATACACGGCCCCGCAATGGTGACAAGCCAGTCGAGAAGGTGTGCCTTGCATCAGCGATTATTTGTTTGCAGCAGCAATGAAAAGGAGCTGTTCAAGGGTAATGTAGCCCTTCTTGTTCACATCAATTTTTTCCCATGCCAGGGCAACCCGCGGCAAGCCAGCTTGTGCTTCTTCGAGGGTTACTTTGCCATCGCCGTTTTTGTCAGCGGCATTAAAGCGAGTCACAACCTCTTGATCGTCAGCGGGGGCGTTAGGCATGGTGGTGTTGGAGGAGGCAAGGGCTGCCGCACCACACAAAGAGGTCAGCCCCAAAAGAGCCAATTGTCTGCCGATAGAAAATTTATTGCGCATGGGTACACCTTAGATTTGGGTAGAAAAGTAACAACTGAAATTTTTACGCGCGTTGAAGAGGTTGAGTGCCGAAGGTACAAGACCAATGAAAAATTACACAAGCCTTCATGATAACCATCTCTGCGTGTCAAAGATAGGAAACCTGGTGAGGGCGATAAATCGTAGGCAAACCTTGCAAAACCTTGCAAGTCTGAAAGCCGATGACGTTGTGATGCTGCCTTTTTAAATGCGTACCAATGCCGCAGTAAAGGCATTTCATTTGAACAGTAACACGCAAACTTTGAAGACTTCGGTTTTGGGTACCTAAACACAACTGTCTAAGTCTTTCCAGCCTGTGGGTTTCATCTCATGGGGCTGTTGTTGCTTTTGTCGACCATGCCATGGGGGAAATTTGTTGATCATCATCCCTATAAACTCGGCGTTAACCGCCTGATTTATATAAAAATGATCCACGTAATACAGCAGCTTGTGTGTTTGAGTGACGTGTTTGAGTGATGGCAGGGTGAATGGCGCTAAAGGTCGGTTTTTAGGGCTACTGCTCCTTGACCCACAGACCCTCAATCAACATTTTGGGAAAAATAAGTCCAAAGGTCATAACCAAGACGATCAACAAGGTGGCTGTGCCATCAGAGAAAACCGCGGTGAGCATGGGTAGCGTGGCATCCTGACCGGCTGCGTAAACGTTTATCAGACCGTCAGCGAAGCGAAACACAAAAATACCCGGCATCATGGAGACCACCGATGCAAACGCCAATGCGGCAAAAGGCAACTTCAGCCGATGCGACAAGAGCGTCATGAGAGTGCCGGCAATTAAACAGGCCACCAGTGCGCCCATGACCACGCCCGCGCCATGATCGATCACCACCCAGCGACTGCCGTGGCAGAGCATGCCGACGATGACGGGTGCGGCCAACAGGCGCCATGGTAAAGAAAAGAAAGCACCGAAAGCCGCCACCGCAATGCCGGCACAAATCATATCAAGCCAAAGGGGGGTCGGCGTGGTCACCATACCTGCCGTGAGGGATGCATTCATCAGGCTTAATCCCAAAATCAAGCCCCCACTGATCGCCAGCAATATCAGGAGGCAATAGACGACGCGGTTAATGCCGAGCCCTAAGCGGCCTCGGACCAAATCGAGGGCGGCATTCAGGATGTGCGCACCGGGTACCAAAATCATACAAGGGGCAATTTCAACGAATGGCAAGCCATCGCCGCTGAAGACATGTTGCGAATAGCCACCGACCAGTCCCGCGATTAGGGCAGCCGAAAACGGTTGTATCAAGAGGTTGTCAGCGGTTTTGGCCAACAGCCTGCGGGCGACAGCACCCAAGACTGCCGCCATAAAAATCATGACCAGCGCAGCCAGGTCAGTCACCCCAAAAATCACCCCTAAGGCGACAGCGCCCGCGCCTGCCATCACCGTAAAGCGTAAGTGACTGCTCGGCGTATAGGTTGAAATCGTTGCCAAGGATTTGCTGGCCGCATCCATCTGACCGAGCGCTTGCCGGTTGGGATCGGCGCAGATCCGATCAATCAGTTGATTGGTCCGTGCCACCTTATGCATGTCAACCCCCGTGGGCCGTGCTTGTAAAAGCGCGGTTTGCCAGTGGTCTTTTGGGTCGTTCAGTGCTCGAGTACGACAGACGATCGCATCCCACTGGGGCAAGATCTCTGCTTCAAATCCGTACGCCTTGGCCAGACGCGTGACATCTAAAATGGTGCGTTGCGTGGTTTGCGCATTGGCGTGCAGCACTTCGGCGGCACGCCAAACGATACTCAGTGCATCAGTTGTCATACAGAGGTTTGTAGGCCATTTGACGGATATGCGCTTCCACATCTTTGGGTTTTTTAATCCGCGCCAAGCCTTGCTCAAAAATGTACTCTGCAATCTTAGCGGCCGTGTGTAAAGAAGCCGTTAGGATTTGTGATTGCGGCGGATAAATTAACCCTGAATCGAGCTCTGACTGTGTGACCTGTTCGGCCACTGCCTTGGCCGCCACAATGAACATTTGCTCAGTGACTCGTGTGGCTTCAGTGGCCAGCACAGCCATGCCCATGGCCGGGAAAATATAAACGTTATTGCCTTGGCCAGGTACAAAGGTCTTGCCTTTGATGGTCACGGGATCAAATGGGCTGCCGCTTGCAAAGATAGCGCTACCGTCAGACCATTGGTAGGCTTCTTGCGCCGTGCATTCCGAGCGTGACGTGGGGTTTGAGTATGGGAATATGATGGGTCGGGCATTCACGCGCGACATGGCCTCGATGACAGCCTGGTTAAAGAGCTTGGGTACAGTACTGACACCAACAATTCCAGTGGGTTTGATGTCATTGATAACGTCTGTGAATGATTTTGATGGTGCGTGTTTGTGGGCAAATGGTTTCTGAAAATCAGCCAAGTCTTTGTGCGTTGATTCGATCAATCCATTGACATCAAACAGCCAATTTCGGCCGCGTGCCTCTTCGATGGTTAGTCCTTCCATCACCATGGCTTGACTGATTAGCTCGGCGATACCGGTGGCGGCAGAGCCCGCACCCATGAACAGAAACCGCTGATCGGTGAGCTTTTCACCAGAAATGCGTAAGCTGCCGTAAATGCCTGCCAACGCCACGCCAGCGGTGCCTTGAATGTCATCGTTGTAGGTGCAGATCTTGTCTTTATACGTTTGAAGAATCGAGACGGCATTGAAGTTGGCAAAGTCCTCCCATTGCAGGCAGCACTTGGGATAAAGTGTTTGGACTGCGTCAACAAACTCCGCGATGAAGGCGTCATAAGCCTTGCCACGCACACGAGGCTGCTTTAAACCAAGGTAAAGCGGGTCGTTTAGTAAGTCTTCGTTATTGGTGCCCACATCAAGCGTGATCGGCAATGTCAACTGAGGTGGCACGCCGGCAACGGCGGTATAAAGCGCGAGCTTACCCACGGGAATCCCCATGCCGCCGACACCGAGATCGCCAAGACCCAAGATACGCTCGCCGTCGGTTGCCACGATAAAGCGAATATCTTTTTGTGGCCAGTGAGACAGCAACTCTTTCAGGCGACCTTTGGCACTAATGGGCAAGTAAATGCCGCGTGAGGCGCGAAAAATATGGTCAAACTTTTGGCAAGCTTCGCCCACCGTGGGGGTGTAGACCAAAGGCATGAAACGCGCGGGGTCACCCATGATCACGGCATAAAAGAGCGTTTGATTGCGGCTTTGTAAGTCCATCAGGAACAAATAGCGCTGCAAATCTGAATCGAGCATGTCAAGCTGGGTATGTACCCGAGCCAATTGCAATTCGATCGTATCCACGCCAATGGGTAACAGGCCTTCAATGCCAGCGGCTTGGCGCTGCTCGGTCGTGAAAGCACTGCCGCGGTTGAGCGAGGCGTCATGCATAATGTTCAAAGGTTTTGATTTGGTTTTTGTTTTGGTACTGACTTTCGTTGCTGATGTACCAATGGGTTTGGTTTTAGCTTGTGTTTTTTTGGTGGTTGCCATGGGGGGTTTCCTTGGATGAGTCATCTTCAAAAAAGTACTGAACGCCTGAGCCGATCACTGCGCTTTTGGCGGTGTTGAACAGTTGGTGGTTGATGCCGTCATAACCCCACATATGAATGTCAGTGCAGTTAGACAAACGGTAAACATAGGCTGCACTGTCAATGGGCTCTGTCATGAGTTGGTCGCGGGCTTTGATCGTGCCTTTGGGTTGTCGCGTGGGCCGAGCAATACACGGTAACGCAAGTGGGCCTGACGTCAGCCCCATCACAATGGCTTGTGAGAAGGGAAAATTTGATGTCAACGCTAATGGAATTTTTCCTGGCATCGATTTGAATCTCTGGTTTTGTCCCAAGATGAGTCTACTTGGCCACGTAAGGATGAACCATCTTGGCTGGATCAACGACTTTGTCAAACTCTTCCTCAGAAACAAAACCGAGTTTCAAAGCGGCTGCCTTTAAGGTGAGGTCGTGGTCCATGGCGTAGTGTGCGATCTTTGAAGACTTGTCGTAACCAATCACGGGTGCGAGAGCGGTAACGAGCATGAGCGAACGCTCGACGTATTCGGCGATCTTTTGGCGATTCGGTTCAGTGCCTTCCACCAGAAATTTACGAAAGTTGGTACAGCCGTCAGTCATCAACGTGATTGAGTGAGCGATGTTGTAGATGATTAAGGGTTTATAGACGTTCATTTCAAGGTAACCACTGGCCCCCCCAAAGCCAACCGCCACGTCATTGGCCATCACTTGCGCTGACAGCATGGTCAGCGCTTCGGCCTGTGTCGGGTTAACTTTGCCTGGCATGATGGAGGAGCCTGGCTCGTTTTCTGGAATGCTCAGTTCTGCAAACCCTGCTCTCGGGCCGCAAGACATCAAACGGATATCGTTGGCGATTTTGAACAAAGACACGGCCAAGGTCCGAAACGCGCCTGACAAGTGCACCAGCGCATCGTGCGCACCTTGTACGGTAAATTTATTGGGTGCTGTGATGAAAGGTAGGCCAGTTAGCTTGGCAATTTCTTTGGCCACGTCAACATCAAACCCGGGAGCCGCATTAATACCAGTACCCACGGCCGTGCCGCCAAGGGCCAGGTGATAAACGCCTTTTAGCGCGTCTTGGATGCGAAGCAAATCATCGTCGAGCATGCCCACGTAGCCTGACCACTCTTGGCCGAGCGTGATCGGCGTGGCATCTTGCATGTGAGTACGTCCGATTTTGACAATGTCTTTCCACGCATCGACTTTAAGGGCCATGGCATCGCGTAATGCTGTGACGGCAGGGATCAGCCGCTCAATGGTGTTCACGGCTGCAGCGACATACATCGCTGTTGGAAATGAATCGTTAGACGACTGCGACATGTTGACGTGATCGTTGGGGTGCACTGGCGCTTTGCTGCCAAGGTCAGTACCAGCCAGTTGGCAACAACGGTTTGAGAACACCTCATTGACGTTCATGTTGAATTGGGTGCCACTGCCTGTCATCCAAACATGTAAGGGAAACATGTCTTGGTGAAGGCCTGCCAAAACCTCATCGGCTACTTTGACGATTAAGTCGTGTTGCTGCTCTGGGAGACGACCGCTGGCATGATTGACGTTGGCGGCGGCTTTTTTAAGCGTGGCATAAGCTGTGATCATTTCGCGGGGCATCAAATCTTTGCCGATGCTGAAGTGCTCTAAAGATCGTTGGGTTTGGGCGCCCCACAGTTTGTCGGCTGGGACTTCAACAACCCCTAAGCTATCAGATTCTTGTCGAATGTTAGTCATGATGTATTCCTGCAAAACAAAACGGTTTGATAAACAAATTAATGCTGACAAATATGACCGTCGGTTTGTGACACATCACACTTGAAACCGTCACCTTTCTGCGTGACGACTGTCTTTACAAATTGAGTTTTGAGCTCTAAAAAATCTATAGCCTTAAATTCTCTTTGGCCAGGTCAATAACTTCGTGACCCCGTCCGTCCATCACCGCTTTGATCATGAATAATCCAAAATGAGTGGCTTGTTCAACGGTTGTGGTTGGTGGCATGATCAACTCTTGCCTAGCGCTGACGACATCAAGCAGGGCGGGCCCAGGATGATTGAGCACCTCTTGAATGGCGCTTTCAAGGTCGTTGGGGTTTTCAACTCGAACACCATGAATGCCGATGGCACGCGCCATGGCTGCAAAGTCGGGGTTGTCTAAACTGACACCCGTGTCGACGAAACCGTTGGCTTTCATTTCCATTTCCACAAAACCCAAAGTGCCATTGTTGAGCACAATCAGTTTGACAGGTAGGCCAAGCTGTTTCAGGCTCAGGCAATCTCCCATCATCATGGCAAACCCCCCATCGCCTGACATCGAAATCACTTGGCGATTGGGGTAACTGACTTGGGCACCAATGGCTTGAAGCATGGCATTGGCCATAGAGCCATGGTTAAACGATCCCAACAACCGACGTTTGCCGTTCATTTTCAGGTAGCGTGCCGCCCAAGCGGTTTGAGTGCCGACGTCGCAGGTAAAAATCGCATCTTCTGCAGCGTGTTCGCTCAACAGTCTTGCCAAAGCCTGTGGATGAATCATGTGATCATCAGGCTTTATGACTGCCAATTCATCTAGCGCATGTCGCGCATGTTGGAAGTGCGTTAAACAAGCGGTTAAGAACCGATCGTCGGTTTTCTGGGTCAGTTTGGGTAACAGTGCGTTAAGGGTTGTCTTGACATCACCGTGAACCCCGAGCGTTAAGCGACATCGGTTGCCGAGATTTTCTGCGCGAGAGTCAATTTGAGCGATTTTGGCGTGCTCTGGATAAAACTGTCGATAAGGAAAGTTAGTACCCACAAGTAGTAATGTGTCGCATTCAAGCATGGCGTGATAACCCGATGAAAGACCGATCAGGCCAGTCATACCAATATCGTTTGGATTGTCGTATTCCATGTACTCTTTACCGCGCAGAGTGTGCACGATCGGTGCTTGGAGTCGTTTGGCTAAAGTGACGATTTCATCGTGGGCCTCAGCGCTTCCGGCCCCGCACATCAGGGTGATGCGACGGCCTTCATCAAGCAACTGAGCCAAAGCGTTAATGTCTGTGTCTATCGGGGTGATGACGCTAGCGCGTGGTGCGACCCAAGACGGCGCAACGACCGCGGTCTGAGCAAGCGCAACATCGCCCGGGATCACGACCACGGCCACGCCGCGTTTGGCAATCGCCACACGCATGGCACGCTCCATGATGCGCGGCAAAAGCGCTGGGTTAGAAACCAGCTCCACATAATCGCTACATTCTTGAAATAATATTTCAGGGTGCGTGGCTTGAAAATAATCGCTGCCGATCTCTGAGCTCGGAATGTGAGCGGCGATCGCCAAAACAGGCGTACGGCTGCGGTGGCAGTCGAATAGGCCATTAATAAGGTGCAGGTTACCTGGGCCGCAGCTGCCGGCGCAGACAGCGAGTTCACCGGTCAATTGTGCTTGTGCGCCAGCGGCAAAGGCGGCCGCCTCTTCGTGTCGCATGTGCACCCACTGCATTTCGGGTCGAGACCGCATGGCATCTGTAAAGCCGTTCAATGAGTCACCGACAACGCCAAAAATGTGTTTGACACCAGCTTGTGCCAGTGTATCGACCATGAGTTTTGCAACGGTTGTGGACACGTTATGTACCTCTTATGCATTAATAAACCGCTAGAGTAGCGCAAACTTATGCAAAATGAATGACTGATTTTTAACTGGGTTTTAAACGATGCCCCTGATCGGTGCGCCGGCCCCAATCTCAGCGCTCAGTGTGCTGCCAGGGCTGCCATGACTTAGCCCAGGTACATGGCCCGTGGCAGGTGAATGCCCCAGAAAATGCTGGCAGCGCGAAATGCATGCCAGCGCCCAAGGCAAGGATTAAGGCGCTCAAAATGCTCCAGCCCCATCCAAACAGACCATCACAGACGGCTGCAGCGAATAGGGCGGCGCTGACATAAAGCTCGGCAGAGGGGATTCGCGATCTTTCATTGGTAATCACGCCACGCAAAAGATAGGCAAGCGACCCCGCAAAATATCGCGTAAGGTCCCCCCACGGAGCCCCACTAGGATTGCAAATACCACCAAGCCAAACCGAGCCAAACGAATCAAAGCGCTTTCTGACCGCCGAAATCGTCCCCGTCGCCGCAAACACGATCGTTCTAAGAGTATTCAAGGGATAAATCAAATCCGTGGTGAATCATGAGTTATGCGCCAGAGGTAACAGTTTGAGACGGTTCGACGGTTTTACTTATATTTGGGCGTATTAGAGAATTGCAGGCGCATTGCGTTTGATTGGGTCATCCATTGGACGGTGATGAGCAGAGACCCCACATTGTCTAAGATCAAAGCGCCTGAAAGGCGTTTTGTTACCATGAACCAGATTTGAATGCCAGCCGAATGGTGTTTGCCAATCGGTTTTTTCCAAGGAGTGCATCTGGTGGCATCCGCGTTTGGCGAGTTTTCTTTATTGCTGATCATTTCAGCTTTCGCTGGCGGTTTGGCGTTGCTGTTGCGACAGCCCCTATTGATTGCCTACATCGTGGTTGGCATCGTGGTTGGGCCGGCGGTCTTGGGGATTACTTCGGCGGCTGATCACATCCACCTTTTGGCACAGATTGGCGTCGCGGTGTTGCTCTTTGTCGTGGGTTTGAAGCTGGATATCAAACATGTCCGACACATCGGTCCTGTGGCTTTGGCCACGGGCCTGGGGCAGCTGATGTTTACGATTGTGTTCGGTTTTATTTTGGTGCTAGTGCTTGGTAAAACCACACTTGAAGCCATTTATATTGCTGTGGCATTGACGTTTTCAAGCACCATCATCATTGTTAAGTTGTTGTCCGATAAGCGCGAGATTGATTCTTTGCATGGTCGGATTGCGGTCGGGTTTTTGATTGTGCAAGACCTGGCAGTGGTGGTGGCCATGATGGTCATGAGCACTTTACGCACAGGTGACAGCGATGTGCTCACCGTGATGGGTTCAATCGCGATTC
>Ga0209491_10006651_pt1 | contig 15820 bp, 13 predicted proteins | sample BON02_FD_187213 | JGI IMG/M metagenome (GOLD analysis project Ga0209491, IMG submission 187213) | Freshwater microbial communities from Lake Bonney liftoff mats and glacier meltwater in Antarctica - BON-02 (SPAdes) (version 2) | ecosystem: Environmental > Aquatic > Freshwater > Ice > Glacier...
AACTTAATAGTAGACTCAAAACTTGTCTGAGTAACGATTAGAGCTTATTTTAGCTCCAATAATGTTTGAGATTATGATGACGTGTCGTAATTTAGCGATCGGAATCTTGTTACATATGTACATAAACACGGATTCACTTAATAGCGTGGGAAAATCGGATCGATGTCGGGAAAGAAGTGAAATCAACAAGTCTACATATAGCAACCGCTAAGGCTATCAGGACACAACGATTTTGTCTTGATTCGCTGTCTTGTCGTTTTTTATTCGGGGGGAACCCTACGTGCGGCGAATCGCAAATCGTTACTAGTGTTGCCAAGTTCGCCGTCGCGGACTGAATCTATCCCGTCCTAACCAATCTGGCAACTGCTATAAAAAAATTTCCTAGTTGTCTGGACTAGCTCTCACATAGAATTTACTCAAGGTAACAATTGCCGGTAGTAAGATAAGCTAGGGATTGATTAGCTCTGGGCGCAGCTATACCAGCGAGTAGAGATCGTTGAAAAACTCGCTCACCTAGTCAAATCGGCAATGCAAACTAGTAACTTGTGAAATAGAGGTCTGGGTGTTAAGAGCGAATCTAAAGTGGGACTTAGTTTCTCGATCGATGGGGTTGTATCTGGCTCTATTAATAGTGACGACTGGGATCGTCGGTTGCCAACAAACTCCGACTGCACCTGACAACTCATTGGCGACTAGCTCCAGTAATTCCGCTCTGACTAATACTGATGGGCCATTATCGGAAGTCAATACCCCAGTAAGCATCTCGAAACTAGCTCCGAGCCTAGCCAAATTTCAACCTCAAGTTCAGATCCTCAGCCCAAAGCTGGATCAAATCCTCTCTGACGATCGAGTCACTGTCAAATTACAAGTAGACGATCTGCCACTGTTCAAACAGCTCGATCTAGGTTTAGGCAATCATTTACAGGTGATTCTCGATAAACAAACTTACCAGGATGTCTACGATCTCACTCAACCCTTGGTTTTTAAAAATCTAGCGGCTGGAACCCATACTTTACGTGTATTTGCATCGCGTCCGTGGTATGAGAGCTTCAAGAATGAAGGCGCATTCGATCTAGTTACATTCCATGTTTTGACCAAAACTGCGGAAAATAACCCCGATCCTCAACAACCACTACTTACTTATAGTCGCGCCACAAGTACTTATGGTACCGAGCCCATTTTGTTGGATTACTATCTCACTAATGCTCCTACTTATTTGGTAGCTGATAGTAGCCAAGATCCTGTACCCGGCTGGCGGATTCGGGTAACTCTCAACGAACAACGATTTATTCTCGATCGCTGGGCACCAGTGTATCTCCAAGGCTTTAAACAGGGTAAGAACTGGGTCAGACTAGAACTAATAGACGATCGCGGTAATCCGATCCCTAATGTCTATAACGATACTGTGGCAATCATCACCTACGATCCTCAAACAAAAGATCCTCTCTCTAGACTCATTGACGGTGAGATCGAATCAAATTTGGCACGTACTATAGTAGAGCCGAATTACATCGCCAGCAACCCAGCACCTGCTCCAGTTATTTCAGTACCAATTCCCGTTCAAATATCACCCAGCCCAGTATTGACACCGCCTATCATCAAACCCAGCCCCAAGCCCGCGATCCTTACACCACCGATCGTGATTCTCCCTCCATCTGGAGTTCAAGCCATTCCCAGCCCAATCCTACCGAAGATCGCTCCATCTTTATCTCCTACCATCGTCCAGCCAGAAACTTCGCCATCGCCGACATCTGCGCCAGTGGTGATTAAGCTCCCTAACGTAAAAATTGAGCTTCCCATTCCAGCTACTCAGCTAAACCCAGTGCAGCCGCCCACGCCTGAGTCAGCCAAAAATTCTCTTAGCCCCAGTCCCAAGCCAAGTGAGATCGTCACCCCAGTCTTAATACCTCAACCATCCCCCAGCAGCGTACCTTCCGCAGCGAATGGCGCATCGGAGATCGTCATTATGCCACCTCAAATAAAAGCACAAAACAATTCGGCAAAGTTACCCTTAATCGTTGACGGAGCAGATCGAGTAGAGTCAACCCCTCAAGATCGCCATACATTACCAGTGGAGACCCCTAGCACTTCGATCCCACAACTAGAAGGTAACGATCGACCTAGTTGGCTAACTAGGTCGATCGAGCTATTTGATATAGTCAGAGCCAAAATTCGAGTATTCACAAATACCATTCCTGCCAAGGCTCAAAGATTTGGGCAGGGTGCAGGGATCTGGATCGAAAGTGCCAGAAGCTACACAAAAGTGCAAATTCAACAATGGCGAAATCAATTGGGAGTTGACAGTTAACACTACTAAATGTCTGAGTTTCAGACGATACTCCGATCCCGTTCTACTAATTCAGGGTGTAAAATGTGGACTGAAATAAGTACGAGAATTACTCAAGTTACGGGCAAACTTTTTGAGATTATCGAGCGGAGATCGCTTTCTGGTGGTTGTATCAATCAAGTCTATTTAATTAGTAATAGTACCGATCGCTACTTGCTCAAGCTCAATCAGCCATCCTTAATTGAAATGTTTGTGGCTGAAGCAACAGGATTATCAGAAATATCATCAACAGATGCAATTAAAATACCCACACCAATTTGTAATGGTGTAATTAGAGAACATAGCTATTTAGTTTTAGAATATTTAGACTTGACAAATAGAGTTACTATTCAAAGCTGGACAGAAATGGGGCGTAATCTCGCGATGATGCACCGTCACCAGATTAGTAGTGAATCGAAATTTGGCTGGCAGATCGATAATACGATTGGATCGACAGCTCAAATCAACACCTGGGAGAGTGATTGGGCAACATTCTTTACTAAACATCGGATCGGCTATCAACTCCAACTCGCACTTAGTAAAGGTGGTCATTTCCCTAGAGCGGCTGAATTGCTGGTGAGAATTCCCCAAATCCTGTTCGAGCATCATCCCCAACCCGCGCTAGTACATGGCGATCTGTGGAGTGGAAATGCTAGCTTTACGACTACTGGTATTCCCGTTATATTTGACCCTGCAACCTATTGGGGCGATCGAGAAGTCGATATTGCCATGACAGAGCTATTTGGTGGCTTTCCTGCCGCTTTTTACCAAGGCTACGATCGGATTTATCCTCTAGATCCTGGTTATTCGCAGCGCAAGAATTTATACAATCTCTATCACATTCTCAACCACTACAATTTATTTGGTGGTAGTTATCAAAGTCAGGCCAATAGATCGATCGAATCCATTTTAGGACACTATGTCAATAGTCGATCGAAATTTTAAATCCTGAAGTTGCACTAAACAAGTAGCTTTGGATCTCAACTGCTTGCACTGTTGGTGTTAGCCGTGCCGTTAGCGATGATGAGTCGAAGTATCAATTTTTCAAATCGCTTTAGAGCCAACACTCCCCGAACCTTGAAACATGATCCAAGATAGGAAAAAGTTGGAAATGAAAATTGCCAGCAGGGAAGTCACAACAGCCGTAGTAGTTGATTGTCCGACTCCTTTGGCACCGCCTGTAGTCGTCAATCCCCAGCTACAGCCGATAATCGCAATCAATGCACCAAAACAAACTGCTTTAATCGGTGCGCTGCAAATATCCCAAGCATTCAAAAAATTGCGAGCAGAGTCCAAAAATATGCGGACTGGCATCCCAAATATACTATTAGCAATTAGTAATCCACCGATCATCCCGGCGACAATCGAGACGATCGTCAATAACGGTAACATAATACAGCAAGCTACTACACGAGGAATCACTAGATAATCGACAGGGTCGGTTTTGAGGATATAGAGTGCATCGATTTGTTCGCTGACTTTCATCGTGCCAATTTCTGCGGCAAATGCCGAACCGACTCTCCCTGCTAAAACTACCGCTGTCAGTACGGGTGCAAGTTCGCGAGTTAGTGCTAGCGCAAGCACACCGCCGACAACCTGTCCCGCACCGATATCAATAAATTCCCGTGCTACCTGAATCGTAAACACCATCCCAATCGTAGTGGATGTCACTAGCGCAATTAGGAGGGATTCTGGTCCAACTGAAGCCATTTGCTCGATAATGTTTGGATAGTTGAATTTGCCTCGGAGAATGTGAACAATCACTTGTCCACTGAGGAAAATGGCTGCAATGAACCGTCTAAACCACAAACTCATATCAATTTCAAGTTATCGATAGTTAGCAATACAATTATTCCGCAAAGTGAGGCATTTGGTGCAAATCGATCGTCGAGCAGGAATTTTGTACCATTGTGATGGCTCGGGATGCTCCAGCGCAGACGCTATCCAAACAAGTGAAAAAGTTATTTCGATCTAAACTCTGAGCGATCGATCGCCGCGATACCCCAGACAATAGGGTATTTTAAGGAAGGCTTTGTTTAGTATCTGGCAGTATCAGTCATATTTATGGTAGCAGTAGCAATTCTGGCAGCGGGCAAAGGCACGCGAATGAGATCGGACTTACCCAAAGTATTACACTTGCTGGGGGGGCGATCTCTAGTCGAACGAGTATTAATTGGTTGTGCAGATCTGCAACCCGAACGGCAACTCGCGATTGTTGGTTATCAAGCCAATCGAGTCAAGGAAGCTCTGCTCGACTATCCCGATCTAGAATTTGTCGAACAAACCCAACAACTGGGTACCGGACATGCGGTGCAACAACTCCTCCCTTATCTAGCTGACTTTCAGGGAGATTTACTGGTACTAAATGGCGATGTCCCGCTCCTTCGTCCCAAGACGCTCAAAGCACTCTTAGAGACTCATCAACAGTATCAAAATGCTGCAACTATCCTGACAGCCCAAATCCAAAATCCTCAAGGTTACGGGCGGGTATTCTGCGACAGTAGCAATCTACTCAAAGAAATTATCGAAGATCGGGATTGTACCACTACCCAACGTCAGAATCGGCGGGTAAATGCTGGGATATATTGCTTTAATTGGCAGAAACTCCAGGCAGTTCTACCTCAACTACAGAGCAATAATAGTCAGCAAGAATATTACATCACCGATGCCGTAAACTTCCTCTCGCCAGTGATGGTATATGATGTGGCTGACGATCGAGAGATTTTAGGCATTAACGATCGCCGTCAGCTTGCTACTGCCTATCAAATCCTCCAATCGCGGATCAAAGATGACTGGATGGCAGCAGGTGTAAGCATTATCGACCCTGATAGTGTCACTATCGATGATACTGTCAAGATCGGGGTTGATGCAATCATCGAACCTCAAACTCATCTACGCGGAAATACTACAATCGGTAGCGGTAGCCGGATTGGGCCTGGTAGTCTGATCGAAAATAGTCAGGTTGGGAACAATGTGACACTGATGTATTCAGTCGTTGTAGATAGCTCGATCGGGCATAATGCTAATATTGGTCCCTTCGCTCACATCCGTCAACAGGCACAGGTAGGCGCAGCTTGTCGGGTAGGTAACTTTGTGGAACTCAAAAAGAGCAGCCTCGGCGACCGTACCAATGTTGCTCATCTATCTTATTTGGGTGATGCAACTATCGGCACGCAAGTTAATATCGGCGCGGGGACGATCGCTGTTAATTATGATGGTAAACACAAGCATCAAACCACCATCGGCAATTTTGCGCGGATTGGATCTAATAATACTCTAGTCGCACCTCTAAATATTGGTGCTCATGCGACCACAGCAGCAGGTTCGACAATTGTCGATGATGTTCCAGATGACTGTCTAGCGATCGCCCGTTCTCATCAAACAATTAAACCTGGTTGGCGACCAAAATGGCACCAAGAGTAATCAACCTAAGTTGCCGTCGGGGCACAAAGGTGGGTATGTATCGCTACGCGGACTAATGTTTCAGTCAGTCCGCGCGGCAGACAAATGAGCGATCGCACTCATACTATTAGCGCAAAAATTAACCCCAATTAGATACCAAAACCAACAAGTAAGTAGGGCAATTTTACCAACTTGAATTACTAATAGTGAAGACTGTCGATCGCACATCGGTACGGGATCGTCTGAAATCATGGCAGAACTACCAGAGATCGGTACTACTAATTCTTGAAACTGCACAATTATTTTAAGATTCGATCCTCCAAAACCTTTGCCAGTAGTAAATTTGGCTTGAACTAGAGGACTTATGACTAAGGTAGAGAAGCTAGCATAACGACGTTGTATCATAGGTAATTAAAGCTATTGGCAACAAATCGGGGTAAATATCGGCAGTTCTGAAATAGGTTTGAGTCAGCAAGCTATTCTGAGGTAGCTATTTGCTTCATAGCTCTTGTTGAATTGTGTAGAATCGATCGACAAAATTCCATCCTAAGCTTAGAACTCAATCGAGTCTTTGATGCTCTCTGGAGAAATTATGTCAGCGTTACTGAAATCTGGGCGATCTTGGGTAGTAATGAGATATAGCAATAGCCACATCGGTTAGAACACTCTAGATCTCAGTCCGCGTAGGCGGACTTTACAACACTAGCGACGATTTTAATCGTTGTGGTGTCCTAATCGCCTTGGCAACTGCTATGGCAGTTCAAGTATCAAATCGTTAGAGCATTAAAGAGTAGGGATCGATACTTAAATTTTCGTAATAATTGCTACATTTTGCTACAGGGTTTTGGAAGATCCCAAAATATAGATGTGCAGCCAGAAAGATCGCAGATAATGTAGAACAGGCTCTCAGTCGCTTTTGTAAGTCAATACCGATCGCAGATTCGATCGCATAGCATCTCCGCTTCTGCGAAATGCACCAACAAAAAATCGACTTTTGCTCTCAATTCTCTATTTCAAACCTAATGAATCGCAGCTTCTGGATTATTGCATTAATTAACTTAATCAACTCACTGAGTTTTACAATTCTCATTCCCACGATCTATCAATATGGACGAGAGTTTCATCTTAGTGACATTGAGACTAGCTTTCTATTTGCGATATTTTCGATCGCTCAATTTTTTGCTACCCCAATTATTGGTAAGCTATCCGACAGGTTTGGGAGAAGACCGTTATTAATTATTAGTTTAGCAGGAACAGTGATTGGCAATCTCCTTGCTGGTACAGCCCCCAACGCTACAGTCTTATTTTTCGCTCGTTTTCTAGATGGAATTACTGGTGGAAATATTTCAGTTGCTCAAGCAGTGATCTCTGATGTTACGACTCCTGAAAATCGAGCTAAAGGTTTTGGAATCTTTGGAGCATCATTGGGATTAGGCTTTGTATTGGGGCCAGTTTTAAGTTTAGTCGCTCAACAAAGATCGCTAGGGACAGCATTTCTAGTATCATCAGTAGTTGCCACGATCGCTCTAATTTTAACAATATTTTTCTTACCAGAAACATTAACTAAAAAGGTGATTAATGATACAAATATATTTGATTTAGGCTTACGAGATTTAGTGAAAGGACTAACTTTTCCGAAGGTGGGAATACTATTTATTATCAATTTGTGTGTTGGTACAACCTTCAGTTTATTTACATTTGCATTTCAACCATATTATCTAGAGGTACTGCGTCAAGACATCAAATCTTTAACGGTATTATTTTTTGCGATCGGTATTATTGGAGTTTTGGTACAGATTCAAGGTGTAAAACTGATGACTAAATATCTGAGCTTAGTCAAAATTCTGTTCTTGGGACTATTTTTTCGGAGTCTGTCATTTTTATTAATGCCAGTAATTCCCGATATTCATTTTTTCCTAGTTATTGCGATAATTTTTTCCTTATTTAATTCATTAGTTCAGCCAATGATTAGTACGCTGATATCACTAAATACCCGTCCAGAAGAACAAGGTAAAATGTCTGGATTAAATGCTTCATATTTGAGTGCAGCCAACGGTATTGGCCCGATTATTGCTGGGCTGATAGTCAACCAAAAAAATCCAGCAACATATGGCTACCCCTTGTATATAGCAGGTATTTTTACATTTATCGTCTTATTCTTTGCCGTTCGTAATCGTCGTAAGTTTACACCAAAAATGGTTTGAAGATCGTTCGTTATTCTTGAGTCCAATTTTGTAACTGCAAATAAACTAATATAGACGTAAAAGCAAGTAATACCATCGCAGCGGCAGCGGCATAGCCAAAATCGAACCGAGCAAAAGCTCGATCGTAAATATAGTAAACGAGTAGGTTTGTAGAATTAAGTGGCCCACCGCCAGTAATAATATATACTTGCTCGAAACTCTTGAGTGTAAAAATTGTGGTAGTAATCGCTGCAAAAATTAATGGGGACTGAATTCCAGGTAATGTAATGTACCGAAACTGTTGCCAATCATTTGCCCCATCGAGTTCAGCAGCCTCATAGCGATTAAGCGGGATAGCTTGTAATCCAGCTAAAAATACAACGAGATTAAAGCCAATTTGTTTCCAAATACTCAAAACAATGATTACAGGCATTGCCCAGACAGAATCACTCAGCCAGGAGATCTTAGCAATCCCAAAATTACTCAGCAAACTATCGATCGCACCATCTGTTTGAAACAACCATCGGAACCCCAATCCTGCCGCAACTAATGAGACGATCGATGGAATAAAATAGATAGTGCGAAATATACCTGTAAATAATAAATTTCGATTGAGCAACACAGCTAAACCCAGCGGGATAACGATACTAGGGATTACTGTCCCGATCGTAAAATAAATAGTATTACCGATTACCTGCCAAAAGTCTGGAGTAAGTAATAAGCGAAGGTAATTACTCACTCCCACCCAATGCACACCCGCACGCGTAAAACTTCCACCTGTAAAACTTAGATATCCCAAATAGACGATCGGGAAAACTAAGAAAATACCTAATAACACTAACGCTGGTAATAAAAATATCCCCGCTGCAATATCTTCTCGATCGATTAAAGCAGCAAAACTATCTGAAAAATGATACTTGGATTCATGCTTGCGGACAGTCATAGTGAATAGTTAAATATCTAGCGATCGAGAAGTGACGATCGGGTTATGGTTAATAGTAACGTAATCGCTGAGAGTGACTGAGCACCTGTGGACGGATTTATCAACTTAAAGAAATTGCCAGACTGGACTTCACATGACTGTGTTGCGAAAATTCGTCGGATTTTGCAGACGAAAAAAGTCGGACATGGTGGGACATTAGATCCGGCGGCGGTGGGAGTACTCCCGATCGCCATCGGCAAGGCAACTCGGCTATTACAATATTTACCGGAGGGGAAAGCCTATCGTGCTGTAATTCGGTTTGGTATACAAACGACGACAGACGATCTCGAAGGCGATACGATCTACTCCAATCCAGTAATAGATCTGACAATCGCCCAAATTCAAGCAGTAATTCCCGAATTTATCGGTAAAATCACCCAAACTCCACCGATGTATAGTGCCATCCAAGTAAATGGACAAAGATTGTATAAACTCGCACGAGCAGGAGAAGTAGTGGAAGTACCCACGCGTCAAGTGAGGATCGATCGGATCGATATTCTCAATTGGACACCTGGAGATTTCCCCGAAGTTGAGGTGCAGATTGCTTGTGGTGGTGGCACATATATTCGCTCGATCGCCCGTGATTTGGGCGATCGACTAGGGACTAAAGGGGTTTTGGCATTTTTAGAACGAAATGCTAGTTGTGGCTTCCAATTGGCAGATAGCATCACTCTAGAACAGTTAGAGCAACAGCAGCAAGCAGGAACCTTCACGCCAATCTTACCAGAGCGAGGATTAGCCCATTTAACTACAGCCACACTGACAACGGCGGAGTCTGTCAAGGCGTGGAGTCAAGGAAAACGGCTACCCATCAATGAACTTACTCTCACACCCCCAGATTCAGGATTGAGCGGTTATGTCAAAGTGATGGGAGTAGAGCGGTGCTGGGGCATCGGCGAGATTAAATCGATCGATCTAGAACACTTATTAGTCCCTCACGCAGTGCTGCTCTGAGCATTAATGTTATGATGACCTTCGGATGACTGCGATCGACAGCAATAATTGTTTTGTGGTTATTTCCAACTTATATTGAGGACGATCGATGACTGCTTCACCCGATTCTAATCCAGATCTCGAACTTATAGCGGCTCTGGAGATCAACCCCGATCTGAGCTTCGACTTACCCGATCCTGAGGATGAAGCAGTTGGCGACTTCGATTTTCGGCAACGAGTCGATGATGCGTGGGTGGTATGCGATCGTTTCGATCTCCAGACAGAGATCTGGCGCGGTAGAATTTTACGTGCAGTCCGCGATAAAGAGAAAAAAGGCGGCGACGGACGCGGACAAGGTTTCTTGAACTGGCTCAAAGATCGGGAACTAAGCAAGAGTCAAGCTTACGCCTGGATCGAACTCGCCAATAGTGCCGATACCTTGCTGGAAAATGGCGAACTCTCTCCCTCCGCACTCAATAACTTTAGTAAACGTGCCTTTGTCGAAACTGCCAAATCGTCACCAGAAGTCCAACAATTAGTCACTGATGCCGCCGAAAGAGGCGATCGGATCACCCGCCGTGAAGTCCGCCAACTATCCGACGAATGGACGGCAATGAGTTCGGATCTCATCCCCGATGAAGTCAAAGCACAGGCCGCCGCAGGAGCCACACCACCGCGCTTCATCGCCCCATTAGTCAAAGAAATGGAGAAACTACCCGAAGCGCATCAACTCGCCATCCGCGAAGAAATAGCCGCCAATCCTGATGTAGATAATATCAAGCTCGTCACCAGCAATGCCCGCAGTTTATCCAAATATCTCGATGCTGGCGCACAGGTGCAAGTTTTGAATGATTCCAAAGTCGATCTCGCTACCGCGCTTGAAGAAGCGATGCGCGTCGGATGTCTCCCTGTCGCCGCCGATGTGCTCAAGCAAGCAGCTCAACTAGAGCAAACCATGACCAAATTCTATTTAACTTGGAAACGCTTGGGCAGCTTGGTAGATAGATTGTATGTCGATACAGGTGCCAGTACGCCCAACTTGCGATCGCTCATCGCTTGCGTCGAACGTCTCTCTAGCGAAATCGTCGAAGTTCCCCTCGATGATAGTGGTGAAAATTCAATCCGACTGCGGGTAATGACAGGCGATTAATCGATGGGTTGATACATATATCGAGATATTCAACGGATCTGCTGTGTATTGACTCAAAAGCAGCTAACTTACTATTCAGATTTGCTCGACAATTATCGACAAGTTGTCGGAATCGAGCGAGTTTGTTAGGCACCAATTGAAGATTTTAGCTTGGCTACTCCTGCAATTATCGTCGATCGAATTTTACCTTTTTTAGCAATTACCGATCGACAAAATGAGAAAGTAGTCGTTCATTGCTCTGGCGGAATTGGACACACAGGGCACATTCTAGTAGCATGGCTCTTAACTGGGCGCGGATGCTCCAGCAAATCGGCGATATCGGCTGTCCAGAAAACTGGGCGAAATTCTGATGAATCGACAATTACAGCTCCATTCACAGGTCGAAATCCTTGGCAGGTCGCCGCAGAACTCAAGATGCTGCGATCGAGCCTTGAGGCATAATGTAAGTAAGACTTTTGGAGCATGTTGCGAATGGTTCAGACCCCAATTAGACAACTTACCCTAGCGGAATTCTTAGCTCTACCAGATACTAAGCCAGCTAGTGAGTACATCGATGGTGAGATTATCCAAAAACCTATGCCACAGGGACAACATAGTATTCTCCAGCTCGAACTTGGGATGGAAATTAATCAGGCTCTGAGGCGGAAAGGAATTGCTACTGCCTTTTCGGAATTACGCTGCACTTTTGGCAGTCGAGCGATCGTTCCCGATTTGACTGTGTTTGAAAATGATAGAATTCCTAGCAATATAAATGGAGATATCGAAAATATCTTTAACATTCCGCCTGATTGGACGATTGAAATCCTCTCACCCTCTCAAAGCACTACTAAAGTATTGAAGAATATCAACCATTGCCTAGCTAATGGTACCAAAATGGGCTGGCTCATCGAGCCTATCGATCGATCTGTACTAGTGCTAGGGGGAAACCCAATCTTTCAGATTATCGATGAACCGACTGCTATTCTGCCAGTACCAGAATTTGCCGCAGCAATTCAGCTTACGGTAGAGCAGTTGTTTAGCTGGATTAAAAAAAAATCTCAACCTAAGTAATTACAGATCGTCGGTTATCAACCCAACCGCCATCAGCCGCCGACAAGTTAACATAGATACATATTAATGCGCTTTGGTGGAATAACGACATGGTTCAGTCCCAATATTACGGCGGCGATAGCTACTACCGGACACCGCCACCAGATTTACCCTCATTGCTATTGAAAGAGCGGATCGTTTACATGGGTGGACCTCTGGTATCATCCGATGATTACAAGCGGCAAATGGGCTACGATCCTACCAAATTGTTGATCGCCCAATTGTTATATCTCCAATTTGACAATCCTGACAAACCGATTTACTTCTATATCAACTCCACTGGGACCTCTTGGTATACTGGCGACTCGATCGGGTTTGAAACAGAAGCTTTCGCGATTTGTGATACCCTCAGCTACATTAAGCCTCCCGTCCATACCATCTGTATCGGGCAGGCAATGGGCACCGCCGCGATGATTTTAGCCGCCGGGACAAAAGGTTGTCGTGCGAGTCTACCTCATGCCACGATCGTCCTCAACCAGCCTCGCAGTGGCGCACAGGGACAAGCCAGCGACATCCAGATTAGAGCCAAGGAAGTCTTAGATAATAAGACTGCAATCCTCGATATCTTCGCTCACAGCACCGGACAATCGGCTGAGAAAATTGCCAAAGATACCGATCGAATGTTGTACATGACTCCCCCAGAAGCCAAGGAATACGGCATCATCGATATCGTCCTTAACAGCGTCAAAGATCTACCTACTCCGATGCCTGTTTTGGTGTAGAAGTACATCATCAGCACAGAAAGGGGCATAGATCGGAAAGTCGGTAGTGAGCCTGAAATTCAGGCATTGCGGCTACGGCTGTCAACACTATGCCTACAGCAGACCAACGCCAAACTGGACGGGTCTCCCGCCCAGTCGACTTCGCTCAGTGCAAGCTGTCAACTGTCAACTGTCAACTGATTTAACTATGTCTGTCGATCGAATTTTAAAAGTACCTTATAACTTACCTGGAAGTTCTGCTTGGCAGTGGATTAATATCTACACGCGGATGAGCCAGGAACGAATTATCTTTCTCAATCAGCCGGTTACTGATGGACTGGCAAATAGTATGGTGTCATCGTTGCTGTACCTAGAGTCAGTCGATAATACCAAACCTATTTATCTCTATATCAACTCCCTCGGCGATCCTGTTGCCGCAGGGATGGCGGGTGTAGAAGTCGGGATGATGTCGGTGATGGCTGGATTAGCGATCTACGATACCATCAAGCACATCAAGTCAGAGGTATACACGATTTGTCTGGGGCAAGCAATGGGAATTGCGACACTATTACTATCTGCTGGTGCTCCAGGTAAACGAGCAAGTCTACCCAATGCCACGATCGCGTTGATGCCCAATCGGGCTGGTACTCGCGGACAAGCCTCGGACATCATCGTCAATGCCACAGAAATTTTAGCTAAGAAATCAACCATCGTTGATGTATTTGCTGAAACTACGGGGCAAACCTCCGAAAAAATCCTGGCAGATAGCGAACGGATGTTTTATATGACTGCTCATGAAGCGCAAGCATATGGACTGATCGATCGAGTCCTCGAAAGCACCAAAGAACTTCCAGTTCTCTAGCTCTAACCTCTCTAACCTCTCTACCCTCCCCCTAATTACTATGTCAATCGGCGTTCCTAGTGTTCCCTATCGTTTGCCTGGTAGTTCTAACGAACAATGGATTAATATCTACGATCGATTATTCCGCGAACGGATTATCTTCCTATTTGAAGAAGTTGATGCTAGTATGGCAAATGCGATCGTCGCTTACATGCTGTATCTAGACTCAGAAGACTCCAGCAAACCAATCTATCTCTATATCAACTCTCCTGGTGGTGAAATTACCGCAGGGATGGCAATTTATGACACGATTCAACATATCAAGTCAGAAGTAGTCACTATTTGTGTAGGTTTAGCCGCTTCGATGGGTGCTTTCTTGCTGGCTGCTGGCAGTCCTGGCAAGCGTCTAGCACTACCCCACGCGCGCATTATGATTCACCAACCTTTGGGTGGTACCGGACGGATGCAGGCATCGGATATTCAAATCGAAGCCAAGCACATTCTGGAAACACGGACTCTACTCAATCAATTAATGGCAGATCGATCGGGACAAACATTGGAACAGATCGAAAAAGATACCGATCGAGATAACTTTATGTCAGCAGCAGAAGCTATGGCTTATGGATTGATTGATAAAGTTGTTGAAACTGCAAATGTTCGCTAACTTCGGTATTAGAGATCAGCGTAGCCGCAGATCTCGATGATTGGCTCGACTCGATCGGCAATCATCGCACAAATCAACTATTAACTTAATCCCAATCCTGGTTAGCCTCGTTTTCTAGAGTGCCAAGGATCGGGATTTTTATTTAATAAGTATCCTCGTTGGTATAGTAGTACCTAAAGTCATTCAAATCAGTTCATTAGAACTATTATTAAGCGGTCGAAATTAATTAAAGTCATCAATGATGCCAGAATGTTTAATTTAGTGTAAAGTACAACACAGAAACAATTACATTAATTAACCAAACTGATAAATAGTTTGGGCATAAGCTGTTTGAGCGTTACCGATTGTGTCGTTAAGGTTTAAATTAGAAAATACCTAGATAATTAATTTTCCGATCTCATCACCTACAATTTAGCAGCTAAACGTCTCATCAGCTATCTAACTTTAGGTTAGTTAAGATATTAGTACTTATCTATTAGTTGTCCGGTGACGGTCTCATTTATCAGTCAAGCTAACCGTACAGTTAATTACCAGCGAGGGGTATCAAAGATCCCACTTTTTAATGAGCCAATTTCACAAAAACTTTATCATCAGGGTCATCACTCTCTACGGGTTAGAACTTGATGGTCATCAAGTCGATACCCCGATCGATACTTGGTTCCAAATATACGATCCGACTTGGATTGTCAAGGCGATCGTCGAGTCTCTCTACCGAGGACGGTATAAAATCAAATCCATCGATAACATCCTCAAAGATTGGCAGCGGTTGGGTAAACCGCGTTATGGTTACACGCCTGAGTACGAGCGAGGAATTTTGCGAAATTTGCCAGAGCAATCCGATATATTTGCAACTCCAACACCACTAACATCACCGTTGCCTGTAATTGACGTAGCCTCCATCCCAGCCGATCGCTTGGATACCAAGTCTTCCGTGACTCCACCTGCATTAAGCAGTAAAAATCTTAACCCAGAGGAGTCAGAACCATTTCAGCGTCACGATCTCTCACTTCCCATCGATCGACTCGATCATACACAGTTTGGGGTGCCAATTTCAGAATCTCAAAACTTAGAAAATGCCGATCGCGCTCACAATTCACCCGAAGATAGCGATCGTAAATTTGGATTTTTACCCAGTATTACGAGTGAGGATGAAAAAGATTCACAGAAGAGGGGAGAGATAGAATCGGGGAGCGGAGAAATAGCAAATAACTTTGTTATAAATAGTCCGGTGGGACATCCTGAAGGTTGGCTCGCCGCCCAGTTGCACACATCCGAACACTATACCTCAAATCAGCAATTCCCTTTAGCACTAGCATCTCTAGAGACAGGCCAAGGGAGAAGATTTGCTAGTTCCGATCTCCATAATGGAATAAGGCAGATAGTTTCTCAGCCTGTAAAACATCGTTTATTCAATATTCTCAAAGCAATTGTAGATCCAAATAATCAGCAGCAAGTAGAAGAAGTTTATCCTTCAGTCTCTCTACCGTTATACATTCTTAATACTAATTCTTCGAGTAATAAAGGATCGATCTTCCCGCTTGAAAATACG
>Ga0209491_10006654_pt1 | contig 15816 bp, 15 predicted proteins | sample BON02_FD_187213 | JGI IMG/M metagenome (GOLD analysis project Ga0209491, IMG submission 187213) | Freshwater microbial communities from Lake Bonney liftoff mats and glacier meltwater in Antarctica - BON-02 (SPAdes) (version 2) | ecosystem: Environmental > Aquatic > Freshwater > Ice > Glacier...
GGCAAGGGCATCACTCCAACGTCAAATGAGTTGATGAGTTCAACCTCGGTCTGCTCCTGCCAGTCGATTTCAACCACGGTCACATTAGGTATCACGGGGGCTTTGCCGCCTATTACGACCAATCGTACCGGCCCTTCTTTGCCAAGAACTGAGAGTGGCCCGATAAGTTCAGCCAAATAGGGCGCAGTGGACGGGGAGCCAATCCAGCCCACGGTAAACATATCGTTGCGCCCATTGCGCGCTGGCAGATAGCGCCCGGTATCAACCACCGTTGGCAGATAGTGCGTGTTGGCGTTGTATTGCCTTGCGTATTCACCCAGCACCTGATTGCCGGTCGTCACAGCGGCGGCGCCTGCCATGACCGTATCAAACTTGTCGCCTAGCAGAGGCTTCGCGATGCCAAAGCGTCCGCTGCGGTACTTGAGATAAAAGGCATCGTCAAAGTCATAGATATATGGCACGCGAATCATCGCCTGTTCCAGCCACCCCGGCATAAAGGGGAACAACTCGCAATGCAGCATAGCTAAGTCATATTTCGTCTGACGCCTGAGATCAGCAAGACGCGCCAGCCCAGCCTGGAGCATCGACGCAATAGGCAGCGCGCCACCACTGAAGCGACGTCGCAAATAATCGTCGCCCAGCAAATGGCATATCTGCAGGTCAATGCCTTGGCTTGCCAGCCCAGGCACATACTGGCCCAGCCTGTAACGTGTGCTTGCCGCCAACGGACCATACAGCGCCAAGCCCAGCACCTTGATCATCGCTTGATGCCCACGGCACACCAATAGGGCGCGCGGTCTGAAAACCGTACGTCACGCAGCCCGGCTGCTTCCAGCATGGCACCCACTTCTTTACGGGTGAAGCGTTGCTCGAGTGGCGTGCCAAAGCGATCGCGCGAATCCGTGCGCATGGTGTAAAAGCTGTGCACCCTGTAATAAGAAAGGGGAATCCCCCCTACACCAAAGCCCAAGCGCTCGACCAGCAAGGCAAACCGCGCCAGCGGGTAATACAACACAGCAGCCAAAACATCCGTCAATAAATGCTTCAACTTTGCGGGCAACTTGCAGATGGCGCGCCGCAGCAAGTCCGAGCAACGCCAGACCAGCTTGAACGCTGCCGACCGGTTGTCAAACGCGTAGTAGAGGTACACCTGAAACGGTGCGCCCGGCTTGAGCATGGCGACGCAGGCGCGAATGGCACCTGCAGTGTCTGGCACATGGTGCAACACCCCCAGGGAATAGCCAAAATCCTGACTGTTTGGCGGCAGGGTGGGCTCGTCTACAGAAGCCCGATGAAACGACACATTGCTTGCAGTCGCTAGCGCAGTTTTTGCCACCTCCAAAGCAGATGATGGATCAATGCAATGAAGGTGCCCTACACGAGGGGCCATCAGCTTTGCCCAACGCCCTGAACCGCAGCCCATGTCGAAACCTGTCGCGTCCTTCGGTAACTTGTCCCAAGGAAACACCGCGAAATATTCATCGAATATCCTGCGTGCCTCATCCTCGGAAAGCGCTGTCTGGTCGAAGCGTGACCACTCATCACCAAAGCTGTTGACAGTGTCCACATCTAGGTTCTTCTTCACTGGTTCACCCACAGAGACGCTCATAAATACTCCGATACCTAGTTACACCTTCATCCAGCGAAAAATGCTTCTGTGCCGCCGCCACGCAGCGCGCTGCCGTGGACGGGTCTGCTGCCAGCGCCAGCAACTGCGCCAAACCAGCCGCCAAAGAATCTTCGTCAAACGCCCGGAGCGCAACGCCGACGCGCTCGCCCTCCAGCACTTCTGCCATATCCCCCACGCCCGCATTGCCCAGGCAGGGTACGCCGCAACCCAGCAACTCAGCCAGCTTGGTCGGGGCAGATGCCTGTTTGGAAAATACAGGGCGAATGAAAAAGATACCTGCGTCCATGCGCGCGATCTGCTGTGGCACTTCTGCATGAGTGGCAGTTCTCAATTCCACAGTACCGTCAGGAATGCCAGCCGCAGCCAAACGCTCGCGAATGTAAGCGTGCTCGCCCCGGTTCACAATCAAAAAGCGCGCATCGGGCCGTAAGCGCAACAACTGCGCAAAACACGCAGCCACCTCGTCAAACAGATACCAGGTGCCGGCAGAGCCCACATAGCCCAGCACAAAATCAGCACTTTTGGGCTCGCGCGGCATCGGCTTGAAACGCGCCAGGTCTGCACAAGTCGGAATGACCGTAACAGGCGGCATGCGCCCCTGCAAGTAGGGAAAACGCTGCATCTCTGTCACCGCCGCATGGGTCAGCGACACCACATGGTCTGCCGCCAGCAGAAAGCGCCGCTCAAACCCCTTGGCCACGCGGTACATGCGTCCATCGCGTGGCCACAAATTGCCATCGACCCGCTCATCAGCCCAAAAGCCTCGCATGTCAAACAGATACTTGATTCCAGTGATGCGCTTGATAGCTAGCGCCATGACCGACGACACATAACTGCGCGCATGCACGATGCGCAGGCGATGGCGCAACACCAGCCACAGGCCCAAGCCCGTGCCACAGGCAATGTCCCACGCCGTGGCCAAGGCCGTGGGCCGCTTGTGGTAGCGCAGCGGGTGCCAGACGATGCCAGACCCCGCGATGTCACGCGCCAGACGCTCGCGCTCGGCCACATTGGCCCAATCGTCTGCCTTCTCGAAACTGATGAGGTGAATGGGCCGATCGTCCGCCAGGCGCTTGAGGTAAGCCAGCACCTGGGACTGGCCCAATGGCTCCAGCATGCCGTCGTAAGAAATGTAGAGAACGCCAGGCATCACGTGCGCACAGGCGATGGTGTTTGCGGGAACAACATGCACTAACCCACCTGTTTCAATTTACTGGAACCACTAAATTTATCGGCCATGAATGATATAAAAATTCCTGCAAAAAAAAGTACGAAAGGATAAACCGGTTGAGAGTAACGATTTTCAAAACCGTTTAACGGAAAATAAATTAATGCCGTGTATAAAATAGGTAATGAAATAATAACTACATTGTAGCGTCGGTGCCAGGCAACGCACGCGCCTAAAATTGCTGCTAACAAAAGCAATGAATTAATTCCCCAAAGAATGGTCTTGACAGCGAACCATGAACTTGAATTATAAGGAAAGATAGTTGAATTTAACTGAAAGATATCAAATCGAGTCCCCAGCCAGAGAAGTGGAGCTCTGATTAAATATGTCATTAAAACATTACCAGGCTCTTCAATAATGCGTTTGATAGCAAGTGAGCGATAAACAGGATCTGAATCTTTTATACCCTTCGCGTCAGCAGCATATATGAGCTCTTCTTCAGCAGCGCTACGAAAAGCCTCCGGAGGATAAACTCGCTTATTACCACCCGTCTCATTCTTTGTAAATTTACCATCAATCGCCCAAGTACCCATCCATAATGAATATCCCAACCGACCTTCACTCACAAAAATCCATCTATCTGTAACATGGTGATTACGGACAGTCCACGGTAAAATAACTAACAACATCGAAATCACAAGAACAACTACATCACGAACCCTATATAACATTCGACCAGCACCCATAAGTAGCCAGCTCATAGAAACCAGCAGTATCAATGGCCAGTAAATATCACGCGTCAATACACATAAGCCCAATAAGATTCCACCGATTGCCCACCTCTTCAACCCATTTACAACCGTAATTGCAAAGAAAGCCGCAACAAGTAAAAATGCTGTAACAGTTTCAGCAAGTACAGCACCTGTATACACCGCTTCAAAAGGGGAAATCATTGCCAACAAAAACACCCAAGGCGCAGCTTTAGGAACAATTTTGGCAGCCACACTTGTAATCAACAAGCCGGCTATCAAGCTAATGACCATTTGAGAAATTTGTATAGAGAACGGAGAGTGCCCAAAAATGCTGGTAATTAAAGCTACAAAAAATGGATAGAATGGAGGCCTGTATGTGCTTGGCAAAGGATTGTCGCTTAATTCATCTGAAAGAGTGTGATGATTAATAAGATTATGTGCTGTGGATAAATATCCACTAGCGTCACCGACATCAAACTTATAATCTACAAACCATAGCATACCAATTCGCACAGCGAATCCAATTAACAGGCCACTGAAAACGAATCTCATGCTAAATTTTGGATAATTTTTGAACATAGATTTTTCTGAATGTTTGAAATACTGGAATCTGAAATTATAGCGGTTGATTGTTAATAGACCCCAGTACCTTTTTATTCATATAGTAAGAAATCGGCAACAACAGGATAATCACAATCAACGGCGCCAATGCGTTGGGCAGGCTTAGCACACTCACCAACAAGTACAATAGTCCCGCTCCCAGAAAGTATTGAATCAAATAAATTAATGGGTAACGTACAACTTTCCCAAGTGAAGACTGCGCATTAAAAACAAGACGCAAATTCAACATATAAGCCAAGGCAATGCCAGACGTGTAGGCTATTAGATATGCCGCCTGATAGTGCATCACACTGGCCAGTAATAAATATAATAGATATGTGGCAACGGTGTTAATCCCGCCGCTCAACAAGAAACGGAAAAAACGATTACTACTCAGTTGGCTCAAGTTATTTTGCAGCATTTACTATATCCATGAATTCGTCGAAATCACGAATGTAGTCGCCGGCATCGTAATAATCCGAAGCGAATACAAGCAATATCGCATCCGTCGAATATTTATACTGCACCCCCCATGTTATTGGCGGGAGATGCACGCCTTTATTGGGGCGGTCTAATAATATTTCCTGACGATTACTTCCATCATCTGCAACAACTGCGCACGAACCTTTTATGCAGATTAAAAACTGGTGGCATTGCTTGTGCGCATGTTCACCCCGTACCTTGCCGCTCGGTACATCAAACACCAAGAAATACCGCTGGGGGAGGAACGGCACACTGCGTTCGAATTCACCCACTGACAAATTGCCGCGTAAATCTTTCACTAGTGGCAATTCGTAAACATTGACACCCTTTACGGCAGTCGCGTGACCACCCAATGCGACTCCTGTCTCACTTACCGACACACTTTGAGCGTGGCTATGGGTATAGCCGATAATTCTTGCCGGGTTGCCAACCACTTTTGCATAAGGCGGAACGTCATGGGTAACCACCGCTCCGGCCCCAACCATAGCCTGAATGCCAATCGTAATACCCGACAAAATAGTGGCATTAGCCCCGATTGAAGCACCGCGCCGTACTAATGTTTTAGAGAAGGCTGTGGGATATTGTTTGCTTCGAGGAAATGGGTCATTGGTAAAAGTAACATTGGAGCCGATGAATACATCGTCTTCTAGCGACACACCATCCCATACTTGCACCCCGCATTTGATAGTGACACGATCGCCAATAACCACGTCATTTTCGATGAAAACATGGTCGCAAACATTGCACTCACTGCCGATTTTAGCGTTAGGAAGAATATGGGTGAATGCCCAAACTCGCGTCTTCTCACCTATCTTTTTCGATTCACAAATAGCGGACGGATGAACGAAATAATTCATGATTGACCCTGATGATTTGAATTGGCGGCGGCAAAATCCACTTGCGACATCACTAGCGCAGATGGACGACGTTTAGTATTTTCGTAGGTTCGCCACGCATAGGTTCCGATAATACCCAGACCTAATAAATTGAGAGCACCAAAGAAAATAATGGTTAATACAGTTGCCGAATACCCGGGAACATTCACCCAGCCCGTCAGCCTGCCCAACAGTACGATTAGAGCCATCATCACAGAAAATAAAATACCCAAAGTTCCTATCCAAGTCAGCAATTTAATCGGCACATCAGTAAAAGAAAAAATGCTGTCCTTGAAATAGTTGTATTTTTTGTTGAAAGTCCATGCAGACCCCCCATGTTGCCTGGCTAGCCGCGCATAGCTCACCACTTTTCTTCGGAAACCCATCCAGAATAACAGTGCCACCAACGAAGAATGTGACTCATCAAGTTGTATAAGATTATTGCGAAATTTAAGGTTGCAAGCAAAAACATCTACGCCGCCATCTGGCATTTCAGGCACTACGAATTTTTTATACAAGTTCCAGAACATATTGGAAGCCAACCTTGATACAAATGGATCCGCGCGTGATTCACGCGTGGCGATGACAATGTCCACCGGTTCACTTTCTAATACTGTAAAAAAGGTGGTCACCAATTCAGGTGGTTCTTGTAAGTCCGCTGCCATCACTGCAAATCTTTCACCGCGCGCTGCAATTAACCCGACACGAATTGCTGCGTATGAGCCAAAATTGCGCGAGAGAAGCAACAACTGCGCTCTTAAACCAGATGCAGGCAGCAATTGAGTTAGTAAACTCGCGCTGGAATCAGGGCTGCCATCCACCACAAAAACCACTTCCAGATTTGCGATTTGTAGATCCAACTCCTGTAGCGCTACCAGCAGCGAGGGAATGTTTTCTGCATTCTTGTAAACTGGGATGATTAGCGAATTCATGTCGCAGACCAGCCGTTTACAACATCAATCACATGCTTAACCTCTGCATCGGTCATTTCTGGGAAGCAAGGCAAGGTAAGAATTTCTCCACACGCCTGTTCAGTTGCACTCAATGACACCCCCTGAAATAAAGCAGCGAAGGCTGGCTGGCGATAGTCGGGGATTGGATAATGCACCTCACTCATAATCTGATTATGCTTTAGATGTTCACGAAGACCATCTCGCTGGGTTGAGCGCACCACGAAAAGATGCCCCACAAAACTGCCCGCCACAATACGTGGCAGTGTAACCAGCGCATGCCGGATGCCAGCCACATAAAGCTGACTAATCTCAAAACGTTGCTGGTTCCATTTATCCAAGTACGGCAGCTTGACGCGTAAGAAGGCCGCTTGCATTTCATCTAACCTGCTGTTTCGCCCACCGGCTAAAGTTATTTCATATTTGTTCTGCCATCCATATTGCCTTAGCATTTGCACACGCTTCGCCAGTGCGTCATCGTTGGTGGTTATTGCACCACCATCACCTAACGCCCCCAGATTTTTAGTTGGATAGAAACTAAAGCAGCCCAGTGCGCCAAATGAACCCACTCTGCGACCATTTATTTTGGCCCCATGAGCCTGTGCACAATCCTCAATGACCGGGATCCCATATTCGGCAGCCAAGGCAAGCACTTCATCCACGGGCGCAGCCTGCCCGTACAAATGCGTCACGATTATTGCAGTGGTTTTGTCATTAATCAACGGGCGCAAATGAGCAACCGACAACAACAAGGTATCAGCATCGATATCCACATACACAGGCAAAGCCCCCACAGCCAAAATTGCAGCTGTGCTGTACGCCCCCGCGTTGGCTACGCTCACAACCTGGTCGCCATGACCCACATCTAGCGCACGCAGCGCCAGCTCAAGGGCATCCGTGCCATTGGCTACTGACACGCAATGCCCGGTCTGGCAATACGAAGCAAACTCGCGTTCGAACTCTTTAACTTGGTTGCCGAGCACATACCAGCCACTATCCAGAACGCTGGTTAGCGCGACGCTCAATTCGCCCATGTTTTTTTGGTTGTGGCGAAGCAAATCGTTAATCATTAGCATGACACCCTCACAAATTCAAAAGAGATTTATAAAATTATCGAAAATTCAGACATTTTCTCTCCCACAATCAAACATATATATATCGACTAAAATCGTTAATGTCGACATCAAATGCGTCGTAGTTCATATTGAATCTCGTAACAGGGAAACAGGTAACAGAACATTTCTTCATACAACTCTTTCGTGTACGTATTTATATTCACAAGGTAGCCAACCATTTTTTTTAAAACACGCCTACCGTAGAATGAAGGTGTCGTCTGGAAGTGCAACTTCACCACCTTAAGACTGAATTGTAATTCTCGTTGATAGGTAGGAACCTTTCGGCGCAACCCTACCTCGTCAATAGAAAAATAACTCAAAGTGTACAATCCAAAAAAGTTTTTATGCGTGCTATCTGAATAGAAATATGGGTTTGAAAAATGTGGCACTAGGATGCTTAATCGACCATCCTTCTTCATTACTCTCGAGAATTCACTCAAAAGCCCAGAAAGATCATCAATATGTTCCAAGAAATGGCTCGAATATATTTTGTCAACAGACCTGTCTGGGAATTTTTTTAGAACATCGAATATATCACCAACTATATCTACTCCATCGTAATCCAAAATATCTATTCCAATCGCATCAGGATCTCGCTTAGCCGCGCCACAGCCAAGTTCAAGCTTGACACACGCCATTTCGTCAAGTTGTCCTATAAGATTATTTTTATCAATCATAGTAACCAAAATCTCCATATTAAAAAGCGGTCATCGTCGGTTCTTGTGCATCCATTACAAAACGATTCCAACCTTCAATCAATTCAATGCTTGCGGCATCTATTTGGCACAAGCCAATTTCATCGCTTTCGATATAGAACGGGACACCACCGTCAAGGAAAAATTATCCTCGATGACTTTACGACAATCAGGGAAAATACTATTTAAATCATCTCTATTTTCAAACACAAAATTTAAAGCATCAGACCACATATCAACTGAATCGCAAGCAATGCCCAGCTTGCCCATAGCGAGAAATTCTTTATTCACACCAAAATTACTGGCTATAGTCGGTATGCCGCAAGATGCATACAGCAGCATTTTGTAGGCGCATTTTCCTTTTATCCATTCGGAATTTTCTAATGGCATAAGTCCGACATCGAACTCCTGTATTTGTCGAACTTCGTCATTGCTTGACCATTTCTCAAATACCATATATTTCGATAGCGAAGAAAGTTCAGTTGGAAATCTGTCTGCGCAAATTTTTAACGTAGCTGCAGGATGGGTTTCAAAAAAAGCCAGCAGTTGCTTCTCAATAGATAACAAATACGGGAATGAACTACTTGTTCCAGACCAACCAACAACAAACTTCTCTGATGAATTTTTGATAGGTAAGGAAAAAAATCTATCTGTATTCACTGCTGTCGGAACAATCAACACATTTCGAGAAAACTGCAAACAGTAATCTGCCAAGTATTTATTTCCAGCAAAAACATACTTAGCTTGTCGAATTAAAGAATTGACCCCTCGCTTACGCACGCTCCCACCAAGAAATACGGCATCATCTATATCGTACAATAAAGTGTCGTTTAAAAACCGCTCAAATGTAGGATAGCCGACAACCAATTCCCTGCTAACCCATGCCGCATCATACTTGCGAGATTTCAACGTACGCAGCAAAGTGTTTCCCAAATTCAGCGCCTCAAATCCTGCTGCCAGGATAAATTTTTTGGAATTTGATCGGATACGTGCATCTGGATACCATTGACCCGCTAATTGCGTGGAAAATTTTCGCGGATAATCCGTCACAAATATATTTTCATCAATTAAGGCCGGAATTATCTGCCGGATTCTAAATCTAGAACTGGGCGTATTTGCATGGTCCGTGATTGCAGCGACAGCTATCCTAGAGTTGTTTTTTACCGATTCTAGAATTGGCATCACAATACCTCTGATAGCAACTTTGCTTCAATTACCGCATGGCGAAAACGTGTCAATGGATTTTCGTCAAAACCGCATTCAACACCATCCCCCATCACCGTCAGTTTGGTACTCGTAATTTTTATCCAGTCTATCAATTCGGTAAGATTTAAGGGAGTAATCTTTAGATCGTATTCAAAAACAGGTATTGCTTTATCATCTATATCGACAAATACCACAAAGTGCCCTGCGCTCTTGGCCTCATAAAGAAAAGACGAAATAGTACCAATAAATATTGATCTCGCACTGTTTAACCTGTCGATTTTTCCAAGCGCATCTATCTCTTCGAATCCTTTATCAAGGTCTCCCATTATTTCAGAATGAATAAATTCAGTTGGATGTGGTCGATAGATTACACCTCGCCCCAAATCATTTCTGACAATCCTGGCGATCTCCGTGAAGATATTTAGCATGGCCATATATAAATCAAGGTCAGAGTAAGGCGCGCCGATTCCAACCAAGACTATTGGCAACTCCTTGCAATGATGCGCTCTGGCAGAGTATGGCAATCCGATCGAAAAAGTCTTTGCGCGATCAAGCCCCATTAATTGCGCCTGCCTTTCGTCCCATACGAAATTAATGTCACTTATTTTTCCCTCATAGCGTAAAGGGTATTTCAACTCAGAAAAATATCCATGCTGGATACAGACGGATTTTGTGTTGGCAGGAAGGCACCTGGAGACATGGGCAAGGAACGTGCCGAGTGGTTGAGTATCTTCATAAAGAAAAAAAATCACATTTTTTTTTCTTTTTAACCTATTACTCCATCTCAATATCTGTCTGGATATAAAAAAACTCCAATCTCTATAAACTTTAGATCGCACGGCGGCATCAACGGGAAATGACCAAATGAAACCATATCCATTTATTTTTGCGAAACGTCGTTCCTCATGGGAGCCGATCACCACAACCGTCGATCTATCAAATGCGGCCATGTAATCTTTATTTCGCAATCCCTCAAAGACATAAACTACATCTGATTTCCCGAATTTTGGGTAAATAAATATCCCCAAAAAACACCGAATCAATTCGACCAGTCCAAGAGAATAATCCCGACGCCTTTTCATCTCGTTAGGTGAGTACGATTCATTCTGCGTGTTCCACTCAACACAGTCTGCCTTTATTCTATTTATCAGTGTTATTAATTCGTTAGTTATCATTAAGGATACCCTTTACCCACCGTGATATATCCAGGCTCGGCACGATTATCCACTACGGCATTATCGGTGAAGGTGAAGTTGCTTATGCCATTATGGATTGATGGCTGAATCTTCGAATCCTGAAGTGCGGACCAACCGTTAAATTCCCACTGGCTGGGAGACGACTCGCGCCAAAACTTCGGGTTGCGGTGTTGATCGAGTAAAAACTGCATAGAACGCGGCGTGACTCCCAGCCAATCGCAGAAGAGCTGCGAATATTCAGCTGGGGCCTGTTCATAGCGACGCACCAGAGCTAAACCCTCTTCACGCGTCAAGCGCCCATGTCGTATTTCCCGAGAAGCATGATCAGTCACTTTGGAAAAACCATGCTTGTATAACTTCAATTGGTCATGAAGGTTCGTGTAGTTAAAACAATCGACATAGTCGTAGCAATCGAAAGTACGGGAGAATGGTGCTGTTCGATAACCGCAGTCGCGGATCATCTGCTCGTGCTGTGCTTTTGGATCCCAGCGAACATAATTACCCAGATAAATTCCACGCACACCAATGGCATTGATATCCTGGTCATCCGGGTAGCGATACTGCCAAATATCCTCTTCTTTAAGCGTATCGAAAATAGACAGTAAGTCATCAGCCTCATGCCCTATCAAGTCATGATCCTTGCGATACCGGCGGGTCATTTCGACCTCATGCTCGTGAGAGAACATACCTGCCTGCTCAAGTCCTTGATGAGCCCCCCAAATAATCAGTGGGATTTTGTATCGAACAGCCGTTTGAACCGGGAATACAGTCTGACCCGCCAGAATGGGCCAGTAGATACTGCCGAAACGGCGTAATGTGCTACGGGTGATCTTCTTGACCGAAACAGGATTGACGTTTTGATAAAGGATGTCGCAGTTGAAACGGATGCGAAGATTCGCAAGGTTACGAATACCCAAGGGCGTATTGAAATATTTGTTATAGGTCACTAACAGCGGGTTAAGGCCCAAGCGCTCCTTGACCAGATGAACAATATAGTAAGAATCCTGAGCCCCAGACACCGGAACGATGCAATCGTAGTTGCTTCCATCCTGATTACGATAGGGTTTAACCAAGCGCTCAAATTTCTGCCAGCGCGCAACCCAATCGAGCTTGTCTTTTTCTTCGTGGACGCGGCACCCGGAGCAGATGCCCTTCTCATCCAGAGTCAAACCTAAAGGATGCGCTGTCGTGTATAGGCAACGTTTACAAAATTGAATATCAGACATCGGCTATAAGTGAATACGTGGATTTGTAAGTAGCAAGTCGCAACGGCATGCCCGTTAGTGCTTCTTTGTAACGTTGTATGGCGTGCTCACGGTAAGACAGAAAGTTGCCTACAGCGACAGCGGTAACTCTTGGTGATTGCAATAGCATTCTCATCTGCTCATGTTCACTGAGTCCTCCGAATGCGATGATGGGCACATCCTTCAGGGGAAATTCCTCGACCAGTTTCTGCTCAAATCCATCCGGTATCCCCTCATTCTTCCAATCCGAAAGCAAGACTTCGGAAATAACGCCCGACTGGATCAAGCCCAGCACCTCGTCCGAAATCGATGTCGAGGTACGAGAACGGTAATCCAACCATTCCAAAGACTTACCTTGCCAAGACAACGGCAATGATGCGATGAGTGCTTGTGCGCCAAGACACTCTGAAAGTCCTTTAACGGATATTAAGTCGTCATGCAGAAGTGCATCAACAACGATACGATCAGCCCCTAACTGAACCAATTTAACGCCATCCGCTACCGTGCGAATACCCCCCGCATAGATCAAAGGCGTTTCCAAACCGAGTGCACCAAGTCGCCCAAGCAACTCGTAATCAGGCCCTAGACCAGCTTCTGAGCGATCAATGATTTGAACCAGTATCTCGTCCGCCCCCCAACGATCAAGGTTTTCCACCAAACATTCAGGCTTTCCCAAGGGCAAATATCTGCGATAGCCAAAGGATTGGACTGCCCATCCATTCTTCACAGTGACCACGCCTATCAAACGTTTTTTAAGCATGTGTAAGGCCCAAGATCAGATTCTTCAACAACGTTCTGCCTGCCGCTTGACTCTTTTCAGGGTGGAACTGGATGCCAACAACCTTGCCCCTGCGAATCACAGATGCAAACGATGCCGGATGGCGGGTTATGCAAGCCTGATACTCGCTTGGTCCCTGATAGCAGAATGAATGATTGAAATAGAAGGCTTCTCCATCGCTGGCCTGAAGCAATGGTTCGGAATCGACACATTCCAGTGTATTCCACCCGATGTGCCATTTTGCGCCAGTCAAGGCAACGACTTCTCCGGGTATGAGATCCAAACCTGCTGTATATTGGAACTCATGAGAGGCGCTGGTGAGCAACTGCATTCCCAGGCAGATACCGATGATTGGACGTTGCTCCCGTGCCTGTTGTTGCAGATAACCCACCAGCCCACGCTGATGGAGCGCCTGCATTGCTGCGGGGAATGCCCCCACCCCCGGAAGAACCAGTATATCCGTGCTATCCAGAACCGCCGTGTCTGCACTTACCCGAACGCGAAAACCAAGATCGCGAAGACTATGGATCACCGAAGCATGATTTCCCATCCCATAATCTACGATACCTACCGTCACGTAACTCATATCCCGACCCCGACCGTGAATTTCCGATAAATCGATCCATCAGTGCCCACCGAAAAAAGTGTCTTATTGGTGGTAGCTCTAACCTTTTCCCAAAATACGTCAACCGAGATAGCTAAATAATCACAGTAATCTTTTATATATTTTTCATCCTGTGCGTCGTCATATTTTTCAACGAGCTGGATTCCCTCTTCTCGACTGATACGCCCCAGTCGAATCTCTTCGTTCACGTAATCGGTCACACGCCCAAAACCAAACTTGTAGTATTTGATTAATTGATTGATCGGCGTGAAATCTTCATCGAGAGCGGTCACCCCATAAAGATCGCCAGTTTTCTCTACGCCGTCAGTTCGTATTTCGATCCCATTCACACAAGCATATCCCGCATTATTTACAAGCGACCAGTCGCCGAGAAACCACCCCAAGTAAATAATCTGTAGATCATGCTTCACGAACTCCTCTGTTGCGGGATACACATAAGACAGCAATTGAGACTTTGTGAATCCACATTCAAGCATCCAATCAAGGCCGCTGGAAAGTGTATTCATATAGCGCAAACTGTTGCCGTCATAACCAGTGCGCCCGAGTGTCTTCATGTCACCAAGTTGCAAGCCTGGATTCTCGCCCCACAGTATCAGCTTGATGCCATATTTGATCGCAATTTGCGGGACTGAAGCGAAAAGAGCCATTTCAGTTGAACGAAAGGAGTTGGTAAATTTCCTAAAACCTCCTTGCTTCAGTGTCATCCAAGTTTGTGGAGCTGGCGCACTGATAACAACATCGAAACCCAGTTCGATCAGATTCGAAAGATTGCTCACGCCCCGCTCAGTCACCTGTTCCGGCGGATAACTCAAGCAGACCAGCAGTGGATTGATACCCAATTTATCTCGAAGGAACAACGCCTGACGAGTGCTATCCTTCCCTCCACTCACCCCTATGATGCAGTCGTGGTATTGGCCTTTATTTCTTGGATGTTTGGACAATAGATCCTGAAGTATTTCAAAGCGTTCCTGCCAATCCACCTGCTGAAGCGCTTCAAAATAATTACAGGCAGGGCAGACTCCATCCTCAGAAAAGACGGTGTTGGGCCTAGTATCCGGCTGGAGGCATCGTTTGCAATATTTCATAAGGTCACCTAAATTAGGCGTGTGGTTTTCTCGCGACTATCCACATATTTGAAGATAAACCCTGTCGCACCAAAAACTCTTGAAATGGCGAACCCAAATGCTTCCAGTCGTCTATTAGAACCTTCTTTAAGAAAGGCTGCTTAGACACATCAAATTCCCCAGAAAGAATTTTGTTCCTCACCAGGTCGGCATCCAATTGGCCCGGAGTAAAGTTTTCCAGTATTTCCAATCCGCAATTGGCAAGCAGCCCAGCCAATGATTCTGGATTAAAGTAATTCAAATGTTCATGGTCAACTGTATTGCTTGCTGTACCCAAAGTTTCAATATCAAAACCCTGCCCGTTCGGGCATGTCAACATGAGAATTCCGCCTGGTTTTAGTAAACGCGTCATATGACCAACAAAATCTACCGGCGCGAACAAATGCTCTATGACCTCAAAACTGGCCACCACATCAAACAATTCATCGGCATCCAATTGAACCTGTTCGACCGGCATTTCCAAAACGTCGATATCCCGCTCTCTGCAAGTTTTGGCAAGATCCGGTGTTGGCTCAACAGCCACCACCCTTGTAAACACATTACGCCTTTTTACTTCCGCACAAAAAGTCCCAAACCCTGCACCGATCTCCAGGATCGCATTTGTTTCAACCTCATACTTCTGGCAAAGTTCCAGCAAGCGATCCACCCGAGGCACAAAGATTCGTTCTAGTCTTGCGGATTCTGAGGCGGGGAAAATTACTTCATTCCAATAGGCGTAATTAGGTGAACCTCGATAAAACCACTCCAGCACATCCGAAGTGGGGCGAGGATTTACGTAGAAAGTTCGACATCCTTTGCACTCGACATAATTGATGCCATTTTTTTCGAATTTCGCAACATGATCATTAGCTCCACAAGCCGGACAATCCACCTCAACAAACTCGCTACACCTTGACAAAATCCTGCCAACATCAGTGAGTGCTGCAATACGTTGCTTGGCCATAAATTGCACTGGCCGAATTGCATGTACCGTTAACTTAGTCACTTTAATAATCTCCATTATAAAAAACTTAGAACTTATATTACTGTGAATGCAGTGAACTACCTGGACAGCGCCCAATTCAGTTGGCCATATCGTCAGAGCCGTCATTTAATGCCGACATGCTTCAGACTCTTCATTCAAGATTGTTGCGTAAGACCGGATCATTCGCAGAAGTTGGACTTAGAACCCGCCTGCCAAGGATCACATTTAAAAGCTTTGGCGCTGCACCAAAACCCGGCCTAACGCTACGAATAGCATCCGCCGTAATGACATCCCCCGCCTTCAAATCCTTGACAAAATAAAGCGACCGTCGAAATTTCACATTTCCCTGCTCACTAGACTTACGGCCATAGTCCACTTTGCCCAGCGCCGCCCACGCTGTTTTGCTGTCTT
>Ga0209491_10006656_pt1 | contig 15811 bp, 9 predicted proteins | sample BON02_FD_187213 | JGI IMG/M metagenome (GOLD analysis project Ga0209491, IMG submission 187213) | Freshwater microbial communities from Lake Bonney liftoff mats and glacier meltwater in Antarctica - BON-02 (SPAdes) (version 2) | ecosystem: Environmental > Aquatic > Freshwater > Ice > Glacier...
TACCGACTCAAAAACACAAACACGACACTTCCCAGCGAAAAGAACGAGAACAAGGCACAATAACCACATCAACCGTGGACTAGTTTTCACCGAGCAAAATTGGTACATTTTTCAGTGAGCGTTGACACTTTACAAATAGCACCGAGGGAAGGACCTCTGTATTCGGTCCACACTATTTGAGAGTTTTTGAATTGTGAATGCGTATGCATCTCTGAGCGTACTCGTTCGGCGTCAAATAATTCAGCTTTGAGTGCCGGGGAAATTGGTTGTTGTCCTCCTTTCAATCGGTGATGATCGTGCGGGCTTCATGAATGTGGTCGAAGGAATTCATGTTCAGGAATTTGAATCGCGATAGGTCATGCCAGTCATGCTGTTGGCTAGAGACGACTGCGCCTTCTGAACTTCCCTGTCGCTACAGCGGTGGACAAGCAAGTCCCGTGGCGTTGGTTCCTTTGGAAACCCGGGACGATTCTTATATCTCGAGGATGACCGTGAGTTCCCAAAGAAGCACTGCAGGAAATCCATTCAGTTCACTCTGCTATCTCGAGTTAGAGGCTAGGGTGCCGTTAGCACGTCGAGTCTGGGTTTAAAGCGGAAACATTTGATGAAAAGGCGAGTCTTCGCCTACCTCGCCAGTGATGCTAAGGGGATGGCGTTCCACAAATATCCGCAGACCATGACCGTATGCGTCATCACGCTGCAGAGTGTAGGCAAATTCCCGCTGGGCGGTCTCTTTCTCGCGGATGAAAAGTAGGTATTGAATTTGTGCCCACATGGCCATTCCCTCATGGACAAGTAGCATGTTTTTCTTGCCGTACTTCTTCTCGATCTCCGCCTGATTCCAATTGGTGAACTGCCAGATGTGTGTGAGTTCATGAGCCATAGTGGAGATTGCAGCCATTCTTGGCGAACCATTTTCAATGTAGAGTGCGTGACCCTCGTTTGTTTTAGTTGCATAACCAAGGACTCGGGAATCGATCCCTGGCGAAGGCGTGAAAAACTCTCCGGTACCTTTTGCAATTTCCCTAGCGTTGACCATTTTGACTGTCATGACTGTTTCCAGGGTAATTCCGAATGCCATTTCCATGTTCCGACGAACTCGATGGTACTCATCAACGAATTGTTCGTGAGTCGACAACACGATACGGGAACACTTGGAGCAACGATCGCGACCGTCACGTAACTTCTCGTATTCACCACCCATAATCCGATCAAGGCAAAAATCACAATAATTTACCCCGACTGCATCGAAGGTGAAATTCAACTCAATCTGATTGTCCAGAGCGTGTCGCGCCTGATGTAAGTCGCCATCACCGAACCCGAGTGACTGCAAATAGGACAACGTTCCCGATCGATTCAAGGTAGCGGCAGCCGGGACTCCCCCGAAATCTAAGTAATTACTTCGACTCATTGACGACCTCCGGCGTATTGTCTTGGACTTGGACTTGGACTTCGGCTTCTTCCGATTCAGCAGCCTTAGGTGTCTCGGCCGGCTCTTTGTCTTTCCGCGTCAAGAGGCCTTTAATCCGTTTGATTAACCGTTCGAACAATCCAAGCTTTCTCGGTCGTTCCGGAAGAACCGGAAATTCAAGTACAAAATCCTTCGTTCGTGATTCTTTCTTTGTCGGCACAGGTGAAGCGTCCCATTCGAGATAGTCGGTAATAATTTCAAGGAAACGCTGCCAATTGCGTTCCACGGTGATTAGCAGGCCGAGATCAATCATGCTGTCTTCAATAATGAATATGGAATCGCCAGCGCCTTCAACATTTATCGAATTTAAGAGCATCCCAAATTCCATTTCTGCATCTGGTGTCAGTGCAGCCACATATTCATGGGCATAAGGGAAAACGGTGACAAACAATTCATTAAGCAGCAGCGTTATTGTCTTGCGAACATCAGGTGAAACGTCTGGGAAACGGACTTCAAGAATTGCCTTATTGGTGTACCTACGATTTGGTATTGAATTAATAAGCACTTTTCGCGCTTTTGCAACGTTTGAGCGATCAGGGAGCTCAAGGTATCCAAGTGATTGAATGTCAATTGATGCTGTGAACCTTCGGAGCTCTACCCCACCAAAATTGACAGTTGAACCCATGACGTCAGCAGAAACAAAATCAACCACCGTATAGTCGCGGATGTTCCGATATATCCATCGATCACGAATATGTTCCGCGGCACGACGAAGTATCACGCCACCTCGCTCATCAGCGGATCCGATTCCCTGTACCTCGTAGTATTTGCCACCATAAGTAACGAACTGTCCAGGCAGGAGTGTCTGAAATACGTGGTCGAAAAGGAGTGAGCCAATTATATTAGTGTCAGCTTGCTCATCTTCGACATAAAAGTAGGCGGGTTTGAGGGCTGATATCACCGAGTCGAGAGATGAACCCTGGTCAATGTGGTAGTAGTTCACTCGAGATTCAAATTGTTGATCACCATATTCAATTTTCGTCGTACTGCGAATAGAAACATCTGAAGCACCCGTGTACTTTTCAATAGTCCGGCGAAGCTCTTGAATGAACGGTGCATCTTGAATCGAGGATTCGGCAGACTCTGTCGAATCTTCCGAAGTGGCCGACCAATTAGATAGACCCAGTTCTGCTGCAATCTGATTTTCGCTTAGTTCGAAAGCAACGAGCGTCATGATCACTCGCAGGACGACATTTCTCTCCGTGCGCGCGAAATCTGGAGTGATTGAAGGAATTGCTTTCGGATCGGAGCTAAATAGATGCCGATTGTCTACCATGTAGTCGCGCAGCAGGTAATTTTCACTAATCAGATTAATGAAACCGGATGACGTTGCGCGGGTAGCAAAGCGCCTGATGGTCTCATATACATTAGAGATTTCGTCTTCGACAATCAAAAAATAATTACCAGCTTTCTTAATCCCCCAAGGGTTTGGCGTCGCCAACAACGAACTTCCCAGCACCTCCTGCGACAGTTCTAACCCTGCAAAGGCATTAATGGCCGGGTAATACTGTTGTACGATCCAGCTCATATCTGTGACTGGAAAAACGTCAGCGCCCACCCAGTGCACATGTGATACGTGATATTTCCACGCCACCGCACCAATTTCTGGTCCCATCCCGAGGTACCTGCTCACCTCAGGCAAGATATTGCTGTGCATATGCGGGCCCTCAGCTCGCCAGACCACTTCTGCGCTGAACCCTTGGGGCATCGCTGAGGCAACGACTTCTGTCAAGCTAACTTTGAAAAGATGGCTAAGAGCGTCCACTAGACCGTCATGATTGCCGTCGAAGGCCACATAGGTCGGTGAATTATTGCGAGAGCACCTACTGGCCACAATTGAAAGTCCCAACTGCCCCGTCGACAACATGCGAGAGGGCTCTGCAAGTATTACGTATTCCACATCACAAAAAAACTCATCATTGGCTCTCAGCAATTCCAGATTATGAATGTCACCAAAGCGGAGAATCCCTACATGTAACGCGTCTCTACCCTGATCTCGCAGTATCTCAACATTCCACAAATTAGGAATACCCGTGATTGATTCAAGCCCTTCAGTGACCCACTTAACTAGATCTCCTGCAAGAGAATCTCGGCCAACGATCACCAGGCATTTTTTCGATTGCAGAAGTTTGTAATAGACCGGCAGACAAAGGTAGGGCGTCAAGTCAGAGTAAAAGGGGTTATTGATCATCATGCTCGTGCCACGCATGAGGCCAACCGAACTCTCAACCATGTTGATATCAACACTTTTACCAAGATCGCTCATGTTGTTAAAGAATGTTCCTGCCATTCGCGCGATGTCATCTTCGTCTCTGGCAAGTTGACCAACTTGGAGTGATGAATTCGTCGAGGCAGTAGATGCCAAATGAATACCGTCAGCCAAAACGCGATCCGGAAAGGTATCGCGTAAAACTTCGCGTAATGGGCCGTAGTTGGCAACCTTACGGGATGAGTCCGCCTCACCTTGAATATCGTTGCGAAACTCATCTTGAGTGAGGCCATCAATCGCAAAATAGACTTCACCAATGATAAGCGTCGCGATTGCGGGGAAGGCAATTGCTGAAAATCCCAGCCAATCCGAGAACGTTAAGGCGGCTGTCACAATCAACAGAGTCAGAACAATGGATGTCCAATAGAAGACCCGCCAGTAGGCGCGTAAGTTTCCGAATTGCTTCGAGACAAACCAAGAATTGAATTCGGGAACAAATTCGTAAACATTCGAGACAAGTCGCCTACTTATTTCACGATTTTCAGAGAAAAGAAAATGGAATAACGGCTTCAGTGCAATTTTGATTAAGAGGAAGGTGCTGATAACAGTTGTGTTTTCGGCGATATAAAGTGCGGCGCTTCCTGTCGAGAAACGGAGAAATGGAATCAAATCTGAAACTAATCGAATGATGCCAGTGACAACGTCATTGAAACGGTAAAGAATGACTAGTACAACAACCGAATATACAGAAACAACTACTGGCAATGCTGACTGTCTGACTCGAACATTTCGCTTCGTGTTTGCCGCTGATACAAGAAGCAAAACGCCAATCACTGGCAGGGCACGTAACAAGTTGAGACTGAACTCAATAAGGAGATCCACTAGGCCTCCACAGGTTCCCTTAGCGCAAGGCTATCAATTATTACCTTGTCAATAAAGTCATACGGCGCAGTGATTTTTTTTCCAGAGTCGTTAAGGGTCATGAGCTCCCTACCACGGGGGAACATGAAAAGCCCCCTGATCTCCTCGATACTTTCGAGCCGATTCGTCAGTGCCTGGCTCTCTTCATCCCGCTGGATGCGAAAGGGTACGCCAAGACTGCGAATAATCTCCTTTTCAGCTTCAATCCTCTGCTCAAGTCTCCTCTTAATAATTCGAAGTCTCCGCTCTCGGATGAGCTGCTCGTTATAGAGGTGATCCTCATGAATCAATACCGACCTACCGAACATGTACGTTTGAAGTCTCGAGAGGAACGCGCCAAAGTCCTTTGCCGCCGCCTGTACGTTCCCAACATGTGTTCGCAGTTCTTCATTAAACAGTTTGATTGCGCGAATGAGCTTTCGCTTCATTAACCATAGGGTCAACAAACTGATCGCTGCCAAAATTCCAAGGGTGCCCAAAACAACGAGAGCACTATCGAATACTTCCTGTTTACCAATAAAACCTGCCTGAATCAAATAAGGAGTGAGGCTAGCCAACCAAGCAGTCAACACAAAAATTGATGAGGCAATAATGGTAAACCGGCTCATCCGCTGAACCATAATCGATCGCACAATCTCATTATTTCGCTCAATTGTGTTCAAGAATTCGGTTCGATTAACAATATTCATGGTGGCAGGTTGGGTTAACCCAGGTGTTCTCTCTCTGAGTTCGTCAATCAGTTCTTGTCGTTCGATCGAGTCCAGTCGCTTAGTTGGCCGTGGGAAACGTTCGCTCTCTCTCTTGGCATCTGAGACCGCCTGCGTTAATACCCGTCTTGGCTTGCGAGCAAAGTTCTCAACTTTTAGTTCAAGGTGCATCAAACTTTCCGTCCACACGTTTGTATCAAGCCGGGGTGAGTCTGATGCCAACCCATAACTGGAGCTTGGAACCACAAGCCCATTTCCATCCAGCTTGTCAAAAGAAACCAAGACGTTTCGCTGCTTTAAAATCTCGGCTACTTCGCTCACAGCAGAAACTATGGGCTTTCGCAGTTCGGCATCCACACGATTCCGAGCTCCTGCAAGGGTACTGAGGTGTGCATTGATCGTGCTCCCCAGCGTTGGCTCGTCGAGCTCCACATCCACTTTGTAAACGCGATCTGCCTGAAATGAACTAACCGGCAAATCTGCTGTTGACAAACTTAGAATGCTCAGCCAGAACCTAAATTCTGCAAGTTCAAATCCTGTATGTCCTTCTGAATGCAAATCGTAAAGCGCGAAACGACACGAGGGTGGGTAATCATTTCTATCTACAAATCTCGATGGACTGCCTTCGAGGGCAGGTTCCCAAGCGAGTCGCAGGACCTCGGTCTGATTAATTTCCTGCGGATCGCGTGGCGCAACCAACACAACGTCACTCGGCCTCGACTGCCGCAGTTGGTAATGCTGTGTCAATTTTCTGTGTGTTGCCTGGTCCTCTGGACTATAGGAATTTTCCATAAAGTGGGTTTGAACGTCATGCTTTCCTGATAAAGATTTGACGAATTCTGCTTTTGCGCCCTCCGCGCCCGAATGAACGGATGCATTCGTGAATATGAAATCACTTTGATAGACCCGCCTTCTCGTCAAGGGGTCGAAATAACTAGCATCCGGAGAATACGACTGGGCACCCATTGGCGGATAACCCAGAAGCATGTGGGAAAGTCGGATGATCGGATGCTTCGACTCTTCCAAATTCAGCTGTTCCCGGGAGCGGCTCGAGTGACCCGGAGCTGAAGTGTTATCCACATAATCGAAGGGATTGCTTGAGTCTGCAAGGTGAATTCCGCCAAGACCCTCCGTGCCAGTGCCAACGACCAACACTCGCCAGTCTTTCTTTCCCTTAATTGCTGCACCGATATTTGGTACGGCATCGCTCAAGCTCTCGTAGGTGTCTCTTGGATTCCAGTCACAAAAGGCGATCGCTCCAGTCTTCTCAAATGGCTCAAATAGCTCAGCCCATTGACCGATCCGACGCTTAGCCCACTCGCTGAGAAGGACAACTGTAAACACTTTCGTAATCCTTTTTATAGAGTTCGAAGTTCGTTCACAAATTCGTCGATTTCGTTTGCCAGCGTTAATAAACGCATCTCTTTCAAAGATGAAGAGACGGGTTGCAAAATTGTGCGAATTCGACGAGCGAAAGGTTTTCCAAGGGCCTCAATGTAATAACCTGAATTATCCTTAAAGATTTCATATTGCGAGCGAATCAGCCGATTGATTTCAGCTACCGAGTCGTCAGAGTCTTGAATCCGTTCAAGTTCGGAAATGACGCAACCTACGATATTTGCTGAAAGATCGCGAAGCTGATCCTCTGTGAACTCACCATTGGGAGCTGACGCGGCATAGAAGGCAGGGACGTCCAAGATTGAGAGCTTTCGTCCTCGCAACCCAGGAACCCGATCCGTAAGTCCAGTTAAGACCAATCCTTTATCGATCGACTTAGCCATAGGCGTTGCTGCGAAAGTCGTTCCCGGGTTAGCTTCGAGGAACTGACTTGTTACTTCATTTACAGACTCGGTGATCTCCCGGACAGCAACAGGATTAATTGTCAACGCATCAAGGATCTCATAGAACTGATCACAGGGAGTGCCGTTCGTCACTACGAATTCCTGGTCAGTCTTGTTATTAGAGGTGTACCGGTACCTAGAGTGCAATTCGACTCCAGTCTCAAACACAATGACATTCATGGACAGTCCCATGAAAAAAGCTGAGTGAATGACTTTGATTTGTTTTTCCTGGTAGGCATCATCTAGATCTGGAAGGGCCGCAATCGTGTGCCAACGACGATCAATATGCGGAGTGATAACACGGGTTTCGGACACAGAAGGTCTGATTTCCGATACCAATTGGTAGTACGCCGAAAAATAGGCTCCGGCAGGGCGCTTATCGGTTACGAGAAGGCGCTCTGGTGCGTACTTGGACAGGTCGCTGGCCCTAATCCCGTAAATCGCATTGTAAAACATGATTTCCTGGGGGCTAATGTCTTTGTCCTTCTCGCCACCGTAGTCCCCAAGATATTCAGACACCAAAGCTTTCCGCTTAGGGTCATTCTCCCTTTCAAGGTCCGGGTTGTAAGCACACGCCTGCACCGGATGGCGCTCCTCACCGAGCGGTTGCTCTAGGAATGGCGCCGCTAATTTTTTGACTTTCTCGATTTCTCCCTTGACGTAGTGCACAGCTTTAGATTCGTCATAATCTTTTGTATTGACTTGGTATTCCAAGGTCAGTGCATCTATCACGTCAAATCGAATCTGATCGATATGTCTCTTGTTTACTTCTTTGCGGAAATAACCGACAATGTCGTCTTTGTAGAGATCCGTAAAGTAGGAGTTGTCTTTACCCTCGTCGAGCCTGGAAAAAAGTCGAACCTTCGAATAGATATTTTCCGACAACTCTGAGTCGATACTGAGCACCCCACCTGCGTATTGCATATTCTTGTACATGAAATCCAAAGCTTCGCCCGAAGAAAGAACATACCGAGTCGCTGATCCGGTAATTCCTTCGTATTTACGGCGGTGTTGATCAATCTCAGATTTTAACGAACCTAGTTGCGAATCTAGCGAGGTGAAGAATATCTCAAATGACTCCGAAATGGCAGTTACATACGTAATAGCCTCCGCAATAACTTTTGCCTTCACGGTCAATTCAATCAATTCATCTGTCTTACGCAAATAGTTGTCGAACTTTCCACTGATTCCAAGCAGTGCCGTCTGAGGCTTACTGCTGATACGTTGACGTAAAACCTGTTTACGCCGGGCAAATTGTTGGACAGTCTTTTCACTTGGTTTTTGCGGGTTTTCAAAAGTCTGTGCTTCAAACGATTTGAAATATTCTGTTGTCTTTACTAATTCATCGTCAACATTGATTTTCTCTGCTGTGAGTACCCGCAGGGTGTTATACAGGAAATAGCGGGCCGACACGGGGTGAACAAATGAGTCTCCAATTTTATTACGCAGATACGTTTCGAGTTGGTGTGGAAGTTGGTCTCTGGTTATTGTTTTGTTATCGGCCTTGAAAAGAGAGTATGCAATTACACCAGATTTCTCGTCAGCGTTTCTCTCGACAATGGCCGAATAACGGACCAGTACGTCATAGACCGATGCATACTTGTCATGTTTTTTAGTTTTAGACAATGATGCAATTCGAGCTCGAATTCCCCGAATCATGTCTTCATCGCGCGCCTGCATCGCTTGTGATTTAACTTGCTCAATCAGAGCGCCGGCGTACTCATTCCACCTCTGACCTACTTCTGCAATTCCATCCTGATCAAACGTCAGGCATTGATTCCGAATTGCACGCGCAAAAGGATCCTTCAGCTTGGCCGCATTATCAACATAGGCTACAAAAAGTTCCGCCTTATTAATGTCCTTACTGACGTATCCATCTTCTGCCTGTTTTGCAACAGCCATCTGCTGCTCTTTAATCTGATGATCAAACTTAAGCCACTGCTTTGAAAGCGCCAGGTTGGTCCAGCGATAGGCAACATAGTCGCGTACGTGCTCCCATGGATAGACCAGGCGAGAGGCTCCTGCTCCTGCATACCGGTTTCGGCCATCATGCATGATTACCTCACGAAGGACGTTATCCTCACGCGAATTGGATTTCTTAGACATCGGTCCTAGTGACTGCGTGTAAATGCAGGTAGCCGCATGGTCTTTATAACTCTCAAACGAGTCCAATCCGCTCCCAGCCGTGTTGTGGGAATCAAAAAGAAAGCAGAAGTCGTAGGGCATCGCATTTACCACATCAACACCATCAGCCGCGACCTTTGGAAACTCGAATGTTAAATCGCTGTATTGTGGTGGCAACGTATTGTCCCCCTTCATTAAAAAGGCGTCCAATTCGCGGATGGCAGCATAAGCATTAACCTGCAGATTCCGCTGCTCCTCAGTGGCTTTTATAACCGTGTAAAAAATATCAGGTTGGATGAAGAATCCGCGAGTAATCGCTTTTGCTTTCGGGTACTTTGTCCTTAGGTAATTTGAAAGATACATCGCAATGGGCAAGATCAAACCAGATCCCGTGCCACCTGCCAAAGAACTCGTAATGATCACTCGAAGAGCCTGATCTTCTTGATCCTTGTCCATTCGAAACAAATGGTCAATAGCTTGGTGAAGAGGCTCGAGGCTACCGCCTTTAAGGGTCGTATCAAAAGCCAGTCGGGAAATAGCTCTGACTTGGGCAGCCCCTTCAGTTAGTGTCTTCCGATTGAGCATTTCGTTGACAGGAAACCACTTGTCGCGAGCGTTAGTATTAATGTTCAGATACTCACCCACCGTGCTCCGTGTAGAGGTCTGTACGGTGAAAATCTCAGGTGAGTGGCGCTTGACTTCCGCAAGATCGTTTACATCCGTGTCAAAAGCAACGAATTCGATTCTGTCTGACTGGCCCCGGCTAGTTTCCTGAATTTTTTTGTGAACCTTCTGAATAATGTCTGAACCTGTTCCACCTAGGCCAAGAATTAATGTTGGTGCTATTGGCATGACTTCATTTCCTCCCGTTAACTGCCAGGTTGGCAGTTTGACTAATTGGTTATAGACTCTGCTCAGTATTTAAACGAGTTGCGTATCTTTTTCCTCCAGAAAATGATGTGATTTCTGCCGATTCCCGAAATGGCGGTGCATCTGTCATTTCTTCATCGAACTTTGTTCCGTCAACTTCTGTATCGCCTTCTTGCTGAACAACTTCCTTCCAATTCAGCGGTATCATCTGTTTTGACCCTATTGCTTTCAGTCTCATCGGTTCAAAACCATAAGCGTCCCGAGGCACGTAAGTAAGTTCTGCTCTGTCCGCAATGAAGGGTAAAATACGAATGAACTTATTCTTCGAAAATTCGCCATCCTCCTGGTATTTTTGGGTCCCAAAGTTTCCTGGGGAACTGCAATTGATAACAGGGCTTCCCACCAATGTCTTCGAAAAACGTTTCTTGAACAGATAGCCGAGTAGAAGAATCAGCAAGAGCAATGCGATAAGCCACTTCCAACCGTCAGTTTTGAACCAGTGAGAAAGACGATCCATGAATGAAAGGTCATCAATCACCTTAATTGCCAAGGTTGCTTCGGTCACAGATTCTTGCTCATCAAATGTACGTGAAGCCGTCACCGTGACCTTTAGGCCGCCAGTATCTGCAGCGTAGACATCACCTTCTGGGGCCCTGACAAGTACCAGGAAATCTCCAACCACATCAGTAGGTACCGCTTTAAATTCCAAGTTTGACTCGCTAATGTACTCTAGCGAATCAAGATCTAGACCTGCCCATTCTTCCGGTGTCGGCGGGCGATCAACGCCGTTTTTTTGTTCAATGAAGTAGCGAAGAGGAATTCCTTCGCTCAACGCTGGGAACTCTCCCATTTCACTGACGAGGAAAGATGCATCCCCCGCTTGAATTTTGGATGGCATGGCGGCCTGCAGCACCTTGAGGTCAATGACAGCACTCGTACTACTGCCATTGAGGAAAGATGCCGCGACATCAAGTATGACATCACCTCTTTTCAGGTCGATTTGTTCGCCCGCTGTGAAGTCACGCTGCTGGCCATCTTGGGTAATAGTGGCTGAGTAGTCCACGTCTCCGAGCAAATCGGAGTTGATGATTTCACAATTTTTTTCCATGAAGCCGAAGTCGACGGTGTACTTACCGTCAATAATTTTGTCGGCTTGAACCTGAGTTCCTGCTTCGTCTAGCAGGGTTATGCCAAAATTCACACGCGGTTTGTAGAACAAACTCACATTGGCCGAGTTACTCACGTCGAAGGTCACCTGGCCGCGTGGAATATTTTCAAAGGTTGCTATTTGTCCTTGCAGACTTCTGTTTGGTGTGGGCGTAATGATCTTGCCGCTGTAGGTGATGTTTTGATTGGAAGTCCAGTTAACCTTGACAACCGAGGTCGGGTCTATTGATCCAGTCATAGTTTCAGCGGCACCAACTTTTACGTTCTCACCCTGAGCGAAGAGAAGAATCTCTTCCATGTCTATATCAGGAGTCCAAGTGCCAGAGGAGTCCAATTCCTTAATCGCTCGGCCAAAGATCTTATTTGAAAATCCAGTGAGTTGTCCTAGGAGGTCAGGAGCAGTGGCTGCGCGCGCGAAAAATATCCCATTCTCAGGATCGGCTTCAATTCCTGGAGCCTCATTGCCGAGAGCTAGGAACGCCACATTGAGTTTGTTTCCCTTGTCACGGCTTTGCTTGACAAAGGTTTGAAGATCTTTTTGGATCTGTTCCGAACTGATCAAGTCTTTATTCGTGTCTTGAAATTTCCCATCCGTGATCACTACCAGCCATTTTTCCTTCGTGGATAAATCCTGTAAATCTTTATAACCCTGTTCCACAGCGGCGTAGGGCGTCCGCTTACCAATAAATTGCATGTCTTGAATGGCCGTTGTCCGATCTTGAACTGATTCCGTGCCAACCATCCGCAACTCTGGGAGTCTGCTGCCAGCACCTGCAAAATCACTGAGACGATAGACATTTAACGAGTCGCTGGGGCGCATCAGTGCCGCAAAAACCTGTAGCGAGTATTTCGCGAAAGACCACCGATCAAGTGGCACTCTGCCGTCGTAGAACATTGATCCTGAGTCGTCAATCACCAGGTTAATCTGCATGGGATCAATTGGAGCCGGGGTGAATGTGCCGCCACAATTAGTTAGTGACGAAAGTTCCTCAGATCTGGCAGAGTTCGCAAAGTATCCTTGAGCTACGGAGGAGAATAGGAACAAAGAAGCGAGTCCGAGCAGGCCGACTCGAGCTACAGGTCTCGTTGAAAAGGTATCTATCCCCCGACGCATGTTTTTATAATCCCCCCGACAAGCGAATTCCTCTAATGGATGCCTCACTGTAAAGGTAGGGGCCTTTATAAACACAAGGAACCAAATATTTTTTCAAGCATCCGCCTGCGAAAACTGTAAAAGCTATCTAAACCTTGTAATAAATGACGAAGGCCTAGTCCCAAGAGGGGACTAATGAAATACAATTGCGATAGTATTGCACTTATACTTCATTTTTATGAATATCGGAATTAACTTCTTGGCACATAGAACTTAACGGGGGATCTATATGGCACGGAACGTAGCGTCACCGCTGGCCGCTTTATTTGTGAGCAACGCGATCCCCCAAATAATTGCAGCCCTGAGCCTGCACGGATCGGCAACGGCTGGCGAACTCACCGAGCGAGTCAGCGTTGGCTCTCGCGCAGTTCACTACGAACTGAATCGGCTTCGAAATCTTGGAATCCTCACAATCACGAGGGTGCACAGGGTTCAGGTTTACACCCTGACCACTGATCCACTCGTCCACCATCTCGTCAGCATCTCACTGCTGGCTTACGGTCCCCTTCACATAATCGGTCAGAACCTGGGCAACGTCCAAGGAATCGAACAAGCTTTCATTTTTGGATCTTGGGCTCGCCGCTACCACGGAGAAATAGGCCGAATCCCCAATGACATTGATGTCTACGCTGTGGGCGACACGAGCCGAAACGACATTTCGGAGGCGTCAGAATTCTCAAGCGATCGACTCGGCAGGCCTGTTAACACTCGCCGTGTCACCACCGAAGAGTGGAACAACCCAGTCGATCCATTCCTCAAGCTCATTCGAGAACAACCACTAGTTGAGATTGAGCTGCAACTTCCCAAGTGAAGGGGTTCCACGACGGACAGGCTCAAGTTCATTCCCTTTCAGTCTTGATCTTCTTCCAACAACGCTTGAAATGCGGTGCCGATTTGAACTACAACGTCTGATGGTTCAGATCGATGAGCGAATTGGCCCCAATACTGAATAAGAGATGGCAATCCAGGGAGCACGAATCCGTCATCTAGTTCATCCGGCGTGAGAGGGAAATAATCTAGCGCGCTGATTTTTTCCACTGCCCTTTCCCAGACGGAGTCAATTTCGCTTTGGCTGGGAACGGGAAATGCGTGTCCACTTGGAGATCGATGCCTTTGCTTAATCGGATCTGATTTCTTGAACTGACGAATCAAAGAGCTGCCAAAAGTGCGGTAACCCGCTGCGGCCCATCGATGAGAATCCTCTTACCAATCGAACTGCTTCCATCTTTTGACTTCACATCTGGGTTTTGCCGGGCAATTAGATATCCAACATGCAAACCCTTGCATAAGGAACGGAGAAGATCCCGTACTTTGGGAGTCTCCCAACCGAATGGACGTTGAATCTCTGGATTAGCTATTTGATCAGCTGTTACCGAGGGCAAAATTGTTTGGATGGGCTGCGGATTGATCGAGTATTGCTGAGTTGACACCTAAACTCCCCCACACATTGATCCTGGCTTTGGCTTGCACTCTAGGTGGAGAGGCTATCGCCTGGTTGATCACTGAAGTCCACCCCGTTTTGAGAGCAACTATTTAATGCAGCCAACTACTATGCAATTAGCAGCGTCAAAGGCTCTTGACGAGCACCTATTTGCCGGCTTGGTTGTCCGGAACGCATGCTCGATCCGGCACTGAATCCGGAGAATTTTGAGACTCATAAGGGCCTGTTTGAGATTCGCTTTGCTACTTAGAAATCCCTCTTCCCACGGGATCTTTGCTGCCGCACTTGGTCTCGGTTACGGCCTCGCAGGTTGGACGCGGAGTCTTCGTAGAGGCTCTTGGACATGCGGTTAGCGTCTTGTTGCTCGATCCCTTTGATCAGTTTGGTGAGGTGAGCAATCTCGTCTTCGACGAGTTCCCGGTTGGGAAGGTTGGACATGTGGTCGAGTCGCTCTTGGATTCCCTTGGTCGCTTCATGGGTGTTTCCTCGGCGCAGGTGTTCGCTGGCTTCGCGTTGGACTTTCGCACTTTCCGTGATCAACATGGCTGTGGTGACGGTCGGGTTGGGAATTCGTGACTTCACTTGATCTACCGAGCCGACGTTGACACAGATCGGCCAGGTGATGTTGGACTGCTCCAGCTTAGGCAGAGTAACGAAGTCGATCAAGAAATCACCGAGGGCGTGCTCTCCAAGGCATTGAATACCCGGAATGTGGAATTGAACCAAGAGTTCTCTGGTTTCCCCCGCGTAAATATCACCGAGGGGGATAACAACGAGTGGGTCATTGTTGTGATTGGTTTCAATCCATTTCGGTACGTCTTGCAGTGTGCCGATCCGGTTAATGAGATCCGGGTCGTTCGGCACTATTCGCAGGAACGCATTAATCACGCTCTTGTTGAGAAGATCACCGGATTCTTCACTGAGAATACTGATCGCATCATCGGAAGTGTGGGCGAAACGATGATTGCCGCTGCCGTGGGTTGCGATTGCGGCCAAGAGTCGCTCGTCGTAGCCCTCCCCTATCCCAATGGTCGTTGAGGTGATGCGGTCAGTGCGGGCGGACCGTGCCAGCTCCCCAATTTTGGTGAGGTCACGAATACCGGCGTTTACGTGTCCATCAGAAAGAAGCAGCAACGAGGCTCCTGTGAGTTGGAGATTGCGTTTAGCCGCATCTATTCCCAGTAGGTAACCGGCACTGAGGTCAGTAGTACCACCGGGCTCGATCGATTCGATCAACTGATGAACCGTTGCCAGATCGTGGTCTTTCATGGAACGAGCAGGAACCGCAATGTTTGCTTGGTCATCGAATGCGATCAGGCCGAACGTGTCTTGGGGCTTCATGCGATCAACGAGGGTATGCAGGGCTTGTTTACACGCGTTGATGGGTTCACCCCGCATGGATCCGGATCGGTCGAGCACCGGGATCAGGCACTCGGCGGGGCGGTCGTGATCCTCCTTCGCCATCGGTGCTTCGAGTTGAATCAGGCAGGTGAGGGTCTCATCCTGCTGCAAAGCAATCACATCAAAATCGAAGTTCGCGGAAAATTTCATGGTGACTCCTCGTTGTTGTGGTTGAAGTTGTGGGTGTTGATGCGCGGGTAGACGAGCGCCTCGGCGTGCGCTCCAGAAAAGTGGTCAGCGGGTACGGGTTCGAGTGGGAGCGTTGGTGATTAATGTCCTGGTTCATTCGCCTCCCCCAATTATTTGGCGTTGCTAATTGGAACTTGATCCAAACATTGCCACGGGGGTATGACATTGCCCCTAATTCTTATTAGTGATTAGCAAAACCTTCGTGATTTCACGTTGCGCCGCCGGATCATCAATGTTGTATGCGTTTTCCGGGTACAGCGCGTTCACCATCTGTTGCGCGATGTCATGAAGGGGCGTGGTGAGCAGGATTGGTGCAC